>MHCFR05601__coassemble_613_pt1 | contig 108264 bp, 91 predicted proteins | sample MHCFR05601__metabat2_low_PE_030 | metagenome-assembled genome bin MHCFR05601
ACAAGGAGCTGGATATGCTCTTTGAACGGCTCTATGAGGACAATGTGTCCGGCAAAATCGACGATGCCCGGTTTGCCAAAATGTCCAAACGGTATGAGCAGGAGCAGGGAGAGAACGCCGGACGGATCAAGGCGCTGCGGTTGGAGCTGAAAAAGCTGGAAGATAAGCGAATGGATGTGGACACCTTCTTGGAAACGGTGCGCCGCTACACCGACGCCACCGCCATCACCAAGCGCATGGTTGCCGAGCTCATTCAGTACATCGAGGTTTATCCGGCGGTCAAGGAGGACGGCGTTACCAATCAGCGGGTGACGATCCACTACAACTGCATCGGAGCCTTTGAGGTGCCGGATCGCCGGAAGATTCCCGAACGGGACATTCTTTTAGAAACGAGAAAAGGCGTAGCATTAAGCTACGCCCCCACACAGATCGCCATATAGATTTGGAAATAAAAAATGCGGAGTATCATCAGCAGACCTTTTCAGATCCTTTAATGATACTCCGCATGGCCAGAATGAAGGGATTGCCTCCTGGCGGGCATCCTCCACATGCCCAGACGGCGCTTGGCCGAACTTACACGGCAACAGACCGTACATGGAACGTGCTGTCCAAGCAGGGCAAGGGCTCCGGACGGGGACGCATCCGGCGAAGGGGAAAATGCATAAGTGAAAGGGATGATGGCACATCAACCGTTTTAGACGATTTTTTTTGCAAAATTAAATAAAAAAATGAATTTATAGAAACTTTTTCATTCAATTCCCTTGACAGGGAGGCCTCCTGGTGGTAAGATGCACATGACAGAGCAAAGGGGCGATGTTGAGTCCACCCTTCTGCTCTTTTTTATTTTGCAGGGAGAGCCTGCGAAGCATGTCTTTGGCATCAACGGCTCCGGCACCGCAGCTTCGGGGGATTCATACAGACCGGCGCGGTTTTTCTGAAGCCAATCCATAACAACAAAGGGTGTGACTGTGATGACTTCCTACCCACTGTATAACGCGATGATGGAGCACGATTCCTGCGGCGTGGGGGCGGTGGTGGACCTTGCGGGCGATGCCTCGCACCGCACGGTAGACGATGCGCTGACCATTGTGGAGCGCCTCGCCCACCGCGCGGGCAGTGATGCGTTGGGAACCACCGGCGATGGCGTGGGCATCCTGACACAGGTTCCGCACCGGCTGTTTCAACGGTGGGCTCAGGAGCGCGGCATCCGGCTTGGCCCGGCGGGAGATTATGGCGTGGCCATGCTGTTTCTTCCGGATGACGAGATCGCCGCCCGGAATACCGCGCAGGTCTTTGAGGGCCTGGCTGCGGCGGAAGGCCTGACTGTGCTCGCGTGGCGGGAGGTGCCCTGTCATCCGGAGCTGCTCGGCCCCGGCGCGCGCCGCAGCATGCCGCTGATCCGCCAGTGTTTCATCGAAAGACCGGCGCAGATCGAGGCGGGCCTCGCATTCGACCGCAAGCTCTACGTGCTGCGGCGGCTCTTTGAAAGACAGCAGACCGAGACCTATGTCTGTTCCCTGTCCAGCCGTACGGTCGTATACAAGGGCATGATGCTGGTCTCCCAGCTTCGCGCGTTTTACGACGACCTGTACGACCGGGCGTATGCATCCAGAATCGCCATGGTACACTCGCGTTTTTCCACCAACACCTTTCCGAGCTGGTCGAAAGCGCATCCTCAGCGCATGCTTTTGCACAATGGGGAGATCAACACCATCCGTGGCAACTTTGACCGCATGCACGCCCGGGAGGAGACCCTGCGCTCTGCGCTGATGGGGGAGGATATGAAGCGGGTGCTGCCCGTCATCACCCCGGATGGCTCCGACTCGCAGATGCTGGACAATGCCCTGGAGTTTTTGAGCATGAACGGCATGCCGCTCCCGTTGGCCGCCATGGTGCTGCTGCCCGAGCCCTGGCAGGGCAAGCGGGAAAACACGCCCTGGCGGGACATGTACCGCTATTATTCCACCATGATGGAGCCATGGGACGGACCGGCGGCCATTCTGTACAGCGACGGCGACGTGGTCTGCGCATCGCTGGACCGGAACGGACTGCGTCCGCTGCGCTGCGCGCTCACGGACGACCGGCGGCTGATTCTCTCCTCCGAGGCCGGCGTGCTCCACGAGATACAGGACGGCATCGTCAGGCGCTGGCGTCTCAGATCGGGCGATCTGTTGCTGGCGGATCTCGCCTGTGGCGACGTATTCAACGGCGAACAGCTCAAGACGTACTTTGCCCGGCGGCACCCGTATTCGGAGTGGGTCCGCGGGATGATCCGGCTGGACGACCTTCCGGCGATTGTGCCTGCGCCCTGCCTCATGCCGGAGGACCAGCGTCGGCGGCTGTGCAAGGCGTTCGGCTATGCCTATGAGGACATCCGCGACATCGTGCTTCCCATGGCGCAAAACGGGACGGAGCCCATCGTCTCCATGGGCGCGGACGAGCCGCTGGCCGTGCTGTCCAGGGCGCACCCGTCCGTGTTTTCCTACTTCAAGCAGCGCTTTGCCCAGGTCACCAATCCGCCCATCGACGTCATTCGGGAGCAGGTGAAGACGGACGTCTCCATCTATATCGGCGATCATGGCAATATTCTGGAGCCGGATGCGGAGAACTGCAAGGTGATCGAACTGGATTCTCCTGTTCTGACTGCGGAAGAGATCAACCGCATCCGGGGAATTGCGCATCCCGCGTTTGCGGTGCGCACGCTGAGCCTGCTCTACGACAGGTCGTGCAGCCTGCACGACGCGCTGCATCTGCTCTTTGACGCCTGCGACCGGGCGCACGCAGAGGGGGCGAACATCATCATCCTGTCGGACCGCGGCCTGGATGAGATGCACCTGGCGATCCCGTCTCTGCTGGCGGTTTCGGCCCTGGAGCAGCACCTGATCCGCAGAAAACAGCGCACGGAGGTATCCGTCCTGCTCGAAAGCGGAGAGCCGCGCGACGTGCACCAGATGGCCATGCTCATCGCCTACGGCGCACGGGCCATCAACCCGTATCTTGCGCATGAATGCGTGGCAAAGCTGTGCCGCGACGGACAGATTGACAAGCCCGTTGCACAGGCCATCCGGGATTATGACGCGGCCGTCACGTCGGGCGTGCTGAAGATCGCCTCCAAGATGGGGGTATCCACCCTGCAGGCCTATCAGAGCGCACAGCTGTTTGAGGCGGTCGGCCTGGACGCCTCGCTGGTGGACAGCTACTTTACCCATACGCCGCATGTGCTGGGGGGCGTTGGGCTGAGCCGTCTGGAGGCGGACAGCCGGTGGCACCATCGCATGGCCTTCGCAGGCGAAGATCCGGCGCTGGACAGCGTAGGCGTGCACAAGCTCCGCACCGGCCCGCACGCTGAAGAGCATCTGTACAGCCCCGAGGTCATATGCGCGCTGCAGCGTGCCGTGCAGCGGGGCGACCGCGCTGAATTTGACCGCTACGCCCGCCTGGTTTCGCACGACGGACCGCGCACCATCCGTGCGCTGCTGGACTTCCGCTATGATGCCTGCAGACCCATACCGCTTGAGACGGTAGAGCCCGTGGAACGCATTGTGACGCGGTTCAAGACCGGCGCGATGTCCTACGGCTCCATCTCGCAGGAGGCGCATGAGTGCATGGCGCGGGCGATGAACCGCCTCGGCGGCAAGTCCAACAGCGGAGAAGGAGGCGAACTGCCTGAACGCTTTGGCACAGAGCTCAATTCCGCGGTCAAGCAGGTGGCGTCCGGTCGCTTTGGCGTGACGCGCGAGTACCTGCTCTCCGCCAAGGAGATCCAGATCAAGATGGCCCAGGGGGCGAAGCCCGGAGAAGGCGGGCATCTGCCGGGCCGCAAGGTGAGCCGGGATGTGGCGCGTACCCGCTGCTCCACGGAAGGCATCTCGTTGATCTCCCCGCCGCCGCATCACGACATCTATTCCATTGAGGACCTCGCACAGCTGATCTACGACCTGCAGTGCGCCAATGAACGCGCGCGCGTGACGGTGAAACTGGTGTCCTCTGGCGGCGTCGGCACCATTGCCAGCGGCGTCGCCAAGGCGGGCGCCGGCGGTATACTGATCTCCGGGGGCGAGGGCGGCACCGGCGCCGCGCCCATCAGCAGCGTGCACCATGCAGGCCTTCCGTGGGAGATCGGCCTTGCGGAGGCGCATCAGGTGCTGTGCAGAAACGGCCTTCGGCAGTGTGTCACCCTTGAAACCGATGGCAAGCTCATGACAGGCCACGACATTGCCGTTGCGATTCTGCTGGGCGCGGAGGAGTTCGGGTTTGCCACCGCGCCGCTGGTCGCCATGGGATGCCGGATGATGCGCGTATGCCACCTGGGCACCTGTCCGTTTGGCATCGCCACGCAAAACCCGACGCTGCGCAAACGGTTTGCAGGCAAGCCGGAATATGTTGAAAACCTGATGCGCTTTCTGGCGGAACAGCTGCGCGAAATCATGGCAAAGCTGGGCGCGCGCACGGTAGACGAGCTGGTGGGCCGCTCGGATCTGCTCAAGGCCCGGGACGATTCGCCCATCGACCTGTCGTCGATCACGAGCTTTTCCAACAACACGCACTTTCGCGCCGCAAGCAGATATGACTTTCACCTCGCGGATCGGGCGGACAAAAAGTTGACCGGCGGCCCGATTGTCCTCTCCACTACGGACAGAACGTTCGGCACGACGCTCCCGGCCGATGCCGCCGTGACCGCTCTGGGATGCGGCGGACAGTCCTTTGGCGCGTTTTTGAAAAGCGGACAGAAGGTCGCGCTGCGCGGCGTGGCGAACGACTATCTGGGCAAAGGCCTTTCCGGCGGCACGCTGACGGTTTGCCCGCCGGACGATGCGGCCTGGCATGAGGACGATGCGCTGATCGGAAACGTCGCCCTCTACGGCGCCACCGGCGGCTGTGCATTTGTGGCAGGATTGGCGGGCGAACGGTTTTGCGTGCGCAACTCCGGCGCGACGGCGGTGGTCGAAGGGGTGGGCGATCACGGCTGCGAGTATATGACAGGGGGCTGCGTGGCGATTCTGGGACCGGTTGGCGACAATTTTGCGGCGGGCATGTCGGGCGGAATCGCCTATGTGCTGGATGAGGACGGCAGCCTTTTGCGGCGTACGAACCAGGCCATGGTCGAGGTGGAGCCCCTGAGCGCCGCGCAGGCTGATCAACTGCGGGAGATGCTCATAAGGCACGTGCATGAAACGGGTTCGCCCAAGGCGGCCAGACTGCTGGAGGACTTTGACCGCTCGGCGGCGCAGTTCAGGGCCGTCATTCCCACCGAATACAAGCGCGTTGTGAAAGGCGGTTGATCTCATGGAAAGGGCAACAGGATTTTTGACCTATCGGCGCAGAGAGAACCCGCTTCGCGACGAGGCTGCGCGCCTTGCGGATTTTGCGCCGCTCCATGACGGGCTTCCCGGGGAGAGCCGGCGGGAGCAGGCCGCGCGATGCATGAACTGTGGCGTCCCCTTCTGCCAGTCGAATTACGGCTGTCCGCTGCACAATCTGATTCCCGAGTGGAATGGGCTGCTCTGCGAAGGACAGGAGCAGGAGGCGCTGCTCCGGCTGCTCAAGACCGCGCCGTTTCCCGAATTTACCGGAAGGGTCTGCCCGGCGCCGTGCGAGAAGGCCTGTATGATGGCTGAACACGGCGCGTCCACCAACCGGGACAACGAGCTGTACCTCATCGAAACGGCGTTTGCGCGCGGCATGATTCAACCTCGACTGCCCGCCACGAGAACCCTGTACCGCGTGGCCGTCATTGGCAGCGGGCCTTCAGGGCTGACAGTGGCGCTTCAGCTCAACCGCATGGGGCACCATGTGACCGTGTTTGAGCGCGACGACCGGCCTGGCGGGTTGCTCATGTATGGCATTCCCAACATGAAGCTGCCCAAGGAGGTCATTGCCCGCAGAATCGCTCTGATGCAGGCGGAGGGGGTGGAATTCCGGCTCAACACGGAAGGAACCCCGGAGAATACCGCCGGCTATGATGCGGTGGTGCTGTGCACAGGCGCGCGCAAGCCGCGCAGCCTGGGGGTGGAGGGAGAACGCTTGCAGGGCGTGCACTTCGCGCTGCCGTATTTGACGCAGGCGACCCGCGCGGTGCTGGACCGGCGCGAGGCGCAGATCAGTGCGCGGGGGAAGCGCGTGGTGGTGGTTGGCGGAGGCGATACCGGCAACGACTGCGTAGCCACTGCATTGCGTCAGGGCTGTGCGCACGTCGTCCAGCTGGAGATGCTGCCCGCGCCGCCAGCGGAGCGGGACAGCCGAAACCCCTGGCCGGAATGGCCGCGCACGCTGCGGACGGATTATGGCCAGCAGGAGGCCGTCTTCCGGCAGGGCCAGGATCCGCGGCAGTTCGAGACGACGGTGCAACGCATCGTCGCCGGCCAGAGCGGAGCGGTTCGCAGCGTCGTCACGACGCGGGTGCGCCGCTCGCAGGACGGAGGATTCGAAGCGGTACCTGGAACCGGAATGGTGTTGCCCTGCGACCTTTTGCTGATTGCAGCGGGGTTTGTGGGCTGCGACGAGGAGACGGCGAGGCATTTTCACCTGTCCGTCACGCAGCGCGGCACGCCGAGGACGATTGGCACATCGCATGCCGTCGCGCCGGGGCTGTTTGTCGCGGGCGACACCCATACGGGACAGTCCCTGGTCGTGCGGGCCATTGCCGACGCGCTGGCCACGGCCGCAGAGGTTCACGATTTTTTCTGCCGCGCTTAGAAGCGCGCCGAAAACGCAATATTCCGGGTAAAAAGGACGAGGGGGTCTTGCCTGGCGGCACGCCGGGCGCCCCCTCGTTTTATAGATTCGTGCGCGGGATCAAAACGTTGCGAAAGGATGGTTGGGATGATGTACAGTTCCGTCAACACGATCTGGGTATTGGTGGGGGCCGCGCTGGTGTTCTTCATGCAGGCGGGATTTTCGATGTGCGAAGCGGGGTTTACCCGTGCCAAGAATACCGGCAACATCCTGATGAAAAACCTGATGGACTTTTGCATTGGCACGCCCCTGTTCTGGTTGATCGGCTTTGGCGTGATGTTTGGCGACGGCAACGGCCTTTGGGGCTGGCTGGATCCGCTGACCGGGAAAGACTACAGCCATATTCTTCCGGCGGGCGTGCCGCTGTGGGCCTATGCGATCTTCCAGACGGTGTTTTGCGCCACAGCTGCAACGATCGTCTCCGGCGCCATGGCGGAGCGCACCAAATTCAGCGCCTACTGCCTGTATTCCGCCGCCATTTCCCTGCTGATCTATCCCATTTCCGGGCACTGGATCTGGGGCGGCGGCTGGCTGAGCCAGCTCGGATTTCATGACTTTGCCGGCTCCACGGCCGTGCACATGGTGGGCGGCATATGTGCGCTGATGGGCGCGGCAATGCTGGGGCCGAGAATCGGCAAGTATGACGGGGCGGGCAAGCCGCGGGCGATTCTGGGCCACAACCTGGGCTTTGCCGCTCTTGGCGTGTTCATTCTGTGGTTTTGCTGGTTTGGCTTCAATGGCACATCCACGGTGGGGATGGACAGCGATGCGCTGATTGAGCGCGCGGGGCTGATCTTTTTTAACACCAACCTGGCGGCCGCCGTTGCCTGCTGTACCACGATGGGCCTGACGTGGATCCGCTATAAAAAGCCGGACGTCTCCATGACGTATAACGCGGCGCTTGCCGGACTGGTGGGCATCACTGCCGGATGCATGCCGTCAGCCCGCTGGGCGCGGCGGTGATGGGCCTGATATTCGGCGTCGTGGTTGTCCTTTCGGTGGAGTTTTTTGACAAAAAGGCGAAGATCGATGATCCGGTGGGTGCAATCTCGGTCCATGGCGTGTGCGGCGCACTGGGCACCCTCCTGACCGGGCTGTTCGCCACAGGCAGCACAACGGAAAAAGGGCTTTTTTACGGCGGTGGGTTCCACTTCCTGGGAGTGCAGGCGTTGGGCGTGCTGTCCGTGGCGCTGTTCGTATCGGTGATGATCGCGCTGGTGTTTACGCTCATCAAGCGAGCCATCGGCCTGCGCGCCTCGGCTGCAGATGAGCTGGCGGGGTTGGACATATCGGAGCACGGACTGTACAGTGCGTATGCAGGGTTTGCCATGGAGCCGGATATGACAGCCGATGCGTCCGGTCCGTCCGCCGTCAGCGGTGACGTCCCCCTGGCCGAGGCCGTGCCGGTGCGCAAAGCACCCACGTTCAGCGACGAGTCGCCCAAGTTTACGAAGGTCGAGATCATCTGCAAGGAGGCGCGTTTTGAGGCGCTGAAGAACGCCATGACGGGCATCGGCATCACGGGCATGACGGTTGCGCATGTCATGGGCTGTGGCCAGCAGAAGGGGAAGCCTGAATATTACCGGGGCATTCCAGTGGAAGTGACCCTGCTGCCCAAAGTCCAGGTGGACATCGTGGTCAGCAAGGTGCCCGTGCGGACGGTCATTGACACAGCGAAAAAGGCGCTGTATACCGGACACATCGGCGATGGCAAGATCTTTGTCTACGATGTGGAAAACGTGGTCAAGGTGCGGACGGGCGAAGAGGGATATGACGCGCTGCAGGATGTGGAATGACGCAAGGAGACCTTGCGCATTTCGGCAGGGACCGACGTCGCATCTTTCGGACAGACGGAACGCAAAGCGCGCGCGCAGGGGAGCACTTCCCCGCGCGTTTTTGATGGCTCCGGCGAGCCAATTCAAGGTCGTGGGCCCATTCGCCGTAAAACCCGCTCGCTGCGCGCATGAAAGCGGCACGCCGGCTGGTGATGCCGGCGTTGGAGGCGTCCGGGCGCTTTGGGCAGCGGGTGATTTTGCGCATGGGAAGACCATGCACGGCCGTGTTCTGCATGAATGCGGCCGAAGCGGATGCGTGACTGAGCGCTCCATGTCGCTGCCCCGGCATGGCTCCGTCGCAGGAAAGGGGCTTGCGCCGCGTGGACGCTCAGCCGTAAACGCCGGGATGAGAACTCGAGTCTCGACCCGGTGGCCATCGGGAACCGGTGCGGGACAGGCCGAATGGATGGTATGTTGAATGCCGTGCCGGCGGCAATTTATTGTAGGGCACGTGATGCAGGATCACGGCCGCATTTTCCGCCACGGTTCCGCGGGCCAGGAACCGAAACAGCGATTGCACCAGGTCCTCGACAATGTCGCGGCCCTCGCCGACGACCAGATGCACCGCGGTGATCTGCGCCGCCTGCGCCGCTTCGGCCTCTTCCTTGACGACCTCGATGATGTTGCGCACAAGTGACATTTCGTGCATGGTTCCGAAACGCGCCTTTCCGACCGTCAAAATGGAGCTGCCGCATGCAGGAGCATGACGACAGCTCCATATCAACGCCTAAAATGACCGGAGATCAGACGTCGAGCGTGCTGTCGGTGAAGTCGACCAGCTGTCCGCGCTGCATGCGATCCTTGGCGAAGAAGCGGTTGCAGTCGATGTAATCCTCGGGCAGCTCGGGATAATCGGGCATCGCCTTGAGGATGCGGGCCTTGCCCGGGCAGACGGGGACGCACTGGCCGCAGCGGACGCAGGCGTCGTCCAGGACCACATAGCCATCCTCATCCTGGCTGATCGAGTGCATCGGGCACTTGCTGACGCACAGGCCGCACTTGAGGCACTTGTCCTTGTCATACTCCAGGGTGTACGCGTTGTAATACTTCGCGCAGGCGCCCTTGCCGTCGACGCCGCGGAAGCCCATCAGGTTGCCGCAGCTATCGCTGTGACAGCAGCAGATGATGTCGGGGTTCTTGGCGCAGATGGCCTCCACGACCATGCCCTTGGAGATGACGTCCTCGACGATGGCGATGGCCTCATCCTGGGTGATCTGCTTGCCGATGTCGTTCTCGATGAAGTACTCCGCCATCTCACCCAGGGACAGGCAGGTGTTCATCGGGTGCTCTTCGGGGTAGGGGACGCCCAGCGCCTGCCACATGGTGCGGCACTGACACGGAGAGACCGTGATGGTCTTGTGCCGCTTGATGATGGCGCGCCAGTCCTCATAGGGCAGCAGCTCGCCCTCCGCGCCGACGTCCTTGCTGATCGGGTAGGAGCGGAACAGGGGGAAGGTCGTGTCATAGCCGTTGCTGTTCGGGTCGGTGCCGGAGATGCCCAGCGAGTCAAACTTGGCCACATCCTCCATGGTGCCGTGCAGCGCCCGGTCCAGCTCGCCGAACTCCCAGAAGCCGTTGATATAAGGCATCAGGGCGTAGTACGGCTGATCGCCGCGGACCATGCGCCAGATCAGGTTGCGGTGCGCCTGATCCTCCAGAATCGTGGCGGCCGCCTCTTCGGAAATGCCGGCCTCCGCGGCGTAGTTGGCGGCGGTAAAGGCCTGGTGCAGAGGCATCTTCAGGTAGTTCTCGGCATCCTCCTCGCTCCACAGCTCCATGATCATCTCATAGCTGTTCGCGCTCGGGATCGAGCCGATGCCCTTGCCGATGCGGTTGATGCGGTTGCGCATGCGGACGTAGACGGCGGGGATGACGGTGCCGTCGCTCATGGTCAGATCGCTGGTCACTTCGGACTCGGCCAGAACGGCCTCCAACAGCTCGTCGGAGCTGTTCAGGTTCGCAAAGTACTTCAGCCCCTCCACGGCGGATTCGAGGCCCTCGGCCTTGACTTTGGCATCCACGCCCAGGACGGACAGAATCGGCATCATGCCCATGCCGACGCCCATGGCGTCAACGCCCTTGAGGAAACTTCTTCTGGATACGTTCTCCATGCTTACGGCTCCTTTCGATATGCGTTGCGGATACAATGTTAAAATTTTCACTTACAGACTCATTATAAATGGAAGATTTCGGCGTTCGTCAAGCCCAAATATCCGGCGGCGACGCGCTGCCCCGCGGCTGCACGGCGGGGAAGCGGCGGTCGCCGACAGCCGCCTGAAGCCCTTTGGCGGCACAGCTTTGGCCGCGCTTTCGTGTTGCCTGCGCGATCGGCGAACGGCCAACGTTGGCACGCACCAGAACGGTCCGCCAATGGGGACAATCATCTCCCCTGTTTTGCCCTTTTTTGATGTTTGTATCATAAAAAATGTGCGGTATATTTTTGTGTAAGACTTGCGGATTTTTGGGATGTATGATATAATGCATACATATTATACAGAGGTTTTGTGCTCTTTGACGTGATTTCGGCGCGGGACAACCGCGTGGGAATAGAATAAAAGGAGGTTGAAGAAATGAAGAAATTCCTGGCACTGATCCTCGTTGCAATGATGTTGTGCACGTTCGGCACGAGTGCGCTCGCCGTGAACGAGGACATCACCGGCGACGTGATGATCTACACGTCGATGTATCAGTTCGTGATCGACATGATGACGGAAGCCCTCAAGGAAGAATTCCCCAACCTCAATGTCGAAATGTTCTACGGCGGCACGGGCACGCTGCAGACGAAGCTGGCGGGTGAGATGGAGACCGGCACGCTTGGCTGCGACATGATGCTGGTGGCGGAGCCGGCCTATTCGCTGGAGCTGAAGGAAGGCGGATGGCTGGAGCCGATGGAGGCGGACGCCGAAAAGCTGCGCTTCCCGTATGACGAGGAAGGCTATTGGTACCCCGTGCGCGTGTGCAACATGGTGCTCGCCTACAACCCGGAGTTGTATGACGCGGAGGACCTGCCCAAGACGTTCTACGACTTCGCGTTTGACCCGGAGATGAAGGGCGTGATCTCCATGGGCAACCCGCTCACGAGCGGCACCACCATGGCGGCCGTCAGCACGCTCAGCGACAAGTACGGCTATGAGTACTTCACCGCGCTGGGCGAGAATGATGTGATGATCGAGTCCGGCTCGACTGCGCTGGCCAAGCTGCAGACGGGCGAGTGCAAGCAGATCATGATCCTGGAAGAGTCTGTCCTGAAGATCCGCAAGGAAGAGGGCTCTCAGCTGGCCTGCATCTATCCGGAAGACGGCAACATCATGATCCCCTCTACGGTCATGACCGTCGCGGAGGACCGCAGCGCGAACATGAACATCGAGGCCTGCCAGGCCATCACCGACTGGCTGCTCAGCGAGGAAGGCCAGAAGTACGTGCTCGAGGGCTACATGCACAGTGTCTTTGCCGGCATGGAGGAAGTGCCGTACGACTCCATCTCCACCGACGACCTCATTGAGACCGATATGGGCGTCGACTGGGTGCGCTGCTACACGATGCGCGACGAGATCCGCACCGAGTTCCAGGAGCGCGTCACCATTCCAGAAGAATAAACCGACCGCATAAGGGAAGGAAGTCGCTTTTGCGGCTTCCTTCCTCATCTTTGCGCAGGGCTAAGGGGGAAAGAGGCGAATGAAGATTTCGGCGCAGGCGCAGCGCCCACAGGCGGCGCAGCGAGACTTGGGGCCGTTGTTTGTCAAGACCGGACTGGCTGTGCTGCTGGTCCTGGGCATCGCCATGGTGATAGCGGGCGTGCTGGGAGGGCGTACGTTCCAGGCATCCGGGTTTGACACCGAGTCGGGGTTCAGCTATATTCACTCGATGACGGGCGCGCTGCAAACCCGTTATCAGCGTGACATTGCCCCTGCGCTGGAATCGCTTGACGAGGAAAGCCGGGCGGCTGTGACGCAGAAGCTCGGCGACATGCTGGCCGTCTACTGGGCGCAGACGCGGGAGACGGAGGAGGCGGACGCGCAGGCAGAGCTGGCGGCGTTTTTGGACGATTTGCCTGAGGCGGAACGGGATCAGGCCGTCTGCGAACTGTTTGACGTCGCCTTTGCCGTAGACGGGCCGCGGGTTTCCAGCGCGATCAAGAAGGAACTGGCCGCGCTGGACGCGCAGGCGCGCGCTTCGCTGCGCCAGACGCTGCTGCTGGCGCTGACGGACGAGACCGTGACGCTGCCCGAGACGGCGCAGGGCGCAGTCGAGGAGCTGGAGGGCGCGGAGCGGGAGCAGATGCTGCTGCAGCTGTTCCTGGTCAGCGCGCAGGAGTCGAACGAGACGCTGCCGACGGATCTGGCCAACGGCATGAAGAAGGCGATCCGCAACGGCAACGCGCGGGTGGATGCCTACAAGAGCGCCGTGGCGGGCGAGGTGGGCTTCATCGAGCAGTTCGTCATCAGCAACAGCCGGACGGTGATCCTCCTGGGTGCGCTGCTGATGCTGGACATGCTGCTGATGATGGTCCTGCTGGGCACGGAGCACAGCTGGCGGATCGACGTCAAGTGGATCGTCATTCTGGCGATCATCGATTTCATGCTCGTCTTCCAGCTGCTGCCGCTGGTCTATCTGGTCGTCAAGGCGTTCTTCCCGGAGGGCTCCTTCACGCTGGAGACGTTCAGGCGGCTCTATACCTATGCGATGAACTGGAGCGCGCTGAAAAATACGATCATCGCCGCCACGGCGACGATGGTGCTGGGCACGCTGCTGGCCTTTCCGTTGGCCTGGCTGGTCGGACGCACGAACCTCTACGGCAAGAAGTTCTTCCGCAGCCTGTTCGTGCTGACGTACATGGTGCCGCCGTATGTGGGCGCGATGGCCTGGCTGCGGCTGCTCAACCCGAACGTCGGCACGATCAACACGGTGCTGCGCGCGATCTTCGGGCTGACGGAATCGACGGGGCCGCTCAACATCTACTCCCTGGGCGGCATGATCTGGGTGCTCACGACGTTCTATTATCCCTATGCGTTTATCACGATCTCCCGCGCGATGGAGAAGATGGACCCGTCGCTGGAGGAGGCCAGCCGCATCTCCGGCGCCTCGCCGATCAAGACCGTCATGACCGTGACGCTGCCGATGATGACGCCCTCGCTCATCGCGGGCGCGCTGCTCGTGTTCGTCTGCGCCGCCAGCTGCTACGGCATTCCGTCCATCATCGGCGCGCCAGGCAAGGTGCATACGGTCACTACGCGCATCATCGAATACTATGGCCTGGGCACGCAGGGCCTGAACGACGCGACCGGCCTGGCCGTATTCCTGATGGTGATGGCGATCATCATCCTGTACGTGTCGGACTTCGTCGTCGCCAAGCGGCAGTACATCACCGTCTCGGGCAAGTCGACCCGGCCGAACATCGTCGACCTGCGCGCCTGGCGCGTGCCGCTGACGTGCCTGGTCAGCCTGTTCGCCGTGATCGTGATCCTGATTCCGTTTGCGACGATCCTGACGACGTCCTTCAAGGTGGACGTGGGCAAAAAGCTCTTTGAGCCCGGCAACTTTACCTTTGGCCAGTGGACGCTGATCTTCTCGCGCTCGGAGACGCTCGAGTGCCTGAAGAACAGCCTGATCTTCGGCGGCGTGACGGCGACGGTCGGCATCGTCATCGCCTGCGCGATGAGCTATCTGCTCCAGCGCACGAACATCCGCGGCCGCAAGATCCCCGACTTCCTCATCACGCTGGGCAGCGGCACGCCGTCCGTCGTCATTGCGCTGGGGCTGATCATGACGATGAAGGGCAACTTCGGCATCAACATCTACAACACGGCGTACATCATGATCGTCGCGTATCTGATCAAGTATCTGATGATGGGCATGCGCACGGTCGTTTCGGCGATGAGCCAGATTCACGTATCCCTGGAGGAGTGCTCGCAGATCTCCGGTGCCAGCTGGACGCGGACGATGCTCAAGGTCACGGGACCGCTGATCTTCCCGTCGATTGCGGCAGGCTGGTTCCTGATCTTCATCCCCTCGTTCTACGAGCTGTCCATGACGACGCTGCTGTACTCCAACAGCACGAAGACGATCGGCTTCCAGCTCTATGAATACTGGACGTATACCAGCCAGCCGCAGAGCTGCGCGATGGCGTTTGGCATCCTGATGATCGTCGTGCTGCTGAACTTTGTGCTCAACCGTCTCACCAAGGGCGAATTCTCCATCTGACAGGAGGCAAGGCAATGTCAACCGTAACCATCCAGGGCGTTTCCAAGGCATTTGGCACCAACACGGTACTTCGCGAGTTCAGCGAGGTCTTCAAGGACGGAGAATTCGTCACGCTGCTGGGGCCGTCGGGCTGCGGCAAGACGACGATGCTGCGCATCATCGCCGGTTTTGAACGGCCGACCGCAGGCGAGGTCTATATCGACGATCAGCTGGTATCCGGCGCAAAGACGTTTGTGCAGCCGGAAAAACGCAACATCGGCATGGTCTTCCAGAGCTATGCCGTCTGGCCGCACATGAATGTCTTTGACAATGTGGCCTATCCGCTGACGATCAAGAAGACGCCCAAGGCGACGATCAAGGAGAAGGTGGACCGCGTTCTGGACATCGTACACCTCTCGCAGTACGCAGAGCGCTTCCCCAACCAGCTCTCCGGCGGCCAGCAGCAGCGCGTGGCCCTGGCCAGGGCGCTGGTGGCGGAGCCGCGGCTGCTCCTGCTCGACGAGCCGCTGTCCAACCTGGACGCCAAGCTGCGCGAGAGCATGCGCTTTGAGATCAAGGAGATTCAGCGCGCGCTGGGCATCACGGTCGTCTATGTCACGCATGACCAGACCGAGGCGATGGCCATGAGCGACCGAATCTTCCTCATCAATCGCGGCATCGTGCAGCAGAGCGGAACGCCGGACGAGATCTACAACCATCCGGCCAATCAGTTTGTGGCGGACTTCCTGGGCAAGGTCGACTTCATCAAGGGCACGGCGGAGCAGGGAAGCATCCTCATCAAGGGCACGCAGCAGCGCATCGCCTACGATGGGGACAAGCGCGGCGCCGTGGAGCTGGCCGTGCGGCCGGAGAACATCCTCTTCAGCACAGAGAACGCCGAGCTGAGCGGGGCGATCGAAAGCCAGTATTACCTGGGCGACGTCAACGACTGCCGCGTCAAGCTGGGAGAGCAGACGGTGCGCGTGATTGCCGATCCCTATACGTACCGCCAGCTGCACATCGGCGATACGGTCGGCATGCACATCCGCGACTTCATCGTCTTTGACGACGACGGCACGCTGGAGGAACAGCTGCAGATCAAGACCTGATATCTGATCGCACGCAAAGGCGCCCCGCGCAGCTTGCCGGGGCACTTTCCATGCCCGGCGGGGACCTGGAGAGGGGGAATGGGATGTTTCAGCTCGTGACGGAGGCGAATCTGGAGACGGCGGCATGGATTCACGCAGAGTCGTGGCGGGAATCGCACAGGGGGTTTTGCTCGCCCGCGTTTGTGCAGGCCCACACGACGGAGGCGCAGAGCCGCTATATCCGGGGCGAAATGCGGCTTGGAAAGCGGTTTTACCTGCTGACGCTCGATTCGCCCAAGGGAATCGTATCCGTATGGGGGCGTCTGATCGAAAACCTGTACGTCCTGCCCTGCGAACAGCGGAAGGGATATGGAACGATGCTCCTGAGACATGCAGAAGGACAGTGCGAAGGGCCCCCGACGCTTTGGGCGTTGAGCAACAATCACGTGGCGTGTTCGTGGTATCAGCGCATGGGGTATGTCCTGACGGGGCGTCAAAAGGCCTTGAACCCGTCGCTTGCCGAGCTTGAAATGGTCCGCCGGCCGAAGTCATTTATTCGGCGACTGGCGTTTTAGCCTGAAGGGAATCCCGCTGAACGGGTTGAAACAGTAGATAATCACCCACAAGGAGGAATGACGATGACGTACGAAGAGCTGCTCGACCGGCTGACCGACATGCGGCGGCTCGCCAGGCCCGCGCCGGGCGAGCGCAGCGGCAGCTGCACGAGTTTCGACCGCGCGTCCCGGTATGACGAGGAGACGGGACGCTATGTCGCCTGGGATGCCAACGACGACGGCAAGGGCTATGTGCGCGCGCTGCCGGATGGCAGCGTGGTGGCCGCCGAACTGAGCGGCCCCGGCGTGATCTGGCGCAGCTGGTCGGCGATGCCCGATACGGGCGCGATTCGCGTATACGTGGACGGCGAGCGGATCATCGACTGCCCGTTTCTGTCGTACTTCACGAGGTTTGGCGGCGACTTTGCGCCGCTGGACCTGCCGTCGCTGTGTCCGCACATCGCGCGGGGCTACAACAGCTTTCTGCCCATCCCGTTCAACGAGTCCCTGCGCATCGAGCTTGCGCCGGGCTGGGGCGCGTTTTACCACTTCACGTATACGCTCTTTCCGCAGGGTACGCAGATGCCCGCGTATGACGCCATGTATTCCATTGCCGGACGCCGCCTGCTGGCGCGGCTGGACCGCGCGCTCTACCGCCGCGGAGAGCACCTGCAGCGGTGGGAGGCGCAAGCGACCGTGCTTGCGCCGCATGCGGAAGCCTGTCTGCTCGATGCCGGCGGGTCCGGCGCGATCGCGCAGATGCAGTTCCGCCTCGCGCCGGAGGCCATGGAGCGCAGCCGCGAGCTGACGCTGCGCGCCTACTGGGACGGGGAGACGGAGCCCTCCGTCTGCGCGCCGCTGTGCGACTTCTTTGCCTGCACGCCGGGCGCGGGCAACTTCCGCACGTGGGTCTGCGGCAAGCAGGGCGACACGCTGTATGCGAACTGGTACATGCCCTTTGCCCGCGGCGCGCGCGTGACGCTGCGCAACGAGACGGACGAGGCCATTCGAATCGGCGCGCAGCTGGACGTGCAGCCCTGTCCGGAGGCCGGGGAGCTGATGCGCTTTTGCGCGCGCCATCACGGCGACGAGCCCGAAACGGACGCCGCGTTTCTGCCCGGCGGCGAGCGGTTTCCGGATTGGCCTGTGCTCCGCGTGCCGCAGCGCGCCGGACGCTTTTGCGGCATGCACCTGTCGGTCGTCGATACGTTTCCCTATCCGGACGGATTGGACGCCGAAGACTGGTGGTTTGGATACGGCGGCGGCAAAAAGCTGGACTGGTGGTGGGGCGAGGGCGACGAGAAATTCTTCGTCGACGGCGAGAAGTTCCCCTCGACGTTCGGCACGGGCAGCGAGGACTACATCGGCTATGCCTGGGCTGCGGAGCCGCCGTTTGCGTTCTTTGACGCGCCGTTCTGCGCGATGAGCGACATGCCTCTGGACGGCAACGGCGAGACGTCGGTCTGCCGCTTTCACGTCTGCGACAGCATCCCGTTCCGGACGGGATTCGAAGGCTTTATTGAAAAGTACAAACAGAACACCTGGGGAGACGGCGGCGTGTGCACGTATCGGGTGACGCCGTACTGGTATGAGCAGCGAAAGTGATGACCCCTCACGGCTCGAAGAGGCCCCCTGCGGGAACTGTTACGGCATGCTCCCTCCCCTCCCAACGAAACCGTCTGTTCACGAATTGTTCAAACGGCCTTCATGCGCCGCTCAAATCGCCGGGATATCATGGGGAATGCAAAGGGGAGGTATGCGCAATGAAAAAGTTTGCAGCCATCTGTCTGGCCATGTTGGTGCTGATTTCCGGCATGACGGCTTATGCCGAGGGAACGCCGCCCGAGCCGCCCGCGGGCATGGAGGAGGGCGCGATGCCGCCCGAATTGCCGGAGGGCATGGAGGAGGGCGCGACGCCGCCCGAATTGCCGGAGGGCATGGAGGAGGGCGCGACGCCGCCTGAACTGCCGGAGGGCGCAGAGAGAGGTATGCCGCCGGAGGGCGGCAATCCCCCGGCCATGCCAGGCGGGGGGCCGGGCGGAGCGCAGAGCGCGCCCGAAACGTATGAGGCCGTGAATACAATGGAGGAGGACGCCACGCTCACCGGCGAGATCCGCTCCACGGCTGCGGATGAAAACGCCGTGCTGGTGACGGCCGGCACGACGACCGTGGAGCAGGCCAGCGTCGTGCGCCAGTCCGCGGACAGCACGGGCGGAGACGCTGCGAGCTTTTACGGCGTCGGCGCGGCCGTCCTGACCACGGGCGGCACCGTCACGGTCCGCAACAGCGTCATTGAGACGGATGCTGCGGGCGGCGCGGGCGTGTTCGCCTACGGCGACGGCGTGGCCTATGTATCCGATACGACCATCGCGACGCGCCAGGACACCTCGGGCGGCATTCACGTCGCGGCGGCGGCACGCTGTATGCGCAGAACCTGTCCGTGACGACGGAGGGCGAGTCCGCGGCGGCCATCCGCTCCGACCGCGGCGGCGGCACGATGGTGGTCGAGGGCGGCTCCTATGCGACCAGCGGCGTCGGATCGCCCGCGGTCTATGTGACGGCGGATATCTCCATCAGCGACGCCGAGCTGAGCGCGTCTGGCTCCGAGGCGCTGTGCCTGGAGGGGCTGAATGCCGTCCGCCTCTATGACTGCGATTTGAGCGGCGCCATGGCGGACCTGGAGCAAAACGACAACACGTGGACGGTCATCGTCTACCAGAGCATGTCCGGCGATGCGCAGATCGGCAAGGGGCGCTTTGAGATGTCCGGCGGCACGCTGACCAGTGCCAACGGCGGCGTATTTTACACGACCAACACGGAGAGCGAGTTCGTGCTCAGCGATGTGGACATCTCCGCCGCGCAGGACAGCGAGTACTTCCTGCGCGCGACCGGCAACGCCAACCAGCGCGGATGGGGACAGAGCGGACAGAACGGCGCGCAGTGCACCTTCACCGGTCTGAACCAGCGCATGGAGGGCGACGTGCAGTGGGACAGCATCTCCACGCTGAACCTGTACCTGACGCAGGGCAGCCAGCTGACCGGCGCGATCGTGCAGGATGAATCCTGCGCGGGCGAGGGCGGAGACGGACGCTGCGACCTGTACATAGACGCCGATTCCACGTGGACGGTCACGGGCGACAGCGTGCTGACGAACCTGCACTGCGCGGGCCGTATCGTCGACGAGGACGGAAACGCCGTCGCCATCCTCGCGCAGGATGGGACGGTCCTCGCGCAGGGCGAGAGCGCGTATACCGTCACCGTCGCATCGTATGACGACGCGTGCGACCTGACCGGCGCGGGCGCCCTGTCGGGGGCAAGCGTCGAAGCCTGACGGCCGCCAATTCACGCATGAATACACGAGGGCCTGTCGCCTTGGCGACAGGCCCTCGTTGACGTCATTCCTTGACGCTCCCGCGCACGATGCCCTTGGCAAAATACTTTTGCAGGAAGGGGTATACGCACAGGATGGGCAGCATGGTCAGAAAACTTTTGGTTCAGTTGGCCCGGCGCGCATGACGATGACATGGACCTTCGTGGCGAATCCCTTGAGCCACGGCGAGGCGTGCCATATGCACCGCCCTTGATGCTGTCATGGGGCCGGGCATACGCATACGACGCCATCCATGGGCATGGACGCACCGTCGGAGGCGGTCACGCCGCCGCCATCCTGATGCGCGACCAGCAGGCCCGCGGGCGCAAATGCGAAGTCGCGCGGCGTACGCCCGCCGGTCGCGATCCACGATGCGCCCAGCATTCGGCCCTCGCCGTCCAGATCGATGCGGCACAGGCTGTCATGGCCGCGATTGCTGACCCACAGCGCGCCGTCGTGCAGGCGGATGGCGGCCGTAGTGCTCCCGCCTGAAAAGTCCGGCGGCAGCGTGAACAGTGCGCCGTCAACCTTCCAGCCGCCACGCTGGATCACGCGGCGCACCATGTTGTCCAGCTCGCCGGTCACGTAAAACCGGTCGGCATCGGCAAAGACCAGATGGCGCGGCCCCATGCCCGCGGGCATGACGATCTCGCGGCCGCGGGAGAGCAGGCCCGTCTCGGGATCCTGATCGTAGATCCGCACGCGATCCGAATCCAGGTCGCACACGAACAGCTCGTTCGTGCCGGGACGGAAGACGCACTGATGGGCATGCGGAGCCTCCTGACGGTCGGCGTTGGGGCCGCTGCCCGTGTGCTCCACCAATTGGATGCACTCGCCCAGCACACCGGACTGCACAGGGAACACGCTCACCGAGCCGCTCAGGTAGTTGGCCACGTACAGAAAGCGCCCATCGGGGCTCTCCGTCTGGTGGCAGGGGACGCGGCCCGCCGTCTCCCGGCAGGAGAGCAGCCGCAGGCGGTCGTCCTCCACGCGGTAACTGGCGGCGGCGCCCCGGTCCGTACCCGGCAGGCCGCCCACGGCGTACAGCGCGCGCGAGTCACCGGAGAGGGTGACGTAGATGGGGTCGTCGATGTCTCGATACGTCCCCAGCAGCCAGAGCCGGCCGCCTTCCCAGCGGCACACGCCCACGCCGGGACCGCCCAGGCATGTATAGGAGCCGGTGTAGAATCGCATGAATATCCCTTCCTTATGCAAGCGTCGGTCGAATCGCGCCGTCCTCCCTGCTGGCGATGGCGCTTCCCCCGATGTGCCAGCGGCGGAGCTCGTCGATCATGTGAAGGTCGGATTTGCGGGGGAAGCCAGATGGCTGAACATGCCCCCGCTGCTTGGCCGGATCATCCGTTTCGCCTTCCCATGCAAAGAGGATTCGCCCCCGAAGCGCCGAATCCTTCAAAGGAGAAAGCACGATTTGTGGCGAACGTATTTCCAGACAAACATCTGGAGGTCAAACGTATGAAACATACCCGAGCATGCAGTCTCGTGCTGCTGGGCGACAGCTATACCACCTTTGCAGGTTACATCCCGCAGGGCAACTGGGTTTACTATCCCCGTGAGGACGTGCCGGACGTGACCGATGTGGAGCAGACCTGGTGGCAACGGCTGATCCGCATGCGTGGCCTGCGCCTGCTGGCCAACGAGAGCTCGTCGGGCACCACCCTCTCCACGCGCGTGCGCGAGGAGCACACCGTCGCGGATGCATTTGTCAGCCGCATGCGGCGGGTGCTCGGCCCGGAGGGCGTTGGCGGTGAACGTGCGGAGCTGATCCTGATCTTTGGCGGCACCAACGACAGCTGGATGGACAATGAGGCGGGGATGCTTCAATTTTCCGATTGGGGAGAGGCGGATCTGCGTCAGGTGCTCCCCGCGACATGCTGCCTGCTGGACTTTGTGACCCGGCATAATCCGGATGCCACAATACTGCTGATCGTGAACACCGACCTGCGCGAGGAGATCGCGCAGGGGCTTGCCGCGGCCTGCGCGCACTACGGCGTGCCTGCGCTGCAGCTGCGGGACATCAGCAAGCACAACGGACATCCGGACGCGCGGGGCATGGAGCAGATCGCACAGCAGGTGGACCGGGCGCTGGACAATCTGGAGGGCTGAAAAACCGTCTCCAGGCGCCCGTCCAGGCACCCGTGCAGCCGGTAGATGTACACCGACAGGACAAGGCCCTCCGCCCTGAGCAGCGGCACGATTTCGCAGTATGCGTCCGCGACCCGGTGAAAGTACGCCTCGCTCTGCACGACGGTGGCGATCTCATGGCTCTCTTCGCTCAGGAGCACCTCGTCGATGTGCGCCTCGTGACAGAAGCGGATGAGCTCCGGCAAGAAATCCCGCCAGGTGTCCGGATGAATGTTGGTGCGCAGCCCGTATTGCATGAAACGCCCTCCTCCGGTGATGGGATCTGCATTATAGAAAAATCCGCACGCAAACGCCACAAAAAAGCGCCGCGACGCGCCAAAAATACGCCGTTCCTGTCGCAGGAAACCACGGCGCAAGGGAGGAATACGATGCCCCTGAAGATCGTTCGCAACGACATCACCCGCATGGAGGTGGACGCCATCGTCAATGCGGCCAACCATTCCCTGCTCGGCGGGGGCGGCGTGGATGGCGCCATCCATCGAGCAGCGGGGCCGCAGCTGCTGGAGGCATGCAGGGCGCTGCACGGCTGCCGGACGGGGGAGGCCAAGCTGACGGCCGGCTATCGCCTGCCCTGCAAGTACGTCATCCACACCGTGGGCCCCGTTTGGCAGGGCGGCGGACATGGCGAAAGGGAGATGCTGTCGGCCTGCTACCGCAATGCGCTGGCTCTGGCCCGGGAAAACGGGTGCGAAACGGTGGCCTTTCCGCTCATCTCCGCCGGGGCCTTCGGCTATCCCAGAGCACAGGCGTTACAAGTGGCCGTCGAGACCATCGCCGGGTTCCTGCTGGAGTACGAGATGACCGTCTACATCGTCGTCTTTACCCGGGAGGCGTTCGAGGCCGGAGGAAAGCTGTTCGAACACGTCACGGCATACATTGACGACGTCTATGTCGACGCGCATTGGGACGCGACCAGGGAGTCCCTGCGCGGCTGCCCACCCCTCAGCTGTCCAGCGCCGGCCATGGAAAGGGCCGTCCCTGCGCCGCCGACGGGCGCGCGCGCCAGCCTGGAGGAACTGCTGCGGCAGGTCGACGAGGGATTTTCCCAGATGCTGCTGCGCAAGATCGACGAAAAGGGCATGACCGATGCGGAGTGCTACAAGCGGGCCAACATCGACCGCAGGCTGTTCAACAAGATCAAGAACAACCCGGACTACCGTCCCGGCAAGCAGACCGTGCTGGCATTTGCCATCGCCCTGGAGCTGTCGCTGCCGGAGACAAAGGAGATGCTGATGAAGGCGGGGTTTGCCCTGTCGCACAGCAGCAAGGCGGACATCGTGGTGGAATACTGCATCCTTCATGGCCATTACGACGTCCTGGAGATCAACCAGGTCCTCTTTCAGCTTGACCTGCAGCCGCTGGGTTACTGAATTGATTTGTCGCCTGCCAGGCGACCTGCGGTCCTCCAGCCTGTGCTACAATGGCCCCATCAAGGACGGAAGGCCCTCGCGGATGCATCCGGAGGGCCGCCTGAAGGAGGGACCACAATTGAACAGGCACTTGACGGAACTGGTCTTCATTCTGGACCGCAGCGGCTCCATGCGGGGGCTGGAGCAGGATACCATCGGCGGCTTCAACGCGATGCTGGACCGGCAAAGGGAAGCGGAGGGGCAGGCGCTCGTCTCCACCGTGCTCTTTGACAGCGGGACCGAGGTCATCCACGACCGGGTAGACGTGCGAAAGGTTGAGCCGATGACGGAAAAGCAGTATGCGGTGCGCGGCTGCACGGCGCTGCTGGACGCCGTTGGCGGCGCAATCCACCACATCGGGAACGTGCACAAGTATGCGCGCGAAGAGGATCGACCGGCGCGCACGCTGTTCGTCATTACGACGGACGGCATGGAGAACGCCAGCCGGCGCTATGACGCCGGCCGCGTTCGGGAGATGATCCGGCGCCAGACGGAGCGATACGGATGGGAATTTCTGTTCCTGGGCGCCAACATCGATGCGGTCCAGACTGCCGGACGGTTCGGCATCGATGCGGACCGCGCGGCCAACTATCACAGTGACAGCCTTGGCACTGCGCTCAACTATGACGTGCTGGGCGATGCGATCCATGCGGTGCGCGGGGGCAGGCCACTGGACGGCAACTGGAAACAGCGCATTGACAAGGACTATCAGAGCCGGAAATGACCCATGTGCCGGCCGGGAAAAAGAGCAGGCGGGAGGGGCGTGCATGCGTCCTTTTCGCCTGTTTTGGTTTTTTCCGTGGCGCGTTTGGTTCGAATGCCTCTGCCGTCACAGGCGGGACAGGTGGGGCAGACGCGCGGTGCGGGAGGGTGCATTTGTCCGAATTCCGTTTTATTCCATTTCGCGCGCGATGAAATGGTTGACAGCCCCATGGATCCCTTCTATAATAGACGGGTGGAAGAATGCCCGGGATCTTTTCTTATATATCTATCGCAAAAAGAGATGGGCAGAGGGTAAACGGGGCGGCGTGGCTTCGCCTGTCGGCCCGCGCATCCTCCGACGCATTCTTTGAAAACGGACAGTCGGCCGGGGAGCATTATGCAGAACAGACGGATCGAGATCTTGATGGCCACGTATAATGGCGCGCCGTACATTCGGGAGCAGCTGGACTCCATTCTGGCCCAGACGGACTGCCGGTGGCGCCTGACGGTATCGGACGACGGCTCGACCGACGGCACGGACGCCATCGTCGACGCATACGTGCGCCAATACCCGGAGCGAATGCGCCGGGTGCATGCGGGCGGCAGATTCGGCTGTGCGCGCGACCACTTTTTTTGGCTGATGCGCCAGTGCGACGCGGACTGGATGCTGTTCAGCGATCAGGACGATGTGTTCTATCCCCGCAAAGTGCAGGCCCTGACGGAGGCCATGCGTGCGGCGGAGGAGCGCCTGGGCGCACAGACTCCCCTGCTGGTATTTTCCGATCAAACGGTCGTCGACGCGCAGTTGCGCACGATTTCGCCATCGCTGATGCGATATCAGCGGCAATACAGCGCGGCGTTCGACTATCGAAGCATCCTGCTGCAAAACGTCGTGACGGGCGGTGCAATGGCGATCAATCGCGCGCTGGCGCAGTGGGGCGCGCAATGTATACGGCCGCAGGAGACCATCATGCACGACTGGTGGCTGGCCGCTGTGGCGGCGCGCTTTGGGCACATCGTCTATCTCGACGAGGCGCTTGGCGCCTACCGACAGCACGAATCAAACAGCGTGGGCGCAAAGCGGGTGGACAGCCTGGGCTATGTGGCGCGCATGCTGCGCGACCCGCAGAGAATCCGGGCGTCGATTGGCTGCAAAAAGCGCCAGGCAGGCGTGTTCAGGGACACGTTCCGGGAACGGCTGACGGACGGCGACAGGGCTTTTTTGCAGGCATTCTGCGCATCGCGGAGCGGGGCGCGCTTTTACCTGCGCTACCGAAGGCAAATACATGGAATGAAGCGCCTGGCGGGCTTTATGCTATGGGGATAGAAGAGGAGAACGCCTCTGATGGAAATGAAGAAGTCCAAGCGTTTTTTGCTGACGCTGGCGGGCATATATTGGGCGCTGGTGGTGATGATCGACCTCGTGGCAGGCGATCAGTTTCACCATTTGGCGGTGACGAGCGACGCGCTTTCCGGCATATCGGTCATCGGCGAGCTGACCGACGGGCAGATGGTGACGCAACGCCTGGTGGCGCCGGCGGATACGCTGACAGGCCTGGAGATCATGGCCGCCACCTATGGCAGGAGCAACACCGGAACGCTCCAGGTGAGCCTGACGCGCGCCTGGCGTTTTCAGTGGCCACAGTGGTCGAGCCGGAGATCCTCATCGTGGACGAGGTGCTCGCGGTGTATGGCGCCAACTTTCTGGAGAAGAGCCACCGGCACATGATGGAACTCATGAACGGCGGCATGACGGTGCTGCTTGTAAGCCATGACCTTTCGCGATAAGGAAGCCCGGGGTCTGCATCGTGGAGCCGCAGGTGTATGGCGACCACCGCGGGTACTTCATGGAGACGTATTCGACGCGGGCATTTGAACAGATCGGGATCACAGCCGTGTTCGTGCAGGACAATCAGAGCTTCACCGCGCAAAAGGGGACGCTGCGGGGCATTCACTTTCAGAATGCGCCCATGGCGCAGGCCAAGCTCGTGCGCGTCACGCGCGGGGCGGTGATGGACGTGGCGGTGGATCTGCGCAGGGGGAGCCCGACCTACCGGCAATGGGCGGCGGTGGAGCTCAGCGCCGGGAACAAGCGGAGCGGGGCTTCGGGCACGGGTTCAGGACGCTGACGGACGACGTGGAGTTCTGCTACAAGGTGGACAACCTCTATGGCATCACCTCGCACATATACAGATCGACGCTTTGAAAGGATGGCCAGTTCATGATGAAGCTTTTATGGATGCGGATGAACCCCGCTGCATTCAGCCGCTGCAAAAGATGTGACACGTTCTCGCATCAGGTGAGGTGGCCGCTTAAAGCAGCGCCATATTCGCGCTGTGAGCGGAAATAACAGATCCCCTGCTGACCCAGCACGCCGATGATCGCTCCTCCGTCACCTGTAACGGCGCCGCAGTCTTGGCGCGCAGTGCCTGACGCACGACGTCCCGTACGGCCAACTTCGGGCATTGAAACGTATGCGGCCTGAGGCGAAGTCAAACGCATGCGACTGTCAGCGGTCCATGGCATACCCTGTACAGGTGGAGACATACGGGATATAGGGAGGACAGAGCCGCGCGCAGGACGCTGCGCAGATGAAGCCGCCAAACGCATCAGGGCCGCCTGCTTTTGCAGGCGGCCCTGATGTGCATTCCCCCTCTTCCGTCAGTACGCCGTAGTGGTCGGAGATGACGGGATAGAAATCGCCGTTGAAGATGACGCGGCTGCGGTGCGTCGGGCCGGGCTGGCCGGCGAATACAAAGTCGATGCGCATGGGATCGACCTTTTCCTTGCGCCAGCCGTCGATCTGCCCGCCGACCGTGAAGCCCGCGTCCCGCTCCCGCGCGCGGGGCTGTTGAAGTCGCCCAGCAGGTAGGCGGGCCGGTCGTTTGGCGCGCACAGGCCGTTCAGGCGCTCCCACTGGCCGGCAAAGGGATCCTCTGCGTCGTCCCACCAGCCCATGTGCACGGAGTAGAACCAGCCCTCCGAGGCGAGCGCCTGCGTGCGGATGCCCGCGATCTTGCGCCGACAGCGTCCCTGCGCCGCGTGCGCTGCCGCCTGATCCGCGAGACGAACGAGAAGCTCTATGCGATCGGCGAACGCGTGGGGTACCACGACCCCGCGCAGTTCAACCGCGCCTTCCGGGAGGAGATGCACTGCTCTCCCCGCGAATACAAGAAGGCGTCGAGCGTGCACTGACAAAAGCGCCAACTCAAAAATCCCTCCCGGTCGGGAGGGATTTTTTCGGCGCGCGCCGCGCTCATGCCCGGTGGACGTACATTCGCGAAGGCTCGGACTCGCCGTCGCCCTGCGCCATGCACAGGAACGTCCACCCGTAGCGCTCATAGAACGACGTGTGGTCCGTCAGCAGATAGAGCGTGCGCACGCCCCGCCCCTTCATGTCGTCGCACACGAAGCGCAGCAGCGCGCCCGCCACGCCGCGCCCGCGCCGGTCCGCCTCCGTGTAGACGGCGCAGACGTTGGGCGTCAGGTCCTTGCGGTCGTGAAAGTCGTTCTCGATCACGCCCATTCCGCCGATGATGTGCCCACCCTCCAGCGCTACGTACCACTGCGGCACGGCGCATTCGCCGGACAGGCTCGCCTGCATGCTCTCCCGGTAGGCCGCCAGGGGCACGCCCCACTTCTCGTGAAACCACCGCGCGGCCGTCTCCAGCAGGTCGGGACGGTCCGCCAGCCGGACAAGTTCAGCCTTCATGCCGATTTCCTCCTTTATGATGGAAGCACGCCATTCCGCGGCGAATCTCGCCCAGCATCTGCCGCGCGAAGGACTGGGCCAGGGCTTCGTCGGGCCGCATGGCCTGCCCGGAACGGTAGCAACGGAGCGCCTGCGCGACGAGGACGTCATGCGGCGCGTGGAGATGGCGCAGGCCCCACTCGCCGCCCTCCTGCTTGGACAGATACAGGCGCTCCTGCAGGAACGCCAGCACCCTGCACAGGTTCAAGACCGTGTAGATGGGATTTTTACAGACGTCCTCCTGCGCGCTTTGCACGTCGAGCCAGATGCTGTCCGCGTAGTACGCCGTGTCGACCGGGCCAAAGACGTCGGACGCCGGCGCGCCGTACAGCGTCACGCCCCGCTGCCGGATCATGGTAAAGTGCGCCGCCAGGTCGGGGTCCACGCCCTGCATCTGCTGAAGATACGCGTCGGGATCGGCGCGATACAGCGGCAGGTGCATCGGCGAAAAGTGCAGCTCAAACGGCGTGGGGTAGACGAAGGGATCGCAGAAGGATCGCAGCACGACGCTCATCTCGATGCCCTTGGCGGGCGCGCGGCCGTTGAGCCCGATGAGGCGCTCCATCATGTGCAGCTTCTGCGCGCGGCTCATCGCGCGCCCGGCCACGACGATCAAGTCGACGTCGCTGGTAACGGGGTTGAAGCAGCCCATCGCCAGAGAGCCGTGCAGATAGACGCCGGTCAAAGCGTCCGCCAGTACCTCCCGGCATAGGCTAACGAAGGCGTTGGGCAGGTTCGGATCGTACATGGCCTCACCTCATTCCCCGGCGCGCGCATGCCACGCCAGCCACCGCGCCACGCCGTCGCCGCTGTTGCCGTCGATGATGCCTGTGGCCATCCGTTTGAGCGCGTCCGTGGCGTTCTTTACCGCGTAGCACGCGTCCGCGGCACGGAAGAGGGGCATGTCGTTCACGGAATCCCCAAAGGCGACGGCCCGGTCGCAATGCAGCAGTGCCCGCAGCTTTGCCAGCGCGTCGGCCTTGGTGGCCCGGCGCGGCATGATCTCCAGCCAGTATTCGGGCCGATACAGCTCCTGCTGGAGCGTGCAGGTATAGCGCGCATCCCCTGCCAGCGCGCCGTACAGCGGGCGCAGCTCGGCCTGCGTGCCGATGCAGGTATAGTAGAAGACCTCGCCGTCGAACAGGCCGTCCGCCCCCTCCAGCCGCCGCAGCCGCCGGTCGCCCCTGCGGCTGTCCAGATAGAAGCGCTTTCCTGCATTTACCTGCTCAGCGTCCCAGGAGACGCTTTCCCTGCCGTCTACAAACGCATACACGATGGGGCTGACACCGTGCGCCTGCAGCAGCCCCTGCACGTGTGCGCGCGCCTCGCCTGAAAAGGTCTCGCTGGCGAGCCGTTCGCCCGTGCGTGCATCCACAATGTGCGCGCCGTTGTAGACGATGACGGGGACGCGTACGCGCAGCCCCTCCGTGACGACCGACGCGGAGCTCAGCGACCGGGCCGTGGCATACGTGAACAGGACGCCCGCCTCGATCAGCCGGTTGAGCACGTCCAGGCTGTAGGCGCTGACGCAGCCGTCCGGGCGCAGCAGCGTGCCGTCCAGATCGGATACGTAGAGCGTGCGCATGGCGTTCCCTCCTTGTCATTGGCATGGCTGCGATGGGGCTAGTATAGCATGGCGCATACCGCTTTGCAATGGCCTGCAAGAAAGGGACAGACGCTGCGCTGCGGGATGAAGGGGATTTCGCGGGTATCCGTTTTTCATGCAGGCCATACATCGGGCCTAAAAGAGATTTTCGAAAAAAATGGAAAACTTTTCTTGCAAAATGTGCGGAATCCGAATGCGGAAAATCGAGAAACAGAACGATAAATGCATTTTAAACACAAATTTATTGCATTTTTTGCGATATGGCGCTTTACAAGGGCAACATGGACGTGTATAATTACTCTATCACGTCAACAGAGGTGCGGCAGATGGACTTTGAACGGATACGTTCGCACGTGCCGGATTACAGGGATTTCCTGACGGTGGATGAGCTCAACGAGAGCACGATGCGGCTGCAAGGCGAATTCCCGGACGTCGTCCGGGTGAGCGAGGTGGGCAGGTCGAGGGAAGGACGCCCGATCTACTGCCTGAAGATCGGAAACGGCAGCAAGAACGCGCTGATGTTCGGGTGTCCGCACCCCAACGAGCCGATCGGCGCGATGACGCTGGAGTTCCTCACGCGCGAGCTGGCGCAGGACGCCGCGCTGCGCGAGGAGCTGGACTACACATTCTACGTCGTCAAGTGCATCGACCCCGATGCGCTCACGCTCAACCAGGGCTGGTTCAAGGGGCCGTTTGAGATCTACCACTACCTGCGCCACTACTACAGGCCCGCGTTTCACGAGCAGGTGGCCTGGACGTTTCCGGTCGATTACAAGCGGGTGCACTTCGACAGCCCGATCCCGGAGACGCGCATCCTGATGAAGCTGATCGACGAGCTGCAGCCGGCGTTCATGTACTCGCTGCACAACCTGGGCTTCGGCGGCGCGTACTGGTACCTCACGCGCGACATCCCAGAGCTGTACCCGCACTTCTACCGCTGCGTGGCCGACATGGGCATCCCGCGCAAGCTGGGCGAGGCGGAGGTGCCCTATGCGACGGAGTTCGCGCCGGCGGTGTTCAAACTGCTGACCGTGCAGGATGAATACGAGTACAACAGCCGCTACATCTCCGAGGATTACGCTGCAGCGCACCACGCCTACGGCACATTCAGCGGCGACTACGCCAACCGCGCGGGAGAGCGGACGTTCACGTTCGTCAACGAGCTGCCGTACTTCTTCGACCCGCGTGTGAGCGACCTGAGCGCCTCCGACCGTTCGCGCCGGGATGCGGTCGTGGAGAGCTGCGCGTACAAGATCCGCCACGATGAGGACCTGAGGCCCGTTTACGACCGGGTCCTGCCGCTCATCGACCGGGCGGACAACCACTTCGCCACGGCGCTCAAGGAGCGCATGGCATCCGGCACGGGCTCCATCGCGGCGCAGAAGCGCTGGGCCGAGGAGAACGAGGCCTTCCTGGCAAAGGCGACCGTCGCGCAGGTGTTTGACAACCTGCTGGTCTCCCGCTTCTTCCAGGCGACGATCACCTCGCTGCTGATCCGCGCCTGCGAGATGGAGGCCGGGCGCGCGCCGGACGAGGCGGCGCGCCGGACGCTGTGCGAGGCGCAGGCGTTTGCCGAGCAGTACCTCAAGGATGAATGCGCATATCTGGAGTCGCACATGAACTACCAGGCGATTCCGGTCAAGAAGCTTGTGACCGTGCAGGCCGAGTGCGGCCTGCGCGCGGCGCAATACATATCAAAGGAGAAAGGATGAACCTCATGAAGAAGTGCCTGATCGCCCTGCTGTGCGTAGCCCTGATGATGACGGGCTTCGTCTTCGGCGCGTCCGCCGAGGAAGAGAAGACCCTGGTCGTCAGCCTCGGCGCCGACCCGACGACGTTCAACCCCGTCATGAAGGGCGACGACGACGGCCACCTGATCTATCAGAACGTCTTTGACGGCCTGCTGGAGCTCAACTACAACTCCGAGGTCATTCCGGGCCTGGCCACGTCCTGGGAGCCGTCTGAGGACGGCCTCACCTACACGTTCCACCTGGCCACCGACGTCAAGTGGCACGACGGCGTGGACTTCACCTCCGCGGACGTGAAGTACACCTACGAGCGCATCATGGCGGAGAACGGCTTCATCGGCGGCACGCTGAGCGCGACGCTGGAGAGCATCGAGTGCCCGGACGACGACACCGTCGTGCTCCACCTCAAGGCGCCGGACGCCACGCTGCTGGGCACGCTGGCCTGGTATGAGCACTTCATCATCCCCAAGCACATCTACGAGAACGAAGAGGACTGGGCGACCTGCGAGGCCGCGACCTCCAAGCCGATCGGCACGGGCCCGTTCAAGTTCGCCGACTATCAGACCGGCGTGAGCATCACCCTGGAGAAGAATGAGGACTACTTCAAGGGCGCGCCCAAGATCGACAAGCTGATCTACATGATCGTGCCCGACGACACGACCGCCGTGCAGGCCTTCTACAACGGCGAGATCGACATCCTGACGGACGTGCCCACCTCCGAGGTGCTCAACATGCAGAACGACCCGGAGATCAAGCTGGGCTGCATGAGCGCCGCGCGCCGCTACCAGCTCATCTGCAACATGGAAAACGAGACCATGAGCAAGTGGGAGGTCCGCAAGGCGATCGCCCTGGCCCTTGACCGCGAGGAGATCTCCCTGAAGGCGACCAGCGGCCTGCAGGCGCCCGCATACGGCTTCTACCCGCCCTTCCTGGACTGGGCCTATAACGCGGACGCCGACATCGGCGAGCGCGACGTGGAGCAGGCCATGGCGCTGCTGGAGCAGGCCGGCTACACCAAGAACGCCGACGGCTACTACCTGACGCTGACGCTGGACGTGTTCACCGGCGGCACCTACGCCGACTGCGGCAAGGTCATCCAGGCCAACCTGAAGGAGGCCGGCATCGACCTCAAGCTCAACGTCATGGAGATGGCCGCGTGGTCTGAGAAGATCGAGTCGGGCAACTACGAGCTGGGCATGATGGCCGGCTATCAGGGCCCGGACCCCGACGCGATGGGCAAGCGCATCGGCACGGACCAGGTCATGAACTACTCCAACTACTCCAACGAGCGCGTGGACGAGCTGCTCGCCCAGGGCCGCGCGCTGGTGACCGAAGAGGACCGCGGCGCCTGCTACAAGGAGATTCAGGCCATCCTGGCGGAGGACCTGCCGATCATCCCGATCGTCGAGTTCGCCAGCTACCACGCCTGCTATGCCGAGGTCTACGGCGACCCCTACATCGACCAAATCGCGGATGTGCACGATGGATGCTACGCCAAGGCGGAGATCCTCGAGTAAATCCACGCACTGCACGTTTGCAGGGAGCCGGGCGATCCCCGGCTCCTTTTCTCCAGAGTGCGGGCCCTGCCGGACATGGCGCATAACCCGCGCCGTACGCGCGCGGCGCGAAAGAATGGTGGTTAAGCGATGAAAAAATACCTGTTCAAGCGGATCGTGACGGCATTTGGTATCGTGCTGTTCGTCATCCTGCTCAATTACGTCATCATCCGGTTGGCGCCGGGCGATCCCGTGCGCATCATGGCCGGCTTTGATAACCCGTCGCAAGAGCTGATGGACGCGCTGACAAAGAAGTATGGCCTGGACCAGCCGCTGTACGTCCAGTTCTGGCGCTACATCACGACGCTGTTCAAGGGCGATATGGGCGACTCCTACCTGTACAACCAGCCCGTCTCCTCGCTGATCTTTGAGCGCGTGGGCGCGTCGCTGCTGCTCTCGGGCGTGAGCGCGGTGCTCGCCGTGCTGATCGGCAGCACGCTGGGCCTGTATGCCGGCCGCCATCACGGCAAGGCGCTGGACCGCACGTTCTCCGGCGTGGCCTACATGCTCAACGCGATGCCCTCCTTCTGGCTGGGCATCATGCTGATCCTGATCTTCGCCTCCACGCTCAAGTGGCTGCCCACGCAGGGCATGGTGAACATCCGCAAGGGCTACACCGGCTGGGCGTATGTGGTGGATGTTCTGCAGCACATGGTGCTGCCCTGCGCGACGCTGGTGGCCGTGCAGATCCCGACGTACTTTCGCATCACGAAGTCTTCCGTGATGCAGGTGATGGCCGAGGAGTTTGTGACGACGTTCCGCGTGACGGGCATGAGCGAGCGCAAGATCTTCAACAAATATGTGCTCAAGAACGCGCTGCTGCCGATCGTGACGGTCTTCGGCATCAACCTGGCCTACGTCATCTCCGGCTCCACGCTCATCGAGATCGTGTTCTCCTGGCCGGGCGTGGGCGTGCTGATGTACCGCTCCATCTCCATGCGCGACTACAACCTGCTGATGGGCGTGTACCTGCTCATCTCCATCTCCGTGGCGTTCATGATGATTGTGGTGGATCTCATCTACGCCTGGCTTGACCCCAGAATCCGTTACGATTGAGGTGATGAGCATGGAAAAAATCAAAAAGGTGGGCGCACGTGTGGCTGGCATGGTGCGCACAAGCATGCAGCTGCGCATGGGCCTGATCTTCTTTGCGCTGGTGCTGCTGGTCGTCATCTTCGCGCCGTCGCTGGCGCCCTTTGATCCCTATGACCTGGGCGACGACCTGCTCGTACCGCCCGGCACGAACGGCCACTGGCTGGGCACGACCAACATGGGCCAGGACGTCCTGAGCATGATCATCTACGGCAGCCGCGCCTCGCTGGCCATCGGCATCGTCTCCGCGCTGATCTCCGGCGTGATCGGCACGCTGCTGGGCGCGTTCGCGGGCTTCTACGGCGGCAAGGTGGACAAGGTCGTCAGCGAGATCGTCAACATCTTCCTGATGATCCCCACGTTCTTCCTGATCCTGATCATCGTGGCGCTGTTCGGCTCGAGCATGATCAACGTCATGCTGGTCATCGGCCTGACCTCCTGGCCCAGCAACGCGCGCATGATGCGCGTGCAGGCCATGAGCATCAAGGAGCGCACGTTCGTCAAGAGCGCCATCTCCATGGGCGAGACCAAGCGCCAGGTGCTGTTCAAGTACATCATCCCCAACGGCCTGTTCCCGATCATCGCCAACACCACCATGGGCGTGGCCAAGGCGATCCTGACCGAGGCGAGCCTAAGCTTCCTGGGCCTGGGCGATCCCAACGTCATCAGCTGGGGCCAGATGATCTACGAGGGCAAGCAGTACCTCGCCACCGGCTGGTGGATGTCCACGTTCGCGGGCCTGTTCATCATGCTGATCGTGATGATCTTCTACATGATCGGCGACGGCCTGAACTTTGCGCTGAACCCGAAGATGAAAAAGATTTGATCGGCGGAGGGAACAACCATGAAAATACTGGAGATCAATGACCTCTGCGTCACGTACATCGCCGGGGAAAAGCGGATCAAGGCGGTCGACCACGTCTCGTTTGCCATCGACGAGGGCGACTCGCTGGGCATCGTGGGCGAGAGCGGCTCGGGCAAGTCGACGATGGCCATGGCCATGCTGCGCCTGCTGGACCCGCGCTACACCGAGATCACCGGCGCGGCCAACTACAGGGGTGAAAACCTGCTGACCGTGGATCCGCGCCGCCTGAGCGAGCTGCGCTGGAAGGACATCGCGGTGGTGTTTCAAAAGTCGATGAACAGTCTCAGCCCCGTGCATCGCATCGGCGAGCAGTTCGAGGACATCTACCGCGTGCACGAGCCGAAGGCCTCCAAAAAGGAGATCCGCGAGCGCGTGGAAAAGCTCTTCGCGATGGTCAACCTCGCGCCGCGTGTCTATAACCTCTATCCCCACGAGCTGTCGGGCGGCATGCTGCAGCGCACCTCCATTGCGCTGAGCCTGCTGTTCCACCCCAAGATCCTCATCATGGACGAGGCGACGACCGCGCTGGACGTGGTGACGCAGGGGCAGATCCTGTCTGAAATCAAAAAGCTGGAAAAGAGCATCGCCGTCACGCGCATGATGATCACGCACGACCTGTCCGTCGTGGCCACCAGCTGCCAGAAGATCATCGTGCTCTACGCGGGACAGCTGATGGAGTTCGGCTATGTGCGCGACGTGCTGGCCAACCCGCGCCACCCCTACACCGAGGGCCTGGTGCGCTCCTTCCCGTCGCTGCACGGCAAGAAGGAGGAGCTGTTATCCATCCCCGGCTCGCTGCCGGACCTGGCCAACCCGCCGCAGGGCTGCATCTTCGCGCCCCGCTGCCCCTACGCGACGGATCAATGCCGCGCGCACAGACCCGAGCCTCGCCACATCGACGACTTGCACGTGGCGGCCTGCTGGCGCGTGAAGGGAGGGATTCAAGATGCCTGATGCAGTCAGGGAACAACCGGTCATCAAGGCGGTGGGCGTCAAGCGCTATTACAAGCAGCGCGGGGGCAGCCTGCTGTCGTTTGGGCGCAAGCCCCGGATGATCCAGGCCGTGGACGGCGTGGACTTTGAGCTGTACGAGGGCGAGATCTTCGGCGTGATCGGCGAGAGCGGCTGTGGCAAGTCGACGCTGGGCCGCCTGCTCATCCGCCTGGAGGAACCCAGCGAGGGCGACATCTACTTCCGCGGCGAGTCGAGCAAGGCGCTCATGAAGAAGGACCCCAAGAAATTCCACCGCATGGTGCAGGCGGTCTTTCAGAATCCGTTCGACACGTTTACCCCCAACGACACCATTGGCGAGATCATGATGCGCCCGCTGCGCCTGCACGGTATCGGCAAGAGCGACGAGGAGCGCCGCGCGATGTGCGAGAAGGCGCTGGAGGACGGCGGCCTGAAGCCTGCGGCGGACTTCCTCGGCCGCTTCCCGCACGAGCTGTCCGGCGGCCAGCTGCAGCGCATCTCCATCCTGCGCTCGATGTTGCTCGAGCCGCTGTTCCTGGTCGCGGACGAGCCCGTCTCCATGCTCGACGTATCGGTGCGCGCGGAGATCATCCATATGCTGCAGGACCTGTGCGCCTCGCGCAGGACGGCCATCATGCTCATCAGCCACGACATCGCGGTCGTGCGCTACGTCTCCCAGCGCGTGGCGGTCATGTACCTGGGCCGCATCGTCGAGATGGGCGACACGGATACGATCATCCAAAACCCCATGCACCCCTACACGCAGGCGCTGATCTCCAACTGCTCTTCGATCGATCCGGACGAGGACACGCAGGCAATCGAGATTCAGGGCGAGCCGCCCTCCCCGATCAATCCCGGTCCGGGCTGCTACTTCGCCAACCGCTGCTTCAAGGCCTGCGAAAAGTGCTTCAAGAGCTATCCGCCCATGCGCACCATGAAGGACGGGCGCGTGGTCAGCTGCCACTTCGCCACGGGCGACGAGTAAGGAGGAATCACGGTGGACATTTTGCAGATTCTGGACAGGGTGCCGGACTACAAGGCGTTTCTGACGGTCGAAGAGATGGACCGCAATACCCTGGAGCTCGCGCGCAGATACCCCGACATCGTCCGGGTGGAGGAGATCGGCCGCTCCCGCTGGAACCACCCCATCTACTGCCTGATCATCGGCGAGGGCAGCCAGAACGCGCTGCTGTACGGCTGCCCGCACCCCAACGAGCCCATCGGCGCGATGATGCTCGAGTTCTTCTCCGAGGAGCTGTGCCGCAACGCCGAGCTGCGCCGGGAGCTGGACTACACGTTCTACATCGTCAAGTCCAGCGATCCGGACGGCACGAGCCTCAACGAGGGCTGGTTCAAGGGCCCGTTCACGGTCAGCCACTACCAGCGCAACTTCTTCCGCCCGTCGTTCGCCCAGCAGGTCGAGTGGAGCTTCCCCATCGACTACAAGACGCTCCACTTCCACCAGCCGATCCCGGAGACGCAGGCGCTCATGCAGATCATCGACACGAAGAAGCCGACGTTCATCTATTCGCTGCACAACGCGGGCTTCGGCGGCTGCTACTGGTATCTGACCGAGGGCGACGAGGCGCTGTACAAGAAGCTGTATGAGGCGCCCGCGCGCGAGAAGATCCCGCTCAGCCTCGGCGAGCCGGAGACGCCCTACTGCGAGGAGCTGTACCCGGGCATCTACAAGATGATGGGCGTCATCTCGCACTACGACTACCTGGAGAAGTTCAACCCGGGCGTGGATCCGGCCACGCTGCTGACGTCGGGCACGTCCAGCGACGAGTACGCCAACCGCGACGGACACATCAGCGCGCGCGCGTTGGTCAACGAGATGCCCTACTTCTACGACCCGCGCATTGAGGACACGAGCCCCTCGGACATGTCGCGCCGTGAGGCGATCCTCATCAACTGCGATCAGACGGAGGCGGACTTTGCAGCGCTCACCCCGATCTATGAGCGCGTGAAGCCGCTGATCCGCACGTGGAATCCGTTCTTCATCTCGCTGGAGGACCGCATGGCGACCAACAACGCCGGCAACCTGGCGGCCAAGCGCCAGTGGGCGATGAACCCGGAGTTTGAGCAGCCCGCGACCGTCGCGCAGAAGTTTGAGAACCTTTACGGTTCGGGCTTCTACCGCAACCTGAACTTCGCGGTGCTGCGCCGCGCCTGCAGCTACGAGCTGGAGCACGCGCAGGACCTGACGCAGCAGGAGCGCGACGCGCTGCGCCGCTGCGAGGAGGACACGGCGGAGCTGATGGAGAAGAACCTGCGCTACCTGGAGGAAAACCTGCACTACGAGGCGGTGCCCATCCGCAAGCTCGTGCGCATCCAGATGGCCAGCGGCCTGCTGTACGCCCGGTACGTCCACGAGAAAAACGAGCGCTGAGCGCAAAGAGCGGCCCCTCTCCCATCCATGGGAGAGGGGCCGCTTGGCATATGGATCGATCAGGCGCGCAGCCTGAACGTGCGCGGCGCCAGACGGTAGACCAGCGCGCAGGCGAGCGCGCAGTACAGCAGGCAGAACGCAATGCACGCAAGGCCGAAGGGCAACGCGTCCACCTTGAGGCGCATGCAAGCGAAGCAGGCCAGGTACGTGGCCGACAGCGCGAGCTGATAGGCGGCGCTCTTCATCTCCGTAGCCGCGTTGAACGGCTGGAGCAGGTAATACAGCGTCAGGTAGTGCACCGAGAAGAAGACGCTCAGGCAGGGCAGGGAGACGAGGTACACCGCATAGTCCAGCGGCGCGGCGCCGCCGGAACAGAGCAGCAGCAGGCACGCGCCCGCGCCGATGACCGATGCGGGCAGCAGGTTGACTTTGACGATCTCTCGCAGGCGGATGGCGAACAGGCGCAGCACCATGCGCGGCTGCTTGTAAAACCCATACGTCAGCAGGCTGTGGTCGCAGTTCATGAACAGCGAGCGGGTGAAGCTCGTGCCCCGGTTGATCGCATACATGATGAAGACGAAATAGGGCAGACTGCGCGTCAACAGGTCGTTGACGCGCGCCCGCGCCTGTGGTATGGACGCCAGCACGGGCAGCGCGATCAGCACGAGCGCGCTGCTTGCCAGCGCGATGCGCGCGGCGGGCATCCAAAGCACCCGGCGATGGCGCTTGACGAACAGCTCGTTGAAGTACTCAAATCCGTGCCTGCGGCTGACGATAGACGTATCCGCCGTGATGGACCGCTCGCTCAGGCGGCGTGTGCGCGCCTGCACATCCTCCGTCTGGCGCGCGGCCTGAAACAGCAGCTGCTGATAGAGGGCACGGTATGCGCCAAACGTGAGCGCCTTGCAAAGCCCCAACCCGCCCAGGGGGAGAAACAGGGCGAACAGCGCGACATACGCGCCGGCCGGGAGGACGAGGCCCAGCGCCGGCAGCCCATAGGCCAGCAGCAGAATGACGGTCATGCACGTCCACAGCGTCAGGCCGAGCGAATTTTCGTTGTAGGCCAGGCCGCGGCGCTCATAGTCGAGCATGGAGAGCCCCGCGACGGCCAGCTTCGCGCCCGCGATGGAAAACGGGAGCATCAGGCAGACCCAGACCGGGAGCCCCTTCGTCAGCCCGAAGAAGAGCGTGAAGGGCAGAAACCCCACGACGACCTTGAGCAGCGCGTAGCCGTAGTGGATCAGCGCATATTCGCGCGCGTCCATGCGCAGCAGGAAGATCGCGTAGTACTTTTCGCGCGAGGGATCGAACAGGTTCGTATTCGTGAACGCGCCGATGCACGTGAGCAGCAGCAGGATGTGCAAAAAGGCGGCGCCGGCCGGGACGTGCGGCAGGAGCAGCGACGCGCCCCAGATCATCGTCAGGAAGTAGAGCAGCTTGCCCAGAAAGAACGTGGCGAGCTCCCACAGCAGCGAGAGCAGGTTGGCCAGCACGTTCAGGGGGCGCGAGCCGTACAGCGAGGCGGGGAGCAGGCGCTTGACGAGGGGCAACTGGCGCAGCGCATACAGGATGGCGTTGACGTGATAGGCGCTGCGCAGCGCAAAGGAGATGCGCAGCGTCTTATACATGGCCATCCTCCCGCAGGGCGGCGATGATGCGCTCGCGCAGGGGCTCGTCCGCCAGCCCCTCCCGGGGCACGGGCTCCAGGACGCCGCGGTGCAGCAGCACGATCTCGTCGCACAGGTCCAGCGCCAGGTCCATGATGTGCGTGGAGAGGATCAGGATCCGCCCGGCCTTTGCCTGGCGCAGCAGCTGCTTCATCTCCTCGGCGACGACCACGTCCAGCGAGGTCATCGGTTCGTCCAGCAGCAGGATGTTCGGCTGGGCGATGATGTTGACCAGCATCTGCACCTTGTTCTTCATGCCGTGGGAGTAGTCCTTGAGCAGCTTGTCGCGATCCTCCGGCGCGATGCCGACCCGGTCGAAATAGGCGTCGACCGGCTCGGGATGGGGCAGGACCTTTTCGTTGATCTCCAGAAAAAAGCGCAAAAACTCCCGGCCCGTCAGAAACTCCGGCACGGCGGGCGTGGAGAGCACGTAGCCCACATCCTGCCCGGTCACGTCGCGCTGCACGCCGGCTTCCTCCAGAAAGAAGCGCCCGCCGTCGGCCTTCACGTCGCGGTTCAGGCAGTTGAACAGCGTGGTCTTGCCCGCGCCGTTGCGGCCCAGCAGGCCGTAGATCTTGCCCGCGTCAAACGAAAAGCTGACGTCGCGCAGGACCTCCTTGCGGTCAAAGCGCTTGCTGAGGTGCTCGATGCAAAGCTTCATGGCGCTCTCCCCCGTAAGACGGGCGCAAGCGCCCGGCAGTATCAAAAAAACCCGCTTCTACGGAAGCGGATTGGTGGGACACAGTGGACTCGAACCACCGACCTCTCGCTTATCAGGCGAGTGCTCTAACCAGCTGAGCTAGTGACCCGTGCCATTGAACGGGACCTATTATACCACGTCTTCCGGGCATTGGCAAGCCCCAAATTCGACAGGACGCCTGCAAAAAAACGGCAGGCATGCGCCCGGGCGCGCCTGCGCACACTGCGCGGGGAGGGATGCGGATGAGGGCGATGCACGGCGTGAAGGCGGCGCTCCGGCGCGCGACGGGCCTAAAGCGGCGCGACGCGCGCCGGGTGCGCGAGCGGTGGATCGTGTTTGGCGTGGGCGCGGTCGGATACAGCATGCTGGAGGTGCTCTGGCGCGGATACACGCACTGGACGATGGCCCTGACGGGCGGCGTATGCTTTCAGGCGATCTATGCGATCAACCGTCGCCTGCGCAGACGGCCCTGGCCGCTGCGCTGCGCGCTGGGCGCGGCGGTGATCACGGGCGCGGAGCTGGCGGTCGGCCTGGTGGTCAACGAGCGGCTGCGTATGCGCGTATGGGACTACTCGCGCAACCGGCTCAACTTCCGCGGGCAGATCTGCGCGCTCTACAGCGCGCTGTGGTTCCTGCTGTGCATTCCGCTGGGGCCGTTTTGCGCGTGGCTGCGGCGCAGGATCGCATGAAAAAGGCCGCCGGATGTCCGGCGGCCTGAACTGTTTGGGCGGGTCAGCCCTGCGCATCCACGGGCAGCACACGCACGACGCTCGCGGCGCTCTGCGGCGGAATAGAGCGGGTGGACGCCGCGTCGTGGAAGACCTGCACCTGCGCGCCCTCCACGAGCGCCGCCAGCCCGTCGACCCGCACGCCGTCTTCGGAGAAGACGAAGGCATGCAGTCCGTTCCCGGTCTCGACGAGCATGCGGTCCGCTTCGTCAAAGCCCACAAACGTACCCTCGGTGAACGTGACCTCCACGGACAGCGCGTTCACCTGACCGGGCAGGGACATCGTCATCACGCCGTTGGTGTGGACCGTCACATCCAGGCCGGGGTAGAGCTTGTCCACCGGCAGCACGTCCGGCTCAAAGTGCACGAGCACCTCGCCGTGCGTCTGCGTCAGGATCAGGAACGAGCCGTTCTCGGCGTCAAAGGAGACGACGGAGCCCGTGAGCACGTCGGCAGGCGCTTCGGAAGCCTCGGAGACGGTCGCCTCGGGCGCGGTGGACACCGCTTCGGCCAGCGAGAAGGCGGGAACGGCCAGCAGGGAGAGAATGGCGAATTGGGCGATCAACTTTTTCATAAGGCAGTACCTCCTGAGATGTCTTGATGATTTTCGCCGGTCCGTTTGCCCCGGCATCTATTCAGACGCGCGGTTCGCGCTTTTGTTCCCGCAGACGCGAAAAAAATTTGCAGGCTGTTTTCAGGGACGTTCGTCGTGTATAATAGAGGGACAGGCCGTGAGGGGCTGCGGGCGGGGGAACGGACCAAATGAGGTGATCGATTGCGCAAAAAACGGTGGATAGCGGCGGGCGTGGCGCTCGCGGCGGCGGCGCTTCTGGCCGGGGCGCTGCTGGCGATGGGCAATGTGCGCCAGGCTCCGACGATGACGTCCCCGCCCGCATCCGACGCGTTGACGCAGGCGAGCGCGGACCTGGATACCTATGAGGTCGAGGCCGTCCTGGACGAGGCGACGCGCACCCTGACCTGCACGCAGCGCGTGACGTATGAAAACCGCACGGGCGGCGAGCTGAACGAGATATGCTTCCATCTGTATCCCAACGCGTTCAAGCGGGTGAATACGTCCCCGGCGGTGCTGGCGGGCGTGGATAAAGCGGACGACAGCTGGCAGGCCGGCGAGATCTGGATCGAGGACGTGCGCGTAGACGGCGAGGCGGCCGACTGGGCCGTGCTGGGCGAGGATGAGGCCGCGCTGCGCGTGTGCGCGCCGCTGGCGGCCGGCGAGCGCGCCGGGATCGAGCTGCGCTATACGCTGTCGGTTCCCGCGCTCGCCTACCGCTGGGGCGAGGCCGACGGCGTGATCAGCGTGGCCAACGCGTTTCCCATCGCTGCGATGTACGAGGACGGCGCGTGGCGGCTGGACGAATACGGCCCCATCGGCGACCCGTTTTACAGCGCCTGCGCCAACTGGACGCTGACGCTGACCGTGCCCGAGGGATTTATGGTCGCCTCCGCCGGCGCGATCCGGGAGAGCCGGACGGAGGCGGGCGTCACGACGCTGCGCATCGAGGCGCCCGCCGTGCGCGACGTCGCGTTCGCCATGAGCCGGCGCTACGCCTGCGCGCAGCAGATGGCGGGGGACGTGCTCGTCTCCTCCTATGCGCTGCGCCAAAAGGATGCGCAGGCCGCGCTGGAATACGCGGTGTCCGCGCTTGGACAGTTCGAGGCGATGCTCGTGGACTACCCGTATCCGTCGCTGACGGTCGCGCAAAAGGACCTGGGCGGATACGGCGGCATGGAGTACTCCGGCTTTGCGCTGATCGACGGCTCGCTCTATGAGGGCGACCGCCAGCTGCTGGAGCGCGTGGTGGCGCACGAGACGGCGCACCAGTACTTCGGCATCCTGGTCGGCTCGGACCAGATCGAGGAGCCGTGGCTGGACGAGGCGCTGTGCGAGTACATGACGATGATGTACATCGACAAGGAATACGGGCGACAGGCGTTCAATGCGCTGTATGAGCAGAGCGTCGAGCCTGCGCTGCGCATCTCGCATCCCGTGGGCGTCACGGCGGGCAGCCCGATCACCAACTTTCTGACGACGGCGGAGTACGGGCAGTGCGTCTATCAGAAGGGCGCGGGCATGCTCCACGGCATCCGCGAGGCGCTGGGCGAGGCGGCGTTCCTCTCGGCGCTGCGCGACTACATCGACGCCTACGCCTACGGCATCGCCTCCCGGGAGGATTTCACGCTGTCGCTGCAGGCCTCCACGGGCCTGAGTTGGCGCGGCTTCATCGACGACTACTTGGACGAATGAGAAAGGATGAACATATACCATGGACAAGAGCCGCATCACCGTCGCGGCGCTGGGGCCGGGGCATCCCGGGCTGGTGACGCGCGCGGCGTGGGAGGCGCTGACCGGCGGCGCGCGCGTCGTGCTGCGCACGGCGCGCCACGGCGTGGCGCAGGAGCTGACGCGCGCAGGCGTCGCATTTGAGACGCTGGATGCGCTCTATGAGCAGAGCGAGGACTTTGACGAGCTGTGCGCGCGAACGGCCAGGCGTCTGCTGTCGATGGCGCGGGAAGCCGGCGCGCTCGTCTATGGCGTGAGCGACCCGCTCAGCGATCAGACGGTGCGCGCGCTTGCGCAGCGTGCAGGCGCGGAATGCGCGCTGGAGGCGCTGCCGGGTGTGACGCTTGCGTCGTATGCGGCTGCGGCGTGCGCAGCGCAGGGCGCGCAGACGGAAAACCTGTGTCAGACGACGGCGCTGTCCGTCGAGGAGTTGGAGCCGGATCCCGAGCGCCCGCTCGTCGTGACCGAGCTGAACGACCGGGTGCTGGCCAGCGGCGTGAAGCTGTGGCTCATGGACGTCTACGATCCCGAGCAGCCGGTCTTCTTTGACGGGCCGGGCGAGGAGCCGTCGGCGCGCGTCGCCGTGCTGCCGCTGTGCGAGCTCGACCGGCAGCGCGCCTACGACCACACGTGCGCGGTGTTCGTGCCGCCCGTCCCGCTTGCGCAGCGCGCGCGGCATACCGTGCGCGACCTGCAGCAGGTGACGCGCCGCCTGCGCGCGGCGGACGGCTGCCCGTGGGACCGCGTGCAGACGCACGAGAGCCTGCGCCAGTACATGATCGAGGAGGCCTATGAGGCGGTCGACGCCATCGACGGCGGCGACCCGGACCGCATGGCGGACGAGCTGGGCGACGTGCTGTTTCAGGTGCTGCTGCATGCGCAGATCGCGCAGGAGCACGCGGACTTTGCGCTCGGCGACGTGGCGACGGCCATCTGCGGCAAGATGATTTCGCGCCACGAGCAGATCTTCGGCCGGGGCGGGACGGACACGGCCGGCGACGAGGGCTGGGAGGCCATCAAGCGGCGCGAGAAGGGCCAGCGGACGCTCGTGGACAGCCTGCGCGACGTGCCGGGCTATCTGCCGGCGCTGATGCGCGCGTACAAGGTGCTGCGCAAGGCTGCGAGCGCCGGCTGCGATCCCCTGAGCGGCGCGGACGCCCTGGCGGCGGCGCGGCAGGCGCTGGCGCGCGCGGAGGCGGATCTGGCCGCCGGCAGGGATGCATCGCAGGCGCTGGGCGCGCTGCTGTTTGCGGCGGCGGGGGCGTCGCGCGGGTGCGGCCAGCAGCCGGAGCTGCTGCTGCGCGCGCAGACGCAGCGCTTCATCGAGCGCTTTGAGCGCATGGAGCGGGATGCGCTGGCGCAGGGCGTGGACCTGGCGCAGGTCCCGCGTGAGCAGATGGCGGCGCATTGGGCGCGTTCGGCAGCGGACGAAGCGGGAAACTGAGCCTTTTTCCCGTAAAATCGCGATATTTCCTCGAAAAAAGCGGATCGGACGGAAGGGATTTTTGCTTTTTCGGAGAATATAGTAACGTTTACTCTCGAACCCAATCAAAATCATGCTGTGCGATTTAAGGAGGACCTGTTGTATGAATAAGACGGAACTGTGCGCGGCCGTGGCTGCCAAGACCGGTATGACCCGCAAGGATGCGGAAGCGGCCGTGACCGCCGTGATCGACGTGATCGGCGAATCCCTGAAGGACGGCGAGAAGGTCGCGATCGTCGGCTTTGGCACGTTTGAGGTCAAGGATCGCCCCGCCCGCAAGGCCCGCAATCCCCGCACCGGCGAGGAGATCGAGATCGCGGCCTCCAAGGCTCCGGCGTTCAAGGCCGGCAAGGCGCTCAAGGATATCGTCAGCCTGTAATCCATTGGCCGGGCGACCGGCAGGGGCTGCCCACGGGGCGGCCCCTTTTCCGTACGCGGCGGGCACAGCCCGCGGAAGGAGGTTTCCCATGCGTCTGGACAAATACCTGAAGGTGTCGCGCATCATCAAGCGCCGCTCCGTGGCCAAAGAGGCCGGAGACGGCGGACGCGTGACCATCAATGGAAAGCCCGCCAAGCCCTCCACCGAGGTCAAGGTCGGCGACGTGCTGGAGGTGCGCTTCGGCGACAAGCTGGGCCGGTATGAGGTGCTGGCCGTCAGCGAGCACGCGCTCAAGGCCGAGGCGGGCGGCATGTACAAGATCCTGTCGGAGTGAGGCGCGCCATGAACGAAGTGATGATCGTCGCCGCGGGCCGCGGAACCCGCATGGGCTTGGGGCAGAACAAGGTGCTCGCGCCGCTGCTGGGCGTGCCGGTGCTGGCGCGGACGGTGCGCGCGTTTGCGGACTGCCCGTCGGTCGGGCGCATCGGCATCGTGACCGCCGAGGCGGACATCCCGGCGGTGGAGGCCATGCTGCGCGAGCGGGGGCTTTTCGAGCGCGTGGCCTATATCGCGTCCGGCGGCGCGGACCGGCAGGAGAGCGTGCGCTGTGGGTTTGACAGGGCGCAGGGCGAGATCGTGCTCATCCATGACGGCGCGCGGCCGTTTGTGACGCGCGAGGTCATCGAGCGCACGATTCAGAGCGCCCGCGAGCGGGGCAGCGGCGTGGCGGCCGTCGTGCCCAAGGACACGATCAAGCGCGTGGATGCCGACGGACGCGCCGTGCAGACGCCGCCGCGCGACGGCCTGCGCGCCGTGCAGACGCCGCAGACGTTTTACCTGGCGGACATCCGCGCGGCGCACGAATGGGCGGATGCGCAGGGCCTGCGCGCCACGGACGACGCGGCGCTGCTGGAGGCGATGGGAAAGGCGGTGTATCTGGTGCAGGGCGACGTGGAGAACATCAAGCTGACGACGCCGGAGGACATGCAGGCCGGCGAGGGCATCCTGCGCCGGCGCGGCGAGGGCGCGCCGGCCGTGCGCGTGGGGCAGGGGTACGACGTGCACCGGCTCGTGCCGGAGCGCGCGCTGATCCTGTGCGGCGTACGCGTGCCCTACGAGCGTGGACTGCTGGGGCACAGCGACGCGGACGTGGCCGTGCACGCGCTGATGGATGCGCTGCTGGGCGCGGCCGCGCTGGGCGACATCGGAAGGCACTTTCCCGATACCGATCCGGCCTATGCGGGCGCGGACTCGGTGCGCCTGCTGCTGCACGTGGTGGACTTGCTGGCGCAGCGCGGCTACCGCCCGGGCAACGTGGATGTGACGATCGTGGCGCAGCGGCCCAAGCTCAAGGACTTCATCCCGCAGATGCGCGCGCGCCTGGCGCAGGCGCTGGGCGTGCAGGAGCAGGCCGTGAACGTCAAGGCGACGACGACCGAGGGCCTGGGCTTCGAGGGCGAGGGCCTGGGCATCAGCGCGCAGGCCGTGGCGACGATCGTTCCGCGCTGAGGTGGCAAATCCATGGCTTGACATCGCGCGAAAAGGGCATTATAATGCTCCTATACCAGTATAGCGCCCGTCGACGAAGAGGAGTACGCGCAGCCTGCCCACCAGAGAGAGCGGTTCACCGGCTGAAAGGCCGCTCGGGGATTGGCGCGCGGAAGGTCGCTTCCGAGGGCTGCGGGGTGAAGGCAGTAGCTCCGCACGGGTCTGCCCGATACAGCTTTGAGGCGGCGCATGCCGCGAATAAAGGTGGTACCACGGAAGCCCCTCCGTCCTTTGGACGGAGGGGCTTTTTGCAGCGCGCAGGCGCAATGGATGAGAAAAAGGAGCGTCAATATGGAAGACACCCGCAAAATCGAGATGGACAAGGTGTTCAATCCCCAGCAGATCGAGGGGGAGCTGTACCGCGAGTGGGAGGAGAACGGCTACTTCGTCGCCCACCGCGACCCGGACAAGAAGCCCTTCACGATCGTCATGCCCCCGCCCAATATCACCGGCCAGCTGCACATGGGCCACGCCATGGACGGCGTGATGCAGGACGCGCTCACCCGCTACCACCGCATGCGGGGCGAGGCGACGCTGTGGCTGCCCGGCACCGACCATGCCTCCATCGCCACGGAGGTCAAGGTGGTCGAAAAGCTGCGCGCGGAGGGGCTCACCAAGGAGGAGATCGGCCGCGAGGCGTTCCTGGAGCGCGTGTGGGACTGGAAGCGCGAATACGGCGGGCGCATCGCGCGCCAGACGCGCCGCCTGGGCGCCTCCTGCGATTGGTCGCGCGAGCGCTTCACCATGGACGAGGGATGCAGCCACGCGGTCAACGAGGTGTTCAACCGCCTGTATGAGAAGGGGCTCATCTACCGCGGCGAGCGCATCATCAACTGGTGCCCGGTGTGCCGCACGGCGCTGTCCGACGCGGAGGTCGAGTTCGAGGCGCAGGCCTCCCACATCTGGCACATCCGCTATCCCGGCGCGCACGGCGACGTGGTCGTGGCCACGACGCGCCCGGAGACGATGCTGGGCGATACCGGCGTGGCCGTCAACCCCCATGACGCGCGCTATACGGACATGGTCGGCAAGACCGTCACGCTGCCCCTGGTCAACCGCGAGATCCCCATCGTTGCGGATGACTACGTGGACATGGAGTTTGGCACCGGCGCGGTCAAGATGACGCCCGCGCACGACCCCAACGACTTTGAGGTCGCGCAGCGGCATGACCTGGCCATCCTGCGCGTGATGAACGACGACGGCACGATGAACGAGAACGCGGGCAAGTACGCGGGCATGAAGGCGCTGGACTGCCGCAAGGCCGTCGTGGAGGAGCTCAAGGCGCTGGGGCTGCTCGTCAAGGTGGAGGACTACACCCACAACGTCGGCACCTGCTACCGCTGCCATACGACCGTGGAGCCGCTGGTCAGCCGTCAGTGGTTCGTCAAGATGAAGCCGCTGGCCGAGCCCGCCATCGCCGCCGTGCGCGAGGGCCGCACGAAGTTCGTCCCCGAGCGCTTTGACAAGACGTACTTCAACTGGATGGAGAACATCCGGGATTGGTGCATCTCCCGCCAGCTGTGGTGGGGCCACCGCATCCCCGCGTGGTACTGCGACGATTGCGGCGAGACCATCGTCGCGCGCCAGACGCCGGAGCGCTGCCCCAAGTGCGGCTGTGAGCGCCTGCGCCAGGATGAGGACGTGCTGGACACGTGGTTCTCCTCGGCGCTGTGGCCGTTCTCCACGCTGGGCTGGCCCGAGCAGACGGAGGACCTGCGCTACTTCTACCCTACGGACGTGCTCGTCACCGGCTATGACATCATCTTCTTTTGGGTGGCGCGCATGATCTTCTCCGGCATCGAACAGATGGGGGAGCCGCCCTTCCACACGGTGCTGATCCACGGCCTGGTGCGCGACGCGCTGGGGCGCAAGATGAGCAAGTCGCTGGGCAACGGCGTCGACCCGCTGGAGGTCATCGAAAAGTACGGCGCGGACGCGCTGCGCTTCTCGCTGGTGATGGGCGTCTCGCCCGGAAACGACATGCGCTTCTCCACGGACAAGGTCGAGAGCGCGCGCAACTTCGCCAACAAGATCTGGAACGCCTCGCGCTTTGTGATGATGAACCTGGACGGCTTTGAGCCGCTCGAGGGCAAGGCGCTGGAGCTGCCCGACCAGTGGATCCTCACGCGCCTGGACGAGACCATCCGCGAGGTCACCGCGCACCTGGACGAGTACGACCTGGGCCTGGCTGCGCAGAAGATCTATGACTTCGCGTGGTCCGAGTTCTGCGACTGGTACATCGAGCTGGCCAAATCCCGCCTACAGGGCGAGGGCAAGCCGACGGCCTGCGCAGTGCTGATCCACGTGCTGACGGCGCTGCTCAAGCTGCTGCATCCGTTCATGCCCTTCCTCACCGACGCGGTGTACCGCTATCTGCCCGGCAGCGAGGGCACGATCATGCTCTCCAGCTGGCCTGCGCGCGAGGCGAAGACGTATCCCGAGGAGGCCGCGCGCATGGAGGGCATTATGGAGATCATCCGCTCCGTGCGCAACCTGCGCGCGGAGATGAACGTGGCCGTCGGCCGCCGCGCGCACCTGATGCTGCGCCCGCGCGCGGGCTGGCGGGAGGCGCTCGCCGGCGCGGAGCCGTACTTCAAGCGCCTGGCCTGGGTCAGCGGGATGCAACTTCTGTCTGAGGATGAGTCCGCGCCGGAGAAGACCGTGTCTGCGGTGACCGAGGCGGCGGAGCTGTTCATCCCGCTGGGCGACCTGGTGGACATCCAAAAGGAGATCGCGCGCCTGGAGAAGGAGCTCAAGGGCCTGGAGGGCGAGATCGCCCGCGCACAGGGCAAGCTGAACAACCCCGGCTTTGTCAGCAAGGCGCCCGCCGCGCTCGTGGAGCAGGAGCGCGCCAAGCTGGAGGTCAATCAGGGCATGCTCGCCTCGCTGCACGAGCGGATCCAGAGCCTGCGGGACATGTGACGATGAAGACGGTGCAAGAGGCGGTCGCCTACATTCACAGCCTGTATGCGACCGGAGAAAAGCACGGGCTGGACAACATGCGCGCGCTGCTTTCGCGCCTGGGCGACCCGCAGACGGGCCTGGCGATGGCGCACGTGGCGGGCACGAACGGCAAGGGCTCAACCTGCGCGACGTTGGAGGCCATCCTGCGCGCGGCGGGCCTGAGGACGGGCCTGTACACGTCGCCCTACCTGCAGCGCTACAACGAGCGCATCCGTATTGACGGCGAGCCCATTGGAGACGAGGCGCTCACGGCGCTGGTGCGCGACACCGCGCCGGCCGTCGAGGCGCTCGCCGCGCAGAACATACGCGTGGCGGAGTTTGAATACGGCACGGCGCTGGCGCTGTGCGCGTTCGCCCGCGCGCAGGTGGACGTGGCGGTGATCGAGGTCGGCCTGGGCGGCCGTCTCGATCCCACCAACGTCATCCGCCCGCTGGTGTGCGCCGTGACCGCCGTGGGCATGGATCACATGCGGCTTCTGGGCGATACGATCGAGCAGATCGCCGCGGAGAAGGCGGGCATCGTCAAGCCCGGCGTGCCGGTCGTGATCGCGCGCATGGACGAGCGCGCCCAGCGCGTGATCGAGCGCGCGGCCGGGGCGGCGAACGCGCCGGCGCTCACGCTGAACGGCAGCGAGGCAGTCTGCCTTTCGGCCGGTGCGCGCAAGCAGCGCGTGCGGTTCCGGATCGGGGATTTTCTGTTGGACGATGCACAGCTCGCGCTGCCCGGCGCGCACCAGCTGGACAATGCGGCCTGCGCGCTCGCCTGCGCGCTGCGGCTTCGGGAACGCTTTGACATTCCGGACGGTGCGCTGCGCGAAGGGCTCGCCTGCGTGCGCTGGCCCGGCAGGCTGGAGTGGATGGGGAACGTGCTGCTCGACGGCGCGCACAACCCGCAGGGCGTCGGCGCGCTGTGCGCCTATCTGCAAAAATATCTGGATCCCGCGCGCACGGTGCTGCTCACGGGCATGCTGGCGGACAAGGACGTGACGGGCATGTGCGCGCAGCTGGCGGATCGCGCCCGGCAGGTCGTGACCGTCGCGCCACCCGTGCCGCGCGCTATGGACGCGCAGGAGCTGGCGGAGCGCCTGCGGCAGGCGGGCGCGGCGCGCGTCACCCCCTGCGAAGACGTGCGCAAGGCGCTCGAGCTGGCGCGTTCGCTGGCCGCGCAGGGGGACGCCGTCGTCTGCGCGGGCTCGCTGTACCTGATCGGCGCGCTGCGCACGCTGCTGGAGGAACGGGAACATGGAATTTGAACACGTGAGCGTGCTGCTGGAGGAGACGCTCGAGTGGCTCGCGCCGCGGGACGGGGGCGTCTATGTGGACGGCACCCTCGGCGGCGGCGGGCATTCGGCGCGCATCCTGGCGGCCTGCGCGCCGCACGGGCATCTGTACGGCATCGACCGCGACGCGGACGCCATCGCCGCGGCGACGGAACGGCTCGGGGATTCGCCGTGCTTTACGGCGATCCGCGGCAACTTCCACGACGTGCGCGAGCTGCTCGCGCAGCGCGGCGTGGACCGGATCGACGGCATGCTGCTGGACCTGGGCGTGAGCAGCCATCAGCTGGATACGGAGTCGCGCGGCTTCTCGTATCACGGCGATGCGCCGCTGGACATGCGCATGGACCAGCGCCAGGCGCTCACCGCCGGCGAGATCGTCAATATGTGGCCGGAGCGGGAGATCGCCCGGATCCTGAGCGACTACGGTGAGGAAAAGTGGTCGGCGCGCATCGCGCAGATCATCTGCGAGCACCGCGCGCGGGGGAAGATTGCGACGACTGCCGACCTGGTGCGCTGCGTGGACGCGGCCATCCCCAAGAAGATCCGCATGCGCGAGGAGGGGCACAGCGCGCGGCGCACATTCCAGGCGCTGCGCATCGCGGTCAACGACGAGCTGGCGCCGCTCACGCGTGCGCTCGAGGACGCTGTCGGACTGCTCGCGCCCGGCGGCAGGCTGTGCGTGATCACGTTTCACTCGCTGGAGGACCGCATTGTCAAGCATACGATGCGCCGGCTGCAAAATCCGTGCACCTGTCCGCCCAAGGCGCCCGTGTGCACGTGCGGCAAGCATCCGGTGGTGCGTGTGTTGACGGGCGGCGGCGTTCAGCCGGGCGCGCAGGAGCTGGCGCGCAATCCGCGCGCGCGTAGCGCACGGCTGCGGGCGTGCGAAAAGATCTGACCCAGGGGGCAAAAGGCCATGCTGGAGTCACTGAGAGAAACGCTGTATTCGCTGATCTTTCCCACGGAAACGCGCTGTCTGGCCTGTGGCGCGCCTATACAGGGCGGAGCGCTGTGCCCGCAGTGCGCGTCCAGATGGCCGCTGGGGAATGGGGGAATCCGCATCGCCTGTGTTGAGACCGCAGATTGGGCATATGCCGGCCTTCCCTATACGCCGGTCGTGCGTTCGATGATCCATCGCTACAAGTTTCAATGTGTGCGCGCAGCGGCGGATGTGCTGGCAGAGTCGATGATCCGCATCATGCCGGAGGAGGTGGACGCGCTGGTGCCCGTGCCGCTCCACCCGCGGCGCGAGCGTTGGCGGGGCTTCAACCAGTCCCAGCTGCTGTGCGAGCGCATCGCGGCCGCCACGGGCGTGAAGGTTCTGCCTGCGCTGTCACGCATCCGCCATACGCGCGAACAGGCGCTGCTGGACGTCCGGATGCGCGAGCTCAACGTGCGCGACAGCATGCGCGTGTGCACGCCCGTGCAGGGCCTGCGGCTGCTCGTGGTGGACGACGTCGTGACGACGGGCTCGACGGCGATGGAGTGCGTCAACGAGCTGTTCCATGCGGGCGCGGAGTGGGTCGGCGTGCTGTGCGCGGCGCATCCGATTGGGCAATCGTAGATCGCAGTTTCCGTGCCAGTCTCCCCAAATGTACATCTTTCTATTGTGCCGGATGGAGAAATCGTGTATACTGGAAACAGGAACGTGGAAATGGGGGGGCAGCATATGGATACGTTTGTGATTACGATTGCGCGCGAACTGGGCAGCGGCGGCAGCCGCATCGGCAGGATGCTCTCGCAACGGTTGGGCTACAGCTTCTACGACCGGGAGATCCTGCAAATGGCCGCGGACGAGAGCGGCATCGACGCGGGCGTGTTCACCCGCAGCGACGAGCAGATGACGCGGTTCAACCTCTTCCGCGCCGTGCGCATGGCCAACGACGGCAAGTTCGTGCCCTCGCCGCCCGACCAGGAGGACCGCGTGTCCGACGAGAACCTGTTCCGCTACCAGGCGCGCGTCATCCGCCAGATCGCCCAGGACGAAAACTGCGTGATCGTCGGGCGCTGCGCGGACTACATCCTGCGCGGACAGCCCAACGTCTTCAACGTCTTCGTGCATGCGCCGCTGGACCACCGCATCGCCTCGATCATGGAGGCGCAGGGGGTGGACGAGGTCGAGGCTGAACGCCGCATCCGCCGAACCGACCGGCGGCGCGCGGAGTACTACCGCTTCTTTACGGGGTTGGATTGGCAGGACGCCAAGCACTATGATCTGTGCCTGAACACGGGCAAGGTGCCCTTTGAGACGGGCGTGCAGATGATCGAGGCCTGCATGAAGCTGCGCTTCGGTCTGTGAGGACAGAACGAGGCGGGCCGGAAGCTCACTCAAGCTTCCGGCCCGCCCTTTTTTTGTCCTGTCAGTTCTGCTCCTGTAGCTGCGCGGTGTACAGCGCGTGGTACAGCCCATGGCGCGCCATCAGCTCCTCATGGCTGCCTGCCTCGAGGATGCCGCCGTCGCCGACATAGAAGATCTTGTCGCAGGTCTTGATCGTCGAGAGGCGGTGCGCGATGATGAACGAGGTGCGCCCCTTGAGCAGCGCCTGAATGCCCTCCTGCAGCAGGCGCTCCGTCTTCGTGTCGATGGAGGAGGTCGCCTCGTCCAGGATCAGGATGCGCGGGTCGCACAGCAGCGTGCGCGCGAATGCGATCAGCTGCTTCTGGCCCTGGCTGAGGCTGCCGCCGCGCTCGCCGACGACGGTATCATAGCCCATGTCCATCTGCGAGATGAAGTCGTGCGCGCGCACGGCCCGCGCCGCTGCCTCGACCTCCTGATCGGTGGCGTCCAGGCGGCCGTAGCGGATGTTGTCCATGATGGTGCCGCTGAAGATGAAGCTGTCCTGCAGCATGATGCCCAACTGACTGCGCAGCGAGTGCAGCGTGCAGGCGCTGATGTCGTGCTCCGCGCCGTCCTCGCCCGCGAGCAGGATCCGGCCGCCGCTGAGATTGTAGAAGCGGCACAGCAGGTTGACAACCGTGCTCTTGCCTGCGCCGGTCGGCCCCACCAGCGCGATGGACTCGCCCGGCCGGATGTGGAAGTTTACGTCGTGCAGCACCTCGACCGGCGGCTCGTAGCCGAACGTCACGTGCTCGTAGCGCACCCCGCCGGTGATCGGCGGCAGGTCCTTTGCGCCCGGCGCGTCGTCGACCACGACGGGCTCGTCCATCGTCTCGAAGATGCGCTCCAGATAGGCGATGTTGTTGATGAACGAGTTGTAGATGTTGGCCAGGTTGGTGATCGGCTGCCAGAAGCGGCTGACGTACTGGCCCATCGCCAGGATGACGCCAAAGGAGACGATCGCGCCGCCCATCCAGTAGACGCCGGCGATGTACATCAGCGTGAAGACGATCTGGGTGATCATCTCCGAGGAGAGCCAGACGGAGTTGCTGATATAGGCGGCCCGCATCCATGCCTCGCGGCAGGCGGTGGCCAGGCGGCGCATGATTGCCATGTTCTCGCCCTGGCGCACGAAGAGTTGCGAGACCTTCACGCCGTCGATGCTCTCGGCCAGATACGCATTGTAGTTGGAGTTCTTGTTGGACTGGCTCTGCCATGCGCGGCGCTGGCGCGGCTTGAGATAGAAGATGATTGCGATAAACACGGGCAGGCCGGCCACGATGATCGTGGCGAGCACGGCGTTGGTCGCATACATGAAGCCGATGATGAAGACGATGTTGATGATCTCCAGAATGGCGTTGATGATGCCGTTGGAGAGGATGTCGCTCACGGAGTTGACGTAGTTGATGACGCGTACGAGGATCTTGCCCGCCGGCCGGCTGTCGTAGTAGCTGAAGGGCAGCTTTTGCAGGTGCGCGAACAGGTCCTTGCGGATGTCGTAGATGATCTCCTGGCTGACGTGCGCCATGATGCGCGAGCGCGCCGTCGTAAAGGCGATGACGACCGCGATGATCAACACGAACACGCCCGCGAGCGTCAGCAGCATGCCCACGTCCCGGTTGGGCACCGCGTCGTCGAGCACCCATTCCATGAGCTTGGGCACGAACAGGCTGGAGATGCTGGCCATCGCGCTGAGAAACAGCGCCAGCAGCATGCGCGAGCGGTGCTTGCCGATGTACTTCATCGCGCGCTTCAGGTGCTTGAAACTGAACGGGGATTCGAGCGTCTCGTCCACGTCAAACTTGTTGCGTGCCATCAGCAGATCCCCCCTTCCTGCGCGGGCCGGGCGCATGCGGGCTTTGGCGGCAGGTCGTTTTGCAGGGCATAGGTTTCATAATAATAGCCGGGCACGCGGATCAGCTCCTCGTGCGTGCCGCGCTGGGCGATCCTGCCATCCTGGATGACGAGGATCAGGTCGGCGTCGCGCACGGAGGAGATGCGCTGCGCGATGACGATCTTGGTGCAGGGGAAGGGCAGGTTGCGCAGCTGCTCCTGAATGTAGCGCTCGGTCTCCATGTCCACGGCGGAGGTCGTGTCGTCCATGACGAGGATGGCGGGGCGCATGGCCAGCGCGCGTGCGAGCGCGATGCGCTGGCGCTGGCCGCCGGACAGGCCCACGCCGCGCTCGCCGATGATCGTGTCGTACCCCTCGGGCATCCTGGAGACGAAGCCGTCGGCGTCCGCGCGGCGCGCAAAGTCGCGTACGTCATCCAGCGTCAGATCCTGGTCGCCAAAGGCGATGTTGCCCTCCACCGTATCCGAGAAGAGAAACACGTCCTGCGTGGCCGTACCGATGCCCCTGCGCAGCTGATCGAGCTTCCAGCGCCGCACATCCATGCCGTCCACGAGGATCTCGCCCGCGCTGACGTCGTAGAACCGGCTGATGAGCTGGATGACGGTCGTCTTGCCCGCGCCCGTGGGCCCCATGATCGCCAGCGTCTGGCCGGGCCGGATGTGGAAGGACACGTCGTCCAGGATCACCTTCTTGCCGTGCGAGAAGCTCACGCCCCTGAACTCCACCTCGCCCCGCATGGCCGGCATGTCCACGGCGTCCTTGCGGTCCTCGATGCCCGGGCGGGAGTAGTAGATCTCCATGACCTTGCTGGCGCTCGTGGCGAAGCGCTGCAGGTCGTTGATCAGGTTGCCCAGGTTGCGCATCGGGTTGGAGAGCGCCCAGCTCAGGCTCGTGAAGATCGTCAGCTCGCCCGGCGTCAGCTCGCCCTGAATGATGAAGAAGCCGCCCAGGAACAGCGTGATGAGCGTCATCATGTTGGCGAGCAGCTCGATGAACGGATAGAAGGAGAGCCACATCTTGTTGATCTCCAGGTTGGCGTCGCGGAAGGCGCGGCTGCGCTCGTCAAAGCGCTCCTTTTCGTAGTCCTCGCGCGCGAACGCCTTGACCACGCGCGTGCCCGCGATGTTCTCCTGCGCGGCGGTGTTCATCTCCGCCAGCCGCTCGCGCATGCCCATGAACTTGGGCCGCACACGGCTGGAGTAGAGCTTGGTGATGATCATCAGCACCGGCGTAACGATGAAGAGCGCGAGCGTCAGCTTCCAGCTGACGAGGAAGAAGTAGGTCAGTGTGGACACGAACATGAACACGCAGTCCACGACCTGGTAGTCCATATAGGAAAGAAAGTGACGGCACCAGTCCATGTCCGCCGACAGGCGGGTCATCAGGTCGCCGGTGCGATGGCGGCTGAAGAACTGCATGTCCTGATATTGAAGCTTCTCAAAGAGCTTCCTGCGCAGGTTGAACAAAGTGTTTTGCGACGTGGTCTCCAGGGAGATGACCATGTAGTAGCGCAGGCCCTCGCGCAGCGCCTTGAAGGCGAGCATCGCCAGCAGCAGCCCGAGCAACGGCTCCGGATTCTGCGCGACGATGACCTCGTCGATCAGGCGGGACGTCAGCGCGGGGTTGATCAGGAGCATGAGGCTCGTGACCGCCGAGATCGCCAGCGCCAGTGCGTGCCGCTTGTGATAGCGCTTGTCCATGATTCCGAAGAGCCATTTGCATTGATACACTTCTTTTCCCTCCATCTTCCCTTCTGTCGGATTGTGCCCGGGGGTTCAATGCGCATCCTATTATACTGATTTTTGAGGAAAAGTATAGTACCCGCTGCAAAGAAGCGAGAAAAATGACATTCGCTTGCCTGCAATCGCTTTTTTCGATGACGTGGCGGATGCATCGACCGGCAATGGCGCGAGCTTCACAGGTCTTGTGCTGACAAGCTGCCTATGGTAAAATGGGGAAAATGGTCGACGTAAAAGGAGAGCGATTGCTCGTCCTTCGCAAGTACGGACAGGGAAAGGTGAAGCTGACCGTATCTGCCAACGGCATGGATCCGGCCACCTGTGTCATGGAGTGCCAAGCGCAGGCCACATCTGCTGCGCAGCAATGACCGGGGCGTGCGCGCAGGCGCTTCATGCGCCCGGCACAATCCAAAGGCCCGTACGCGCAGTGCGTGCGGGCCCAAAAAGGCGGGAGAGCGGTTCAGCGCAGCGCGCGCTCGACGTTGACGAGAAAGTCCTGCGCGTTGGCCACGAATGTGCGCACCGACAGGCTGCCGCGGTCGCGCAGCTTGCCCACGACGAACTCGGAGATGTCCACACAGTACAGATAGGCCGGGCGCACGCGCCCGTCCCGGATGCGGAACGCGGGCGTCATGTTGCCTACGGCGATGGAATGCAGCTGCGTGGCCACGCACAGGACGGTCGTCGCCTCGCGCACCTGTGCGCGCATGGCGTCCTGCGCGCGGTAGACATCGCTATACACCTCGGGCAGCGGGCCGTCGTCGCGGATGGAGCCGGCCAGCACGAACGGCACGCCGCCGCGCACGCAGGCGTGCATGATGCCGTCCCGGATGCCGTAGGCGTCGAGGAAGGCCGGAATGGAGCCGCAGGCGCGCACCTTGTTGAGCACGTCGATGTGGTGGTAGTGCCCGTTGGGCGCGGGGCGCTGCGTGTAGACGTCCTGGCCCAGCGCCGTGCCCAGCAGCCCGGCCTCCAGGTCGTGGGTGGCCAGGGCATTGCCCGCCAGCAGCGCATGGCAGTAGCCGCGCTCGATCAGGCCGCTCATGGCGCGGCGCGCATCGGCGTCAAACGTGCAGGCGGGGCCGAGCACCCACAGGATGCGGCCATGCTCGCGCTCATGGCGCAGCAGGCTGTACAGATCGTCGTAGTCGCGCGAATAGGCCGTCTCACGCGACCGGCTCTGACGGAAGGAAAAGCGTTCCTGCGGGCCGGCGTCCGGCGTGTCGAAGCCGTCCGCATGCACGTAGACGCCCTCCGAGCCGTCCTCCGTGCGCCCGAGCACGACCGCATCGCCCTTGCGCAGATTGCGAAACTCGCGCACGGCGATGCATCCGTCGGCTTGCAGGACAGGCACGCAGTCCATGCGGCTCTCCGGCGCGAGCGTCCAGACGCCGCCTATGCGGTAGTACTCGGGAAAGATCGTCGTGGCGTGATAACCCTCCGGCGCGACGCCGTCCGCTGGCGCGGGCGCGGTGCGCGCGTCGCATGCGCAGGAAATGCCCGAAAAGTCCGGCTTGCGGTACGTGGGCAGGGAAAAAGACATAAACGCCGCCTCCTTATGGGGGGATGATTCGGGGTATCCTGCCCACATTATACCCTGCGCACCCACAAAAGGGAAGAAAGAAAATGTGCAAAGACTCGTGAAAAGTTGGCAAAGCGTCCCGTTGAAACGCCCAAAAAGGATGGGCATCCTCGCAGGAAGCGCGACAAAGATGAAGAAAATGGCTTTTCAGCTGCGCGGAACTGTGCTATACTGCGCCAGAGGCCGCGACAGACACGGCCTCGACCCAAAGCGTATTGCTTTAAACCGCATTGCGGGGAAAGGAGGAGCACATGAAACATCCCATCGGAACGATCGTCTCCCTGATGGTCGATCACGAACGCGGCGTGCCTGAGCGTGTGCATCACTTTCTAAAGGTCTACGCCTTTGCCAAGGTCATCGGAGAGTCGGAAGGGCTCGATGAGCGCGAGCAGGAGATCGTTCAAATTGCGGCGCTCATGCACGATGTGGGCATCCGTCCGAGCCTGGAGAAGTACGGCTCCAGCGCAGGCCCCTACCAGGAAAGGGAAGGATCGGCGCTGGCACGCGAAAAGCTGGCCGGGCTGGAATATGATCCGGAGCTGATCGAGCGCGTGTGCTTTTTGATCGCGCACCACCACACCTATGACGAGCAGCGCGACCGGGATCTGCAGATCCTGATCGAGGCGGACTTTCTCGTCAACGCGCTGGAGGAGAAGATGAGCCGGGAGGCCATCGAGCGCGCCCGGGAGCACGTGTTCCGCACGGCGCGGGGGCAGGCCTATCTGCAGGCGATGTTCCTGTGACCGGCGAGCCGCTGCATACGGCCCATCCGCAAATGAAGCGGATGGGCCTGTTTTGTGTGGCAGGGGACAAAAATGTGGTATAATGGAGAAACAAAATACGAAAAGAGGGACGAGGATGCCGCCGCTGACGATGATGATCAAGCCTGTTTCGGGCAGCTGCAACATGCGGTGCAGCTACTGCTTTTACATGGATGAGGCGCAAAACCGCGAGGCGCCCAACCGGGGCCGCATGTCGCCGGAACTGCTGGAGACCCTGGTGCGCCGGGCGTTCGCCTATGCCGACGGCGAGGTGAACTTCGCCTTTCAGGGCGGCGAGCCGACGCTGGCGGGCGAGGCGTTCTTCGCGCGGCTGGTGGCGCTGCAAAGGAAGTACAACGGCCGCGGCCTGCGCGTGCACAACGCCGTGCAGACCAACGGCTACGACCTGCCGGACGGGTTGATCGACCTGTTTGCGCGCGAGCGATTCCTGGTGGGCGTGAGCGTGGACGGCGACGAGGCGCTGCACGACCGCTTCCGGCGCGATGCGCAGGGGCGCGGCACCTATGCGCGCGTGATGGAGAACATAGGCCGCCTGCAGGCCGCGCGCGTGGAGTACAACGTGCTGTGCGTCGTGGACGAGGCGGTCGCGCGCAGCGGACGGCGCGTGTTCGAGGCGCTGGCGCCGCACGCGTTCGTGCAGTTCATTCCGTGTCTGGACCCGCTGGACGGAGCGAAGCAGGCGTATTCGCTGACCCCCGAGGGCTACCTGCAGTTCCTCAATGAGACGTTCGACGGCTATGAGCGCGCCTATTTTACGGGGCGCTACGTCAGCGTGCGCAACTTTGACAACTACATCTCCATCCTGATGGGACGCCAGCCGGAGAGCTGCGCCATGCGCGGCCGGTGCGAGACGTACTATCTGATCGAAAGCGACGGCGACGTGTACCCCTGCGACTTTTACGCGCTGGACGAGTGGAAGATCGGCAACGTCGCGCAGGATTCATTTGTCCGCCTGGAAAAATCGCCCGTGCTGCGCGCGTTTCAGGAGGCCTCCTATTTCGTCGATCCGGCGTGCCGCGCGTGCCGCTTTTACGGGCTGTGCCGCGGCGGATGCCGGCGCGAGCGCGAGCCGTTCGTGCAGGGCCGTCCCGGGCTCAACCGCCTGTGCGAGGCGTACAAGGCGTTTTTCGAGGGTGCGCTGCCCAGGCTGGAGCGCATCGCGCGGGATGTCGCGCAAAAAGAGCGGATTTAACGCGTTTTTTGCAGATTCTGCTTTTTTCCGGCGTAGTCATCCCTTATAATAGGGTGGGAGAACAAAAAAGAGGAGTCGTGTGTATGCTGAAGCGCTTTACGCGAGCAGAGAAGAGCTGGATCTTTTACGACTGGGCCAACTCCGCGCAGTCTGCCATCATCGCGGCGATCATTCTGCCGATCTTTTTCAAGAGCGTCGCCACCGGCAGCGGCGTGCCGGACGTGGACGCGACGGCCTATTGGGGCTATGCCACGAGCATCGGCACGCTCATCTGCGCGGTCTGCGCGCCGCTGTTGGGCGCGCTGGGCGATGTGCGCGGATACAAGAAGCGGCTGTTCACGTTCTTCGTGCTGGTGGGCGTGACGGGCACGGCGTTGCTGGCATTTACGGGCGACTGGCGGCTGATGCTGCTGTTTTACATCCTCAGCACGCTGGGCTTCAACGGCTCGTGTGTGTTCTATGACGGCTTCCTCAACGACGTGACGACGGCCGAGCGCATGGACATGGTCTCCACCTACGGCTATGGGCTGGGCTACATCGGCGGCTCGACCATCCCGCTGGTCATCGCGCTGGCGCTGATCCAGTTCGGCGGGGCGATCGGCATCGATACGGTGACGGCGACGCGCTTCTCGTTCCTGCTCACGGCCGCATGGTGGCTGCTCTTTACGATCCCGATGCTCAAAAACGTCGAGCAGAAGTATGGCGTCGCGCCCGATCCCCACTTCGTGCGCCAGACGCTGCGCCGCCTGGGCGGCACGCTGCGCGACATCGTAAGCCACCGCGCGCTGGCGATGTTCCTGATCGCCTACTTCTTTTACATCGACGGCGTCGGCACGATCATCCACATGGCGACGGTGTTCGGCGATTCGTGCGGACTGGGCAGCATGGACATGATGCTCGTGCTGCTGGTCGTGCAGATTGTCGCCTTCCCGTTTGCGATCCTCTACGGCGTGCTCGCGCGCCGCGTCGGCGCTCGCACGATGATCCTGGTGGGCATCGCCACATATCTGGTGGTGTGCGTGGTGGGCATCCGCCTGGCGACGCTGAAGGACTTCCTCATCCTGGCCGTGCTGGTGGGCACGGCGCAGGGCGGCATCCAGGCGCTTTCGCGCAGCTACTTTGGTAAGATCGTGCCGGAGGAGCGCTCCAACGAGTTTTTCGGATTCTTCGACGTGTTCGGCAAGTTCTCCGCCGTCGTCGGCCCGGCGCTGTTCGGCCTGGTCGCCCAGGCGACGGGCGTGACCCACTACGGCGTGCTGGCGGTGATGGCCATGTTCGCCCTGGGCGGGGTGCTCCTGCTCGTGGGCGTGCCGCGCAGCATGGAACGCATGCACTGAGGATCCGCGTGGATTTGGCAGGCATTGCGGCTTGACAGTCCGCGCGGTATGAGCGTACAATAGACGGCATAAGCGCAGTCAGTTTGCCAAAGAAGCATGGAGGGATGGAATATGGTACCGGTTCGCGTGACGCTGACGCAGCACCCCAAGGAAAGGCCGCAGGATGAGTCGAAGCTCGGCTTCGGCAAGATCTTTACGGACCACATGTTCGTCATGGATTATGACCCCGAGCAGGGTTGGCACGATCCGCAGGTCGTTCCCTACGGCCCGTTCGTGCTCGATCCCGGCACGACGGTCTTTCACTATTCGCAGGAGATCTTTGAGGGCATGAAGTGCTACCGCCGCGCGGACGGCGGGCTGCAGCTGTTCCGCCCGCGCGACAACTTCGCGCGCATGAACCGCTCGGCCGACCGCCTGTGCATGCCGCATGTCGAGATCGAGCAGGCGATGGCGGGCCTGATGGAGCTGCTCAAGGCCGACGCGGCCTGGGTGCCCTCCACGCCCGGCACCTCGCTGTACATCCGCCCGACGATGATCGCCACCGATGTGATGCTCGGCGTGCATGCGTCCAGGACGTACCGCTTCTTCATCATCTGCTCGCCCAGCGGCGCCTATTATGAGAACGGCCTCGCGCCGGTCGGCATCTATGTGGAGAGCGAGCTGGTGCGCGCGGTGCGCGGCGGCGTGGGCTTCACCAAGACGGGCGGCAACTACGCGGCCTCCATGCTCGCGGGCGACCTGGCCGAGAAGAAGGGCTACTCGCAGGTGCTCTGGCTCGACGGACGCGAGAACAAGTACATCGAAGAGGTCGGGTCCATGAACATGTTCTTCAAGTTCAAGGACGCGCTCGTCACGCCGCCGCTCAACGGCTCGATCCTGGGCGGCATCACGCGCGACAGCATCCTGCAACTCGCGCGTAAGATGGGCGTGCCCACGGAAGAGCGGCGCATCACCGTGCAGGACGTGTTTGACGCGTATGACCGCGGCGAGCTGGAGGAGGCCTTCGGCACGGGCACGGCGGCGGTCGTCTCGCCGGTTGGCCGGCTCATGTGGGAGGGCCGCGAGATCGAAATCGCCGGCGGGCAGATCGGCGCGCTGACGCAGCGCTTCTACGACGAACTCACGGGCATTCAGTACGGGACGGCGCCGGACCCCATGGGCTGGGTCGTGCCGGTGGCGTGATACAAAAGCCGTATGCGGGAGGCTGCCCTGCGCGCGCAGGGCAGCCCTTCGCACGCTGTGGGGCAAAATGCCGGAACTTCCCATGGAAGGCCATGCGGAGGGGCGGCGCGGAATGGGGGAGAGGTTGTGTTCAGAACGGGGGATAGGCCGGACGCCGAATGGCCGGAACGGGCGCTCTCGCGGGCGCAGCGCGCGCGCATGGAGCGCGTGAGCGCCGCGCTCGGCCCCGTGCGCGCGGATGCGTTCGAGGGCCGGAGCGCGAAGGAGCTGTGGGAGACCATCGAGCGCTGCTGGCAGGACGTGGCCAAAAAGCCGATGCGCGCCCAGCAGGAGCAGGCGGCGCGCGAGGCCGTGTTGCGGGGGCTGGAACGGCAGGCAGACTGCCTCTCCTCGGGTGAACATGCGCTGGTCGAGCGGCTGCTCATCCTGGACGGGGGCGTGACGGTCACGGATTACGAGGAGCTGTGCGCCGCGCAGGCGCTGTGCCGCCGCCTGTGGGCGGATGTGGGACTGCAGGACGGGCGTCCCTTTGTGCGCCTGGACGCCACGCTCGCGCAGCCTCTGACGCAGGCGATGGCGCGGCCCGAGCACGCGAGCGTGCGCATGCGGATCTTCTCCTTTGAGGCGACGGTCGCGGCGGCGCTGTACATCGCCGGCGCGCTGGACGACCGCACGCCCCAGGCGCTGTTCGCGCGCCAGGTGCTGCTCACGGACGAGCAGGACGAGGAGGCGATGCACCTGGCGCGCCACTACCTGTGGGCGGGATTTGACTGCGTGGACTATGAGGACGGCGTGCTGCTGCTGCATCCGGCGCTGTATGATCCCGCGCCCGTGCTGCGCGGAGTGCGTCCGGAGCTGACGTCCTTCACGGCGGAGCAGATCGTGGGCGGCATGCAGGGCATCATGCCGCAGGAGGAGCCGGCCCAGCGCGCGCTGGAGCGCGCAATCGCCGGCGCGCTGCGGGCCGGCGAGGATGCGGAGGAGTGCGCGACGGAGCTGCGCATGCTGGCCAAGCAGGGCGCGGACTTTGACGCGCTGCGCGAGGTGCTCTCGGGCCGCGTGACGGTCATGCCGGGCGGCGCGATGGAGCGCGCGCTGCGCGCAATGCTGGAGGCGACGCCGAGCTGGACGTGCGGGGAGCGGCTGTGCGCGGCGGCGCTGCAGTGACGGAGGGCGAGCATGGACATCGAAGTGTCGCGCGGGCAGGAGCCCGTCAAGCTGTCGGCCTTTCTGGCCCGGGCGCTGCCGGACGCGCCTGCCTGGGCGCTGCGCGAATGCCTGAAAAAGCGCGACGTGCGGCGGGATGGCGCACGCCTGGGCGCGGAGGATCTCGTTGTGGGCGGGGATATGCTGCGCGTATTTCTGCCCAAAACGGCGCTTGCGCGCGCGCCGCAGCTTCCGGTGATCTATGAGGACGCGCACGTGCTGCTCGTGAACAAGCCGCAGGGGCTGAGCGTGCATGAGGACGAGGGCGGCGGCGATACGCTGCTCGCCCGCGCGCGGCGCTACCTGGAGGGCAGGGGCGAGGACGCGCGGGAGCTGGCGCTTTGCCACCGGTTGGACAACCAGACCGGCGGGCTGCTGCTGCTGGCCAAGGACGCGCCGGCGCTCGAGGCCGCAAAGGAGGCCTTTCGCCTGCGTGCGATGCACAAGACGTATACCTGCCGCGTCGTCGGCTGCCCGCAGCCGAGGGAGGCGGTGCTGTGCGCCTACCTCAAAAAGGACGCGCAGGCCGCGCGCGTGCAGGTGCGCGCGCAGCCGTTTGCCGGCGCGCAGCGGATCGAGACGGGCTACCGGGTGCTGCGGGAGGAAGACGGGTTCGCGCGCCTGTCGGTCGACCTGATCACCGGGCGCACGCATCAGATCCGCGCGCACCTGGCCTTCATCGGCCATCCGATCGTCGGGGACGACAAGTACGGCCTGCGCGAGGTCAACCGCGCCGCGCACGTGCGCGGCCAGCAGCTGTGGGCGACACGCCTGGAAGTGCATGCCGGCGGCGCGCTGGCGTATCTGGAGGGCCGCGTATTCGAGGTGCGAGCGCCGTTTTGAGGCGCGTAGAGTTGAACCGGCGGCGCAAAGGGACTATAATAGACGGGGAAGCAACCCCGTCTTTTTTGCATACATCAGAATCGGAAGGATGGAAGGCATGAAACCGATACGCATGATCGCCGTCGACATGGACGGCACGCTGCTGGACAGCAGCCAGCAGATCCCGAAGGAGAACGCGCAGGCCCTGATCGAGGCCGCGCGCGCGGGCATCGCCGTGGTCATCTGCTCGGGCCGCATGGTGGAGGATGTCAGCCGGTTCGCGCGTGAATCGGACATCCCCTGCATGATCGCGTCCGGAAACGGCGCGCGGCTGCTGGACGCGCCGCTGCCCGGCGGCCGGATCATCGCGCGTCACGACATGCCCACGGACGGGACGATCCAGCATGTGTTGGACGTGCTGCTGGAGGAGGGGCTGATCGTCAACGGGTTCCGGGACGGCGAGGTCTACACCATCCGTCCGGCGGGCGCGCCCGAGTGGCAGCACCACCTCGCCAGGCGCAAGCTCGCGCGCATCTTTTACGGCGAGGAGCCGATGCGTCAGGCGGCGCAGGCGGGCCTGATCAAGATCGTCGCCGTGCAGATGAAGGCGGACGGCAGCCTTGCGCGCGCGCGGGAGCGGCTCCGGGACGTCGCCGGCATCGAGACGACCAGCTCCTGGACAGACAACATCGAGATCATGCCCGCGGGTGTGGACAAGGGCAGCGCCCTGCGCGAGCTGGGCGCGTATCTTGGCATTGCGCCGGAGGAGATCATGGCGATCGGCGATCAGGAGAACGACCGGCCGATGCTCCAGCTGGCCGGACACAGCACGGCCATGGGCAACGCGACGGACGAGATCAAGGCGCTTTGCCGGCACCAGACGCGGACGAACGACGAGGCTGGCGTCGCATGGGCCGTGCGCCGCTGGGCGCTGGGGGAGGAAAGGGCATGACGCGCGTATCGTTGATCCCCTGTGCGGACTATGCGCGCGATGCGGTCGGGCGCGCCGTGCATGAGGCGCTCGCGCCGCTGGGCGGCATGGAGGCATTCGTGCGGCCCGGCATGCGCGTGCTGGTCAAGGTCAACCTGCTGATGCGTCGCGCGCCCGAGCGCGCGACGACCACGCATCCCGAGGTGGTGCGCGCGGTCTGCGAGGAGGTCATGCAGGCGGGCGGCACGGCTATCGTCGCGGACAGCCCGGGCGGCCCGTTCACGCGCGGGGCGCTGCGCGGCGTGTACGAGACCTGCGGCATGCGCGCGCTGCAGGAAGCGGGCGTGTGCGAGATCAACGACGATTTTTCCAGCGCCACCTGTGCGTTCCCGCAGGGGCACATCGCGCGCTCGCTGGACGTCATTGCCTGCGCGCTGCACGCGGATGCGATCATCGACGTGGGCAAGCTCAAGACGCACGGCCTGACGGGCATGACTGCCTGCGCGAAGAACCTGTTCGGCCTGGTGCCGGGCACGGTCAAGGCGGAGTACCACGCGCGCTATCCCGACATCGACGACTTTTCGACGATGCTGTGCGACCTGTGCGCCTTCGTCCGGCCCGCGCTGTGCGTGCTGGATGCGGTCGACGCCATGGAGGGCGAGGGGCCGTCCGGCGGCCGTCCGCGCCGCGTGGGCGCGATCCTGGCGGGCGTCGATCCGCATGCGGTGGACGCCGTCGCCGCGCGCCTGATCGGGCTGGACGAGGAGCGGGTGACGACGCTGCGTGCCGCGCGCAGACTGGGCCTGCTCGACGCGCCGCAGGTGCTGGGCGCGTGTGTGGAGGACCTGTGCGTGCAGGGCTTCGACCTGCCGGGGACGTCCTCCGCGCTGTCCGGCCGCTGGCTGCTGACGCACATGCCGGGCTTCCTGCGGCCCAGGCCCGTCTTCACGCACGCGGCGTGCGACGGATGCGGCACGTGCCTGCGCGCCTGCCCGGCCCACGCCATCTCGATGGACGGCGCAAACCGGCCGCGCGTGGACATGCGCAAGTGCATCCGCTGCTTCTGCTGTCAGGAGCTGTGCCCGAAGACGGACGTGCGCATCCACCGAAACCCGGTATTCCGCTATCTGCGCTGACGCGCCCTGCGCGCGAGGAGGATGAATATGGAGCAGCAATCTCTGTTTGGCGACCGCGCGGCGGGCGCGCCGCTGGCCAGCCGCCTGCGGCCCCGGACGCTCGATGAATTCGTGGGCCAGCGCCACCTGCTGGGCCAGGGCGGCGTGCTGCGAAGGCTAATCGAGCAGGATCAGGCGGCGTCCATGATCTTCTGGGGGCCGCCGGGCGTGGGCAAGACGACGCTCGCGCGCCTGATCGCGGGCAGGACGCAGGCGAACTTTGTGGACTTCAGCGCCGTGACCAGCGGGATCAAGGAGATCAAGGAGGTCATGCAGCGCGCGGAGAAGGCGCGCGCGATGGGGCTCAAGACGCTGCTGTTCGTCGACGAGATCCACCGCTTCAACAAGGCGCAGCAGGATGCGTTCCTGCCGTTTGTGGAGAAGGGGAGCATCATCCTCATCGGCGCGACGACGGAGAACCCGTCCTTTGAGATCAACGCGGCGCTGCTGTCCCGCTGCAAGGTATTCGTCCTGCAGGCGCTGACGGAGGAAGACCTGATGGCGCTCCTGCGCCGGGCGCTGCGGGACCCGCGCGGGTTTGGCAACCAGCGCGTTGAGATCGACGGCGAGCTGCTTCAAACGATCGCGGCGTTTGCCAACGGCGACGCGCGCGTTGCCCTGAGCACGCTGGAGATGGCCGTGCTCAACGGCGAGCTGCTGGCGGACGGCGCCGCCCGCGTCACGCGCGAGACGCTCGCCCAGTGCGTGAGCCGCAAGTCGCTGCTGTACGACAAGCATGGCGAGGAGCACTACAACCTCATCTCCGCGCTGCACAAGTCCATGCGCAACAGCGACCCGGACGCCGCGGTCTACTGGCTCTCGCGCATGCTCGAGGCGGGGGAGGATCCGCTGTACGTCGCCCGGCGCGTCATTCGCTTTGCCAGCGAGGACGTGGGCCTGGCGGACAGCCGCGCCCTGTCGCTGGCGGTGGACGCCTATCAGGCCTGCCACATGATCGGCATGCCCGAGTGCTCGCTGGCGCTGACGCAGGCGGTCGTCTACCTGTCGCTCGCGCCCAAGAGCAACGCGTGCTACGTCGCCTACGAGCGCGCCAAACAGGACGCGCAACGCATGCTCGCAGAGCCCGTGCCGCTGGTCATTCGCAACGCGCCGACGCAGCTGATGGCCGACCTGCACTACGGCGAGGGCTACGTCTATGCGCACGACACGCAGGAGCGCATCGCCGCGATGCAGTGCCTGCCGGACAGTCTGGCGGACCGGCGTTATTACGAGCCGACCGACCAGGGCAACGAGGCGCGCCTGGCGCAGCGGCTTGCGCAGATCCGGGCCTGGCGCGAGGCGCACGCGCCCGGGCGCGCGCCGCAGGACTGAATGAAAAAAAGGGGGCGTCTCGTTGTGAGACGTCCCCGCCTTGTGTGCGCGGCTCATTCCATATAGCCGCCCTTCATCGGCGAGGCTGCGCAGCGGCAGTAGAGGCCCAGCACGCCGCGCGTATAGCGGGGCGGGCGCGGCTGCCAGCGGGCGCGGCGCTCGTGGAGGATGCGCTCGACCTCTTCAGGCGCGCATGTCCGCCCGTTCACGCCGACGATGGCGAGCACCCGCGCCGGGATGTCGATGCGGATCAGATCGCCCTCCTCGACCAGCGCGATGGGGCCGCCTGCCGCGGCCTCCGGGCTGACGTGGCCGATGGCCGGGCCCTTCGAAGCGCCCGAAAAGCGACCGTCGGTGATCAACGCGATGGCGCGGCCCAGCTCCGGGTCGGAGGCGATCGCCTCGGTGGTGTAGAACATCTCCGGCATGCCGCTGCCGCGCGGCCCCTCATAGCGGATGAACACCGCGTCGCCGGGCCGGATGTCGTGGCGCAGCACGGCCTCGATGGCGTCCTCCTCGCAGTCGAACGGGCGCGCACGCAGCGTTGCCTGGAACATCTCGCGCGGCACCGCCGTGTGCTTGACCACCGCGCCCTCCGGCGCGAGGTTGCCCTTGAGGATGGCGATGGCGCCGTCGCGGCCGATGGGGTCGTCAAACGGCCGGATGACGTCCGCGCGCGTCAGGTTCCAGGGCTTCAGGCGCGCCTCGCAGCGCGCGAAGAAGCCGTCTGCGCGCAGGCGCTCGAGGTTTTCGCCGAGCGTATGGCCGGTGACGGTCATCGCGTCCAGGTGCAGCATGGAGCGGATCTCCTCCATGACCGCGGGCACGCCGCCGGCATAGTGGAAGAACTGCGCGGGCCAGCGTCCGGCCGGGCGGATGTCGAGCAGGTAGTGCGCGCCGCGGTGCAGGCGGTCGAACGTCTCCGCATCCAGATCGACGCCAAACTCGTGCGCGATGGCGGGCAGGTGCAGCAGGCTGTTCGTCGAGCCCGAGATCGCCGCATGGACCATGACCGCGTTTTCAAAGCTCTCGCGCGTGACGATCTGCCGCGCCGTGACGCCCTCGCGGGCAAGCTCCGCCGCGCGCAGGCCCGCGCGATAGGCGGCCTCCTCGAGCTCCGGCTCCTCGGCCGGCATCAGCGCCGTGCCGGGCAGCGCCAGCCCCAGCGCCTCGGCCATGATCTGCATCGTCGAGGCCGTGCCCATGAAGCTGCACGCGCCGCAGCCGGGGCAGGCATGGTGCTTGTAGTACGTCAGCTGTTCCTGTGTGATCTCGCCGCGCCGCTGCATGGCGCTGTACTTGCCGATCTGCTCCAGCGTCAGCAGGTCGGGCCCGGCGGCCATCACGCCGCCCGGCACCACCACGGCGGGGATGTCGATGCGCCCGACGCCCATCAGCTGCGCAGGCACGGCCTTGTCGCAGCTGGAGATGAATACGCCCGCGTCAAACGTCGTGGCGTTGGCGTGCACCTCGATCATGCCCGCGATCAGGTCCCGATGCGCAAGCGAATAGTTGATGCCGTCGTGCCCCTGCGCCATGCCGTCGCAGATGTCCGTGGCAAAGTAGCGGGCCGGCTTGGCGCCGCCGTCCCGTGCGCCGCGCACCGCCGCCTCGACGAGGCAGTTGAGGTGTGCGCTGCCGGGGTGGCTGTCGCCATACGTGCTCTCTACAAGCACCTGCGGCCGCTCCAGATCCTCGCGCGTCCAGCCCATGCCCATGCGCAGCGGGTCCATCTCCGGCGCAAGCGCGCGAACCTTCTGGCTGCTTAGCATCTCCAATCCATCCTTTCGGTCCCGTTTGCCTCCATTGTAGCATGAATCGGCCGAAAAACGTCGAAAGAATCCAAAAAAGGCTCGATTTTTTCGCCCGTATGCGTCATAATGGAGGCAGAACAGAATTTCATGAGGAGGGATCCCATGGCACGTATCCTCGCGGACGCTTTGCCCAACCTTCCCTGGCAGGACCGGCCTGCCGGTTGCACCGACCCCGTGTGGCGCTACAGCGGCAACCCCATCATCCAGCGAAACGCCATCCCGTCCAGCAACAGCGTGTTCAACAGCGCGGCTGTCCCGTTCAAGGGCGGCTTTGCGGGCGTCTTTCGCTGCGACTCCAGGTCGGTGAGCATGGACCTCTTCGCCGGCTTTTCCGACGACGGCCTGCACTGGCGGATCGAACCCGACCCCATCCGCTTTGAGGGCGACCCGGAGGTGACGGCGCGCGAATACCGCTACGACCCGCGCGTATGCTTCATGGACGGCAGGTACTACGTCACCTGGTGTAACGGCTACCACGGACCGACGATCGGCCTGGGCTGGACGGAGGACTTTCAGACGTTCCACCAGCTGGAGAACGCGTTCCTGCCCTATAACCGCAACGGCGTGCTCTTCCCGCGCAAGATCGGCGGCCGATACGCGATGCTCAGCCGCCCGTCGGACACCGGCCACACGCCCTTTGGCGACATCTTTGTGAGCTTCAGCCCGGACCTCACGTATTGGGGAGGCCATCGCTACGTGATGGGCACCATCCGGGACGACCGCTCCGCCTGGCAGTCGACGAAGATCGGCCCGGGCCCGATCCCCATCGAGACGGACGAGGGATGGCTGCTGATCTATCACGGCGTGCTCACGACCTGCAACGGCTACGTCTACCGCGTGGGCGCGGCGCTGCTGGATCTGGAGCGCCCCTGGATCGTCCGGGAGCGCGGCGCGTGGTACATCCTGGGGCCGCAGGAGCTGTACGAGTGCGTGGGCGACGTGCCCAACGTCACATTCCCCTGCGCGGCGCTGTGCGACGGCGCGACGGGGCGCATCGCCATGTACTACGGCTGCGCGGACACGGTGACGGGCATCGCCTTCACCACGGCCGACGACCTGATTGCCTTCATCAAGGCGCATCCGCTCAAGTAAAGACAAAGACGCCGGGCCTCCAGTGCGGGGCCCGGCGCGTTTGGTCTGGCGGCTTTGCTTACGGCTGTTCCGCGTCTACGGGGGTGACAATCGGCTTGCCGTCTGCGTCGACCAGCACGGTGACGCCGCAGCCATCCGTCATGCTGGAGGAGAGCAGCAGATAGTTGACGCCGGTCTCCCGGTCGACGATGATCTTGCGCACGTTCACCATGCCCTGCGAGTAGGTCTCCACGAAGCGTTCCCTGTCCATTGCGATGCTCCTTCATATCATAAAATTTGAAGGCGGGGAGGAAGCGTCCGCCCGCGCTCGGCTAGAGAGTATACATCATTTGGAGGCGAAGGTCAATTGCGCTGCCCGTAAAGATGCCGTATATGGCTTTTGGCGGCGCGATCGTCGGGATTGAAGCATCCGTGCCCCTTGAGAATTTGGAAAGTTTTTTCCAAGTCGCGCGCGTCCCTCTTGACAGCGGCTTTCCAATCCTCTATGCTGTTAGTGTAAATTCATCTGCCAAGGAGGAAGAAAGGATGAACCGACCTTCCTATACGCTGTCCTATCTGTCCGATCCGGAGGCGTTCGCGGTGGGCCGCCTGGAGGCCTGCAGCGATCATGCCGTGTATGCAAGCGCGCAGGAGGCCTGCGCGGGCCGCTCCAGCCTGCAAAAGTGCCTGTCCGGCACGTGGAAGTTCCGCTATGCCGAGCGCCCGGCGCTGCGTCCCGAGGGCTTCTATGCGCCCGGCTACGACGTGAGCGGCTGGAACGACATCACCGTGCCCGGTCACATCCAGCTGCAGGGGTACGACCGCCCGCACTACGTCAACACCCAGTATCCCTGGGACGGCCATGAGTTCCTGCGTCCGCCGCAGGTGAGCGAGACGTACAACCCCGTCGGCTGCTATGCGCTGGACTTCACCGTGCCCGCGTCGTGGCCGAAGGATGGCCGTGTCGTGCTGCGCTTTGACGGCGCGGAGACCGCGCTCTACGCCTGGGTGAACGGCACGTTCCTGGGCTACAGCGAGGACAGCTTCACGCCGGCGGCGTTTGACGTGACGGACTGCCTGCACGAGGGCGTCAACCGCGTGTGCGTCGAGGTGTACAAGCGCAGCTCGGCCAGCTACCTGCAGGACCAGGACTTCTGGCGCTTCTCGGGCCTGTTCCGGGACGTATGGCTGCTGTGCCAGCCGGCGACGCACCTGCGCGACCTGTTCGTGACGGGCGAGCTGTCCGACGACTTTGCCTGCGCCGCGCTGCGCCTGCGCATGAAGATCGACGGCGCCGAGGGCGCGAGCGTCCGGGTCGAGGTCGAGGGCTGCGACGCCGTCGAGGCGGACTGCGCGCCGGAGATGGACCTGAAGATCCCGGTCGCTCATCCGCGCCTGTGGAGCGCCGAGGAGCCGAACCTCTACCGCGTGCGCGTGACGCTCATGCGCGGCGGCGAGACGGCCGAGGTCTGCGAGACGAACGCGGGCCTGCGCCGCTTTGAGATGAAGGACGGCCTGATGCTGCTCAACGGCAAGCGCATCGTCTTTAAGGGCGTGGACCGCCACGAGTTCAACTGCCATACGGGCCGCGCCATCACGCTGGAGGACATGCTCTGGGACGTGCGCTGCCTCAAGCGCAACAACATCAACGCCGTGCGCACGAGCCACTATCCCAACGACAGCCGCTTCTATGATCTGTGCGACCGCTACGGCCTGTACCTCATCGACGAGACGAACCTGGAGAGCCACGGCTCCTGGCAGAAGATGGGCCGCATCGAGCCCTCTTGGGTCGTGCCGGGCGACCGGCCCGAGTGGCAGGCGGCGGTGCTGGACCGCGCCAAGTCGATGCTCGAGCGCGACAAGAACCATCCCAGCGTGCTGATCTGGTCCTGCGGCAACGAGAGCTTCGGCGGCAAGGACATCTATCACATGTCCGAGTACTTCCGCCAGGCCGATCCCACGCGCCTGGTGCACTATGAGGGCGTGTTCAACGACCGGCGCTACAACGAGACCAGCGACATGGAGAGCCGCATGTACGCCAAGCCCCAGGAGGTGGAGGCATACCTACAGCAAAACCCCGATAAGCCCTTCATCAACTGCGAATATACCCACGCCATGGGCAACTCCTGCGGCGGCCTGTGCCTGTACACGGCGCTGGAGGACAAGTATCCCCAGTACCAGGGCGGCTTCATCTGGGACTACATCGACCAGGCGATCGAGGTCGAGGAGAACGGCGAGCGCCGGCTGACGTACGGCGGCGACTTTGGCGACCGGCCGACGGACCGCCACTTCTGCACCAACGGCATCGTCTTTGCCAACCGCAAGGTCTCGCCCAAGATGCAGGAGGTCAAGTTCCTGTTCCAGAACGTGAAGCTGCATGTGGACGAGCGCGGCGTGAACGTGGTGAACCAGAACCTCTTCGCCTCCACGGCGGCCTATGCGCTGACGTGGGAGCTGCTGCGCGAGGGCGTGTGCGTCGCCCGGGGCGTGCAGGAGGCCGACGTGCCCGCGGGCGCGGAGGCGTACGTCGCGCTGCCCGTGCCGCAGGACCTGCAGCCGGGCGAGTATGCGCTGCGCTGCGCGCTTTGCCTGAAGCAGGCCACGGATTGGGCCGAGGCGGGCTATGCGCAGATGACGGGCGAGCACGTGTTCACGGTGGCGGGGGAGGCGAAGGCCTCGAAGGGCGCGCCTGCCTACCGCATCGCGCAGGGCGACGTGAACGTCGGCGCGCACGGGGACCACTTCTCGGCCATCTTCTCCTACCAGGAGGGCGGCCTGATGTCGCTGCGCTGCGACGGCACGGAGCGGCTGTGCACCGCGCCGCGGCCCAACCTGGACCGCGCGCATACGGACAACGACCAGGGCAACGGCATGCCGTTCCGCTGCGCGGTGTGGACGATGGCCAGCCACGGCATGCGCGCGGTGAAGGCCGAGTCCGAGCAGGTGAACGGCGAGCTGGTCGTGCGCTATGCGTACCGCCTGCCCGCGCCGCTGGAGATGGAGCTGGGGGTCACCTACACGGTGCTTTCGGACGGCGCGGTGCGCGTGCGCGTGGACTATCCGGGCGCGCAGGGCCTGCCGGAGCTGCCGCAGCTGGGCATGCAGCTGCGCCTGCCCGCGCGCTTTGGCCGCGTGCGCTACTACGGCATGGGTCCGCAGGAGTGCTACATCGACCGCGAGTGCGGCGCGAGCCTGGGCATCTACGAGACGACGGCGCGCGAGAACGTGACGCCCTATATCCGCCCGCAGGAGTGCGGCAACCGCACGGGCGTGCGCTGGATGGAGGCCGTCGACGCCGCGGGCCACGGCGTGCGCGTGGAGATGGTGGACGCGCCGCTGCAGGTCAGCGCGCTGCCCTACACCGCGCAGGAGCTGGACGCCGCAACCCATCAGGAGGAGCTGCCGCCCGTGCGCTACACGGTGCTGGACGTGGCGGGATACCGCATGGGCGTGGGCGGCGACGACAGCTGGGGCGCGCCGGTGCACGATGAGTACCTGATTCCCTCCGACAAGCCGCTTTCGTTCTCGTTCGTCCTGCGGGCGATCTGACGAAAGGCGAGCGGGCCGCCGGACCTGGTTCCGGCGGCCCTTTTGCATGCCGATAGGGCGCTGACCGCCCGCGAATTGTCAGAAGAGATTGCGCGCGGTCGGCAGGTTTTTTCGCCGCGCATATAGAATAAAAGAACTTGCGCGCGTAGGCTCAAAGGGCGCGCGCCATTGCATCGTTTGAAAGAGGTGTTTCGATATGAACAAACCCAGGGAGCGCTTTGTGGATATCGGCGGCCAGGCGGTCATGGAGGGCGTCATGATGAAGTCGCCCGACGCCGTGGCCGTGGCCGTGCGCCGGCCTGACGGCAGCATCGTCGTGGACCGGGAGCCCTATGTGCCCCTCTCCAGGCGGCACAGATGGATGGGCTGGCCGATCGTGCGCGGCGTGGTCAACATGGTGTCCATGCTCGCGATGGGCATGGGCGTGCTGCAAAAGTCCACCCAGATGCTCGGCGTGCTGGAGGAGGAGCCCAGCCGCTTTGAAAAGTGGCTCGCCAACAAGCTGGGCGCCAACATCGACAAGGTCGTCATGGGCGTGGCCGGCGTGCTGGCTGTGTGCCTGAGCGTGCTGCTGTTCGTCATGCTGCCCTCCGGCGTGGCGACGCTGGCCGGACGCGCGATCGACAACGCCATCGTCATCAACCTCATCGGCGGCGTGGTGCGCATCGCGATCCTCATCGCATACATCGGCCTGATCGGCCTGATGCCCGACATGCGCCGCATCTATCAGTACCATGGCGCGGAGCACAAGACCGTCTACTGCCATGAGGCGGGCCTACCGCTGACGCCCGACAACGCGCGCCGCTTCTCGCGCCTGCACCCGCGCTGCGGCACGTCGTTCCTGCTGCTGGTCATGGTCATCAGCATCCTGGTGGGCTCTGTGGCCGACCAGGTGATCATCGCGCTGACGTCCATCGAAAAGCTGTCCTTCGGCCTGCGGTTTGTGCGCAGTCTGCTCATCCTGCCGCTGATCGCCGGCATCTCGTATGAGGTGCTCAAGGGATTGGCCCACAGCGAAAACCGGTGCGTGCGCGCGCTGCGCTGGCCCGGACTGATGATGCAGCACCTGACGACTCGCGAGCCGGACGATCAGATGCTGGAGGTGGCCATCGCGTCCATGAAGGCCGCGCTGGGCACCGTGGAAGATGCCGCGCCTGCCAAGCAGTGGAAACCCGACGAGGCGGCCGGGACCGTGCAGGCGGCGGCAGAATGACGCTGCGGGAAGCGCTGCGCGCGGGCGAGGAGCGCCTCCTGCGCGCGCAGGACGCAGACGCCCGGTTGGATGCGATATGGATGCTCTGCGACGTGACGGGCCTGCCGCGCGCGCAGATGCTGCTGGCGGCGGGCGAGGCGCTCACGCCCGAACAGGAAGCGCGCTATGAGGCCATGCTCAGGCGCCGCGAGGCGGGCGAGCCGCTGCAGTACGTGCTGGGCACGCAGGACTTCATGGGGCATACGTTTCGCGTCGACGCGCGCGTGCTCATTCCGCGCGCGGACACGGAGACGCTGTGCGAGGAGGCCATCGCGCGCATGCACGACGGGGACGCGGTGCTGGACATCGGCACCGGCAGCGGCGCGTTGGCCGTCTCCATCGCGCTGGCACGGCCGGGGGCGCGCGTCACGGCGGTGGACGTGAGCGCGGATGCGCTGTGCGTCGCGCGGGAGAATGCGCAGGCGCTGGGCGCGAAGGTGCGCATGCTGCAAAGCGACCTGTTTGCGGCGCTGCCGGGCGAGCGCTTTGACGTGATCGTCTCCAACCCGCCCTATATCGAGACGGGCGAGCTGGCGGGGCTTCAGCGCGAGGTGCGGCGCGAGCCGAGGCTGGCGCTGGACGGGGGCGCGGACGGCCTGGACTTTTACCGCCGGATCGTGCGCGAGCTGCCCGAGCGGCTGAATCCGGGCGGCGCGGCGCTCTTTGAGGTAGGCTATGACCAGGCGCCGGCCGTTGCGGCGCTGTTACGGGCGGCCGTCGGCGAGCCGTTCACGCGTCGGGATCTGTGTGGTGTGGAGCGCGTCGTGGGCGCAGTGTATACGAGGTGACCGGGAGAGGCTATGCTGGAGAGATTGGATTGGGTCAGGGGACGGTATGAGGAGCTGTCGATGCTCCTCTCCCAGCCGGAGGTCGTCGCGGATCAGGCCAGGTGGCAGCGCCTGCTGCGCGAGCATGCGCAGCTGGAGCCGCTATTTCAGGCCTGCGGTCAGTATGAGCAGCTGCTCGCCCAGCGAAGCGAGGCGGACGAGATGCTGCGCGATCCCGACCTGGCGGACATGGCGCAGGAGGAGCTCGAAAGCCTCTCCGCGCAGATTGCGGACAAGGAGCGCGAGATCCAGCTGCTGCTGCTGCCGCGCGATCCCAACGACGAGCGAAACGTCGTCATGGAGATCCGCGCGGGCGCGGGCGGCGAGGAGGCGGGGCTGTTCGGCGCGGTGCTGCTGCGCATGTATACCCGCTACGCCGAGCGCCGGGGCCTGCGCGTGGAGATGATGGACGGCAACTTCACGGAACTGGGCGGCGTCAAGGAGGCGACGTTCACCATCAGCGGCGCGGGCGCGTACAGCCGCCTCAAGTATGAGAGCGGCGTGCATCGGGTGCAGCGCGTGCCCACGACCGAGTCGGGCGGGCGCATCCACACCTCCACGGCGACCGTGGCCGTGCTGCCCGAGGCCGAGGAGGTCGAGGTCGAGATCAACCCCGCGGATCTGCGCATCGACGTCTACCGCTCCAGCGGGCACGGCGGCCAGTGCGTCAACACGACGGACTCGGCGGTGCGCATCACGCATCTGCCGACGGGGCTGGTCGTCACCTGCCAGGACGAGAAGTCGCAGATCAAGAATCGGGACAAGGCCATGCGCGTGTTGCGCGCGCGGCTGTATGACAAGCTGCGCTCCGAACGGGACGCGGCGTATGCGCAGGACCGGCGGTCGCAGGTGGGCACGGGCGACCGGAGCGAGCGCATCCGCACGTACAACTTTCCGCAGGGGCGCGTGACGGACCACAGGATCGGCCTGACGATCTACCGGATCGACAGCTTTGTGGACGGCGACATGGACGAGATCATCGACGCGCTGATCCTCGCGGACCAGGCCGCGCGGCTGAAGGCGGCTACGGACCAGGCATAATCCCCGCAAGAACGGCGCGCGCCCCGCATACACATGTGCGGGGGTGACTGCATTGAGCGAGATGGCGCTGGCAGTGCTGGCTGGAACCATTTTTGGCGTGGCGGGGACGGGCGTCGGCGGCCTGTTGGGCGTGGCGATGGGCATGCCCAGCCCGCGCGCGCTCGCCTGTCTGCTGAACCTGACGGGCGGGCTGATGATCGCGCTCGCGTGCTTCAAGATGCTGCCCAACGCATATGCGCTCAGCGCGCCGATGGGCCTGGCGGGCATGCTGCTGGGCGTGGCGATGACGCTGTCGCTGGACGCGCTGCTGCGCCGGCGCATGCGCGCCCTGCAGCCGGCCGGCACGGAGGACGGGCTTGCGCGCGCGGGGCTGATGGTCGCCGCGGGCAGCGCGCTGCACAACCTGCCCGAGGGACTGGCCGTCGGCTCCGGGTGCGCGCAGGCGCCGGCGCTGGGGCTGGCGCTGGCCGCGATGATCCTGCTGCACGACGTGCCGGAGGGCATGGCGGCGGCGCTGCCGATGCGCGCATCCGGCGTGGGCGCTGCGCGCGCGCTGGCGATGACGGCGGCGAGCGGCGTGCCGGCCGGCGTGGGTGCGGCCGCCGGGCTGGCGTTGGGCGGCGTGTCGCCGGACATGCTCGCGCTGTGCATGGGCCTGGCGGGCGGCACGGTGCTGCAGGTCGCCGCGGAGGAGCTCATCCCGCGCGCGGAGGCGTTGGAGTCGTTCTGGGGCTCGTCCCTGTGCCTGACGCTGGGGGTCGCGCTGGGCAGTGCGGTCTCGCTGATCGTATAGAGAGAAGGAAAAATGTGGAAACGCAGATGATAAAGGCCGACGCGCAATCCGTTGCGCAGGCCGCGGCATATATCCGTGCGGGGGAGGTCGTCGCCTTTCCCACGGAGACGGTGTATGGACTGGGCGCGGATGCGCTCAACGCGCAGGCGGTACACCGCATCTTTGAGGCGAAGGGCCGGCCGGCGGACAACCCGCTGATCGTGCACATCGCCGCCCTGGACCAGCTGGATGCGCTCGTGACGGACGTGCCCGAGGCCGCGTGGCGGCTGATCGAGGCGTTCTGGCCCGGCCCGATGACGCTGATTCTGCCAAAGCGCGACTGCATCCCGGACGTGGTGTCGGCCGGACTCTCGACGGTGGGCATCCGCTTTCCGAGCCATCCCGTGGCGCAGGAGCTGATCCGCCGCAGCGGCTGCCCGATCGCGGCGCCCAGCGCCAACCGCAGCGGACGGCCCAGCCCCACGCGCGCTTCGCACGTGCTGGAGGACATGCAGGGCCGCATTGCGATGATCCTCGACGGCGGGCCGTGCGAGGTCGGGCTCGAGTCGAGCGTCATTGACGTGACGGGCGGCACGCCCGTGGTGTTGCGCCCCGGCGGCGTCACGCCCGAGATGGTGGCGCACGCGGCCGGCGGCGTGCGCGTGGACGAGCACGTCATGAAGCCGCTGGAGGCGGGCGAGACGGCGCGCTCGCCGGGCATGAAGTACCGGCACTATGCGCCCCGGGCGGAGATGACGATCTTCACCGGCGCGCCGGATGCGGTTTCGCGCGCGATCTGCTCGCGCTATGACGCGGCCCCGCGCGGCGCGGCGATCCTGTCGCTCGAAGAGCACGTGGCGGGCTATGGCGCGCGGCGCGTGTTCTCGCTGGGGAGCCTTTCGCACGCCCAGGAGGCGGCGGGCGCGCTCTTTGACCTGCTGCGCGAGATGGACGCGCTGGGTGTAGAGCGCATCTATGCCGAGGCGCTCGACCCGCATGGCATCGGCCTGGCGGTCATGAACCGCATGGGCCGGGCGGCGGGATTCCACATCATTGAGGTGTAAGCGATGGAGATTCTCTTTGTCTGCTCGGGTAACACGTGCCGCAGCGCCATGGCGCAGACTCTGGCGCGCGACTGGCTCAAGCGCCATGGCGTCGGCATGCGGGTGCGGGTGTTTTCGGCGGGCATTTCTGCCTATACGGGCGAGGAGGCGACGGACGGGGCCAAGAACGCCATGCGCACGCGCGGCCTGTCGCTGGATACGCACCGCGCGCGGATGCTGACGCGCGAGATCTTTGACGCCGCCGATCTGGTGTTGTGCATGACGCAGGGGCACAAACAGGCGATTCTGCAGGTGCACCCCAACGACAAGACGTTTACACTCAACGAATATGCCGGCGTCGGCGGCTATGTGGACGATCCCTTCGGCATGAGCGACGCAGTGTACGAGCAATGCGCCGGGCAGCTGGAGGATCTGGTGGACCGCGCGATGGAGCGCGCCTGCCATGCGCTGTGAGGGATTCCCGTTCGAGGCGGGGCCCGACGCGCGCGTGCTCGTGCTGGGCTCCATGCCGGGGATCGCATCGCTGCGCGCCAGGCAGTACTACGCGCACCCGCGCAACGCCTTCTGGCCGATCGTGTTTTCGCTGTGGGATGCGCCGCTGGCCGCGGACTATGCGCAGCGGCTCGCGTTTGCGCGGGCGCACCGCATCGCGCTGTGGGATGCGGCGCATACCTGCGAGCGGGAGGGCAGCCTGGATGCCGACATGCGGCGCGCCGAGCCGAACGACTTTGACGGGCTGATGGCGCTTGCGCCGGGCATCCGCACGGTGCTATGCAACGGGGCCGCGTCCCATGCGATTGTGATGCGCTCCGGCTTCCCTGCGCGATACGGCCTGCGGGTGCTGCGCATGCCGTCGACCAGCCCGGCCCATACGATGCCCTTTGAACAAAAGCGTGCTGCCTGGCGTGTACTGCGCGAGGCGGCGGAGGAGGGAGAAGCGTGAACATCGTTGAAATCATCCTGAAAAAGAAGCGCGGGGAGGCGCTCACGCGCGAAGAGATCCGCTTCTTTGCGCGCGGCGCGGCGGACGGATCCCTGCCGGACGAACAGCTGGCCGCGCTGCTGATGGCCATCTGCCTGCGCGGCATGACGCCGCAGGAGACCGCCGACCTGACGATGGAGATGATGCACTCGGGCGAGGTGGTGGACCTCTCGGGCGCGGGCGGCGTGTGCGTGGACAAGCACTCCACCGGCGGCGTGGGCGACACGACGACGCTGGTGCTCACCCCGCTGGTGGCCGCTTGCGGCGCGAAGGTCGCCAAGATGTCCGGCCGCGGCCTGGGACACACCGGCGGCACGCTGGACAAGCTGGAGAGCATCCCCGGCTGCACGGTTTCCCTTTCGCAAGAAGCGTTTGTGGAGCAGGTGCGCCGCATCGGCTGCGCGGTCATCGGTCAGACGGGCGATCTCGTGCCTGCGGACAAGCGGCTCTACGCGCTGCGCGACGTGACGGGCACGGTCGACAGCGTGCCGCTGATCGCCTCGAGCATCCTGTCCAAGAAGCTGGCCGCGGGCGCGCACGCCATCGTGCTGGACGTCAAGACCGGCAGCGGCGCGCTGATGCAGACGCTTAAGGACAGCATCGAGCTGGCGCAGGCGATGGTGCGCATCGGCACGCTGGCGGGGCGGCCCATCCTGGCGATGGTGACGGGCATGGACCAGCCGCTGGGCACGCACGTGGGCAACGCGCTGGAGGTCAAGGAGGCCATCGACATCCTGTCGGGCCGTGCGGATGACAGGAGTGCGGACCTGCGGGAGGTGTCCCTGCTGCTGGGCGGGCAGATGCTGCTGGCCGCGGGCGTGGCGGCCTCGCGCGATGAGGCGCGCCGGCTGCTGGAGCAGGCGCTCCAAAGCGGAGCGGGTCTGGACAAGCTGCGCGAGATGATCGCCGCGCAGGGCGGCGACGCATGCGTGTGCGACGACACGGGGCTGCTGCCGCGCGCCCGCTACATCTTGCCCGTGCCCGCCCTGCGGGATGGATACGTCTGCTCGATGGATACGACGGGCATCGGCTATGCCGCGCAGGGATTGGGCGCGGGGCGCGCGCGCAAGACCGACGTCATCGACCCGGCGGTCGGTCTGGTGATGGCCGCGCGCATTGGCGACCCGGTGCGCGCGGGCGAGCCCATCGCGCACATCCATGCAAACGACGAGGCGCGCGGCCGGGAGGCCGTGGCGCGCATGCAGCGGCTGGTGCAACTTTCGGACGCGCAGCCGCAAAAGCCGCCGTTGATCCTTGCAGAGGTGACACCGCAGGGCGTGCGGCGGGCTTAAGTCGCATCGTTGACATATCCGGATTCGGAGCTCCAAAACATATAACATGGATCGAGGTATTCTCTGATTCAAAGCGCAACACAGGGAAGCGATGTGTAATCAAATGATCCCATACGATGAATACGGGAGCCGCGAGCATCCCACGGTACTGCTCCTGCATGGTGCGGCAGCGCTCAATACGTTTTGCTGTCAATACTGCCTTTCCTCAAAGTATCACTTGATTGTTCCACATCTGTGCGGCGCGGGCAAGCTGGCCAATAGGGCATATGATCCTGAATGGATGAAGCGCGAGCTGTTTGTGCTGATTGCGGGCCTGCACAAGGAGAAGATCGGCATCATAGGTCATTCGCTCGGCGCGCAGCTGGCCGTTATGCTCGTGTGCGAGCGTCCGGAGCGATTTTGCTTTGCAGTTTTCCTGAGCGCATGGGTGAATCCGACGGCCAAGGCGATCAGGCGATACTGCCGCTTTGCCGGACTGGCGGCGGGGATGCTGCATTGCAAATGGCTGGTCCGCCTGCAGGGAAGGTACTGGCGCTATACAAAAGCGCAGGCTGATGACATGGCGGCGTATGCCGCGTCGATCACCCTGCAGGTCTATCGCTCGTTTTTTGAAAATACGTTGGATCTGAAAAGACTGCCCACGTATGCGACGCTCGACCTTCCGATGCTGGCCATCTGCGGGAGCGGTGAGGTCGTGGACATGAAGACTTCCTTGGCGCTTCTGGGCGAAAATGCGCACTGCCGGACCCTGATGCTGTCCCAAGCGGGCCATGACTTTCCGATGCGGAGGGCGGAGGCGCTCAACCCCATTCTGGAGGCGTTCATTGAGCGGTTTAAGGCGCCATCATGACGAAGGACAGGAAAAAAGACATCCTCCAGATGCGCCGGCGACGCATCCAATCGGAATGAGAAGCAGACAAGGGGCGGCAGCGCATTTCGCTGCCGTCCCTTTGATCGTGCAATAATGATGCCGGCCCCGGCCCTCGCGCCTCACAGCAGCGTGACGCCCGCCTCTTCGAAGACGCGATGGGTCTGCGCATCCCAGATGGAGGACTGAACCTCGCCGATGTGCGCCTTGCCCAGCAGCAGCATGCAAAGGCGCGACTGGCCAATGCCGCCGCCCATCGTCAGGGGCAGCTTGCCCTCCAGCAGCATGCGATGGAACGGGAGGCCGCGCCGCGCGTCGCAGCCCGCGAGCGTCAGCTGACGGTCCAGCGCCTCGGGGTCGACGCGGATGCCCATCGAGGAGACCTCGAACGCGCAGTCGAGCAGGGGATTGTAAAAGAGGATGTCGCCGTTGAGCGACCAGTCGTCGTAGTCCGGCGCGCGCCCGTCGTGCGGCTTGCCGGAGCGCAGCTTGCCGCCGATCTGGGAGAGGAACGTCGTCGGATGCTCGCGCAGATAGGCGTTTTCGCGCTCCTTGGGCGAAAGATCGGGATACAGGTCTTCCAGCTCCTGCGAGGAGATGAACGATACCTCGCGAGAGAGGGTGGTGTGCAGGCTCGGATAGCGCCCGCGTACGATGAGCGCCGCGTCGCAGATGCAGCCGACGATGGCGTTCACGGTCGCGCGCAGCACGGACTCGGTGCGCATCTCGGCGGTGATGACCTTTTCCCAGTCCCATTGGTCGACGTAGATGGAGTGCAGGTTGTCCAGCTCCTCGTCGCGGCGGATGGCGTTCATGTCGGTATAGATGCCCTTGCCGACGTGAAAGTCGTAGCGGTACAGCGCCATGCGCTTCCACTTGGCCAGCGAGTGCACGACCTGCGCGTCGACGCCGGCGGCGGGCACGTCGAAGGAGACGGGGCGCTCGACGCCGTTGAGGTCATCGTTGAGGCCTGTGGCGGGATCGACGAACAGCGGGGCGGATACGCGCTTGAGCGAGAGCGCGCCGGCGAGCGCATCCTGGAAGGTGCGCTTGATCAGGCTGATGGCCGCCTGCGTCTCGTAGAGCGAGAGCGTCGGGCGGTAGCCGGCCGGAATATAGCTTGCGGACATGAAATCCCTTCTTTGCATGAGGATGCCTTTCAGTATACCTGCTTCAGACGGTTCTGTCAAATGGAGCGGGCAAAAAAAGAAGCGCGGCCTTACGCCGCGCTCCGGGGCAGAAGGAGAAGATACGCTGTTCCCTTTCGGGAAGATGTCGCGCTCTCGTCCTGTTTCCCGCACCGGCACTTTCATGTGCCTGCGGTCGCGGCGCTGTTGCCGCTTGCCCTGGGCATATGATGTCCGGACGGAGGGAACGATATGCGGCGAAACAATGAGAAAAACGGGAATTTTTCAGTATGACCAGGACTCTATGCCGCGCAACAGCTCCAGCTCACGGATGTCGCGCGCCTCGGTGAAGGCCTCGCGTGCAAGCAGCGCGCCCGTGCGCCAGTAGAGTGCGGCAAACGGAATGTCATTGGAAAACTGATGCTGGATCTCGGACATCTTCGACTGGAAGGCGTCCGCCTCATAGCAGCCGGCGCGCAGATCGCGGATCAGGGTGTTCATGTCCTGGCTGTTGTAGCGGCTGAAGTTCGCGCCCGGATAGTTGACGCCCGCATTGCTCAGCAGCATGAAGCCCGGGTCGGGCACCACATCCAGATTGTAGGCGCAAAGCGCCAGCGCGAAGTTGCCGCTGTTCAGGTTGGTCAGCACCTCCTCATAGGAGCGGATGGAGACGGATGCGTTGATGCCCACGTCCTTGAGCATCTGCGCGATCTGCTCGGCGGCGTTGCGGCGCACGTTGCTGCCCGGCTCGTCATAGACGAGAATCGGGAAGTAGAGCGCCATGCCTTCCACCGCATTGTCGGGCTGATACCGCTTGCCGTCGGTCGCAAGCCGCCAGCCCAGGCTGTCCAGGATCGCGCGGGAGACCTCCGGGGCGTAGGTGTCCTGCGCGGCGCTTTCATCATACAGCCAGGTGCCGGACATGACCGGGCCCGTGGCGGGCGTGGCCATGTTTTGATAGACCGAGCTGATCAGCGCGTCGCGGTCGATGGCCATGAGGATGGCCTGGCGCATCTGCACGTCCTCCAGCGAGCCGTCCTGCTTGCGGTAGCTGTGGTTCATCAGCAGGACCTCCAGCTGGCGCGTGCGGTAGTCGATCAGGTAGCTGTTGAGGCTGCCGGAGTAGCGCGTCGCGTTGAGCGAACGGGTCATGGCCACATCCACGTCGCCGGCCTCGAACGCGTCGAGCACGTCGTCGCTCTCGGCGTAGATGTTGGCGACCACATCCGTGATCTGCGGCGCGCGCCGCCACCAGGAGGTATTGGCCGTCAGGCGCAGCTGCACGCCCGGCACGTATTCGGCGATGCGGTAGGGACCTGTGCCGGAGGGCGCCTCGGAGGCGACCTCGCTGGCGGGCAGGATGGGGAACGTCAGCGCGTACAGCGCGCCGTAGTAGGACCGGCGCAGCGTGATGGACAGCTGCAGATCATTTTCCTCCGATGCGCTCCACCCGGAAATGAAGTACAGAACGCTCTGGTACAGGCCGCGTTCCTCGGCGGGAATGTCCGTCTCCAGGTTGCTGTTCAGCCCGCTGAGCTGTTGGATGCGGTCGAGTGTGGCGCACACGTCCGCCGCTGTCAGCGGCTGGCCGTTGTGGAACGTGACCCCCGAGCGCAGCGTGATGTCCAGGCGCTTGCCATCGTTGGCGAACTCCCACTCCAGCGCGAGCTTGCCGGTCGGCTGTTCGTTGTCGTCCAACTCAAACAGCCCCTCGTATACGAGCGCGAGCACGCTCACCGGATCGCGCTCGCGCAGGGAGAGGGGATAGAGCTGCATCGCGTCGTCCGCGACGATGGCTACCGTCAGGGCGTTGTCCAGCGCGCGGACGGGCGTCAGGCCGGCGCACAGCAAAACCGCCAGCAGGGCGCAGCAAAACCTACGCCATGGCCGACGGCTGCGGAGGGAAGTAGTACTTGCGATAGATCTCATAGGCATTCATCACCCTTTGCGCGTACGTCGATGTGCCGCCTTCCGGCACGTTTTGCAGCGTCACCCCGTCGGGGCTATACTTGGGATTGGCCAGCCAGGCGTCCACATTGCCCTGCCCGGCGTGGTAACCGCACACGACTTTGAGGATGTCGCCGTCAAAGCGCCGGCTGAGGTAACCCAGATACCATGTGCCAAAGCGCACGTTGGTCTCCGGATCGTAGAGCAGGTCAAAGGAATAGCCCTCGTCCTCGTTCAGCGATTCGGCCGCCCACTGCGCGGTCGGCTCCATCAGCTGCATCAGGCCGCGCGCGCCCAGGCGCGACTCGGCCTGCGGGTCAAAGCTCGACTCGCACAGGATGACCGCGCTGACGAGCGCGGGATCGACGCCGTTTTCGGCGGCGTAGCGGACGATGAGATCCTTAAAGTAGAGCGGATGGCTGGCCAGGTCGGTCGCCTCCTGCTCGAGCCTGCGGCGCTCGGCCTCGTGCGCGATGTACGTGCGCGTGACGAGGATGCACGAGAGCGCCAGCGCGGTGCAGGCGAGCACGGCGATGCCGGCGCGCAGCCATAGCGGCACGGCGGCAAAAAGCGCGGCCTGACGGCGCACAAAGGCCGCCGGCCGGCCGGCGGCCAGCGAACGTCGCGGCGGGGCGGGGCGCGGCCTGCGCCGCCGTCTCAACGTGCCCGCAGAGGGGGACTGCTGTGTCATGCGAGGGGGGCTCCTTTCCTGGCGTGCTCGGCCGCCAGCGCGGCGAGCGTCTTTTCCCACAGCGCGCGCACCTCCAGGCGCGTCTCTTCGACGGTGCGCATGGTGGAGATCACACGGTTGGCGCGCAATACCTTGCTGCGCAGCGACATCTGGCTGGCCACACGCGCGCGCGCCTCCTGCTCGCTCATCCCGTCGCGCACCATGATGCGGCGGATCTGCTCGGCTTCAGGCACACACACAAGCCAGGTCTCGTCGACCTTCTGGTCCATGCCGGTCTCAAAGAGCAGAGGTACGTCCAGTACGACGGCGGGCGTGCCCGCCTCCGCCAGCCGCCGCATCTCGCTTTCGATCCGCGCGAAGACGAGCGGATGCACGATGCCCTCCAAATCGCGGCGGGCATAGCGGTCGGCGAACACGATTGCGGCGAGCTTCTTGCGGTCAAGCACATTGCCGTCAAACACGCCGTCGCCAAAGCGCGTTCGGATGGACGGCAGCGCTTCGCCGCCCGGAGCCGTGAGCGCATGGGAGATCGCGTCGGCGTCGAGGACGGGCGCACCCAACAGGCGCAGGCAGGTGCTGACCGTCGATTTGCCGCTTCCAATGCCGCCGGTAAGGCCGATGCGGTACATACAGGATACCTCCTTTTCTATAGACGATCCGGACGGGAAAAAGACTGCAACGGATGATGGCGGATTATTTGGCGTCGAACCAGGTCCGGCCGGCGTGCACGTCGGCCACGAGCGGGACGGACAGCTGCGCCGCGCCCTCCATGCATGTCTTGAGCACCTGGGCGACCGCATCCAGCTCCTCAGGCGGCGTCTCGACGATCAGTTCGTCGTGCACCTGCAGGATCAGCCGCGCGCGCAGGTTCAGCTCCTTCAAACGCTCGTGCACGCGCACCATCGCCAGCTTGATGATGTCCGCCGCAGTGCCCTGCACCGGGGTGTTCATCGCGGCGCGTTCGCCGAAGGAGCGGGTGTTGTAGTTGGATGAGGACAGCTCCGGCAGCGGCCTGCGCCGCCCGAACATCGTCGTCGAATAGCCCAGCAGCTTGCCCCTGGCCACCGCGTCGTCCATGAAGCGGCGCACGCCCGGATAGCGGCTGAAGTAGCGCTCGATGAACGCGGCCGCCTCGCGGCGGGAGACGCCCACGTTGCGCGCGAGCCCAAAGTCGCTGATGCCGTAGACGATGCCGAAGTTGACCGCCTTGGCCGCCGAGCGCATGGCGGGCGTGACCTGCGCCAGCGGCACGCCGTAGACCTCTGCGGCCGTGCGGGCGTGGATGTCCTGCCCGGCGCGGAAGGCCTCGATCATGCCTGCGTCGTCCGACAGATGGGCCAGCAGCCGCAGCTCGATCTGCGAATAGTCCGCGTCGCAGAGCAGCCAGCCCTCGCGCGCGGTGAAGGCGCGGCGGATCTCGCGCCCCAGCGCGGTGCGCACGGGGATGTTTTGAAGGTTTGGCTCGGTGGAGGAGATGCGGCCCGTCGCCGTGGCCGTCTGGTCAAACCAGGTGTGGATGCGCCCATCGCGCCCGATGAGCTTGACCATGCCCTCGACGTACGTGCCGTTGAGCTTGGACAACTGGCGGTAGGCGAGGATTTTGGGGATGGCGGGATGCCTGTCCGCGAGCGCCTCGAGCGTCTCCGCATCGGTGGAATAGCCGGACTTGGTCTTGCGCCCCGCGGGCAGGCCCAGGCGCTCAAAGAGCACCTCGCCCAGCTGTTTGGGGCTGGAGATGTTGAAGCCCTCCACACCCGTGAGCGCATAGATCTCTCCGCGCAGCTGCTCCAGTTCCCGGGCGTAGCCCTCCCCTAACCGGAGAAGTTCTTCGCGGGCGACGGGAAATCCTTCCCGCTCCATGGAAAAGAGCGTGTGCATGAGCGGCATTTCGATGTCGTGGTAGAGCGCGGCCATGCCGTCGGCCTCGAGCTGCGCCGTCTGGCGCAGGTGCGCCTCGCACAGCGCGCATGCGTCGGCGGGCGCCTCATAGGCCTTTTGCAGGGGATCGAGCAGGTAGGCCTCCAGCAGCGTGTCCGCGCCCACGGCGGTGCAGGGCGCCCCCCACTCGAACAGCTGCGTGAGCAGGCGCTTGGCGCCATGCACCCACAGGGGCCGTTCGCCCGTCAGAAGCGGGGCGAGCGCGCGCATCGCCTCGCGCGCGTCCAGGCCGTTGCTGAGCAGATCCTGCGCCAGGGGAATGCGCGCCCGCTCGCCCGTGGGACAGGCGAGCGTCAGGTCCTGCCCGAGGCTGAGCGCAACGGGACCGTCAGGCAAGGCGTCTATAAACACATGAATGTCGTCCGGGGCTGTCAGCGTGCGCTCCTCCTGCCAGGCGACCGCCACGGGCGCAGGGGCCGGGGCGGTCGCCCCGCCGGGCGCGAGCGCCAGCAGGCGGGGGATCAGGGATTTCATCTCATATTCTTCCAGCACGGGCGCGCCGCCGGACAGGTCGCGCACGCGGCACGCCTCCCAGTCCAGCTCGATGGGCACATCGCGGTCGATCGTGGCGAGCTTCTTGCTCATCAGCGCGCTCTCGCGTCCGTCGATCATGCGCTCGCGCAGCTTGCCCTTCAGGTCCGCCGGTGCGGCATCCAGCGCGCGCTCGACGGTGCCGTACTGCGAAAGCAGCTTCACCGCCGTCTTCTCGCCCACGCCCGGCACGCCGGGGATGTTGTCCGACGCGTCGCCCATCAACCCCTTGAGGTCGGGAATCTGCGCGGGCGTGACGCCGAACGTCGCCAGCACCGTCTCCGGATCGAACTCCACCGTGTCGGTGATGCCGCGCTTGGTGTACAGCACGTGCGTTTGTTCGCTCACCAGCTGCATGGCGTCACGGTCGCCCGTCACCAGCAGCGCACGCACGCCGCGCGCCTCGCACAGACGGCTGACCGTGCCGAGCATGTCGTCCGCCTCGAACGAGGGCAGCTCCAGCTGCACGACACCCATGGCGTCCAGCAACCGGCGCAACATGGGGAACTGTTCGCGCAGCTCTTCGGGCGTGGGCTTGCGCCCCGCCTTGTATTCGGCAAAGTCCGCATGGCGAAACGTCGGCCCGTGCATGTCAAAGGCGACGGCCAGGTAGGATGGGCGCACCTGTGCCAGAAGCTTGAGCAGCATGCTCGAAAACCCCATGACGGCATGGGTGTGCAGGCCGGCGCTAGTGGTCAGCGGCGGCAGCGCGTGAAACGCACGGTGCATGAGGCTGTTGCCGTCCACGACGATAAAGGTTTCCACCACGGCGACGTCTCCTTCGCTAGCTCTTTCTGTTTATAGAATACCACAAGAAGGGGAAAAATACAAATCCCCCTCGTCCGTTCCGAATGCGGCCCATGAAAAAAAGATGGAAAAACAGGCGAATCTGTACTATACTATATCTGACAACATGTAGCGCCCATCCCATCAAGGCAAGGAGGAAACCCTCGTGACGTATAGAGAACGATATGAACAGTGGCTTCGCGACTTTGCGGACGACCCGGCGACCGTGGCGGAGCTGCAGGCCATCGCGGGCGACGAAAAGGAGATCGAGGACCGCTTCTACACCGAGCTCTCGTTCGGCACGGCGGGCATGCGCGGCGTGCTCGGCGCGGGCACGAACCGCATGAACCTGCAGAACGTGCGCCGTGCGACCAAGGGCTTTGCCGACTACATCAACGCGGGCGACCCATCCTACCGCACGCGCGGCGTGGTCATCGCCTACGACTCGCGGCGCATGTCGCCCCAGTTTGCAAGGGCCGCGGCGCTGGTGCTGTGCCATGAGGGCATCCATGTATACCTCTTTGACGAGCTGCGCCCGGTGCCGATCCTCTCCTATGCCGTGCGCCACCTGCACGCCGTGGCGGGCATCGTCATCACCGCCAGCCACAACCCGCCGCAGTACAACGGCTACAAGGTCTACTGGGAGGACGGCGCGCAGATGCCGCCCGAATACGCCGACCAGGTGCTTGCGCGCATCCGCGCCTGCACGTATCAGGACGCGCGGGAGATGGACGAGGCCGAGGCCAGGGCGGCGGGCCTGCTGTCGATCATCGGCAACAGGGAGGTCGACGACGACTACATCGCGCAGGTCAAGACGCTCTCCGTCCAGCCCGAGCTCATGAAGCGGGCCGGTGGCGACCTCAAGATCGTCTACACGCCGCTGCACGGCTCGGGCAATAAGCCCGTGCGCCGCATTCTCCAGGAGATCGGCATCCGCAACGTGCTCGTCGTCAAGGAGCAGGAGCTGCCCGATCCGAACTTCAGCACCATCAAGGTGCCCAATCCCGAGGATCCCGCCGCGTTCAAGCTGGCCATGGAGCTGGCAGACCGCGAGGGCGCCGACTGCATCTTCGGCACCGACCCGGACTGTGACCGCGTCGGCATCGCAGTCAAGGACGGACAGGGGCGCTATTACCTGATGACCGGCAACCAGATCGGTTGCGTGCTGCTGTACTACATCCTCAAGAGCCGCAAGGAGCTGGGCACGCTGCCGGCAGACGGCGCGGTCGTCAAGTCGGTCGTCTCCACGGAACTGGCGCGCAGGATCGCGGACAGCTACGGGCTGACGACGTTCGACACGCTGACGGGCTTCAAGTTCATCGCCGAAAAGATTCAGCAGTTTGAGGACACGGGCGCGCACACGTTCGTCTTCGGCTTTGAGGAGAGCTACGGCTTCCTGTCCTCGACGTTCGTGCGCGACAAGGACGGCGTCAACGCCTCGCTGCTCATCGCCGAGGCGGCCGTGTGGGCCAAGACGCAGGGCAAGACGCTCTACGACATCCTCATGGAGATCTACCGGACCTACGGCGCCTATGTGGAAAAGGTCGTCTCCGTCACGCTGCCGGGCAAGGACGGCCTGCAGCGCATGCAGCAGATCATGGCGTCCCTGCGCGCGCAGCCGCCCAGGGAGCTGGCCTCGCTCCGGGTGCTGGCCGTGCGCGACTACCTGACGCGCGAGCGCACCGACGCGCAGGGCGGCAGGACCGCGCTGGATCTGCCCCGCTCGGACGTGCTCTACTTTGAGCTGGAGGGCGGCGCGTGGGTCTGCATCCGCCCCTCCGGCACCGAGCCGAAGATCAAGCTGTACGTGAACACGAACGCCGCGGAGATGGACGGGGCGCAGGCGCTCAACGACGCGCTGCGCGCGGCCAGCGAGGCGCTGATGAAGTGAGATGCGCGTAGGGGCGGCTTCGGCCGCCCTTTTTCATGCGAAGACATGCGAGGAGGCACATCATGGGCGAGGACAAGTACGCCGGCGACTACCGGGTCGTCAAGCACGTCGACCCGGCGACCGGCAAGGAAGAACGCCGCCTGGTCTACACAGGCGAATATTTCAGCCTGAACCTGGACGCCAGGGAAAAGGCGCGCCGCTGCCTGCTGCTGGCCGGGTGCGCGGCGCTGGGCATCTGCGGCTTTCTGATCGCGGGACTGATCCAAAGCGCGGCGGCGCGCACGCTGCTGGTGTCCATGCCGCACATGTTCACGATGATCGCGCTGTTTTTCATGCTGGTGAGCGCCGTGCGCATCCTGCGTCTGAAGGAGCGCTTTACGCGCAAGGAGCGCGACAGGGCGCTGCACCGGGGCAGAAGCGCCTGTCGGGTGCAGACGCTGCTGTCGGCGGCGGCGCTGCTGGGCGATCTGTTTCTGGTGGCGACCGGACGGGGCAGCGAGGTGGAGGGCCTGGCGCTGCTGGGCTACGCGCTGATGCTCGCGGCCGGCGCGCTGTCGCTGCTCGTGCTGCGGGACGTCAGCGCGCCCATGGTCGACAAGGGGCTTTGAGGGAGGCGGACATATGAGGCGCATGGACGCCGCGCAGGCCGGCGCGCTGTTTGGCGGCCGGATCGAGACGCCGGTCCGGGCCTTTGTGCAGGGACACATGGGGCGCGCATGGCAGAGCGGGGACGGCCGCTGCGCACAGATCGTGACGGGCGACTTCTGCTTCTTTGCGGGCGATGCGGACGCGGACGGCGCGCGGGAACTGGCGGGTCACGTGCCGGCCGACCATCCGTCGGATTCGCTGCTCATGCTCGCGCACGATGCGGCCTGGGACGCCCGCATTGCCGATGTGTGGGGCGATCGCGCCCGGCGGATCCGGCGCTACCGGCTGCATGCGGACGCGCTGCGCGCGGACCGGCTGCCGCCGCAGGATCCGCCCGCCGGATACCGCCTCGCGCCGCTGGACGGCCGGCTGTACCGCGCGGCACTCGCGCAGGCCTGGTCGCGGGACTTTGTGTCGCTCTTTGACGGCGAGGCGGACTTCCTCGCGCGCGGTCTGGGCGTGGCGGCGCTGCGCGGGGACGAGCTGGTGGCCGCCGCGTCTTCTTATTTGATATATGACGGCGGCCTGGAGATTCAGGTGCAGACGCGGGACGACCACCAGCGCAGAGGGCTTGCACGCTGCTGCTGCGCCGCGCTGATCGCGCAGTGCCTGCGCCGCGGCCTGGAGCCGCACTGGGATGCGGCCAACGGGGCGTCGCTTCGTCTGGCGCTGAGCTTGGGATACCGGGACGGGGGCGCCTACGACGCGCTGGAGGTTCCGTCGTCTGTCAATGCCTGCACAAAATCCGAACGTTAAAAAAATACAGAGTGCAAAGATTCGATTAAACCCGCATTTTTTTGCGGAAGGCCCTTTACAAACGGCGAAATTTGCGGTACGATAAGCCTGCTTCGTTTCCTAATCGAGAACATTAGAGGAGGCAATCATTCATGAAGAAGCTTGTGTCCCTGGCGCTGGTGCTGATGCTGTGCCTGCTGTCCGTCGGCGCGATGGCCGAGGGCGGCGTGCCGGTCGAGGAGCTGAAGGTGGGCTTCATCTTCATCGGCGACGAGAACGAGGGCTATACCGCCAACCACTACAACGGCGCGAAGGAAATGGCGGCAGCGCTGGGCCTGTCCGAAAGCCAGCTGCTGATCAAGTGGGTCGTCCCGGAGAACGAGGAGTGCGAGGACGCCGCGTATGACCTGGCCGATCAGGGCTGCCAGATCATCTTCGGCAACAGCTTCGGCTTCGAGTCCTACATGATCAACGTCGCCAAGGAATACCCGGACGTCGAGTTCTGCCACGCCACCGGCACGCAGGCCTCCACGCTGGGCATGGCCAACTTCCATAACTTCTTCACCTCCGTTTACGAGTCCCGCTACGTCTCCGGCGTGGTCGCGGGTATGAAGCTCAACGAGATGATCGCGAACGGCGTCATCACCGAGGACCAGGCGAAGATCGGCTATGTCGGCGCGTTCCCGTACGAAGAGGTCAAGTCCGGCTACACCGCGTTCTTCCTGGGCGCGCGCAGCGTGTGCCCGTCCGCCACGATGGACGTGAAGTACACCAACTCCTGGGCCTCCTTTGACCTGGAGAAGGAAGCGGCCGAGGCGCTGATCGCGGGCGGCTGCGTGCTGATCTCCCAGCATGCCGACACCACCGGCGCTCCCACGGCCTGCGAAGAGGCGGGCGTGCCTGTCGTCGGCTACAACGTCTCCATGATCGCCACCGCTCCGACCCAGGCGCTGACCTCCGCGGCTGTGAACTGGGGCCCCTACTACACCTACGCGGTGCAGTGCATCGTCGACGGCACGGAGATCGTGACCGACTGGTGCCACGGCTATGCCGACGGCGCGAACCAGATCACCGAGCTGAACGAGGCCGCCGTGGCCGAGGGCACCGCTGAGAAGGTCGCCGAGGTCGAGGCCGCGCTGGCGGACGGCTCGCTGCACGTGTTCGACTGCTCCACGTTCACCGTGGGCGGCGCGACGCTGACCGAGGCGGACAGCGAGTACATCTCCGACGGCTACTTCCATGAGTCCGAGGTGCGCTCTGCTCCGTACTTTGGCTACGTCATCGACGGCATCACCGAGCTGACCGCGCAGTAATCCTGCATGGTCCTGCGGCGGACGGCTTCAACGCCGTCCGCCCGTTTTGCGTTGAGACCCCCATCATCAGGAGGATTGCCCGTGGAAAAGAAGATCGCGGTCGAAATGCGCGGCGTCACCAAACGCTTTGGCAGCGTGGTCGCCAATGAAAACGTCTGCCTGGACGTGCGCAGGGGAGAGATCCTCTCCGTGCTCGGCGAGAACGGCAGCGGCAAGACGACGCTTATGAACATGCTCTCCGGCATCTACTTCCCCGACGAGGGGCAGATCTTCATCGAGGACAGGCCGGTGACCATCCGCTCGCCGCGCGATGCGTTCGAGCTGGGCATCGGCATGATCCATCAGCACTTCAAGCTGGTGGATGTGTTCACCGCCGCCGAAAACATCGCGCTGGGCCTGCCGGGCCCCATGCGCCTGAGCCTGAACGAAGTGCGCCGCAAGATCATGGACCTGGCCAACAAGTACGGCTTTGAGATCGACGTCAACCAGAAGGTCTACGACATGTCCGTCTCCCAGAAGCAGACGGTCGAGATCCTCAAGGTGCTCTACCGCGGCGCGAAGATCCTCATCCTCGACGAGCCGACCGCCGTGCTCACCCCGCAGGAGACGGAGCGGCTGTTCCGCATCCTGCGCAACATGCGCGAGGACGGCAAGGCCATCGTCATCATCACCCACAAGCTGGCCGAGGTGCTCGCCCTCTCCGACCGCGTCAGCGTGCTGCGCAAGGGCCACTCCGTGGGCACCGTGCAGACCTCCGGCGCGACGGTGCAGTCGCTCACGGAGCTGATGGTCGGCAAACAGGTGACGCTGGACATCGAGCGCCTGGATCCTGTCGCACCCGAGCGCCGGCTGGACGTCAAGGACCTCACCTGTGTCAACGCCGAGGGCATCACCACGCTCGACCACGCCGCCTTCACCGCGCGCAGCGGCGAGATCCTGGGCATCGCGGGCGTGGCCGGCAGCGGCCAGAAGGAGCTGCTCGAGGCCATCGCAGGCCTGCAGCCCACGACGGAGGGCAGCGTCACGTTCTACCCGAAGCAGGGCGAGCCGGTGGAAACCACGCACATGAACGCGGGCGCCATCGATAAGCTGGGCATCCGGCTGGCGTTTGTGCCGGAGGACCGCCTGGGCATGGGCCTGGTCGGCTCCATGGACATCACCGAAAACATGATGTTGCGCACCTATCGCGAGGGACATTCCTTCCTGACGGACAAGCGCGGCCCGCGCCAGCTGGCCGAACGCATCGTGGAGCAGCTGGAGGTCGTCACCTCCGGCGTCTCGTCCCCGGTGCGGCGCATGTCCGGCGGCAACGTGCAGAAGGTGCTCGTCGGGCGCGAGATCGCCTCGGCGCCCAGCGTGCTGATGGTCGCCTATCCGGTGCGCGGCCTGGACATCAACTCGTCCTACACGATCTACCACCTGCTCAACGAGCAGAAGCTGAAGGGCTCCGCCGTCATCTGCGTGGGCGAGGACCTGGACGTGCTGCTGGCGCTGTGCGACCGCATCATGGTGCTGTGCGCCGGCAGGGTCACGGGCATCGTGGACGCGCGCACCGCCACCAAGGAGGAGATCGGCGTGCTCATGACCCATACCGAAGGCGCCATTGAGGAGGGAGCGGCAGGATGAATACCGCACGGGAGCCCCTGTTTCACATCGTCAAGCGCGACGGCGTGCCCTTTCCCAAGGCGCTGGCCATCCGGACGGTCGCGGTGCTGCTCTCGCTGGTGGCCTGCGCGGGCGTGATCTTCGCGCTCACCGGCATGAACCCGCTGGAGGTCTACAGCGCCTATCTGAGCGGCGCGGTCGGCACCAACCGCCGCCTGTGGATGACCATCCGCGACAGCGCGACGCTGCTGCTCATCGCCCTGGCGATCACCCCGGCGTTCAAGATGCGCTTTTGGAACATCGGCGCAGAGGGCCAGGTGCTCGTCGGCGGCCTGGCTACGGCTGCCGTCATGATCTACGGCGGCGGCGCGATGCCCACCTGGCTGCTCTTCACGCTCATGGCGGCGTGCAGCATGCTCGCCGGCATGGTCTGGGGCCTGATCCCCGCGGCGTTCAAGGCCAGGTACAACACCAACGAGACGCTCTTCACCCTGATGCTCAACTATGTGGGCATGCAGCTGGTGACGTTCAGCATCGTCTTTTGGGAGAACCCGGCCGGATCCAACACCGTGGGCGTCATCCATCAGGCGACGGAGTACGGCTGGTTTCCGGATCTGTTCGGCCAGAAGTACGGCCTCAACGTGCTGATCGTGCTGTCCATCACGGTGCTGATGTTCGTGTACCTGCGCTACAGCAAGCACGGCTATGAGATTGCCGTCGTGGGCGAGAGCGAAAACACTGCGCGCTATGCGGGCATCAACGTGGGCAAGATCATCCTGCGCACGATGGCGCTGTCGGGCGCGCTGTGCGGCCTGGCGGGCTTCATCATCGTGTCCGGATGCAGTCACACGATCTCCACCAGCACGGCCGGCGGCCGCGGCTTCACCGCGATCATCGTCAGCTGGCTGTCCAAGTTCAACCCGTTTACGATGATCCTCGTCTCGTTCTTCCTCGTGTTCATGGAAAAGGGCGCCATCCAGATCGCCTCGCAGTTCAACCTCAACGAGAACGCGTCGGACGTGCTGACGGGCATCATCCTCTTCTTCATCCTCGGGTGCGAGTTCTTCATCAACTATGAGGTCAGCCTGCGCCGGCACGGCAGAAAGGAGATCAAGGGATGGGCACGATCCTGATCTTTATCCAGAACGCCATCGCGCAGGGCATCGGCATCCTCTACGGCGCGACCGGCGAGATCCTGACCGAGAAGAGCGGCAACCTCAACCTGGGTGTGCCGGGCATGATGTACATGGGCGGCATCGCGGGCTTGATCGGCGCGTTCCTCTATGAGAACGCCGTCGCCGAGCCCATTGCGATCGTCGGCATGCTGATCTCGCTGCTGTGCGCGTTCGTCTGCGCGATGCTGGGCGGCCTGATCTACAGCGTGCTGACGATCTCGCTGCGCGCCAACCAGAACGTGACGGGCCTGGCGCTCACCACGTTCGGCGTGGGCTTTGGCAACTTCTTCGGCGGGTCGCTCTCGCGCCTGGCCGGCGGCGTCGGCCAGATCTCCGTGGCCACTACGGCCAGCGCCTACCGCGCGACGCTTCCCCTGCTGGGCGACATCCCGGTCGTGGGCGAGGTGCTGTTCTCCTACGGCTTCCTGACGTATCTGAGCATTGCCGCCGCGCTGGCGCTGAGCTATTTCCTCAACAAGACGCGCCAGGGCCTGAACCTGCGCGCCATCGGCGAAAACCCCGGCACCGCGGACGCCGCGGGCATCGACGTGACCCGCTACAAGTACCTGGCCACCTGCCTGGGCGGCGGCATCGCGGGTCTGGGCGGCCTGTACTTCGTGATGGAGTACTCCGGCGGCACCTGGACGAACAACGGCTTTGGCGACCGTGGCTGGCTGGCTGTGGCGCTGGTCATCTTCGCCCAGTGGAAGCCGGTCAAGGCGATCTGGGGTTCCATCCTCTTCGGCGGGCTGTACATCCTGTACCTGTACATCGCCGGCCTGGGCCGCAGCATGCAGGAGATCTTCAAAATGCTGCCCTATGTCGTCACCATCGTCGTGTTGGTGCTGGCCTCCCTGCGCAAGCGGCGTGAAAACCAGCCGCCGCAGGGATTGGGCATTGCATATTTCCGAGAGGACAGATAAGGGAGGTCATGTGATGATGGGCGATTCGGTTCTTTCGTGGCTCTTTGAGACCAAGGCCGTGCGCGTGTGCCCGGAGGGCGCGCCGTTCTGGTACACGTCCGGCAAGCTGGGCCCCTTCTACATCAACACGCACTTTCTCTACGGCAGCCAGGAGGCGGCCGAGGCGCTGCTGGACACCATCGAGCAGGCCGCGGCGGGGGACAGGCTGCGCTTTGGCCGCACAGTGCTGGCGGCCGTGCGCGCGCAGTATGCGCAGAATGCGATCTATCGCGGCCTGATGGACCTGCTGGTCGAGCGGGCGCGCGGCATGGCGTTCGACTTCGTATCCGGCGGCGAGCGGCGCGACTTCTTCTTCTCGCTGCTCATCGCCGACCGGCTGGGCAAGCCGCACGTATCCATCTTCAAGGACCTGCAGACCGTCTGCGACGCGGCCGGCTTTGAAAGCGCCTGCCCGGCTTCGGAGGCGGGCCTGGCCGGCAAGCGCGCGCTGCACGTGGCGGACCTGGTGACCGAGGCGTCCAGCTATGTGCGCGCATGGATCCCGGCGATCGAGGCGCTGGGCGCGAAGATCGGCTGCAGCCTCGCCGTGGTCGACCGTGACCAGGGCGGGCGCGAGGTACTGGCTGAGGCAGGCATCCCGCTGACGACGCTGGTGAAGATCGATCCGTCGCTGTTTGAGACGGCGCGGACGCTGGGCGTCGTGACGGAGGAGCAGCTGGCGATGGTGCGCTCCTTCATGCAGGATCCCAACGGCTTCATGCGCGCCTTCCTGAATGCGCATCCCACGTTCCTGCAGGAGCAGATCGCGCTGGGAGGCAAGGCGAAGGAGCGTGCGGAGCGCTGCATCGAAAAGGGATTTGACCGGCTGTAATGCACGAGGCGGGAGGGGGAATGCCCCTTCCGCCTCTTTGCAACGAGGGGAGGAAGCCGCCATGCTGACGCTGCGCTACCGCCTGCGCCCGCAGGACGAGGCGCTGACGCTGCGCGCCGTGGCCCGCGAGCGCGTGGGGATGTCCGCTGCGCAGCTGCGCACGCTGGGGGGCCGGGGGCTGCTGGACGGATGCGCGGCGTATCTGAACCAGACGGGCCGGGCTGGCGCGCTGCTCGAGCTGCCGCTGCCGCGGGAAATCTCTCGGGTTGAGCCGGTGGCGGGGGAGGTGCGCGTGCTGTGGGAGGACGAGGCGCTGCTGGCGGTCTTCAAGCCGGTCGGCATCGAGAGCCATCCGCACCGGGGCGGTCCCTCGATCCTGAATCATGCCCTCTTTTATGCGCGGCAAAACGAACCGTCGGTCTGTCTGCATCCGGCGCACCGTCTGGACGCCGGCACGGAGGGCATCCTGCTCCTGGCCAGGCACGGCTGCATCCACGCGATGCTGATGCGCGCGATGCGTGAGGGCGGCTTCCATAAGGAATACGTCGGCGTCGTGCGCGGGCGCCCGGATGCGCCGTCCGGTACGATCCGTCTGCCGATCGCCCACGATCCGGCGCGCGGCCCAGCGCGATTCATCGATCCGTCCGGGCAAGCGGCATGGACGGACTACGAGACGCTGTGCGCCGGAGAAAAGGCGAGCACGCTGCGCTTTGTGCTGCGCACCGGGCGGACGCATCAGATCCGCGTGCACGCCGCGGCGATGGGGCATCCGCTGCTGGGCGATGCGCTCTACGGCGGCGGCGCGGGGGGCTACCGGCTGTGCGCGTCGCGGCTGACCTTCCCGCACCCGCTGACGGGCGAGACGGTCGAGCTGCGGGTCCGTCCGTCATGGATGTCGTCCGAGGTATGATTTGGAAAAAGGACCGGAAAGCCCTTTTTTTTCGTGCATGAACACGTGTTTTCCATGCATTGCCAGCATCAAACGTGCAATAAACTGCGCGCTCTGCGCGTCTGGATGGGTGAAAGGCGAGCGGACACGACCCCCGCCCGCCGGAAAATAAGGAGGAGGTTAATCCCATGCTTACGAAATCATTCAAGTCCGGGTCGTACAAAAGATGCGCGATGATCCTGATGCTCTGCTTCCTGTGTGTGCTTCCGCTGGCGGCGATGGCGGGCGAGTCCGCAATCGTCAAGGGCGGCGCGCTGAATCTGCGCGCGGAGGCGAGCCTGGATGCGCGGGTGATCGGACAGTATCCGACGGGCACCTGGGTGGAGATCCTGACCCGCGGCGATACCTGGCACTATGTGCAGGTCGGCGACAAGACCGGCTACATGATGGCCAAGTACCTGTCCAGCGGCAACGACAGCGTGGTCGCCACCGCGACGGTCAACACCAACTCGCGCGGCCTGAACCTGCGCGTGCAGCCCAGCGACAGCGCCGCCATCATCACCTCGTACCCGAAGGGCACGAAGGTGGAGGTGCTGCAGAAGGGCACGGCTTGGCACCGCGTCTCGATCGACGGCCAGGTGGGCTACATGTCCGCCCAGTGGCTGAGTTTCGGCGGCTCCTCCGGCGGTTCGTCCGGCGGCTCCGGCAGCTCGTCCGTGGAGGCCTACGGCGTGGTCAACAACCCGCGCGACACGCAGGTGCTGATGCTGCGCGAGCAGCCCTCCCAGGACAGCCGCGTGCTGGCCTACTACAAGAACGGCACGCAGGTGCAGATCCTCAAGAAGGGCTCGACCTGGCATGAGGTGAAGGTGAACGGCATCCACGGCTACATGATGGCCAAGTATGTGAAGATCACGTCTTCCTCCTCGTCCACGACCGCGACCCTGTACAACCCCAACGGCAACTCCATCGTCAACTTCCGCGAGGGCCCGAGCCTGAACGCGGCGGTGGTGACCACCTACAAGGTTGGCACGAAGGTGACGGTGCTGGACAAGGGGATCGACTGGTGCTACGTCGACATCAACGGCCGCACCGGTTATGTGAGCACGCACTTCCTGCGCTTCTGAGACGGCATCACAAAAGGCCGCCGGATATCCGGCGGCCTTTCGGTTTTGGGGAAGCCCCTGCCGCAGTCTGTTTCCACGGCGGAAGGGGGATGCATCACAGGCGCTGCGCCAGGGGCAGGCGGCGAAGCAGCCTGTGCAGGCCATAGAGCAGCGCGCAGTTGACGGGATAGCACAGCGCGTTTTTCAGCAGGCGCAGCGGCAGAAGGGCCATCATCGCGCTGCCGCCGGTCACGGAGCGCCACAGCGTGTTGAGCAGCACGTGGCACAGCAGGTCGACGATCAGCTGCGCGGCGAGCACGTGCCACAGCCGCACCTCGCGCCGGTAGAAGAACAGGCCGTAGATCAGGCCGACCAGCATGGCGCTGAGCGTATAGCCCGGGAAATACGCCCCTGCGGGAAACAGGAAACAGGCGAGCACGTCGGCCAGCGCGCCGTGTACGGCCGCAACGACCGGCCCGAACAGCGCCGCCGTCGCCGCAATGGTGAGAAAGCCGAACGTGATGCGCACGTTGGCCGTCACATACACCGCGACGGACGAGAACGCCAGCTGCATGGCGATCAGAATGCCCGTCAGGGCCAGGGTCTGGGTGCGGCGAAGCGCCGCGGCGGAGCGCTGAAAGGACGCGCAAAGGGGTGAATGCTGCATAAAAAACGCACCTCCTGCCAATCGATGGGGACGGATTCGCAGAGGTGCCCGAAACAGAAGGGCAGTCGGGGGCGGCCAGGCACCGCGAAGCGCAGGTCTTCTTCGTCCCATGGTATTCCCTTCCATGGGCACTTGACGCGCACGGGCCGCAATCGCCGGGGGCGATCCCTGCCATCTGACGAATCACAGCGGACGCCCCTATTATAAGCGGGCATACGGGGAAAAGCAAGGGCATTTGGCAAACTTGTCAGGAATCCACGGCGCGCAGATAGGCCAGCGCCGCGCGGTATCGCTCCATGCGCCGGGCGTCGCACTCGGTCACGCACGGCAGGCGCGTGACGTCCATGTTGTGTATGAGATCCGCCAGCTTCACGGCCCGGGCGTCTGGGTTGGATGAGAGGCGCGCCACATAGTCCGCATACGGCGTGGCCGGATCGCGCGTGAGCAGCGCCACCGCCTCCAGCACGCGCTCGGGGAAACCCTCGCGCCGCAAATCTTCCAGCGTGTAGGTCGTGTCCTCGACCACGTCATGCAGCAGCGCCACGACGGTCGTCGTCTCGCTGCGCATCTGCTCGGCCAGGTGCAGCGGATGAAACACGTAAGGCACGCCGTCTTCTTCGGTCTGGCCATGATGCGCCGCATAGGCCACACGCATGGCCTTGCGCGTAAGCGGGGTGTAGATCATGCGACTCCCTCCTCTGCCCGTAAGATCAGGAACGCTTGGGCGGCTCATCCTGCGCGCAGGGCAGGCCTGAGTCATAGCTCATGGAGCCGAGCGTCCGGGCGAGCGCGTCCTCGTCCAGATTGCCCGCGTAAAAGGCGCGCGCAGCATCCACAAACGTGAGCGCGCGGGCCCTGGCTGCCTGGAGGAGGTCCGGCACGCTCTCGTGCCGCTTGCCCGGCGCGAAAGGACTCTCCCAGGGCGCGTGCGTCTCATTGGTCAGGTCGCCCTTGGGCAGGCGCGCCGGCACCATGTGCGCGTGCAAGGCCCTTTGCAGGCCCAGCGGCCAGGCCAACGCGCCCAGTAGCGCATACTTGATCCCCGTCGGACTATAGAGGATGCGCGCAAGGCGCACGCTGTCGTCCAGCGCATGCTCGAACAGGCGCGCGCTGGCAGACTTTTGGTCGGGATATGTTTCGCGCACGGCCTGGCACAGCAGCTGCGCCACCTCGGCGCGCTGCGGATGCGTCAGCGCCGCAATGCCCGCCATGTGGCGCGGCGTGCCGGCGCGGTGTCCCTGCTCCAGGTAGAGCCATTGATCCAGCGCGTGCTCGTAGGCGCAGTGCAGCGTGCCGGAGGGACGCCCCTGCGGCGTGCGCGTACGCGCATAGACGAAGGGATGAAACGTCGTGTCCGTCGCGTAGTGCGTCAGGAAGCCCAGGGCGTAATCCCGCTGCACGGACGTGCGCGCGCCGCGCAGGAGCGCCAGCAGGAACGCGCCAGTGCGCTCCCTGTGCATGCGCGACCCCAGCGCAAAGGGGCTGCACACGCCCCGCTGGCGGTGCAGGCAGAAGAAGAGGGGATCGGGCCCCTCGGCGCCGGCGAGTCCGGCGGGCGAAGGGCCGAGCGTCGCGCGCGCGACGCTCTGGTGCAGAAAAGATGCGGGCATGCGAAGCCTCCTTCTGGACGGCATCCAACCGGAATGAAAAGAGGTTCGCCTCGCTTGACAGGTTTTCCTGCCCGTGCTATAAAAAGAAGGAAAACGGGAGGGATGCGCAATGCAGGAGGAATACCGCGCGCTGCTGATGCGGCTGATGCGCGTGAATCGAATCTGCTTTCTGCTCTCCTATGCGCACCTGGAGGAGCTGGGCCTGTACCCGGGACAGCCGCAGATGCTCATCACCCTCTTGGGCCGGGACGGCATCAGCCAGCGCGAACTGGCGCAGGCGATGTCCATCAAGCCCGCAACCCTGACGGTGATGTTGCGGCGCATGGCGGGCAAGGGCCTGGTACGCCGCGCTGCGGACGCGCGAGACCAGCGCGTGACCCGCCTGTATCTGACGCAGGCGGGGTTGGAGACGGCACGCCGGCTCGAGGAGATGATCGGGCGCATGGGACGGGAGATCTTTGGCGTCCTGCAGCCCGAAGAGCGCGCGCAGCTGGCGGCCATGCTCGGGCGCGTGGCCGCGGCCGCGCAGCGCCGCCTGTCCGGCGAAGACGGCGGGACGGACGAATAAGCTGCATCGATGCGCCGTTGCGGATCGGCTTTCAGGCCCCTTTCAATGTGGTAAGTGCATATTGGATTGCCTTTTCCTGCAAAATCGCGTAAAAAATGCAAAAAACACTTGATTCGCGGGTCGGGGAACGCTATAATAAACGACATGGACGACGGCCTGAGCTGTTTGTCTCCATGGAGTGGTTGCGGCGGGCGCTCTGAGAGCGCCCCGTTTGCGATCAAGAAGGATTTGTAGGAGGAGATCGGTCATGAAAAAACTCACTGCAATCGCGCTGTGCCTGGCCATGCTGCTGATGGGCGTTTCCGCCTTCGCCGAGGACGCCGGCACGATCAACATTGCGCTGATCGCCAACACCACGGGCGACTACGCGCAGTATGGCATTCCCGTGCGCAACGGCGCGATGCTGTACATCGACCAGCTCAATGCCGCCGGCGGCATCAACGGCAAGCAGATTCAGGTCTTCGAGTATGACGACAAGGCGGACGGCATCGAGACCGTCAACGCGTTCAACCTCGCGCTGGAGAACAACATCAGCGCGGTCATCGGCTCGGTGCTGACGGGCGCGACCATCGCGCTGTCGGATGCGACCTACGAGGTCAACGTGCCGCAGATCACCGCGTCCGCGACCGCCGCGGGCGTGACGGTCATCGATCCGGAGGATCCGGAGAGCGAAGTGCGCACGAACGTCTTCCGCTCCTGCTTCATCGACCCGTTCCAGGGCGAGAAGATGGCCGACTATGCGGTCAACAAGATGGGCGCCAAGACGGCGGCCGTGCTCTTTGAGACCGGCAGCGACTACTCCGAGGGCCTGAAGGACGCGTTCGTCGCCAAGGCCGAGGAGCTGGGCCTGGAGATCGTCGCCACCGAGGCCTTCGCCACGGGCGACCGCGACTACCGCGCGCAGATGACCAACATCGCCGCGCAGAACCCCGACGTCGTCTTCTGCCCGATCTACTACGGCGAGGCCGGCTTGGCCATCACGCAGGCGCGCCAGGTGGGCATCACCGCCACGTTCCTGGGCGGCGACGGCTTTGGCGGCATCAAGGACTACGCCACCGCCGAGGATCTGGAGGGCAGCGTCTACTGCTCCGGCTACGCCCCGGGCACCGAGTCCGTCGCGCAGTTTGAGGCGGACTACGAGGCCACCTATGGCGAGCCCGTGCCGAACATGTTCGCCCCGCTCGCGTATGACGCCGCGATGCTGATGTGCCAGGCGCTCAAGGCCGCCGAGGATGCGGGTCTGAGCGCCGGCACAGCGGAGTACCATCAGGCTGTCATCGACGCGCTGAAGGCCAGCGACGGCGTGGAGGGCATCACCGGTACCTACACGTTCGATGAGTTCAACAACCCGATCAAGTCCGCGGCCATCATTCAGCTGCAGGGCGGCGCGGAGAACTTCCTCGAGATGTACTAAGCCCATCCTGACCGCACAAGCGGGGGGAACGTTTCCCCCCGCGCTTGTCTTTATATGTGCGGGAAGAGCCACGCAAGGAAAGGACGTGACGCACGGATGTCCCTCGTTATCGCCCAGATCATCAACGGCCTGCAGTCCGGCTCCATCTACGCGCTGGTCGCGCTGGGGTACAGCATGGTGTACGGCATCATCCTGCTGCTCAACTTCGCCCACGGCGATATCATCATGGCCGGCGCGTACATGACGTTCTATGCGATCACCAGCTTTCACCTGCACCCGCTGCTGTCCGTGGTGCTGGCGGTCGCGGTCAGCACGCTGCTGGGCGTCGTCATCGAAAAGGTCGCGTACACGCCGCTGCGCAGCGCGCCGCGCCTGTCGCTGCTCATCACGGCCATCGGCGTCTCGTTCCTGCTGGAAAACGGCGCGCAGCTGCTCTTCGGCGCCGATACGAAGAGCATGGACATCATGGTCAGCGGCAACCTGACGCTGGGCAGCGTGAACATCAGCCTGGCCGCGCTGATCACCATCGTGGTCTCCGTCGTGGCGATGATCGCGCTGACGTTCCTCGTGCAGCGCACCAAGCTGGGCAAGGCCATGCGCGCCGTCTCCGAGGACATGGGCGCGGCGCAGTTGATGGGCATCAACCTCAATCGGACGATCTCCTTCACGTTTGCGGTCGGCTCCGCGCTGGCGGGCATCGGCTCGGTGCTCTACCTGTGCGCCTACCCGCAGGCCAGCCCCACGATGGGCTCGATGCTCGGCCTCAAGGCGTTCGTCGCCGCGGTGCTGGGCGGCATCGGCTCCATCCCCGGCGCGATGATCGGCGGCTTCGCCATCGGCCTGGCCGAGGCGCTCGTCTCGGCGGCCGGCCTGTCGGTATGGAAGGACGGCGTGGTCTTTGCCATCCTGATCGTGGTGCTGCTGGTCAAGCCGACCGGCATCCTGGGCCATCCCATGACGGAAAAGGTGTAAGGAGGTGCGCGACGTGAACAGCAAACGGATCCCCATGCCCGCGCGCTACCTGATCAACCTGCTGCTGACGGTGCTGCTGTGGGCGGTGCTCTTTTCGCAGATCGAGAACGGCAACATCTCCCGCTACTGGTCGGGCATCCTGGTGACGGTGGGCATCAACATCATCCTGGCCGTGTCGCTGAACATGGCCACGGGCTACCTGGGCCAGCTGCCGCTAGGCCACGCAGGCTTCATGGCGGTGGGCGCGTACACGGGCGGCATCTTCATGAAGGCCACACCCCTGGCCGATCTGCTCAAAGCCGGCGATACGATGGGCTGTCTGCCCTATATCCTCGTGGCGCTGCTGATCTCCGGCCTGATGGCCGGCCTGTTCGGACTCATCATCGGCATCCCTGCTCTGCGCCTCAAGGGCGACTACCTGGCCATTATCACCCTGGGCTTTGGCGAGATCATCCGCGTGGTGCTGACCAACATCGACTCGGTGCTGGGCTTCAAGTTCACCTACGGCGCGTCCGGCCTCAAGCGCATCCCCAAGATCGCGGACTTCACGCTCGTGTTCGTGTGCGTGGCGCTGACGTGCCTGATCATCCACATGCTCATGAAGTCGCGCCACGGCCGCGCGATCCTGTCCATCCGTGAAAACGAGATCGCCGCCGAGGCCTGCGGCGTGCACACCACCTATTACAAGGTCATGGCCTTCGTCATGAGCGCGTTCTTCGCGGGCGTGGCCGGGTGCCTGTATGCGGGCTATTTGGGCTCGCTGTATCCCTCCACGTTCAAGTTCATGAAGTCCATCGAGATCCTCGTGCTCGTCGTACTGGGCGGCATGGGCTCCATGCTCGGCTCGATCCTCTCCGCCACGGTGCTGACCGTGCTGCCGGAGCTGCTGCGCGGCGTGGCCGAGTACCGCATGGTCGCCTATTCGCTGCTGCTGGTGCTCATGATGATCTTCCGGCCCAAGGGACTGCTGGGCACGTATGACTTCTCGATGTCCCGCGTGCTGGAGCGCATCCTGAACGGCGCGAAGAAGGGCAAGGAGGTGGCCAAATGAGCTATCGGCGCATTCCGGCGCCCAAGCTGGTGCCGGTTCCGAACCCCAACATCATCCCCGAGCGGGATGTGGGCAAGGCGCCCATCCTGGAGTGCCGTCACCTGGGCATCGAGTTCGGCGGCCTGACGGCGGTGGACGACTTCAACATGGCCATCGGCCGCACGGAGATCGCCGGCCTGATCGGCCCCAACGGCGCGGGCAAGACGACGGTGTTCAACCTGCTGACGAAGGTGTACCAGCCCACGCGCGGCACGATCCTGCTCGACGGACGCGACACCGCCGGCATGAACACCGTGCAGGTCAACCGCGCGGGCATCGCGCGCACGTTCCAGAACATCCGCCTGTTCAAGGGCCTGACGGTGCTGGACAACGTGCTCATCGGCATGCACAACGACATCCCGTACAACCTGCCCACCGCCATCCTGCGCCTGCCGCGCTACTGGAAGGAAGAAAAGCGCGCCCGGGAGCGCGCGCTGGAGCTGCTGTCGATCTTCGATATGCAGGATCTGGCCGATCATGAGGCTGGCAGCCTGCCCTATGGCGCGCAGCGCCGCCTGGAGATCGTGCGCGCGCTGGGCACCAAGCCCAAGCTGCTGCTGCTCGACGAGCCGGCTGCGGGCATGAACCCCTCGGAGACGAGCGAACTGATGGACAACATCGTCAAGATCCGCGACACGTTCCAGATCGCCATCATGCTCATCGAGCACGACATGAACCTGGTCATGGGCATCT
>MHCFR05601__coassemble_615_pt1 | contig 107183 bp, 97 predicted proteins | sample MHCFR05601__metabat2_low_PE_030 | metagenome-assembled genome bin MHCFR05601
TTGAATAAAAAATCAGAATTCCGCGAATATTTAAAAATTTCCCTTTGAACGAACGCCGCTTGCAAAATCTCGCCGGTCCGCTATAATGAAGGAGATGATGGAAGCGGGGGATTTTGTGTGCTGTACCTGATCGTTAACCCGGTCGCCGCGCATGGGCGGTGTGCGCAGGCCGCCCAGGAGCTGCAGGCCCTGCTGCGCGGGATGGACATCCCCTTTTGCGTGCGGACCACGCAGAAGCCAGGCCAGGCTGAGCGCCTTGCGCGCGAAGCCGCGCTGGAGGGCGCGCGTCTCGTGCTGTGCGCAGGCGGAGACGGCACGGCGCTGGAAGCGGCCCGCGGGCTGTGCGGCACGCAGGCGGCGCTGGGCGTGCTGCCCTGCGGCACTGGCAACGACTTTGCGCGCACGCTGGGCCTGCCGGCAGCGCCCGCTGCGGCGCTGCGCGCGCTGCTGGGCGGGTCTGCGCGGGCCGTGGATGTGGGCAGCCTGAACGGGCAGCCGTTCCTCAACGCCTGCGGCGCAGGATTTGACGCGCAGACCGTCCATGCGGCCCAGCGCGCCAAGCGCCTGGGGCGCGGCATGCTGCCCTACCTGTACGGCGTGCTGGACACGCTTTGGCGCTACCGTCCCCTGCGCATGACGGTCCAGGCGGACGACGCGCCGCCCTTTTCCTGCGAATGCCTGCTCTGCCTGGTCGCCAACGGCCAGTACATCGGCGGCGGCATGCATGTGGCGCCCTGCGCGCGCATCGACGACGGCCTGCTCGATCTGATCTACATCGATCCCCTGCCGCGGCATATGATCGTGCGCCTGCTGCCCAAGCTGATTCGGGGCGAACACATGGCGTACACGCAGCTCGTGCACCATCTGCGCGTGCGCAGCGCCCGCCTGGAGTGCCCCGGCATGCTCATGCAGTGCGACGGCGAGCTGCAAACCCTGGACCGGGCGTCCGTCTCCGCCGTGCCCGCCCGCCTGCTGCTTCAGATGCCATGAGCAGGGCTGCCCGTGCAGCCCTGCTTCTTTATGCCTCCACCGGCAGCAGCGCCAGCGTTCCATCCACCTCGGCGACGCGGTAGAGCGTGTGCTCCCGCACGCCCTGCGGGAAAAACCGGCCAAAGTCCCGCTCAAAGGCATCCAGATAATAGCACAGATAGACGTAGGCGTATTCTTCCGCCACCTCCTGCGCCCAGGCGTCCGGATCGACCACGTGCGTCCAGATGTCGTCCTCGTGATAGGGAGATGCGCCGACGCTCGTGGTATTCGAGGGATTGAGCGACGCATCCGGCAGCATGAGTTCATAGCGCGTGATCCACCAGTCGGCGTCGCCCGCCACGGGCGAGAGAATATAGAGGCGCTCCTCCTCCCCCAGCAGCGGCAGCACGGTTCGGGCGGCCGTATACCGCTGCCGCCACGCGGCGTTTCCCCGAGAGCCGATGGGCGCGGTCGCCGCGCCATAGGCCGTCGTGCCCACATCCGACAGCGCGCAGATCGCCAGCAGCACCGCTACCGCGTACTTAGCCGTACTAGCGCGCAGGCCGGTCAGAACCGCATGCCCCGCCGCAACGGCCAGCATCGCCAGCGCATAGGTCGACAGGTAGCGCCCGAACGACGCCAGGTTCTGCGCCTCATAGGGCGAGTAGGCGAACAGATACAGCGCCAGCAGCGTCAGCGCGTAGACGCCCGCGCCAGCGCCCAGCAGCGCGTAGGCCGTGTAGCCGCGGGCGCGTGCGAGCGTCTCGCCGCCGCTGCACAGCCGCCATCCCGCCGCAAAGAAGAGCGCGAGCGCCATCGCGGCCGTCAGCGGAATCCAGTATTCCGCCAGGCGGAACTCCGCCAGCGAGCGGAGGAAGACGAGCACGATGTCGCGCTGCGCCTCCGACAGGCTCAGCGACAGGCTGCCGGCGCTCCAGCTGTCCCCCACGCCGGCCAGCGCGAGGTGCGCCTTCCAGGAGAGCGCGCACGCCAGCACAATCAACGCCGTGCAGACCACCTGCCGCCGGCGCGCCCGCTGAAACAGCGCGGCGTCCGCCGCCATGACGAGCAGTGCCAAAGCCGCCAGGCCCGCGCCGGAGGACTTCGTCAGCGTGAGCATGCCCAGCAGCCCCGCCGTGGTCAGCCGTCCGCACAGGCTTGCGTCTGCAAAATACGTAAGCAGCGCCGCGCCCATGAGCAGGCCCAGCAGCGCGTCCACATAGATCTGACGATAAAAATCCGGATAGAACACCGTCGGCAGAAGAAAGACAATCAGCGTCAACAGCAGTCCCTGCCCCGCCCGGCCCCAACCACGCGTCAACGCAAAAGCCGGCATGACCAACGAGAAGAAGAGCAGGTTCATCGCGATCAGCGCCGCGTCCTCGCGAAACGCGGGCGCGGAGCGCGTGAAGAAGTACTCAAACAGCGTCGCCGCGGGCGGGTAGTCCTTGAACGTGGCGATTGACGCGGGGCTGGTGTGCAGCGCGTCGAGCAGCGTCATGCTCTTGACTGCCAGTCCCCAATGGGAGAATTCATCCCAGCCGATGAAGGCGTTGCCCAGATTTTCATAGATTGAAACGCCCAGAAACAACGCCCACAGCAGCAGCGCGCCGCCCGTTCCCTGCGGCAGCCGCCGCCTGTATGCGCGAACGGCCAGCAGCACGCCTGCGCCCGCCGCCAGCGCATATACGGCAAAAAGGCCCGCACGCAGCAGGCCGAAAAGACCGAAGACATACAGCACGCCCGTCACGGCGCAGGCCGCCAGCGGAAACGCACGGTGTGCGCACACGTTCAGCAGTGCGGCCAGTCCCAGTGCCAGCAGCGTCAGCGCGAGGACAGGCAACAGCAGGTACGGCATATCGATCCTCCTTCGTGCGTTCAGGCGTTGTATGTTCAGGCGCGCCCTTCGATCATGGCGTTGCAGATCTTGGCCAGGTCGCCCACGCTCAGCAGCGTCACAGAGCCGAACGGCGCGCCCAGGATGCGCTCGATGGCGTAGCGGTACGTCTCCAGCTTCTCCACCACCGCGCTGAGCACGTCGCTCTCATCCGAGCCGGCAGAGAGCAGGAATGCGATCTCATCGGTCAGCTGCAGCCCCAGCCGCAGCACCAACTCGGCCATGCCGTCGCCCGCGGGCACGAAGAAGCTGCCCTCGGCCACCCCTTCGCGCACGATGCGCCGCATGATCGGCAGCGTCAGCTCCAGCTGGCGCTGTTTCATCTTCTCCCGCATCAGCGCGCCGTCCTCGCGATAGGCCACGCGCACGAGCAGGCTGATGAAGTCGGTGGCGTCTGACTGCCAGATGCCCGCGCGCTGGAAAAACGCGTTGAGCTTGTCCGTCGCCGCGCCGCCGCATGACTCCACTGCCGCCCGCGCCGCCTCGCACGAGGCGCGCGCACGCTCCTCGCAGATCGCCTCGAGCAAGGCCAGCTTGCTCTCAAAGTGGTGGTAAAAGCCGCCCTTGGAGAAGTGCAGTTCGTCCAGAATGTCCTGCACGGATGTCTGCTCGTATCCGCGCGCATAGAACAGGCGTTCCGCCGTATCCAGCAATGCCTGACGCCTGTCGTCTCCCCTGCGCATCCCGTCTCCCCCTTTACCGTCGCGCGCCGTGCGCACAACAGACCCAAGGTCTGTTATGTTTTTATTATACGTGCGCCGGTCCGCATCGTCAAGCGGCAAAAGCGACTGGCCGTCCCCTATGGCGCGCGTTTTACGACACTACTGTAACCGCATCGCCGCGCCTTTACGCAGGCGGCGCGCAAAAGCGCCCCGGCAGTACAGGCCGGGGCGCCGATGAGGGCGTCAGTTGTAGTAGATCTCCTTTTGCACGGCGCGATACGTCGTGCGCCAGAGCTTTTCACGGCGCAGCTCCACACCGTTGGCGTCATAATAGACCTTGTATGTATCGACCACGTAGCCCGTGCGCTTCTGCTTGGCGACCTTGCTGGTGCCCGGCGCCATGGACGTATCGCGCGTGCGGATGACCTCGTCCGAGGGCGTGAGCGTCTCGATCGTCTCGGAGTACAGGTCGATCGTTCCGCCGCCGTCCAGCAGCTTGCCATAGACCTCGACGGTGACGGTCTGATCGGCATACCAGGCGAGCAGGAAGATCGGGTAGCCGGTGTTGTTGCGGAAGACGAAGTCCAGCCGCGGCCAGTCGACCGCCGCATCCTCGCCGCGCGGCACATAGCTGCTGGGCCAGGTGTGCTGCGAGCGCTCGACGATCTCCAGATCCGCGCGCACGACCGCGTTGAACAGCGTCGAGGAGGTCTGGCACACGCCGCCGCCTGTGTCGTCGATCAGCTGGCCGCCGGAGATCGCGCCCGCCTCCTTGTAGCCCTTCTCCGCCGTGCGCTGGCCGGTGCTCTCGTTGAAGGAGAGCGTCTCGCCCGGCATCACGACCTTGCCGTTGAGCGCGTCGGCAGACAGGGAGATGTTCGTGTTGCGGTTGCTGTCGTTGGTCGTCTCCGTCGTGAACGAGGAGATGCGCCCGAACATCGGCACGAGCATCTCCTGCGTCACCGCGGGCTGCACGGGCGCGCCCGTCACCTGGATCATGGCGTCATACTGCCCGGCGTCCAGCGCGGCGAGCACGTCGGCGTACAGCTTGTCGGCGTCGACGGCAAAGCCCGCCTGCTCAGGAGTGAAGACGAACGACTTGAGCGTCGGATCAAAGGCGTAGAGCGTCGCGTCCGTGGCCGGCTGGTCAATCGCGGCGGCGACGGTGTCCGTCAGCTCGCGCACCTTCTCGCGGTCGTATCCCAGCGAGGTGGCAAACGATACGCCGCCGTTTTGCAGCGACTGGATCTCGGCATAGCGATCGCGCAGGGAGCCGCGCCGGCCCAGGGCAAACGCGCGCTCGAGCACCTCCTGCGTGTCAAAGCGCAGCGGCACCTCCTCTGAGGTGATGCGCCACTTGCGCTCGCCGTAGGCGATGCCGATGGCAAACGCCTCGCCCTGCTGCTGGGTGTTCGTCTCCAGCGCGGCCGTGGCCTCCTCCAGCGTCATGCCGCCCACATCCACGCCGTTGACGCTGATGCCGGGATAGAGCGTGCCCGTCGCCACCTGGCGCGACACGTTCTGAAACTGACGGTACACCTCGTATTCCCGCGCGGCCAGCCAGGAGAGGAGCGACAGCAGCCCGACGCATACGAGGACGACGGGAATCGTCCAGTAGGGAAACACTCTTTTTTCTTCTCTGTCGTATGCGGCGCGGGGGGGCGCCATGTGGCGCACCTGCGTGTTTCTTTGGCTCGGGTCGCCGGGGCGTTCAAAGCGGCTGATGTTGCCGCCCGGCCTGCCCGGCACTTTCTGGCTCGGCATGTCGCGGGTCTCCTTTGGCGGTAATGGTTGCGGAGGTTACGGGTTCTGCTTTCCGGCGAGCAGCTCCTGCTCGTGCATCCTGTAAGAGAGGATATGCAGCGTATCGCTCAGATGGACGTTGACGGTCGGAAATCCGTCGGGCGTGTTCAGGTCGACCGGCGCGAAGTTCCAGACCGCGCGCACGCCGCCCCGGATCAGCCGGTCGCACATCTGCTGCGCCGCGTCGTGCGGCACGGCGAGCACCGCGATGTCCACGGCGTGCGACGCCAGCCATGCGTCGAGCTTTTCAACGGGCTGCACGACCACGCCGTGCACGTCGATGCCCACCAGCGCGGGGCTGGCGTCGAACATGGCCTGGACGTGGAAACCCTCGCGCGCGAAGGACGGATAGTTGGCCACCGCGCGGCCGATGTTGCCGGCCCCGACGATGATGACGTGGTATTCGCGCGTGAGACCGAGAATCTCGGCGATGCGCAGCTTCAACTCAGGCACATGATACCCAAAGCCCTGCTGTCCAAAACCGCCAAAGCAGTTGATGTCCTGGCGGATCTGTGATGCGGTCAATCCCATCCTTTCACCCAGCTCCTGCGAGGAAATACGCGTGATGCCCGCCCTTTCCAGCTCGCGCAGGTGCCTGTAATAGCCCGGCAGACGCCGCACGACAGCATCGGAGACGCGGGAACGATAGGCCATCTGGTTGCACCTCTATCCTATACTCAACTTACGATATATCCGTATGTTTTAGTATAACAGTTTCGCGTTGCACGCGCAAGGGGTGAATCCGGCCAAAGCCGTCGACGGGGCAAAACAGGCCGCCGGCATCATCCGGCGGCCTGTTCGCTACGAAAACATGCGCTCCAGTTCTTCGTATCGCTCATGCGTGATGAGCGCGTCCTGCTGCGTGCCGCACAGGCGCACCACGTACGTCCATCGGCCGTAGGGCGTGATGCTGTCGATCTCGCGCAGATTGATGATGTAGGACTTATGACAGCGGTAGAAGATCTCCGGGTCCAGGCGCGCCTCGATATCCCCCAGCGATTCGCTCGTCACAAAGCGCACGCCGCCCTTCATGTACAGCACGGTCGCGCGGTTTTCGCGCTGAACGACCAGGATGTCCTCCATTGCCACAAAGTTGACGCCCTCCCGGTGGCGCAGCATCAGCCGCCCGGCCGTCGCTCTGGCGCGCGGCACGGCCTTTTGCGTAGGGTTGGGCACCGGCTCGTCCTGTGTGCGGCGCAGCAACACGTCACGCGCACGCTCCAGCGTCTTGAGCACGCGTTCGAGCTTGAAGGGCTTGACCAGATAGTCAAACGCGTACACCTCAAAGGCGTCGGCCATGTAGCGGTCGTGTGCGGTGGCAAACACCAGGATGACGGAAGGATCCGTGTCCTGGATGATGCGCGCGGCCTCCACGCCGCTCATCTGCGGCATCTCCACGTCCAGGAAGACGAGCTTTGGCCGCTTCTGCTCCACCTGGGCGAGCAGCTCCCTGCCATCCTGCGCCTCGCCCACGAGTTGGACGCCCTCCACCCGCTCGATCATCTTGCGCATGACGGCGCGCATGCCGGCGTCGTCGTCGGCGATCACGACGGGGATGGTCGTCTCGGCCCGTTCAGGCGTCTCGGTCTTTTCGATCCTTTCGGTCTTCTCCATTTGGAACCTCTTGTCTATCTCATCCGCAGCCTGCGCCTGTCGGCCGGCCGGGTGAGGATTTCCGCAAAGATGACGCCGCGCAGCAGATCCTGCGCGCGCTCGCTCTCATCCGGCGCGTCCAGCGGGGATGGGCTGCGCCTGTCGGAATGCGGCGCGAACATCTCCTCGTGGCAGGGATCTTCCCCTTCGGCCGCGGCGGCCATGGCCGTCTGCATGGCCGCGACGGACGCCGGGCGCGGGGGCAGCATGGTCTGCGCCTCCCGGACGGGACGCGCGTTCCTGCCGGGCTTTTCCGACTTCGTGGGCGCCTTGGCGCCGTGCTTTTTCCGCTTGTCCTCCGTGCCCTCGCCGGACGTTGCTTCCATGCTGCCATCGGGCATGCGCTGCCGCTCGCCGGCACTCTGCGCTGCGGCGGGGCGCTTCGGCGCTTCCGGCCTGCGCGCGGCCGCCTGCGGCGTGCGCTTCTTCTGTTTCTTTTGACTCTTCTGGGCGAGGCTGAAGATGGCCCAGACGATCGCAATGATGAATACCAGGGCGTCCATACGGCCGCGCCACCCCCCTTATCGGTCGGGCCGGAGCGGGTCCGGCCCGTCGTTCTTACTTCTTGCGGGGCAGCTCGCCGTTGCCTTCCTCCGGCTTGCCCAGCTTGGAGATGGCCTCGCGCATCGTCGTATCGGCGATGGTGTTCTGCATCTGGTAGTAGTCCATGACGCCGATCTTGCCCTCACGCAGCGCCGTAGCCATCGCACGCGGCACCTCGGCCTGCGCCTCGACGACCTTCGCCTGCATCTCCTGCACGGCGGCCTTCATCTCCTGCTCGCGCGCCACAGCCATCGCGCGGCGCTCCTCGGCCTTGGCCTGCGCAATGCGCCGGTCGGCCTCCGCCTGATCCATCTGCAGCTGCGCGCCGATGTTGCGGCCCACATCCACATCCGCAATGTCAATGGAGAGGATCTCAAATGCAGTGCCGGCATCCAGGCCCTTGGCCAGGACGGTACGGCTGATCAGGTCCGGATTCTCCAGGACGGACTTGTGCGTCTCTGCGGAACCGACCGTCGTGACGATGCCCTCGCCGACGCGGGCGACGATGGTCTCCTCGCCGGCGCCGCCGACCAGGCGCTCGATGTTGGCGCGCACGGTCACGCGCGCCTTGGCGCGCAGCTCGATGCCGTCCTTGGCGATGGCGGCGACGACGGGCGTCTCGATGACCTTGGGGTTGACGCTCATCTGCACGGCCTGCAGCACGTCACGGCCCGCCAGGTCGATGGAGCGCGCCTCCTCGAAGTTCAGATCGATGTTCGCGCCCTGTGCGGTGATGAGCGCGCGAATGACGCGATCGACATTGCCGCCGGCCAGGTAATGCGCCTCCATCTCGCCCAGGTCAGGCGACAGGCCGGCCTTTTCGGCCATGATCAACGGCTGTACAATGCGCACCGGCGCGATGCGGCGAAAGCGCATGCCCACCAGCGTCAGGATCGAAATCTTTACGCCGGAAGCGCGCGCCGAGATCCACAGTCCCAGCGGCACAATGCTGAAGAACGTGATGACGAACACCACAGCGACGACGATGAGCAGCACCATCCAAACCAGTTCCATCGTTGTTTCCCCCTTCACAAACTCCTTTGTTACCTATATGCACGCCTTACGGCGGGCATTTCACACCTTGCGCACGACGATGCGCCGTCCCTCGACGGAGACGATCCTGATGTCGCTCTGCGCATCGAGGAAGTCGCCCTCCGTCACGACGTTGAGCCGCACGCCGTCAAATTCGCCGATGCCCGAGGGCCGCAGCACCGTACTGGCCTTCCCCACGCGGCCCAGCAGCACGCGCATGTCCTCGTAGCCGTTGTCCCCGCCGTCTTCCAACGCCGTGTTGGTCAGCACGAGGGGCGAATGGTCCAACGCGCCCTTGGCCGCCGAGCGCAGCGAAACGGAGATAGCAATGGCGATGAGCGCGATGAGGACGATCAACACGCCCAACGCCGCCAACATGCCGTGGTTCATGACCGTGATGCCCACGCCCACGGCCAGCAGGATCAGCCCGGAGACGCCCGGCACGCCAAATCCCGGCAGGAAGACCTCCAGGATGACCAGCGCCGTGCCCACCACGAGCGAAATCACAATCGGCAGATTTGTAACCAAAAAGTCGACCATAGCGATGCACACCTTTCATCGATTGGGTGAGAAAAGTATAGCATGCTTTTCCTGCCCGGCAAAGCAAAAGACGTCCAAATATACATTTTTGCGCCTGAAAGCTCACAGCGAGCGCAAAAATGCGGCGAGCGCGGCGACGTCCCGCTCGTATACGGACGTCAGGCTGCGCCTGTACAGCAGGCTCGCCGGATGATACAGCGCAAAGACTGGGCAGGGCGCGTCCGGCGCGGAGACGCGCGTGCCGTGCGCCTCGCCGACCGTCAGCCTCGCCCCCGTCACCGCCTGCAGCGGCACATTGCCCAGCGTCGCGATACACCGCGGGCGCACGAGCCCGATCTCACGCAGCAGCCAGGGGCGCATGAGCGCGACCTCCTCGCGCGTGGGCGGCCGGTTGGTCACGCGGCCCGCGGCTGAGAGCCGCGTGGGCCGGAACTTGACGGCGTTGGTGACGTAGAGCGCCTCGCGCGAGAGCCCGGCCAGTTCCAGAAAGGCGTCCAGGTTCTTTCCGGCCCTGCCGGCAAACGGACGGCCCTGCAGGGCCTCCTGCTCGCCTGGCGCCTCGCCGATGAGCATCAGCGGCGCGCCCGCCGCCCCTTCGCCGTATACAACGCGCCGCTCGTCGCCCACGTAGACCGAGCGGACGAACCGCAGCAGTTCGCTTTGAAAACGCTCCAGGCTGTCCGACATGCGATGCCTCCCCGTCAGCTTTCCGCATCCAGCTGCGCCAGCTTGTCGCGCAGCGCCTTGAAGTCCTCCCAGGCCGGGCGCTTCTTGCTCTCGTCGCGCAGCAGCGCCGCCGGATGATACGTCGGCAGGAGGAACACGCCCTTGCGCTCGACCCACCTGCCCCGGTCGCGCGTGATGCGCACGCCGTCGCCCAGCACCGTTCTGGCGGCCGTCGCGCCCAGCAGCGCGATCACCCGCGGGCGCACCAAGGCCACCTGCGCACGCAGGTACGGCAGGCAGGCGGCAGTCTCCTCGGGCGTGGGCACGCGGTTGTGCGGCGGACGGCACTTGACGGCGTTGGCGATGTAGACCTGTTCGCGCGCAAGGCCGATGGCCGCGAGCATCCGCTCCAGCAGCTGGCCTGCCGGTCCGACGAACGGCCGGCCCTGCAGATCCTCCTGCTCGCCCGGCCCCTCCCCTATGAGCATGAGGCGCGCATGCAGGTCGCCCTCGCCGGGCACGACATGCGTGCGCCCGCGGCACAAGCCGCAGGCCGTGCAGCCGCCGATCTGCTCCATCAGCGTCGGCCACGAAGTCTGCATCCGCATCCCTCCCAGCGCGATTGTGTCTATCAGTATAACACAATGCATGCGCGCCGTAAACAGCCGCGCCGGAAGAGGCCCAAAAATCACAGGTCGTCCTGGCGAATGAACGCGCTGGCGCCGCGCAGGCTGACCACGTCGTAGCCGTCCAGCTGCGCGATGACGAGCAGCGTCGTGCCACCCGGCACCTCAGCCACACACGGCGCATCCGGCGCGGGATACGCATAGGCGTCGACCGCGCTGTCGCCCGTGACGACGTAGCTTGGCGGGCTGACCGTGTAGCGCGCGAGCACCCAGCCCTTGTGCCACCACGCGCCGTCGTCGCTGCGCACGGCGGCCAGATACCAGCCGTCCCGCTCCTCCAGGATGACGAAGACCTCGCCATTCGTCAGCGAGTCCAGCCGCGGAGCGCTGCTGTCCGGCGTCTGGCGCATAGAGAGCGACTCGCACAGAACCGCCGCCGTCTCGTATCCGTTCCATTCTCCCTCGACGGGCTGCGCGACGCAGGGCTCCGGCATCCAGCCGGCCGTGCCGTCCGGAAGCGTTACGGCCAGAAAACCGTTCTCCCGCTCTCCCGTCACGGTCACGGCGCTGCCCTGCGCCGCCTGCGCGATCGCCGCGTCCGCCTGCGACGGCTGCGCATAGAGCGGGGCCGCCTCGGGCCAGACGCTGCCCTCATATCCCTGCGCCATCGCGGCGCACGGCAGCAGCATGCACAGGCACAGTCCCAGCACGATCAGGTGTTTCATCTGCTTCTCCCCCTCTTGGCGATGGATTTTTCTCAAAAATAAGACGTGCACGATGCGTTCAATCATGCACGTCGAGAGGAATTTTGTGTTATCGGTTGTCCGTCGCGTCGACGACGACCGCCTCGGTGATGTTCTTGCTGATGCCCGCGAACGTCGTCTGCAGGTCCTGCCGCAGCCACGTGTAAAGGCTGGAGAGCATCAGCATCAGGATGACGATGACCAGGGACGCCGCAGCCACGCCGAAGAAGTCCATGATGCCGGCGGCGATCTTGAAACCCGTATGCGGCTTGTGCTCGCTCATGTGCCTCACTCCTTTGCTTCTTGCAGATAAGACGCCGCAAGGCGCCGTTTCGTTGCGCCTTCCCACGGATTTCCGCCGCCGCACCGCCGGTCTACAGATAGTCCAACCAGGGGGCCTCGGGTTCCTCGCGCCCGGTGAGGCTGCCCGCGTCCATCAGCCCGTCAAAGCCCTGCTGGCGCAGCGCCTCGTATACGACGATCGCCACCGAGTTGGACAGGTTCAGCGATCGCGCGCCCGGCGCCATCGGGATGCGCACGCAGCGGTCGTACACGCGCTTTAGCAGATTTTCCGGCAGGCCGCGCGACTCGCGGCCAAAGACCAGGAATGCGTCCTTCGGATAGGCCGCCTGCGTATACGCCCGCGGCGCCTTTGTCGTCGCGTAGAAGAACGGCGCGTCCGGGTTTTCGCGCAGCACGTCCTCAAACGAGGCGTGTACCCGCACGTTGACCATGGGCCAGTAGTCCAGCCCTGCGCGCTTGAGATACCTGTCCTCCAGCCGGAACCCCAGCGGCTGCACCAAGTCCAGCGTGCAACCCGTGGCCGCGCAGGTCCGGGCAATGTTGCCGGTGTTTTGCGGGATCTCCGGCTCCACGAGCACGACGTGCACCGCGCTCCCTCCCCCAATGTCACAGAAGCCCGGCCAGGCCGGGCATCCGTCTATTTTTTTCTGTCAGTTTCCGCCGCCCTGCGCGCACAGCGCATACAGCGACGCGTAGACGATGCACTTGCGAATCTCGATATCCAGGTCGAAGAATTCCTTGAGATCCTCCTGTGCCAGCGCCATGTGTTCCTTGACGCGCAGCTCCACATCGCCCGGCTCCAGCGCCTCCTTGGGATAGGCGAGCAGGCGCATGTGATGGGGGTTGAGCACCTGCAGGACGTAGCTCATATCCGGCTCTTCGCGCTCGAAGATGTTGCGCAGCGCGTTTTCCAGCCGCTCGCTGCCGTAGCGCCAAACTTCGTCCAGGAAGCGCTCGCCCTGAGGCATGCGCAGCGAGATCAGGCAGACGGGCCAGTCCGGCCGGATGTGCAGCTTGAGCATGTCGACGCGCCGGTCGAGTTCGTCCTGGGTGAAGTGCGCGCCCTGCAGCACAGTCTGGAAGAAGTCCGACTGCAGCATCGGCAGCACGTCGTCCAGCTCGCCCTGCTCCTCCCGCTCCAGGAGGATGCGGCGCGTAATGCCCAGCTCCCGGCGCAGGCGCGCATGGTCTGACGCGGCCTCCATGCCCACGACCTCCGGGTGCGAGGACAGGAAGGAGAAGAAGTCCTGGCCGGCGTCCTTGGGCAGCAGATATGCGACGGCATCGGCCTCCTGACGGCTCAGGCGCCGCTTGGCCTCCTCGACGTCGGAAAGCAGAATCGGGACGTCAAACCCCATATGCGCCCACTCCGGAAAGCTGCGGAACGCCTCGGTAATGTCCCCCTGATCCGTGACGAGCATCAATTTGTACATGGATTCCCTCCAAAACCTTTGTGCGGACCCAGCCAAACCGTTCACCTAACTGTTGTTCTCTATTTTACCGCACTCAGGAGGCAAAAACAAGGCGAAAACGTTTTTTTCACAAAAGAGGGCGCACTTTCGCGCGCCCTCTTTGTGCATTTCACTCAATTTTCCAGGCCCAGACGGCGGAAGATGTCGTCCACGTGCGTGTAATGATAGGACAGGTCGAAACACGCGTCCAGTTCCTGCTGCGTCAGATGTTCCCGCACGGCGGGTTCCTGCTCGATCAGCCCCTTGAAGGGCACCTGCTCTTCCCAGGCGCGCATGGCCACCGGCTGCACCGTATCGTAGGCCGTCTCGCGCAGCATGCCCTTCTCGATCAGGGCGAGCAGCACATGCTGGGAGAAGATCAGCCCCAGGGACTTGTCCATATCCCGCAGCATGTTCTCCGGGTAGACGAACAGGTCGCCCAGGATGCCGCACAGCTTGCAGAGCATGTAGTCCAGCAGCTGCGTCGCGTCCGGCAGGATGATGCGCTCGGTCGACGAGTGCGAGATGTCGCGCTCGTGCCACAGCGTGATGTTCTCCAGCGCCGTGACGGAATAGCCGCGGATGACGCGCGCCAAGCCGCAGATCTGCTCGCAGTTGACGGGGTTGCGCTTGTGCGGCATCGCGCTGGAGCCCTTCTGCCCCTTGCGGAACGGCTCCTCCACCTCGCGCAGCTCGGTCTTTTGCAGGCCGCGCACCTCGGTGGCGAACTTCTCCAGGCTCGAGGCGATGATCGCCAGCGTCGTCATCAGCTCCGCGTGGCGGTCGCGCTGGAGCACCTGCGTGCTGATGGGCGACGCCTCCAGCCCCATGTGCTCGCACACATAGCGCTCGACGAACGGATCGACGTTGGCGTACGTGCCGACCGCGCCGGAGATCTTGCCCACGGCGATGGTCCTGTGCGCGTGCTGCAGGCGGTCCAGGTTGCGCTGCATCTCAGCATACCACAATGCGAACTTGAGGCCCAGCGTCGTCGGCTCGGCGTGCACGCCGTGCGTACGGCCCATACAGGGCGTCATCTTGTACTTCTTCGCCTGGCGGGCGAGCATGTCGATGAACGCCCGCACGTCGTCCTCCAGGATGTCGCAGGCCTTGCTCAGCAGCGAGGACAGCGCCGTATCGACCACGTCCGTGCTCGTCAGGCCGAAGTGCAGGTACTTGGACTCGTCGCCCAGGCTCTCCGCGACACAGCGCGTGAAGGCCACGACGTCGTGGCGGGTCGTCTGCTCGATCTCCTCAATGCGCTCGACGGTGAACCTGGCGTTCTCGCGCATCTTCTTCGCCGCCTCGGCGGGCACCTTGCCCAGCTGCACCCAGGCGTCGGTCGCGTTCAGCTCGACCTCCAGCCAACTCTGGAATCGGCGCTCCTTCGTCCACAGCGCGGCCATTTCGGGGCGGGTGTAGCGGTCGATCATGCCTTTTCCCCTCCCATCAGGCGGTGCAGGATCTCCTGATAGGCCTCCTCCACGTCGCCCAGGTCGCGGCGGAAGCGGTCCTTGTCCAGCTTTTCGCCGGTGCGGGAATCCCAGAAGCGGCAGGTGTCGGGCGAGATCTCGTCGGCCAGGACGATGCGGCCCTCGTAGCGGCCGAACTCCAGCTTGAAGTCGATCAGCTCGATGTTCAGGTCCTTCAGGTACTCGGTGAGCACCTCGTTGACCTTGAGCGCCATGGAGGCGATCTGCGCCATCTCCTCGCGCGTGGCCAGACCCATCGCGGCGATGTGCGTCTCGTTGATCATCGGATCGCCCAGCTCGTCGTTCTTGTAGCAGTATTCGAGCACGGTGCTCTTCAGCTTCGTGCCCTCCGGATAGCCGATGCGCTTGGACAGGCTGCCCGCGGCGATGTTACGCACGATCACCTCGACCGGCACGATCTGCACCCGGCGCACGAGCGTGTCGCGCTCATTGAGCTGCTCGACCAGGTGGCTCTCGACCCCGTGCTGCGCCAGCAGCTTCATCAGGTGGTTGCTGACCAGGTTGTTGATGACGCCCTTGCCCACGATGGTGCCCTTCTTCAGGCCGTTGAAGGCCGTGGCGTCGTCCTTATAGTGAATGACCGCAAGCGTCGGATCGTCGGTCGCGAAGACCTGCTTCGCCTTGCCCTCGTACATCATTTCGCGCATCTGTGCCATGAACTTTCATCCTCCCGCGTCATTGCGTGGTTTTCTTGTATGAGGCTACAGCGCATATTGTATCAGACTTTCCCGCCGCGTTCAAGAGAAAGCTTGAACAATTATTCACTTGTTTTATAGAACGTTCGGCTTTATTGCACGGGCATGGCAAAGCCCGCGTCCGATCCTGCGGACGCGGGCCTTTGAGTATTCAGCGTACGGGGCGCACGGGCACGCCGCGCGCGGCGAGGTAGGCCTTCAGGTCGGCGATGCGCAGCTCGCCGAAGTGGAACAGCGACGCCGCCAGCGCCGCGTCGGCGCGGCCCTGCACGACGGCGTCATAGAAGTGTTCGGGGCTGCCCGCGCCGCCGGAGGCGATGACGGGGATGCGCACGGCGTCGGCGACGGCGCGCGTGACGTCCAGGTCATAGCCGCTGCGGGCGCCGTCGGCGTCCATGCTGGTGAGCAGGATCTCGCCTGCGCCCAGGCGCTCGGCGCGCGCGGCCCACTCGACGGCGTCCAGGCCCGTGTCGACCCGGCCGCCGTTGACGAAGACGCTCCAGCCGCTGCCGTCCGGGCGGCGCTTGGCGTCGATGGCGACGACCACGCACTGGCTGCCGAAGCGGCCGGCGGCCTCGCTGATGAAGGCGGGATTGCGCACGGCGGGCGAGTTGACGCTGACCTTGTCCGCGCCCAGGCGCAGCAGGTCGCGGATCTGCTCCAGGCTGGAGATGCCCCCGCCCACGGTGAAGGGGATGAACACCTGCTCGGCCACGCGCGCGACCACGTCGAGCATGGTCTTGCGCCCCTCGTGCGAGGCGTTGATGTCCAGCAGCACGAGCTCGTCCGCGCCGGCCTCGTCATAGGTGCGCGCGCAGGCGACGGGATCGCCCGCGTCGCGGATCTGCACAAAGCGCACGCCCTTGACGACGCGGCCGTCGCGAATGTCCAAGCAGGGAATGATGCGCTTGGTGAGCATTCAGGCGCCCCCTTTCAGCGCGGCGAAGTTTTGCAGCATGCGCAGGCCGGCAGCGCCGGACTTCTCCGGGTGGAACTGCGTGCCCAGCACGTTGCCCCGCCAGACGGCGGCCGTGAACGGCGCGCCGTAGTCGCAGGTGGCGGCGGTCCAGGCGTCGTTCACCTCGGCCGCGTGGTAGGAGTGCACGAAGTAGACGTAGGGCTCGCCCTGCAGGCCGTCAAAGAGCGGACAGGGCCGCAGGCGCAGGTTGTTCCAGCCCATGTGCGGCACCTTGAGCCCGCGCTCTGGAAAGCGCGTGATGGCCGAGGGGATGAGGCCGAGCCCTTCAAAGTCGCCGCCCTCCTCGCTGCGCGCAAAGAGCAGCTGCATGCCCAGGCAGATGCCCAGCAGCGGCTTGCCGGCGCGCGCGGCGTCGGTCACGGCCGCGTCCATCCCCCGCCTGCGCAGCTGCGCCATGGCGTCGCCGAACGCGCCCACGCCCGGCAGGATGATCCGGTCCGCCTCGTCCAGGCGCGCGGGCTCGTCGACGATCTGCGCCTCATGCCCGAGAAACGCAAACGCCTTTTGCACGCTGCGCAGGTTGCCCATGCCGTAATCGACGATGGCGATCATGCGTCCTTCCTCCGTTTCCGTCGCGCCCATCGGGCGCGTTTACAGGATCAGCTCGTGCAGGCCCAGCGGCTCGACCTCGCGTCCCTGGCGCTCCAGCTTGACGCAGCGCACCAGCAGCTTGGCCGTATCCAGGCTCGTGATGCACGGCACGCCGTACTCGACCGCCATGCGGCGCAGGCGGAAACCGTCGCGCTGCGGGTCGCGGCCGTGCGTGGGGGTCGTGATGATGAGGCGGATCTTGCCGCTGTCCAGCAGCTTGCCCAGCTGCTCGTGGTCCTCGCTGGGCTTGGGCACCTTGCTGGCGGCGATGAAGTTGCGGTTCAGGTGGTTGGCGGTGCCGGCGGTCGCATACAGGTCGAAGCCCATCTGGTCGAGCTGTTCGGCCAGGGCGAGCACCTCCTGCTTGTCGTGGCGGGCGATGGACAGCAGCACGCCGCCCTCCTGCGGGATGAGCATCTTGGTGGACTGGAAGCCCTTGAGGTACGCCTCCTCGGCGGTCTTGGCCAGGCCCAGCACCTCGCCGGTGGACTTCATCTCCGGCCCGAGCGAGACCTCGACCTCGGGCAGCTTTTCGAAGGAGAACACGGGCATCTTGACGGCCACGTTCGGCGCGGGCGGATACAGGCCCGTGCCGAAGCCGAAGGAGCCGACCCGTTCGCCCAGGGAGGCGCGCACGCCCAGCTCGACGAGCGGAATACCCGTCACCTTGCTGATGTAGGGGATCGTGCGCGAGGAGCGCGGGTTGACCTCGATGACGTACAGGTCGCCCGCATGCTGGATGAACTGGATGTTCACCAGGCCCTTGACGTGCAGCGCGCGCGCGATGCGCGTGGTGTAGTCGGTCAGCAGGCGCTGGGTGCGCGGCGAGAGCGTCTGCGGCGGATAGACCGAGATCGAGTCGCCCGAGTGGATGCCCGCGCGCTCGACGTGCTCCATGATGCCGGGGATCAGCACGTCCTCGCCGTCGCAGATGGCGTCGACCTCGATTTCGCGCCCGAGCAGGTACTTATCCACGAGGATGGGATGCTCCTGCACGTTGAGGTTGATGATCTGCATGTATTCGCGGATCGACTGCTCGTCGTAGGCGATCTCCATGCCCTGGCCGCCCAGCACGTAGCTGGGGCGCACGAGCACCGGGTAACCCAGGCGCTCGGCCGCCTGCACGGCCTCTTCCGCGGTGAAGACGGTGGTGCCGCTGGGCTGGGGGATGGACAGGGCCGCCAGCAGCTCGTTGAACAGCTCGCGGTCCTCGGCCGCGTCGATGTCCTTCAGGTCGGTGCCCAGGATCGGGTAGCCCGCCTGCTTGACGTACTTGGCCAGCTTGATCGCCGTCTGCCCGCCGAACTGGCACACGACGCCCACCGGCTGCTCGACCTCCAGCACGTTCCACACGTCCTCGGCCGTCAGCGGCTCAAAGTACAGCCGGTCGGAGGTGTCAAAGTCGGTGGAGACGGTCTCCGGGTTGTTGTTGATGATGACCGTGTCAAAGCCCGCCTTCTTCAGCGCCCACACGCAGTGCACCGAGCAGTAGTCGAACTCGATGCCCTGGCCGATGCGGATGGGGCCCGAGCCGAGCACGACGACCGTCTTGCGCCCGCTGTTTTCGGCCTCGGTCTGCGCGCCGTAGACGCTGTAGAAGTAGGGGCTGACGGCCGCAAACTCGCCGCCGCAGGTGTCGACCATGCGGAAGGCCGGCAGCACGTCCATCTCCTTGCGCAGGGCGCGCACGTCCGTCTCCTCCATGCCCAGGAAGCGCGCGATGGCCTTGTCCGCAAAGCCCATCTTCTTGACCTTGAGCATCCGCTCGCGCGTCAGATCCGCGGGCTTCATCGCGCGCAGCGCCTGCTCCTCCAGCACGATCTTCTGCACCTTGCGCAGGAACCACAGGTCGATCTTCGTGATCCCGTGGATGTGCTCGATGGACGTGCCGCGGCGCAGCGCCTCGGCGACGACGAACGAGCGCTCGGTGTTGATCTCGTGCAGCCGCCGCTCGATCTCCTCGTCCGGCAGGCGCTCCAGCGCGGGGCTGACCAGCGAGTCAAAGCCCATCTCCAGCGAGCGCACGGCCTTGAGCAGCGCGCTTTCGAAGTTGACGCCGATGGCCATGATTTCGCCGGTCGCCTTCATCTTGGTGCCGATGCGCTTGTCCGCATAGACGAACTTGTCAAACGGCCAGCGCGGGAACTTGAGCACGCAGTAGTCCAGCGTCGGCTCCGCGCAGGCATACGTCTCGCCGGTCACGCCGTTGACGATCTCGTCGAGCGTGTAGCCCAGCGCGATGCGCGTGGTCACCTTGGCGATGGGGTAGCCCGTGGCCTTGGAGGCCAGCGCCGAGGAGCGGCTCACGCGCGGGTTGACCTCGATGACGTAGTACTCCAGGCTGTCGGGCGAGAGCGCGTACTGCACGTTGCAGCCGCCCTCGATGCCCAGCGCGGAGATGATGTTGATCGCAGCCGAGCGCAGCATCTGATGCTCCACGTCGCGCAGCGTCTGGCTGGGCGCGACGACGATCGAGTCGCCGGTGTGCACGCCGACCGGGTCGAAGTTTTCCATGTTGCACACGGTGATGCAGTTGCCCGCGCCGTCGCGGATGACCTCGTACTCGATCTCCTTCCAGCCGGCGACCGAGCGCTCGATGAGGTTCTGGTGCACGCGGCTGGCACGCAGGCCGTCCGCGCAGATCTCGCGCAGCTGCTCCTCGTCCGCAGCCAGGCCGCCGCCCGTACCGCCCAGCGTGTAGGCCGGGCGCACGATGACGGGATAGCCGATCTGGTTGGCAAAGTCGACCGACGCCTGCACGTCGTGCACGATGACGGACTCGATGCACGGCTCGCCGATGGAGAGCATCATCTCCTTGAACTCCTCGCGGTCCTCCGCGCGGCGGATGGAGGCGATGTTCGTGCCCAGCAGCTTGACGCCGTACTTGTCCAGGATGCCGCGCTCGTCCAGCTCCATGGCCAGGTTCAGGCCCGTCTGGCCGCCCAGCGACGCCAGCAGGCTGTCGGGCCGCTCCTTTTTGAGGATGCGCTCGATCGTCTCGCACGTGAGCGGCTCCAGGTACACCTTGTCGGCAATGTCGGTGTCGGTCATGATCGTCGCGGGGTTGGAGTTGACCAGGACGACCTCTACGCCCTCCTCCTTGAGCACGCGGCAGGCCTGCGTGCCCGCGTAGTCGAACTCGGCCGCCTGCCCGATGATGATCGGGCCGGAGCCGATGACGAGCACCTTTTTGATCCATTCCTTCTTCGGCATATCGCTAACCCCTCGATTACTTCGTATTTTCGCGGACCATGTTCAGGAAGTCGTCGAACAGATATCCCGTCTCGCGCGGGCCGCCGCACGCCTCGGGGTGGAACTGCACGCTGAACGCCGGGCGGTCCAGATAGCGCACGCCCTCGACCGTCTGGTCGTTCCAGTTCAGGTGGCTGACCTCCGCCGCCGCGGGCAGCGTCTGCGGGTCGACCATGAAGCAGTGGTTCTGCGCCGTCACCGCGCACGTGCCCCGCCGCAGGTCCTTGACCGGGTGATTCGCGCCGTGGTGGCCGTACTTCATCTGCACCGTGCCCGCGCCCATCGCCAGGGCCATCAGCTGGTGTCCCAGGCAGATGCCGAAGACCGGGCGCTCATCCATCAGGCGGCGGATCGCCTCGATCGCCCCGGGATTGTCCGCCGGATCTCCCGGGCCGTTGGTCAGCATGACGCCATCGCAGCCGGCCGCGAGGATCTCCTGCGCCGTCGTCGTCGCCGGATAGACCATCAGGTGGCAACCACGCTCGTTCAGCGAGCGGAGGATGCCGCGCTTGAGGCCGAAGTCCAGCACCGCGATGCGCAGCCCCTCGCCCGGGATCTCATAGGGCGCGCTGCACGTCACGCGCGACACCTGGTCGTGCATCTCATGCGCGCGCGCCTCCGCCACATCCGCCTCCGTCGGCTCGCCCACGACGATCTTGCCGCGCAGCGTGCCGTGCACGCGGATGCGGCGCGTCAGAGCGCGCGTGTCCACGCCCGTCAGGCCCGTGACGCCCTGCGCGTCCAGGTACGACGAGAGGTCCTCCTTCATCTTCCAGTTGCTGGGCAGGTCGCACAGTTCCGATACGACGAACCCCTTCATCGCCACGCCGCCGGACTCGCCGTCCAGCTCGTTGATGCCGACGTTGCCGATCAGCGGGTAGGTCATGCATACGATCTGCCCGCAGTACGACGGGTCCGTCAGCGTCTCCTGATAGCCGGTCATGCCTGTGGTGAACACCACCTCGCCGGTCACCTCGGCCTTGCGGCCGAACAGCTCGCCCTCAAAGCGGGCGCCATCTTCCAAGATCAACGTTGCCATGCGCTCACATCCGTATATTTATTGATTGTTTTTGTTTATTTATGCAGCGTCTTCATTATACACCGCGCTCGCGCGTCCGTCAAGCGCGGCGCGCGTCAGGGGAAAAAGAAAAGGCGGAAACAATCCGCCTGATGCAAAAACAAAGGAAGACGAAGGGAGCGCGCAGATGAAGCGGCGGTGCATGTCCATGCGGCGAAACGTCATCTCTGTGCGCTCCCTTCTTCAATCAAATTGGGGTCTGCGAAGCCCGTTCAGCGGACGATGATCTCATCGCGGCGGGGGCCGTTGGACACAAAGCGGACCGGCACGCCGATGAGCTTTTCCAGTGCCTCGACGTAGCGGCGCGCGTTTTCGGGCAAGTCCTCAAAGCGCTTGATGCCGCGGGTATCGCACATCCAGCCAGGCAGCGTCTCATAGACGGGCTTGGCGCGCTCCAGCAGCGGCGTCACGGGGAAGTGCTCGACGCGCTCGCCGTCGATCTCGTAGGCGACGCACACCGGGATCTGCTCCAGGTAGCCCAGCACGTCCAGGTTGGTCAGGGCCACGTAGGTCGCGCCCTGCATCATGCAGCCATAGCGCGTGGCGACGGCGTCGAACCAGCCCACGCGGCGCGGACGGCCGGTCTTGGCGCCGAACTCGCCCTTGTCGCCGCCGCGGACGCGCAGTGCCTGCGCCTCCTCGCCGAACAGCTCCGTCGTGAACGGGCCGCTGCCCACGCAGGAGGAGTAGGCCTTCGTCACGGCGATCACGTCGCCCATCGCCCACAGCGGCACGCCCGCGCCGACCGGGCCGTAGCCGGCCAGCGGCGAGGAGGAGGTCGTCATGGGGTAGATGCCGTGGTCGGGGTCGCGCAGCGTGCCCAGCTGGCCCTCCAGCAGGATGCGCTTACCGGCCTTGCAGGCCTCGTGCAGGTAGCGGTTGGTGTCGCACACGTAGGGGCGGATGCGCTCGGCCAGCCCGGTCAAGTGCGCGATGAGCGCCTCCAGATCGATCGGGGGTTTGTGGTACAGATGCTCCATCAGCGCGTTTTTGATGGACAGCGCATGCTCGAGCTTCTCGCGCAGCACGTCCGGGTAATAGAGCTGGCACAGCTGCAGGCCGATCTTCTGGTACTTGTCGCCATAGAAGGGGGCAATGCCGCTCTTGGTGGAGCCGAAGCTGTGCGCGCCCAGGCGCTCCTCCTCATAGCAGTCCAGCTGCACGTGGTAGGGCATCATCACCTGCGCGCGCTCGGATACGAGCAGCTGCGGCGTAGGCACGCCCGCCTGGACCACGCCTTCCAGCTCCGAGAGCAGCGCCTCGATGTCGAGCGCGACGCCCGGGCCGATGACGTTGACCACGCTGGGGTTAAACACGCCGGAGGGCAGCAGGTGCAGCGCAAAGCGCCCGTAATCGTTGATGATCGTATGGCCTGCGTTGGCCCCGCCCTGAAATCTGACGACGATGTCGGACTCGCCCGCAAGCATGTCCGTAATCTTGCCCTTGCCCTCGTCGCCCCAGTTCGCGCCGACGATTGTACGAACCATGTTTCGAAACCCCTTTCTTGCATTCGCAGGAGGTTGCGCCGTCTTCCCGCGCGGATCCAGCGTCCCGCGCGGGCACATACCTTTTAGTTTATACATGATTTGCGCCCGCTTGTCAAGAGAGCGGGCGCAAATCGGCGCGAATTCCGTCGCAAGGCGTCAATAGACGGGATCGAGGTAGTTCTCCATGACGTATCCGAACTGGCCCTCGTACTCGACGTACTTCCACTGGCCGTCCGTCTCGACGATCAGCACGCGGCGTCCCTGCGGGATGCGGACGATGACGTTCGCGCCCGTGCTGGGGGATACGCGCAGGGCCAGCTGCGGCTCCGTCGTGCGCGCATAGCCGGCCAGGTCGCCGGTGAGCTGCGCCCGGGGCACGAAGCCCGTCTTTTCGTCAAAGCGCACGCAGCACCACGCGCCCAGCACGCCCAGCACGGACACGGTCTGCCCGTCCTCAATGGCGGCCGTCACCAGCGCGTCGGCCTCGGGCTGCGCGCGCATTGTGATGCCGTTTGGCGCGTTCACCTGTGCCTGCGGCAGCGTCGATGCGTCGCCCTCCTGCACGCTGCCGCGCCGCAGTGTGATGTCGGTCTTCTGCATGTAGCCCTCCAGCCCGCCGGCGCGCACGTGCGCAAAGGCCGTGAGCGTCAGGTCGAGCAGCTCGACCTCCACGCCCTGGTAATACAGCCCCAGCTCTTCGGACGAGGCGTCCGCCTCGGCGAAGATCGGCTCCAGATTCGTGTGCTCGCCCGTCGAGGCCACCACCGCATAGACGCCGTACAGGCCGTCGCTGTTGGACTCGAGCCGGCCCACGCTGGCCGCCTTTACATAGCCCGTCAGGCCCGTGAGCCCGTAGGGGTTGCCGTCATACACGCGCACGTGCAGCCAGTTGCCGCCCTCGCTCTTGCCCAGCACCTCGACGGACTCCCCCGCCTCGCACACGAGCAGCTCGTCAGATGAGTTGCTGTTTGCAGCGCGCAGCTCCGTGCGCCGCGCGCTGATGCTGGCAATCGGCGGATAATACGGCAGCTCGCGCCGGTCGGCCGGGGCGTCGGCGACATCCTGGGCGGCCATCCAACCCTCCACCGTGCCGATGCGCATGCGCACCCAGCCGTCGCGCTGGAAGGAGAACAGGCGCACACCCTGCACGCCGTTGTAGTAGCTGCCCACCACCTTAGACGTCTCCGTCGGGTTGGCGCGCAGGCTGGCCAGCTTGTCCGGGTCGGCCGCGCAGACGTAGACGTACTGCTGCGCGCCCGCCTCGCACACGTACAGCGAGTTGGCGTATCCCTCCACGACCGGCTCGGACTGCGTCTTGACGTACACCCAGGGATCGAGGAACGCGAGGATGCGCAGCTCCGTTCCGCTGGGCAGCTCGGCGACGGCCTTGTCCGCATCCGAGCCGGGCGCGCTGTAGAGCGTGAGCGTCTCCATCGGCAGCGGCACGTCCGCCTTGGCGGCGCCGCCCTCGGCCAGGCCCTTGGCCTGCGCCTCCTCGGGCGTGATGAGATACTGCGTGAGCACATAGCCCGTCTGGCCGCCAAAGGAGATCTGGCTCCACTCGCCGGTCTCGCCCAGGCGTTCGGCCTGCGCGCCGTCGTAGAGCATGCCCAGCGTGCCGGACTTTGTGTCGGGCTCTGTGCGCAGGTTCAGGCGCTTGTTGCCGCCCGCGGCGTTCTGGTTGTCGATCACCACGGTGTCCGCCAACGCGCCGCAGGCCAGCAGGCAGCCCAACAGCGCCGCCATCAGGCAGAGCAATCCCTTTCTCATGTTCTTCTCCCCTTTCGGATGCTTTTGTCGTTTCACTGCCCGCCGCACGGGCGGGTTTCTTCTCTACGTATAAAGACGTTTCAGCCCGTGCGTTTATTCCGTGCAGGCGCCTTACGCCGGCCACTCGCCCTCAAACACGAACGCCGCTGGGCCCGTCATGTACACCGTCCCGCCGCTCCACTCCACGTCCAGCTCGCCGCCGTCGAGCACGAGGGTCGACCGCTCCCCGGTCAGCCCGCACAGGGACGCGGCCACCGCCGTGGCGCACGCGCCGGTGCCGCACGCCAGCGTCATGCCGCTGCCCCGCTCCCACACGCGCATGCGGATGCGACCGGGCGCGACGAGCGCGGCGAACTCGACATTCGTGCGGTTGGGAAACGCCGCGTGCCGCTCCAGCAGCGGGCCGTAGCGGCCCACGTCGAACGCGTCGACGTCCTCGTGCAGGAAGATCACCGCGTGGGGATTGCCCATGCTCACACACGTGACCTCGAATGCGCGCCCGCCCGCCTCCAGCGGCCGGCGCACGATCCGTCCCTCGCCCAGCAGCGCGGGGATCGACGGGCCGTCCAGGATGGGCGCGCCCATGTCCACGCGCACGCGCGAGACCCGGCCGTCCTCCACCGTCAGGCGCAGCGTCTTGACGCCCGCGCGCGTCTGCAGCGTCATCGTCTCCCGGCGCACGAGGCCGCGCTCATAGGCGTACTTGCCGATGCAGCGCACGGCGTTGCCGCACATCTCGCCCTCGGACCCGTCCGCATTGAACATGCGCATGGACAGGTCGGCGCACTGCGACGCGCCGATGAGCACCAGCCCATCCGCGCCCACGCCAACGTGGGGCCGGCTCATGGCCACGGCCAAGCCCTGCGGGTCCTCCACACGCTCGCGCGTCGTGTCGACGTAGATGTAGTCGTTGCCCAGGCCGTGCATCTTGACAAAGCGCATCGTTTGTCCCCCCGTTTGCGCGTCGTTCCAGTATGGATTTAGGATTCTACGCGCCGCAAAAAAAATCCTGCTTTGCGCCATCCTTTCACGCGATCCCCGGGATTTGTCACTTCCGCGAATAGCGCGGCGGCGCATTTTTTGCTATAATCAAATTAAATATAAAATAATATAAAGACACAAAGGAGGGTGTCATGCATATCAAACACGCAAAAAACGCACAACTGTTCTATCAGCACCGCAGCGTCATGCGGGAAAAGTTCTCCGAGGCCCTCACGTCCGTCGCCCCGGTCACGCTCATCGTGCTGCTGCTGTGCTTCAGCGTATCGCCCATCCCCGTGGCGACGCTGACGGCCTTCCTCATCGGCGCGGCGATGCTCATTCTGGGCATGTGCCTGTTCACGCTGGGCGCCGACCTGTTCATGACCCCGCTGGGCGAACGTCTGGGCGCGGCGATCACCAAATCCCGCAGGCTGTGGGTCGTCGCGTTCGTCGGCTTTCTGATCGGCATCATCGTCACCATCTCCGAACCCGACCTGCAGGTGCTGGCCAACCAGGTGCCCTCCATCCCCAACCCGGTGATCATCTGGTCGGTCGCGGTGGGTGTGGGCGTGTTCCTGGTGGTGGCGCTGCTGCGCGTGCTCTTCGGCATCCGCCTGGGCACAATGCTCGTGGCCTTCTACGCGCTGGTGTTCGTGATGTGCCCGTTCGTCTCCTCCGACTTCTGGGCCATCGCGTTCGACTCGGGCGGCGTGACGACCGGCCCGATGACCGTGCCGTTCATCATGGCGCTGGGCGTGGGCGTCTCGTCCATGCGCTCGGACAAACATGCCGAAAACGACAGCTTTGGCCTGGTCGCCCTGTGCTCCGTGGGCCCGATCCTGGCCACGCTGTTGCTGGGCATCTTCTACCGCAGCGAGGGCGGCAGCTACGTGCCCGTGGTCGTGCCGGACGTGGCCGACTCGCGCGGCCTGATCGAGCTGTTCACCGCGGCGCTGCCCACCTACCTGCACGAGGTGCTGTCGGCGCTGCTGCCGATGGTGGCGTTCTTCATCGTGTTCCAGATTGCGTGCATGCGCCTGCGCGGGGCGGACTTTGCGCGCATGCTGGTCGGCTTCGTGTACACGTTCGCCGGCCTGGTGCTCTTCCTGACGGGCGTCAACGTGGGCTTCATGCCCGCGGGCAACTACCTGGGCAAGATGATCGCCTCGCTGCCCTACAACTGGATCCTGCTGCCCATCGCGATGGTCATCGGCTACTTCATCGTCGCGGCCGAGCCCGCCGTGCACGTGCTCAACCGCCAGGTGGAGGAGATCACCTCCGGCGCGATCCCGCAGCGCGCGATGAACCTGGCGCTGGCGGTGGGCGTGTCGATCTCGCTGGGGCTGTCGATGCTGCGCGTGCTGACGGGGCTGTCGGTCATGTGGCTGCTGATCCCCGGCTATGCCGTGGCGATCGCGCTGTCCTTCGTCGTGCCCAAGATCTTTACATCCATCGCGTTCGACTCGGGCGGCGTCGCCTCGGGCCCGATGACGGCGACGTTTCTGCTGCCCTTTGCGATGGGCGCCTGCGACGCAGTGGGCGGCAACATCGTCGCCGACGCCTTCGGCGTGGTCGCCATGGTCGCCATGACGCCGCTGATCACCATCCAGGTGATGGGCCTGTACTTCCAGTTCAAGAGCGCGCGCCGTCCGGCCGCCGTCGAGCCCGCTGCGCTTGAGGACATCATCGAGCTGATCTGAGGTGAAGCATGAGCACATTTAACTGGGTTCTCGCGATCGTCACGCGCGACTATACGGACGAATACCTCAAGCTGTACCGCAGCCTGGGCGTGCAGACGGTGCTGGGCACGCCGGCCAGCGGCACGGCCAGCCGGTCCATGCTCCACTTTCTGGGCCTGGAGGCCAGTGAAAAGACCATCCTGATGTGTGCGTGCGGCGCCGAGACCGAAAAGCGCCTGATGCACGCGCTCATCCACCGCATGCACATCGACATCGCCGGCAACGGCATCGCCCTGTCCATTCCCCTGGCCAGCCTGGGCGGCCAGACCGCGGCGCAGGTGCTCATCGGACAGACGATCGACGACGACGCCCGCCGGGCGGCCAAGGAGGAAAGACGCATGGAAAAGACGGCGCACGAGCTGATCATCGCAATCGCCAACACCGGCTACACCGACCTGGTGATGGAATCCGCCCGCAAGGCGAAGGCCGGCGGCGGCACCATCGTGCACGCCAAGGGCACGGGTACGGGCCTGGCGGAGCAGTTCTTCGGCGTGAAGATCGCCTCGGAAAAGGAGATGGTGCTCATCGTGGCGAAGGCGGAGGACCGCACGCCGATCATGCGCGCCATCATGGAGGGCGCCGGCGCGGCGACCAAGGCGCAGGCGGTCGTCTTCTCGCTGCCCATCAGCGCCGTGGCGGGGCTCTCCGCCTTCCAGGAGGAGCCGGAATCGTCCGAGACGGCGGATGTCTCCGCCCCGGCGGACGGTCCCGCGGACGCCTGACGCCTGCCGACGCAAACGCCCCCGGCCTTGAGCCGGGGGCGTCTTTTCATGCGTGCGGGCCGTAGCCGTTCCAGCCGGGGATCGTGCCGTCCACATCCCACAGGTCCAGCCAGCTGCCCGCGCCCGGCCAGAGGAAGACCTGTCCCTTGATCTTGCGGTCGTTGCGGTCCAGCGCGCGCAGCGCGTGCATCTCTTCGGGCGTGAGCGGGTCCTCGACGACCGCGCGCAGGTTGGAGCGCATCTGTTCACGCTTGACCGAGAAGGGGATCGGCACCTGGCCGCGCTGCACGGCCCACTTCAGGCAGACCAGCGCCGGGTGCACGCCGTGCCTGCGCGCAATCTGCACGAGGACGGGCATGTCTAGGTCGCTGATGTCCTCCGGCGTGCGGTCGCGCTCCGGACGCGAGGGCGAGCCGAGCGGGCAATAGCCGACCGGCTGAACGCCGTGGTCGAGCGAGAACTGGAACAGCTCGCCCTGCTGAAAGCTCGGGTGCAGCTCCATCTCGTTGAGCGCGGGGCGGATGCGCGCGTCCTGCAGGATGCGCGCGAGCTTGGGGATCGTCACGTTGCTCACGCCGATGCTTCGCACCAGGCCGTCGTCGACCAGGCGCTCCATCGCGCGCCAGGTCTCCATGAATTCCGCATGGATATATGGCCGCGCATGCGGATCGCGCGCCGCCACGTCGCAGCCTGGGGCATGCGCATTGGGGAACGGCCAGTGCACGAGATAGGCGTCCAGGTAGGAAAGGCCCAGATCGCGCAGGCTCCGCTCGCACGAGGCGCGCACGTCCCGGGGCGCGTGGCAGTCGTTCCACACCTTGGAGATGACAAACAACTCGCCGCGGTCCAGCCCGGCGTCCAGCGCCCCGCGCAGCGCGCGACCGACCTGCGCCTCGTTGCCGTAGCATGCCGCGCAGTCGATCAGCCGGTAGCCCAGGCGCAGCGCCTCGCCGACCGCCTGCGCAACCTGCTCCGCGCCGTACTTGTCCGAGCCGAACGTGCCCAGCCCGACGGCGGGCATCTCCACGCCGTTGTACAGCCTGCGCCCCGGCACGCGTGCGGGGTCGACGCCGTCCGCCGCCGTCTGAAAGCGCTCGTTCATGAGGATCGTCTCCTTTCGTGTCGCGCGCCAATGCGCGCGTTCCGTGCATGCGTTGAAGATTCTGCGCCCCGCGCCGCTTTTCCTCTTTCCCCCGCGGCGATTGCGCGCAAAAGGGCGACGCCTTCGCGCCGCCCTTTCCGTATCAAGCGAAAATCCCAAAGTGCCGTCCGTCGCCGTTTTTTCACCCGCCGCTCGGCAGGTCGGTGCCCTGCGGCTCACTTGCTGCCGTCCCCTGGCGTGATAACACGGGGGCATGACATCCATGCGCCGACGCAGACTCCGGTTGTGAAAATGTGGGTAAAAACTGGAGACTCGCGCACACCTCAGGAATTCTCCCGATCTCTGCGGACATTATAGTATAGGACGCCAGCTCTGTCAAGGGGATGGCCCGTCTGACTTTTCGGCATCTTTTTCCTTGGCCGAATGTCAACGCCGCGATGGAAGACAAAGCGCCGCTCCGCCTGCATGGACGGAGCGGCGCGCGGCCTTATCGGACCTGATAGGGCTGTTCGGCGGCGAGCGTGAGCTCGTTGCCGTCGTAGTCGACGATCAGCTCGCTGCGGGGCGCGACCTCGTCAGCGATGAGCTTGCGGGCGATGAGCGTCTCGACCTTGCGCTGCAGGAAGCGCTTGAGCGGGCGCGCACCGTAGACGGGGTCGTAGCCCTGATCGACCGCATACTGGCGCGCGGCGGGAGTCAAGACGGCTGTCAGCTGCTTGTCCGCCAGGCGACGGTTGAGGTCCGCCATCTGCAGGTCGACGATCGAGAAGATCTCGTCCTTGGTCAGCGGCTTGTAGAAGACGATCTCGTCCAGGCGGTTGAGGAACTCCGGGCGGAACTGGCGGCGCAGCAGGCCGTCGACCTGGGCGCGCGCCTCCTCGCTGATGTTGCCCTGCGCGTCGATGCCCTCGAGGATGGCCTGCGAACCGAGGTTGGAGGTCAGGATGATGATGGTGTTCTTGAAGTCCACCGTGCGGCCCTGCGAGTCGGTGATGCGACCGTCGTCGAGCACCTGCAGCAGGACGTTGAACACGTCCGGGTGCGCCTTTTCCACCTCGTCAAAGAGTACGACGCTGTAGGGCCTGCGGCGCACGGCCTCCGTCAGCTGGCCGCCCTCGTCGTAGCCGACATATCCCGGGGGCGCGCCGATCAGCCGCGAGACGGAGTACTTCTCCATGTACTCGCTCATGTCGATGCGCACCATGTTCTTCTCATCATCAAAGAGCGCCTGCGCCAGCGCCTTGGCCAGTTCCGTCTTGCCCACGCCCGTGGGGCCCAGGAACAGGAACGAGCCGATCGGCCGCGCCGGGTTGGCGATGCCCGCCCGCGAGCGCAGGATGGCCTCCGTCACCTTTTCGACGGCCTCATCCTGGCCGATGACGCGCTGGTGCAGCACCTCGTCCAGGTGCAGCAGCTTTTCGCGCTCGCCCTCCATGAGCTTTGCGACCGGGATGCCCGTCCAGCGGGCGACGATGCGGGCGATTTCCTCCTCCGTCACCTTGTCGCGCAGCAGCGTGCGGCGCTGCTTCTCGCTCTCGGCGATCTTTTCCTCCTCCTCCAGCTCGCGCTGCAGCTGCGGAAGGCGGCCGTACTTGAGCTCCGCGGCGCGGTTGAGGTCGTATTCGCGCTGCGCCTTTTCAATCTGCGCGTTGACCTGCTCGATCTCCTCGCGCAGCTTCTGCACCTTGCCGATGGACTGCTTCTCGTTCTCCCACTTGGCCTTCATCTCGTTGAAGCGCGCGCGCATGTCCGCAAGCTCCTTCTGGATCTCGGCCAGATGCTCCTGCGAGATGGCGTCCGTCTCCTTCTTGAGGGCGGCCTCCTCGATCTCGTGCTGCATGATCTTGCGGCGGATGTCGTCCAGCTCCTGGGGCATGGAGTCCATCTCGGTGCGGATCATCGCGCAGGCCTCATCGACCAGGTCGATGGCCTTGTCGGGCAGAAAGCGGTCGGAAATATAGCGGTTGGACAGCGTCGCGGCGGCGATGAGCGCCTGGTCCTGAATCTTGACGCCGTGGAAGACCTCGTAGCGCTCCTTGAGGCCGCGCAGGATGGAGATGGTGTCCTCCACCGTCGGCTCGTCGACCATCACCGGCTGGAAGCGCCGCTCCAGCGCCGCGTCCTTCTCGATGTACTGGCGGTATTCGTTGAGCGTCGTAGCGCCGATGCAGTGCAGCTCGCCGCGCGCCAGCAGGGGCTTGAGCAGGTTGCCCGCGTCCATGGAGCCCTCGGTCTTGCCCGCGCCGACGATCGTGTGCAGCTCGTCGATGAACAGGATGATCCGGCCCTCGCTCTTCTTGACCTCCTCCAGCACGGCCTTGAGGCGCTCCTCAAACTCGCCGCGGAACTTCGCGCCCGCGATCAGCGCGCCCATGTCCAGGGAGAAGATGTGCCGCTCCTTGAGGCTGTCAGGCACGTCGCCGCGCACGATGCGCTGCGCCAGGCCCTCGGCGATCGCCGTCTTGCCCACGCCCGGCTCGCCGATGAGCACCGGGTTGTTCTTCGTCTTGCGCGAGAGGATGCGGATGACGTTGCGCACCTCCGCGTCGCGCCCGATGACCGGGTCCAGCTTGCTCTTCTGCGCCAGCTCCACCAGGTCCGAGCCGTACTTCTTGAGCACGTCGTAGGTCGATTCCGGGCTGTCGCTGGTCACGCGCGCGTTGCCGCGCACGGCCTGCAGCGCCGTGAGAAATTCCTTTTTGCGGATGCCGAACCGGTTCAGCAGCTGCTGCACCGCGCGGTTGCCCTTCTCCAGCAGCGCCATGAACAGATGCTCCACGGAGATATACTCGTCGCGCATGTGCTCCGCCTGCTTCTCCGCCTCGGAGAGCACCGCGTCCACGTCCGGCGCGACGTAGATCTTCCCCGCCTCGCGGCCCGGGCCGCTCATGCGCGGCATCCGTTCGATCTCCTGGCGGCACGCCGCCTCGAACGCCGCCGCGTCCGCGCCCATCTTCGTGATCAGCTGGCCGATCAGCCCCTCCGGCTGGCTCGCCAGCGCATATAGCAAATGGAGCTGCTCGATCTGCACGCTCTGGTTATCCGACGCTATGCGCTGTGCCAGCGAGATGGCCTCCAGCGACTTTTGTGTAAACCTCTGCGCATCCATCTGTGCTTCGCCTCCCTATCGCGGCGCCCTGCGCCGCCCTTTTCAAACATCTCCTGTTTGTGGTAGCAGTATAACATAGTCAAAGAAAGTCAGCAATGTGTAAAACAAGAGAACTTTGACCATTTATTTATGCACATTAAACAATGATGTGCCGATGGTAATAGACGTCCCGGATGAAACCCTGCGCCGGCGGGCAGACTGAGTGCGCAGCAAGTGCATCGGAGGGGCAGCATGGAAGAAAAGGAACTGGCGCTCTTTCAGCGGGCGGCGGCCGGGGATGTGCTGGCGCAGGAGGCGCTGTTCACCGGGCGGATCGACCGCATGACGCGCCTGGCCTACCTCATCACGCGCGATCATGCCGCCGCGCAGGACGTCGTGCAGGACGCGCTGATCGCCTCCATCCGGCATCTGAGTTCACTGCGCGAGGCGCAGCGCTTCGACGCCTGGCTCTCGCGCATCGTGGTCAACCACGCGCGCTCGTACTGCCGGCGCGCGGGGCGCAGCGTGCCGATGGAGGACGTGACACTGCTGCCGCGCGTGGAGGAGGACGGCGCAATTCCGTCGCCGGAGGAGTCGGTGCTGCGGGTCGAGCGGGCGCAGCGGCTGCTGCAGATGGTCGACCGCCTGCCGGAGAAGCACCGCCTGCCGGTGCTGCTCATGTACTACCAGGGGATGACCGAGCGGGAGGTAGCGGCCATCCTGCGACTGCCCGCGACGACGGTGAAGTCGCGCCTGCACGCGGCGCGCAGGCGGCTGCGCACGATGATCGAACGGGAGGAACGGCATGGACCGCTACAATGACCCCCTGGACCGGGCGCTGCGGGAGGCGCTACGGCGCGAGGCGGAGGCGTTCCCGGTGGACACGGCGGCGCTGTGGCTTCGCGTGCGCACGAGCCTTCAGCGCGAGGACAAAAAATAGCCGCCCCCGCGGCGCGCGGGAGCGGCGAAAGATCACAGCTTGGCGATGGTATCCAGCACGGCCTCGAGCTCCTCGGGCCGGACGCGGTCGCAGTCGCGCCCGGCGAGCACGCAGTCCGTGAAGTAACGGATCTCGTTGTAGTATGCGTTGCTCTTGGGCAGGTTGATGCCGTTTTCGGGGGCGTCCTCGTCCTGCACGAACGCCTCGCTGCGCCCATCCTGATGGAAGATCGTGAGCGTACCGTCCTTGTATTCCATCACCGCGCGCTCGAACTGGAAGCGGTAGGTCGCCGTGAACGTGTAGGTGCAGTCGTACCACGCGGCCTCGGCGCGGATGAAGAAGTCCGCATAGCGGTACGTGACGCTCAGATAGTCCTGCCGGTCGTTGCCCGCGCGGTCGCACGCGATCTGCTGCGGCACGCCGAAGGCGTGGATCATGAAATCCAGATCGTGGATGTGCAGGTCAAACGGCACGAGCCCGCTGCGCGCGGGGTCGCGCATCCAGCCGTCCCAGCTCCACTTGGGGGTGTTGCCCAGGCGGGTCATGTTGCCGCTGAGCAGCCGGCCGAACTCACCGCTGTCAAACGCCCGCTGCAGCCGCTCGTACTCCGGCCAGAAGCGCAGCACCTGCGCCACCATGACGCGCACGCCCTTCGCCCGGGCCGCGCCGTACACGCGCGCGACGTCCTCGCGGTGCAGGGAGACGGGCTTTTCCGTCAGCACGTGAATGCCCCGCTCGATCGCCTTGACGGCCGTATCCGCGTGCAGGTACGTGGGCAGGCAGATGTCCAGCACGTCGAGCTGTTCGCGCTGGAGCATCTCATCCAGGTCATAGTAGACATGGCAGCCGTACTTCTCCCCCACGGGATCGACCTTTTCCGGGCGGATGTCGCAGGCGGCGACGAGCCGGGCCTCCGGGATGTTTTCCCAGCCCTTGAGATGGGCGGAGCTGATGCCGCCCGTGCCGGCGATGCCGACCTTCAGCATGTGCCATTCCTCCTTATTGCGCCGCGATGAGGCCGTTCAGATAGGTCTTGGCGGCCATGATGTCCCGGATCTGCTCCTCGCCCTCGATTTCGCGCTCGATGGTCAGGCTACCGTCAAAGCCCACCTCGCGCAGGCGGGCGATGAGGCGCGGAAAGTCGACCTTGCCCGCGCCGATGCGCACCTCTACGCCCAGCTCGCGCCCGTTGACCGGGTACAGCCCGTCCTTTGCGTGCACGCCGCGCACGTAGCGGCCGAATACGTCCAGCGCGTCGACCGGGTTGGCCTTGCCGTACAGGATCAGGTTGGCCGGATCGAGGTTGACGAACAGGTTGCCGCCGCCCACGTCCTCAAAGCAGCGCAGCATGGCCACGGGCGTCTCCTGGCCGGTCTCGAACAGCAGGTTCTGCCCGTTGTCCCGCAGGTGCGCGGCGACCGCGCGGATGGCGGAGACGAAGCCCGCGTAGTTGGGATCGCTGGGCGATTCGGGGATGAAGCCCATGTGGCTCACGACGTCCGTGACGCCGAGCTTGCGGGCGAAGTCCGCGCCGTCCATGAGGTTCTGCATGCGCGCAAACCGGTAGGCCGGCGGCACGAGGCCGAGCGTCTCGGGGCCGTCCACAAAGTTCCAGATGCGCGGGCCGACCCATCCGCACCAGAATGCGGTAATCTCCACGCCGCTCCCGGCGCAGCAGGCGCGGATGCGCTCCGCCTCCTCGTCCGTCCACAGCTGCGGTTCCCAGCTGATGAGCTGGCAGTGTTGAAAGCCGCGCGCCGCGGCGTCCATAAACTTCTCGCGCATGCCCTGCGCGGCGTGCCGGATGCAAATGCCGACGTTCATGGCGTCCTCATCTCCTCGTTTCATGTGGCTGACATTGGGTTTCGCCGCGCGCAGCGCTTTTCCTCCATTTTTCGAGATTTTTCTTTCGGCTCACCTGAAAACCGCCCGCTCCTGCATCTCGGGCAGGTCGCGCCAGTACTTCTGCGGCATGAACCGCCGGCGCAGGCGCGGGTTGTTCCGCTCCCGGATCGCCACGGCGTCATAAAAGGTCTTCCAGAGCGACGCGTATTCGGCCTCGCGCGCGTGCATGGGCGGCAGCTGCATGCGCTCCGAGGAGGCGAGCACCCAGGTGTGCGTGTCCCACACGCCTGCCTTCTGCCGCCCCCGGTCGTGCAGCACAAAGGGCATGTCGCCGAAGCGGTCGGCAAAGTGCGGCATGAGCAGCTCCGTCACGTCGTTGTCCGGCGTCATCTCCGCGATGAACACGCCGTTTGCCAACTCGCGAAAGCGCAGAAACTCGCGCAGGCGGTGCGTCTCCGTCCACAGCCGCTGCGACGTCTCGCGCACGCGCAGCAGCGTGTCGTCCGTCAGCAGGTCGTGCACCGCCGGGCCGTAGCGAAAGACGAGGCGCGCATAGCGCAGCGCGTCGCGCCCGGCGTGCGGGTTGCACGAGAACACCGCGTCGCGCACATGGCAGAGCGCCTGCACGCCCGCCGTGCGCACGATGCCCGCCTCCACGCGCCGTGCGCGCGCCGCATCCGTCTGTACGCGCACGGGCTCGCCCAGCATGGACAGCTGCGCGGGCATGCAGGGGTGCACCTCGTCCGGGTCCTCCCGCCGCTCAAACGCGCGAAAGATACAGCACAGCAGGCCGTCGAACGTGCCGTCGTATACATATTCCATCTCATATCCCTCTCAGCAGCAGTTGCGGCCTCTGGTCAAAGAGCGAGAGCTGCTCCCCGCCCGTCAGGCCCGGCACGCGGCATGCGGCCGTCAGCTGGGTGCATACCGCCGCGCGTCCGGCGCGGAGCCCCGGCTGCACGCCGCCCGCGCACGCGGCGAAGAACTGCGCGCGCCGGGTGACGGCGCCGAGCTTCTTCAGCCCCTCGAACGTCAGGCGCGCCTCCCGCCGCGCGCTGACGATGCGCCGCGCCGTGCGCACGCCCACGCCCGGAATGCGCAGGATCTCCTCCAGCGGCGCGCGGTTGACATCCACGGGGAACCGCTCCGGATGGCGTAGCGCCCAGGCGCACTTGGGATCCAGCCGCAGGTCGAGCATCGGTTCGGCCCCGTCCAGGATCTCCTCGGCCGTGAAGCCGTAAAAGCGCAGCAGCCAGTCGGCCTGATAGAGCCGGTGCTCGCGCAGCAGCGGCGGCGCCTTGACCGGCAGCGCCCGCGCGTCCCCCACCGGGATGTAGGCCGAGTAGAATACGCGCCGCAGCCGGTATTTGCGGTACAGCCCCTGCGTCAGGCGCAGGATCTGCGCGTCCGTTTCGGGCGAGGCGCCGACGATCATCTGCGTGCTCTGCCCGGCGGGCGCAAAGCGCGGCGCGCCCCGGTACAGCGCGAGCTCCCGGTCGCCCTGCACGGCGCGGTCGCGGATCTGCGCCATCGGCGCGAGGATGGACGCCTTCGTCTTGTGCGGCGCCAGGCGGCGCAGCGACGCCTCGCTGGGCAGCTCGATGTTGACGCTCAGGCGGTCGGCCAGCAGCCCCAGCCGCTCCACCAGCGCGGGCGACGCGCCGGGGATCGCCTTGGCGTGGATGTAGCCATGAAACCCGTACTCATGGCGCAGGCGGGCGAGCGCGTCGATCATCAGCTCCATGGTGTAGTCCGGCGAGCGCACGATCGCCGAGGAGAGAAAGAGCCCCTCGATGTAGTTGCGCCGGTAAAACGAGATCGTCAGCTCCGCCAGCTCCTCGGGCGTAAACGTCGCGCGCGGACCGTCCGCGGAGCAGCGCGACTGGCAGTACCGGCAGTCGCCCACGCAGGCATTGCTCATGAGCACCTTCAGCAGCGCGATGCACCGCCCGTCCGCCGCAAAGCTGTGGCAGATGCCGCACGACACGGCGTTGCCCAGGCCGCCCGTCCCCCTGCGCGACGCGCCGCTGGACGTGCACGCCGCGTCGTACTTGGCCGCATCCGACAGGATGGCGAGCTTTTTCCAGATGTTCACCTCTTCCGCTTCCCTTCTTCGTCTTCTGCGTCCATTATAGCACCCTTTCAAGCATATTGCAAACATTTGTTCGTATTTTCCAAAAAAATAAAAAAAACGGCGCGGGCGTTGAAGCCCGCGCCGTTGAGGGAGTCATTGCAGTCCGACGTCGACGTTCAGAAGCGTCTGGCCGGAACCCAGGGTAAAGACATCAGTCTGGCCAAAGTCCTCGCCGGTGGAGGTGATGTCGCTGTCGATCTCGGGCATGCCCTGCGCGGCGGCCGCAAAGGCGCGGCCCTCCGGCAGGATTGCCCGCAGCACGTAGCGGCCCGGGCGCAGGGCGTCCATGCGGTAGCGGCCGTAGGCGTCGCTGAGTGCCGACTGCGTCAGCGTCAGCGTGCCGTCCGCGCCGACGGCGTACAGCTCCAGCTGCACGTCGGAGACGAAGGCTTCGCCGTAGTCCTGCAGGCCGTTGCCGTTCTCGTCCAGCCAGACGGTGTCGCCCAGGCGCGCCGGCCGGATGCCGCCGACGTCGACATGCTCGCGCGCGTCGCCCATCGAGAGCGCCATCTCGGCGGTCGTGCCGGTCTGGCCGGGCACGACGGCCACGTCGGAGCCCAGATCTGCCGCATCCGGCGCGTTGTCGGTGAACAGATAGCCGCTGGGCAGCGTGAAGCGGACCGCATAGATCCCGGGACGCAGCCGGTCAAACAGGTACGCGCCGTCCTCGGCCACGGTGCAGGCCTGCACCGCGCGCCACTCGCCGTCCGTGCGGCACAGCAGTTCTACCGCCGTGCCGGCCAGCGCGGGCTCGTCCGCGCCGCGCAGGCCGTCGACGTTCAGGTCCTCCCAGGCGCGGCCGCCGACGCGCACCTCGGGCAGCGTCGGGTAGCTCAGCCCGTCGATCGAGCAGCCCATGTCCAGCTGCAGCTCGCCCGTCTCGCCCTGGGCGTCGTCCGGGTCGGCCAGGTTCAGTGCGACGTTCAGGCCGAACAGATAGCCGTCCGGCAGCGAGATGCGCGCGCGATACGCGCCCGGACGCAGTGTCGTGAACGCAAAGCCACCCGCACTGTCCGTGGAGACGGAGGCGACGACCGTGCCGCCCTGGAGCAGCTCCACGAGCGCGCCGCCGAGCGCCTCTTCGCCCTGCGCGCGCAGCCCGTCGCCGTCGCGGTCGATGAACAGTTCGCCTTCGATGGAACCGGCGATGATGACGCCTGCGTTCACATCCGCGATGGATGCGCCCATCTGCAGCTCCATCTGCGCGGTCTGGCCTTCGCTCTGGTCCGCCTGGGGCACGCGGCTGTCGCCGTCCTCGGGCGTCAGGGTGAAGATCTCCCCGTCCGGCAGGACAAAGCGCACGCTGTAGACGCCCGTGCGCACGCGCGTGAAGGCATAGCGTCCATGCTCGTCCGTATAGGCCTGCATGAGCGCCTGCCCATCCTCGTCCAGCAGCTCCGCCAGCGCGCCCGCGACGCCCGACTCGCCCGCGGCCATGTAGCCGTCGTACGCGCTGTCGAGCCAGACCGTGCCGGTCACCTCGCCCACGCCAACGACGCCGATCTGCGCGCTGTGCGTGCGCCCGCTCTCGAGCGCAAAGGATGCGCTGACGCCCTCGAGCGTCTCAACGGTGGCGATGTCGCTTGTGTTCTTGCCGTCCTCGCGCTGGCGTGCAAACGCATACCCCTCGGGCAGCGCGGCGCGCAGCGCATATTCGCCGGGCATGACGCCGTCAAAGCGCCACGCGCCCGTCTCATCCGTCGCGGTCTGGGCGACGAGCGTCTCTCCCTGCCAGAGGGAGACCTGCACGCCGGACATGCCCGGCTCGCTGCCGCCGCGGCGGCCGTCGTCATTGAGGTCCTGCCAGGCCTTGCCCTCCAGGCTGGCCGGCTCCAGGCCGCCCATGCGCACATTCTCGCGCTGCTCACCCATCGCCAGAACAAAGCTCTCCGTCTGGCCGACGCGCTCGCCGGCCGCTGCGACGGCGCTGTCGCCCGTACGCGTGAGGACATAGCCGTCCGGCAGCGTCACGCGCACGCTGTAGCTGCCCGGCATCAGCTGCTCGAAGGCAAATGCGCCGGTGCGCAGCGTCGTCTGCGTCTGCACGACATTCCCGTCCGCGTTCAGCAGCTCAATCACCGCGCCGCGCACGCCGTCCGCATCCTCTTCGCACAGGCCATTGTAGTCCGCGTCGTCCCAGACGACGCCCGAGACGGAGCCCATGATCAGCGCGCCGCACTCCAGCGCGTCGACCGCCGCGCCCGCATCCACCTGGACGGGCGCAGTCGTCCCCTCGCCGTCGCGCGCGCTCTCCAGCGGCGCGCCCGCCGTGAAGACATAGCCGTCCGGCAACGTCACGCGCACGCTGTAACTGCCCGGGCGCACGGAGGCGAACACGAACGCGCCGTCCGAGGCCGTGACGGTCTGCTGCAGGACGCGGTTGGAATCCACGAAGATGAGCTCCGCCGTGACGCCCGGCAGCATGCGCTCCGAGGCGCCCATCGCGCCGTCGCCGTCGCTGTCCTCGAAGATGCGGCCGGAGACCGTGGCGGTCTGCACGACGCCCGCGTCGATATCGCCCAGGCTTCCGCCCATGGCGACGGTCAGCTCCTTCGTCTGGGAGACCTCCTCGTCCGTGCGCGGCGCACAGCCGCGCGAGGCGGTCGCGCTCGTACCGGAGAAGCAGCGTCCGCGCGCCGTAAAGCGCACGCTGTACGCGCCAGGCGCGAGCCCCTCAAAGGCGTAGGCGCCGTCCGCATCCGTGGCGGTCGTGGCAATCATCTCGCCGCTGGCCGACAGCAGGTCGACCTGTACGCCTGAGAGCGCGGCCTCGCCCGCATCCCACAGGCCGTTGTCGTCCGCATCCGCAAAGGCGCTGCCGCGAATGGAGCCGGAGATCATCGCGCCGATGTACAGCGCCGCGTCCGCCTGACCCATGGACAGGACGAACGGCTCCGTCTCGCCCGTCGCGTCGGCAGACATCGGCACCGCGCTGACAATGGCGCCCTCGCGCTCGACGTTCTTCGTCGTGCGCCAGGCGTCCGGCAGCGCATAGGAGAGCACATACGTGCCCGGGCTGACCGCGCCGAATACGGCGCGCCCCTCGGCGTCCGTGTCGAGCGTCAGCTCCTGGCCGCTCACGCCGTCCTCCAGGCGCGTGAGCGTCACGCGCACGCCCTCCAGCCCGACCTCGGAGGCGGTCATCACGCCGTCATACTGCGTATCCTGCCAGCAGACGACCGTCAGCGCCGCCGGCTGTGTCGCACCTGCGTCCATACCCTCGACGCGGTCGCCCGCCTCCAGCGCAAAGGGACGCGTCGCGCCGCTTGCGGTCACCGCACCATAGACGTCGCTGCCGCCCTCGGGCGCGTAGCGCGAGAAGACATAGTCCTCAGGCAGCTCGAAGAGCACCCGGTATTCGCCCGCGCGCACGCGCACAAAGGCGTAATCCCCCTGCGCGTCCGTGGTCGTCTCGGCGGTCTGGACCGCCTGACCGTTCACATCGCGGATCAGGCGCACCGTCACGCCCGCAAAGGCTGCCTCCCCTGCGCCGCGCATGCCGTCCGCATCCGCGTCCAGGAAGACGCTGCCCGTCACCTCGCCCGTGCGCACGAAGCCCGCCGCATACGCGAGCGACACCTCGCCCGCCGTCAGCGTCGCCGGGACCGTCTGCGCATAGGCGCCGTTGCGCGGGACCGTCAGCCCCTGTGCGCCCACGGCCGCATAGCCGTCGGGCGCGTCAAAACGCAGGCTGTACTCGCCCGGGAAGAGTTCGTCCATATAGAACGCGCCGCTCTCATCGGTGGAGACGGTCGCAAGCTGCGCGCCCGCCTCTTCCAGCAGCGTGACGCGCACGCCCGCAAGCGCCGCCTCGTCCGCGCCGCGCACGCCGTCCGCATTGGCGTCGGCGAACGCCTCGCCGCGAATGGCCGCGCCCTGCAGTGCGCCGACGTTGACGCCCGCAAACGCCTGCTCCGCCGTCAGCTCGAAGGGATCGGACAGGCCCAGTTCGTCGATATATGCGCCGCCGCCCAGGCCGTCCCGGCGCTGCGTGACGCGCAGTCCCTCGGGCAGCGACACCTGCACGCGGTATGTGCCCACATCCAGCCCTTCGAAGCGGTACGCGCCGTCTGCGGCCGTCACCGTCTGCGCGGCCACCTGGCCGTCAGCGTCGAGCAGCGCGACATATGCGCCCTCAATGCCCGCCTGGCCCTGCGGACGCATCCAGCCGTCGCCGTCCGCATCGTCAAACACGACGCCCGCAACCGCCGCGTCGAGAGACGCCGCGCGCTGGGCGCGCTGGATGCTCTCCTGCGTGACCACGCCGGTGATCATGTCGCTGCAGACCTGGCCGTCCAGCGTGCCGGTCTGCTCGTTTTCCCCGCGCGCGTCGGCATACGTATACGTGCCCAGGCGCTGCGCGTTCATCTGGATCTGCGCGTCGGCTTCGCTGACGAGCGCAGCCTCGACGCGCATGCCCTGCGCGCACAGGCCGGCAGGCGCCGCCTCCTCGCCGGTCTGCAGGTCGACATACAGCACGCGCACGGCGGTCATGACGCCCTCCACATCCGCCAGGGAGATCTCCGCTTCCGCGCTCAGGTCGCACGTGCGCACGTCGTCCAGCCTCCAGCCGCCCTCGCGCAGGCGGTAGACCAGCCGCGCGCCGATTGGCCGCCCGTCCGCGCACGTTGCTGCGGACAGCTGCACGCGCTCGATGTCCAGCGCATCCGTGCCATAGACGAGCAGGCCCGCTCCGTCGACGGGCACGGCGTTCTCGCCCTGCATGAAGCCCGAGAGTTCAAAGTTCGCCCGGCCGTCCGCATACTGGAGCGACGCGGTCATCTCGCCGCCGAGCGTGGGCTGCATCGTGCGGGCGCAGCGCACCTGCACGCTCGCGACGCTGTCGCCCGTGGCCAGATACGAGGTGATCTCCAGCACCGTGCGCGTCTCCTGCACGCGCGCGTCGAGCATATAGCCCTCCGGCGCGGCCAGCTGCACGAGCAGGTAGCGGCCGACGGGCAGCGCGGCGTCGTTCGTATACGCGCCGTCCGTGCAGGCAAACGTCAGCACGGGCTCCTGCTCCGGCTGGAGCTGCGCGCCCACGCCATGCAGCGCATAGAGCGCAAACTCGCCGCCGGCGAGCGGCTCGCCGGTGGCTGCGTCGCTGAGCGTCACCTGGAAGAAGCCACGGTCCGACGTGCCCGTGATCGACGCGCTCAGCTCCTGGCCAGAGTAGAGCGTGACGGCGTGGTAGGTCTCATCCGTTACAAAGCCGGACGCGGCGCCGTCCTCGATCTCGCGCAGGTAATACGTCGTGCCCTCCAGGCGGGCCGGCAGAGACAACGCCGCCTGCGCGCCCGCCTCCAGCTGGGCGGCCGTCGCGTTGGCGTAGATCACCGCCTGATCCTGCGCGTCCGGGTACGGGAGATATGCCCCCGACGCGTCGAGCGTGTATACGCCGTATGCCGCGCCCAGCGGCACGCTGAACATCTGCAAATCGCTGTTGAACGTGATGCCCGTCTTGCTCACGCGCAGCGTCGCGTTTTCGAGCATCGTCACGGACGCCTCCGCCAGCCGGCCCGGCAGCACCGTCACCGGCAGGTCGTCCGCGCGCCCGTATCCCGCGGGCGCAAGCGTCTGGCGCAGCACATAGGCGCCGGGCTCGACGTTCAGCGCGCGGTACAGCCCGCTGCCGGCGGGCGCAAGCTCGATCTCCTGCGCATCCGCGTCCGCGACGCCGTCGCCGTCCGCATCGGCCAGCAGCGCATAGGCCGTCTGCGCGGTCTGCTGATCCGTCCATTCGCCCTCCAGGCGCGCCTCCAGGCCGCCCGATCCCTGGCCGATGCGCATCTTGGCCTCGCCGCGCACGCCGTCCTCCACCGAGAACGTCAGCGCGCCGTCGTTTGCGTTTTCAATCTGACCGTCCGCGCGCAGCACGAGACGGTACGTGCCCGCCGGCAGGCGCAGGCTGATGGCGCCCTCCGCGTCGGCGGTATAGGTCACGGGCGCCTCCGCCGGATAGGGCATAAAGTCGTCGGGATTGAGCGGATCGCCGCCCGCCGCGAGCGCATAGAGCGTCAGGCTCGCGCCCGCCATGGGCTGCGCGACCTCCTCGCCCGCCTCGCTCAGATGCACGAGCAGCACCTGCACGGACAGGCCGCCCAGCTCGCGGTGCGTCATCTGCGCCTGCACGGCCGCGCCGGGGCGAACGCTCACGGTCAGGTCCGCGCAGCCGGCGTAGCCGCCGGGCGCGCGCACGCACGAGACGGTGTACTCGCCCGCATCCAGCAGTTCGGAGACCGCCCGTCCGTTTTCATCGACGGTCAGCTCCACGCGGTTGCCGGCGGCATCCGTCAGCGCATAGACCGCGCCCGTCAGCCGCGCGCCCGTCTCGCTCTGCGCGCTGATCACCACGCGCGTGCGCGCCGCGGGCAGCGCGAGCGAGTCCTCCTGCGCCGGCAGCGAGAACGCGACGCCCATCGCCGCATACTGCGCCAGCAGGTCCTGCCCCTCCTCGGGCATCAGGAGATAGTCGCCCTGCGGCAGCGTCACCGTCAGGCGCGCGCGCTCGTCCGTCTGCACCGTCAGCGCCTCGCCCGTCGCACTGTCCAGCACGGGATTGCCTGCTCCGTCCAGCACGTACAGGCGCACGCCCGCCAGCTGCGTGCGCGTCTCCTGTCCGTCGGGCTGCACCTGCGTGCCCACGAGCGTAAACGTATGCGTATAGACCGGCAGCAGCTGCAGGCCGACGCCGGTCACCTCCGCGTCGCGGACGGTCACCTCCGCCCCGGCCAGCGCCACCTGCGCGCCGTCCACAGTCGCCTCGTACGCGGGCAGGAAGCCCGCCTCCACCTCCGAGACCTCCAGCGCATAGACGCCCGCGGGCACGACGTCCGTGACGTTCAGCCCGTCTTCGACGTCAAACGGACCGTAGGTCTGTTCTCCCGCGCGCAGCGTCACGGCCGCGCCGGTCCCCTGCGGGGCCTCCAGCTCGACCGCCACGCGACCGCCGGACGCATACGCCGTCAGGGATACGGGCGTCTCCTGCTCGTTGGCCACGACGGCCTCGAACGCCTCCGCGCTCATCGAGCACCCCTCGGGCGCGTTCAGGACGCGCGCGCTGTAGGAGCCCTCTGCCAGGGATACGACAGCCATGCCGTCCGCGTCCGTCTCCAGCTGCACCGTGCCCTCGGGGCCGGTCAGCTCCAGCATCAGACCGGACAGCGGCGTCTCATGCGTCTGCCCGTCCTCGCCCGCCTCGCGCAGCGCGCACGTCAGGACCAGGCGTCCCTTCTGCGGGTGCACGAACGACACACGCGCGCGCGCGGCCTGGCCGACCTGCACGGTCTGCGCCGTCTGCGCGATGGCCACCGCGCCGGCGGGCGCCTGGATCTCCTCGATCGTATACGCGCCCTCGGCCAGCCCGCCGAACGTCAGCGTGCCCGACGCGTCCGTCTCGGCCTCCACCGTCCGGCCGTCCGGCCCGCTCAGGCGCACCCCCGCGCCCGCGAGCGGCGCGCCGGCGGTATCCGTGACCGACACGCAGACTTCGCCCGCCATGGCGTTGACGACCTCAATGGACATGCCCGCCTCGATGGGCAGGTACTCCTCCTGCATGGGCAGATAACCCGCTGGCGCGGACTCCTGGTGCAGGTAAAACTGCTGGCCCGACGGCAGCGCAAAGCGCACAGCCTCCTCGCCGCTGCGCACGCGCATGGGCTCCTGCGGATACAGCGGGTTGGCCCACGGACGCATCTGCCCGTCGGCATCCGCAACATAGACGCCAAACTCCGCGCCAGCCAGCGCCGGCACCTCCACCGGCACATCCGCATCCTGCGTCAGCGACAGGCCACGCACCAGCAGCTCTGCCGTTGCAGCGGCCTCCTGGCTGCGCGCGCCGACATATTGATAGCTGCCCAGCGTCACCTCTTCGCCAGAGGCGGCGGGCAGTGGAGAGAGCAGCAAGGTTCCCGCGAGCAGACCTGCCATCAGCCTACGAATTTTCACGCGTATACCTCCATGGCGCGCGTTCCGGCCCCCGAAAACGCCGCCTTCACGTCCGTGTGCGCAAAGCGCCAAATTTTCATGATTTTAATAGTATCGCAAAGCGCCGCTCTTGTCAAGGAAAGGACATTGTGGTATCGTTTAGGCAAGTCCTCCGTGCGGGGGATGTCAAAGGAGGCCTGAACGGACATGCAGTCCCGTATGTATGAAACCACGTTTACCCTGGCCGCGCGCGACGTCGACTTCACCGGCCGCCTGCGCCCGTCGGCGATCTTCATGCGCATGCAGGAGGACGGCGAGGTCCATGCCAACGCGCTGGGCTTTGGGCGCGAGGCGCTGCTTTCGCGCGGGCTGATCTTCGTGCTCTTCCGCGCGCAGTTGGAGGTGCGGCAGTATCCCGTGCTGGGCGAGGCCGTCGTGCACCGCACCTGGCCGGGCAAGAGCAACCGCTTCTTCTGCCCGCGCTATCACACCTTCAGCCGGCCGGACGGCACGCCGCTGGCCGCCGTGAACACGCTGTGGGCCGTCATCGACCTGGAGAGCCGCGCGATGCGCTCGCCGCTGACCAGCGGCATCTCCATGCCGGATACGTCCGACCTGACGCCGCCGCTGCCCACGCCCGACCACGTCGCCCAGCTGGACGGCCCCGCCCGCATGCGCGCGCACACAGCCGCCTATTCGGACCTGGACGTCAACGGCCACGTGAACAACGCCCGCTATATTGACTGGATCTGTGACAGTCTGGGCGCGCCGCTGCTGCGCACGCACGCGCTGACGAGCCTGCTGGTCAACTACTCCAGGGAAATCCGGCCCGACACGCCCACGCAGCTGTATCTGCGCGGGGACGATCAGGCCTTCTCCTTCCTCGCCTGCGGAGAGGGAGACGAGCGCTTCTTTGAGGCCAGCGGCACATTGACGCCCTGGCAGGACGACCGCCGCTTCTGAGCCGTCACACGGCCGTCCGGTCCGCATCCGCCTGCGCGGGGGCATAGGCGCGCCTTTTGAACCACCGGCGGAACGTCTCGTGCGAGACGCCCATGGCGCGCGCTGCCGTGCGGATCGACGCCTCGCCCGCCTCCACCCGCGCGCACCAGACGCCAAGCTCCGGCGGCACGGGCAGCGGCGGCCGCCCGAAGCGCACGCCGCGCAGCCTCGCGGCGGCGATGCCCTCGGCCTGCCGCTGGCGGATGTTGTCGCGCTCGTTTTCGGCCACAAAGCTGAGCAGCTGCAGCACCACGTCGGCGATGAACGTCCCCATCAAGTCCCTTCCGCGCCGCGTGTCGAGCAGCGGCATGTCCATCACGGCGATGTCGACGCCCTTTTCCTTGGTCAGCACACGCCACTGCTCGATGATCTCCTTGTAATTGCGCCCCAGCCGGTCGATGCTCTTGACGACCAGCAGATCTCCGCGCCGCAGCTTGCGCACCATGCGCTTGTAGGCCGGGCGCTCAAAGTCCTTGCCGCTCTGCTTGTCCATCCAGATGTTCTGCTGCGGCACGGGAAAGCCTTCCATGGCGATCATCTGACGGCTCTCATTCTGCTCGCGCGTCGACACGCGAATGTATCCGTACACCTTTGGCTCCATCGGGCATTCCTCCCCTTCTCCTCGCATCCGTGCCCCGCGCCCGGGGCGCGTTCCCACAAAAAAATCAAAGGAGCGGAACAGACCTTGCGCCTGTTCCGCTCCTCGTTTGTGCCTCCGGGTCAGGCCACGCCTTCCTCCTCCCGAATCAGGAACTCCTCCATCACATAGCCTTCCGTGACGTCTGTCCGGACCTGTACCCAGCCGTCCGCGCCCTCGACCTGTTCCAGCACGATCAGCCGCTGGCCCTTGAGCAGGCGCATACGCACGTCGCTGTCCAGGCTCGGCTCCTTGCGCAGGTTCAGACTCGAGTCGTCCTCGATATTGCCCACCACCGCATACCACGCGCCCTCGGGCAGCTCCTGCGTCACGGGCATCAGCGTGGGGCGCGGCGTGGGCGATGCCTGCGGCCCGGGCGTCGCGTACAGCTCGGCGTCCAGCGTGGGCAGCGCCGAGGGGGCCGACGCGTAGACCGCCAGCTCCATGCCGGGATAGTAGAAGGCCAGGATCTGGTCGTACGTCATGCCGTACTGCTGCGCCATCCACTCCGCGCCGCGCTGGCTCAGGCCCACGCCGTGGCCGTAGCGCCGCGCCTCGACGACAAACGCGCCGTCCGTCTCGCGCACGGTCCAGATCTCGTTCGCGTCCCGGTTGATCGACAGGTTCATCGCCCGCTCCGCATCCGGGAAGGCGGGCAGGTCGATCGTGACCGTGCCGCCCAGCGAGGCAAAGTCCTCCAGTGCGGGCGTGGGCGCGGGGCTGGGCGTCGGCGAGGGCGTGGCCGACGCAGCCGGGGCGGCAAACAGATCGTCCGCCTCGGACGAAGCGGCCGCCGTTGCGGTCGCCTGCGGCTCGCCCAACACGCGGCGGCCGGAGACGCGCAGCGTCAGGCTCATGCGCGACATGACGCGCGAGGGCTCCGCAAAGAGCGGCGTGTGCAGCTGCACGCCCGTCACCTCGTCCACGCGCACGTTTTCCGGCGCGGTGTCCATGGACAGCGCCTCCAGCTGCTCGCTGAGCGAGAGGACGATCAGCGCGTGCAGCGCCTCGCCCACGCCCTCCTCGCCGGGCGACTTGGGGATGCTGTAGGCGCGCACGACGCTCTGCGGGTTTTCCAGGTCGTAGGGATCGTCGACCATGGCGATGTAGCCGTAGTCGCCCCCGCCGCTCCAGACGTTTTCGACCAGCTCGGTCTGGCCGCCGTTGCTGGCGGAATAGTAGCACTCGGCCAGGCGGCCGTTATAGTAGCCGCACACGCCCGCCGTCTGCTCCACGGCCGCGATGGCGTTGGGATAGTCGGGGTTCATGCCGCGGAAGACCTGGTCGTTGGTCGTATCCACGACGTCGTAGTCCCCGCTGGAGCCGATCTTGCGCAGGACGTACGTACGCGCGGCGACGGCCTGCGCCTTGAGCGCCTCGATGGGGAAGCTGTCGCTCATCTCATAGGGCACGACGCCCAGCAGATAGTCCTCCACGTCGATGGTCAGTACCGGCCGGATGACGCCCTGCGACGCGGCCAGCAGCAGGTCGCCCTCATAGAGGTTGCTTCCGCCCTGCAGGCGCATGCCGTTCTCCTCGCCCTCCGGCGCCGCATGGCGCGTGAAGGCGGCCTGTGCGCCCAGGTTGACCGTCATGCCCTCGTAGTGCAGGATCAGCTGCCCGTCGCGCAGCGTCACCGATACCTCCGCCCCGCGCGGAAAGGTCAGCAGGTCGCCCTCGCCCGCCGCGTATACGCCGTCGAAGCGGATGTGCATCTCGTCCTCGATCTGCAGGCGGCTGAGCAGCACGCGCACGCGGCTGTCCCCGCCCTCCGCGGCGGTCGGCGACGCCGGGGGCAGCGCCGGCAGCATGCACAGCGCCAGGGCTAGCGCACACAGCAGGGCGCGCAGCATTCGGGTCCGTTTCGTCCGCAAGATGATGTCTCTCCTTTTCGCCTTACGCATGCGCAAGGGGGGTTTCACTCCTAATGACGAATGAGCGGGCCGTTTTGTTGAATGTTTTTGCGTTTACTTCGCGCCGAATTTCTCGCCGTAGCGCTCGATGGCCTGGGCGATCGCGCGCACCGCGTGGTCGCGGTCGGTCGCCTGGCGCACGACCGTACTCTTCCCCTCCAGCCCCTTGTAGACGGTGAAGAAGTGTCCCATCTCCTCCAGCACGTGCGCGGGCAGCTGGCTGATGTCGAACATGTAGTTGTAGTTCGGATCGCCCAGCGGCACGGCGATGATCTTCTCGTCGCGCTCCTCGCCGTCGACCATCTCGATCATGCCGATGGGCCGGCAGGCCACGAGCGTCAGCGGCTCGATCGCCTCGCTGCACAGCACCAGCACGTCCAGCGGGTCGTCGTCCTGGGCGTATGTGCGCGGGATGAAGCCATAGTTGGCCGGATAGTGCGTGGAGGTGTACAGCACGCGGTCCAGTCTGAGCAGGCCCGTCTCCTTGTCCAGCTCGTACTTGTTCTTGCAGCCCTTCTTGATCTCGATCACCGCCAGGAAGCGCTCCGGGGTGATCTTTTCCGGGGATACGTCGTGCCAAATGTTCATGCCCCATCTCTCCTTCGCAAGCCCGTCGTACAGGATCACACATCTTAAATATATACACGCAAACGCGCCGCGCGTCAAGCCCTTTCGCCGCGCCCGGCTTTTTGCGATGTTACCCTTGACAAACATTCTGTGGATGTCTATGATAATAACCGGCCATACGGCATATCATCGGGGGAAGACGAGAGGGAGGAATACGCATGACGCTGGATCAGCTGCCCATCGGCAAGAGCGCCCGGATCACGCGGGTCGGCGGCGAGGGCGCGCTGCGCTGCCGCCTGCTGGACATGGGGCTCATCCCGCGCACCGAGGTGACGATGCGCAAGGTCGCGCCCATGGGCGACCCCATCGAGCTGCGGCTGCGCGGCTATGAGCTCACGCTGCGCCTGGAGGACGCAAGCAAGATTGAGATTGAGGAGATGCGCGCATGATTTTTGCACTGGCAGGCAACCAGAACTGTGGCAAGACGACGCTGTTCAACCAGCTGACGGGCTCCAACCAGCACGTGGGCAATTTTCCCGGCGTCACGGTCGACCAGAAGAGCGGCACGATCCGCGGGCACAGGGACATGACCGTCGTCGATCTGCCCGGCATCTACTCCATCCGGCCCTATTCGGCCGAGGAGATCGTCACGCGCGACTTTCTGCTCAGCGGGCATCCCGACGGCATCATCAACATCATCGACGCGACGAACATCGAGCGCAACCTCTACCTGACGCTGCAGCTGATCGAACTGGGGCTGCCGATGGTGCTGGCGCTGAACATGATGGACGAGGTGCGGACCAACGGCGGCTCGGTGAACGTGCGCGCGCTCAGCGAGGAGTTGGGCATCCCGGTGGTGCCCATCAGCGCGGCGAAGAACGACGGCATTGAGGAGCTCGTGCGCACGGCCGAGCGCGCCGTGCGTGAACGCATCGTGCCCAGGCGCGTGGACTTCTGCTCCGGCGCGGTGCACCGGTGCATCCACGCCATCACGCACCTGATCGAGGACCACGCCCAGCAGATCGGCGTCAACCCGCGCTTTGCGGCCACAAAGGTCGTGGAGAACGACGCGCCGATGATCGAGGCGCTGCGCCTGAACCGCAACGAGCTGGACATGCTCGAGCACAGCATCACGGAGATGGAGGCCGAAGTGGGCCTGGACCGCAACGCCGCCATGGCCGACATGCGCTATGCGTTCATCGAGCAGCTGTGCCGCCGGACGGTGGAAAAGTGCCAGGAGAGCCGGGAGCACCGGCGCAGCGTGGCCATCGACAGCGTGCTGACGCACCGGGTGTTTGCGATCCCAATCTTTCTTGGCATCATGTTTCTGGTCTTTTACCTGACCTTCGGCGTAATCGGACAGGCGCTCAGCTCGCTGCTGAGCCTGGGCATCGACGGCCTGACGGGCCTGACGGACGCTGCGCTGACGGCCTACGGGCTCAATCCCGTCGTGCACAGCCTGGTCATCGACGGCGTGTTCGCGGGCGTAGGCAGCGTGCTGTCGTTCCTGCCCATCATCGTGACGCTGTTCTTCTTCCTCTCCATTCTCGAGGACAGCGGCTACATGGCGCGCGTGGCGTTTGTGATGGATAAGCTGCTGCGCAAGATCGGCCTGTCGGGCCGCAGCTTCGTGCCCATGCTGGTGGGCTTTGGCTGCTCCGTGCCCGCCATCATGGCCACGCGCACGCTCTCCAGCGAGCGCGACCGGCGCATGACCATCCTGCTGACGCCCTTCATGAGCTGCAGCGCCAAGCTGCCGATCTACGCGGTGTTTGCGGCGGCGTTCTTCCCCGGCCGCGAGCCGCTGGTGATGATCGGCCTGTATGCGATGGGCATGGCCGTGGGCGTGCTGATGGGGCTGCTGCTCAAGCGCACGGCGTTCCGCGGCAATCCCGTGCCGTTCGTGATGGAGCTGCCCAACTACCGCTTCCCCTCGCTGCGCTCGGTGCTGCTGCTGATGTGGGACAAGGCCAAGGACTTCATCGTGCGCGCGTTCACGATCATCTTCACCGCAACGATCGTCATCTGGTTTTTGCAGACGTTCGACCTGCGCCTCAACGTCGTGTCCGACAGCGCCCAGAGCCTGCTGGCCGCGCTGGGACGCCTGATCGCGCCGCTGTTTGCGCCGCTGGGCTTTAATGACTGGCGCGTGTCCACGGCGCTGATCACGGGCTTCACGGCCAAGGAGGCGGTCGTCAGCACGCTGGCGGTCCTGACCGGAACCAGCATCGCCGACCTGGGGCCCGCGCTGTCCGCGTTCTTCACGCCCCTGACCGCGTTCAGCTTCCTGACGTTCACACTGCTGTATACGCCCTGCGTGGCCGCCATCGCCGCCGTGCGCCGCGAGATGCGCTCCCGCGCCGCCGCCGCCTGCGTGTCCGCAATGCAGTGCCTCATCGCCTGGGTGGCCGCGTTCGCCGTCTATCACGTCGCGGGACTGTTCTTTTAAGGCAAAGGATGTGATCGCATGAACCTGCTGGACGTCGCCGTCCTGCTCGCGGTCGGCGCGGCGTTCGCGCTGGCCGTGCGCGCCATGCGCCGGGGCGCGGGCCGCTGCGGCGGCGGATGCGCCGGCTGTCCGCACGCGGGCGCGTGCCATGCCGCCCCGCGCGATCCGCATGGAAGGGAGGCCTCCGCATGTCCGAACCGCTCCAGACCCTGAAGGACTGGGTGCAGCAGAGCCGCCGGATCGTCTTTTTCGGCGGGGCCGGCGTCTCCACCGAGAGCGGCATCCCCGACTTTCGCAGCGAGGACGGCCTGTACCGCCAGCGCTACGCCTACCCGCCCGAGACGATCCTCAGCCACACGTTCTTCGTGCGCCATCCGGAGGAGTTCTTCCAGTTCTACCGCGAGAAGATGCTCTTCACGGACAAACAGCCCAACGCCGCCCACCGCAAGCTCGCGCAGTGGGAGCGCGAGGGCCGGCTCACCGCCGTCGTCACGCAGAACATCGACGGCCTGCACCAGGCGGCCGGCAGCCGCAACGTCCTGGAGCTGCACGGCAGCGTGCACCGCAATCACTGCATGCGCTGCGGCCGCGCCTTTTCGCTCGGCCATGTGAAGGAGAGCGAGGGCGTGCCCCGCTGCCCGTGCGGCGGCATCGTCAAGCCCGACGTCGTGCTCTACGAGGAGTCGCTGGACGAAGACACGATCGAGCGCGCCGTGGCGGCCATCGCCTCGGCGGATCTGCTCATCGTCGGCGGCACGTCGCTGACCGTCTACCCGGCTGCCGGCTTTGTGGACCTGTTCCGCGGCGAACGCCTGGCGCTGATCAACAAGAGCCCTACGTCCAAGGACGCCGCCGCCGGCCTCATCCTGCGCGCGCCCATCGGCGAGGTCTTCGCCCAGCTTCCCTAAGCGGCAAGACGCCGGCAGCCCCTGCGGGCCGCCGGCGTCCTTCTTTTTTGGGTTCAGGCCATCCCGATCTTCTGCATGAGCCGCACGACGGCCGCCTCGTAGGAGACCGGATCGGTGTGATAGCTCAGCGCATGCGCCGCGCCCGGCACGACGAGCAGCTCCTTGTCCGCCGGGCAGGCCGCGTACAGGCGATGGACCATCTCCGTAGGCACGAACGTGTCCTCCCCACCGTGGACGAACAGGAACGGCGCCTTCGCCCGCGCCACCTGGCGCAGCGCGCTGCACTGCTTGAAGCCGTATCCCCCGCGCAGGCGGCAGATCGCGCTGGCGATGGGCAGGATCGGATAGACCGGCAGGTGGAACATCCTGCGGATCTGCGTGGAGAATTCGTCCCACGCGCTGGTGTAGCCACAGTCGGCCACGACGCCGCGCACCTGCGCGGGCAACTCCTCGCCCGCGGCCATCATGACCGTCGCCGCGCCCATCGACACGCCGTGCAGCAGGATGCGGCATGCGGGCCCCAGACGCGCGACGGCCTCCTCGCACCAGCGGCGCACGTCCAGCCGGTCGGGCCAGCCGAAGCCCACAATGCGCCCGTCGCTCTCGCCGTGCGCGCGGTTATCCACCAGCAGCAGTCCGACGCCCCGGTCCAGATAGAACCGCGCAAACGCCGCGAACTCGTTGAGCCCCGTGCTCCGATACCCGTGCACGCACAGCGCCACGCGCCCGTCGGGCCTCTCGGCCGGGAAATAGTACGCGCGCAGCTTCAGGCCATCAAGGGCCTCCACTTCCCAGCGCTCGTGCGGGCGCTCCAGCAGCGCGCGCTTGCACACCAGCGCATGGCGGCGATAGGTCAGCCAGGCGCTCGACTCCTTTTTTTCGTCGTCCTCGCCCGGCTCCGTGGTCGGCTTGCGCGTGAGCATCAGCTCAAAGAGCAGCACGGCCACCGCGACGCACAACACCGCCAGCACGGCCAATGCGATGATGGCGATCTTCACGGCGTTTCGCCGCCCTTCACGCCCTCGACGACCGCTTTCAGCGCGTCAAAGGCCTGCGGCGGCGCGGCCAGCACGCCGATGGGCCGCTCAAAGCCCCACGTGTCGGGCGCGATCGCGCCCACGCGCCCGCCCGCCTCCTGCACAATCAGAGAGCCCGCGGCGTAGTCCCAGGGCGAGAGGCGCAGCTCGAAGTAGCCCTCAAATCGGCCCGCGGCCACGCCGCACAGGTCCAGCGCGGCGCTGCCGGAGCGGCGCACGTCGCAGCACGCGAGAAAGACCGCCTTCGCCGCCGCGAAGCTGCGGTCAGTCAGCTCCAGATTGTACGGCGCCGTGCCGAACGCGATGACGCCGCGGTCAAACGCGCGCTCGCTGACGCGGATCTCCCGCCCGTTCAGGCGCGCGCCGCCGCCCGCCCGCGCGGCGAACAGCTCGTCCGCATAGGGATCGTACACCGCGCCCAGCACGGGCCGCCCATCCCGCAGCAGCGCGACGGACACCGCGCTGTGGCGCAGGCCGCTGATGAAGTTCTGCGTGCCGTCGATCGGGTCGATCACCCAGGCGTAGCCGTCCGGCGCGGCCTCGTTCTGTTTTTCCTCCGCGATGAACCGCGCGCCCGCCAGCATCGGCGTCAGCGCCGCGATGAGCTGCGCCTGCACGGCCTCGTCCAGATTGGTCACAAAGTTGGCGTGCCCTTCCTTCTCGCGCACGCGCACCTCGCCGGCGTTCAGCATGCGCATGCCCGCCGCACGCGCGGCCTCGCACACGCCCAACAGCAGATCATCCATCCGTATCAACCTCCGATCGCGGGCCCTGCGGCCCTTCGAGCCCATTCTATCAACCGCTCCGGACGCTGTCAACCGCTTTTTCATTCGCCGCTCTATCGTATATTTCCGCTTTCTGCTATAATGGACGCCAAAGGAGGCATCGACCGTGGAGAAATTGCGCTTTGGCGTCGCCTATTACGATGAGTACATGCCCTATGACCGCCTGGAGCAGGACGTGCGCATGATGCGCGAGGCAGGCATCAACACCGTGCGCATCGCCGAATCCACCTGGAGCACGCTGGAGCCCCAGCCGGGCGTGTTCGACTTTTCGCATGTCGACCGCGTGCTGGACGCGATGGGCCGCGCGGGCATCGACGTCATCGTCGGCACGCCCACGTACGCCGTGCCGGCCTGGATGGTCAGGCGCCACCCGGGCGTACTTGCCGAGACGCACGCCGGCCCAGGCCACTACGGCCCGCGCCAGATCATGGACATCACCGATCCGGACTACCTGCGCTACGCCGAGCGCGTCATCCGCAAGCTGATCGGCCACGTGTGCGGCCACCCGGCCGTCGTGGGCTATCAGCTGGACAACGAGACGAAGCACTACGACGTGTGCGGCGAGCGCGTGCAGCGGCGCTTTGTGGCGTGGCTCCGGGCGCAGTTTGGCACGACAGACGCGCTCAACGCGGCGTTCGGCCTGGACTACTGGAGCAACCGCGTCGACGACTGGGATGACTTCCCGGACGTGCGCAACACGATCAACGCCAGCCTGCGCGGCGCGTTCGAGCGCTTCCGCCGGGAGCTGGTGACGGAGTTCCTCTCCTGGCAGGCGTCCATCGTGCGCGAGTACGCCCGGCCCGATCAGTTCCTGACGCACAACTTCGACTTTGCCTGGCGCAATCACTCCTACGGCGTGCAGCCGGCGGTCGATCATAAGCAGGCCGCGCAGTGCCTGACCGTCGCGGGCTGCGACATCTATCACCCCTCGCAGGACGGCCTGACCGGCATGGAGATCGCCTTCGGCGGGGCGATCACGCGCGGGCTGCTGCGCGCGCCCTACCTCGTGCTGGAGACGCAGGCGCAGGGCTTCCCCTGCTGGACGCCGTACCCCGGCCAGCTGTTCCTGCAGGCGATGAGCCACCTGGCGCACGGCGCGCACATGGTCGAGTACTGGCACTGGCACTCGATCCACAACGCCATCGAGACCTACTGGAAGGGCCTGCTCAGCCACGACTTCCTGCCCGGCGAGCCGTACCGGGAGGCCTGCCGCATTGGCGAGGCGATGCGCCGCCTTGCGCCGGCGATTGCGGACCTGCGCGTGAAGAGCCGCTGCGCCATCCTCGTGAGCAACGACGCGCTGACCGCCGTGGAGAGCTTCCCCATCGGCAGCGCGGACGAGCCCTGCGACTACAACCGCGTCTTCCGCTTCCTGCACGACGCCTTCTACCGGGCCAACGTGCCCGTGGACGTAATCTTCCCCGAGGATGCGGACGGCCTGGACCGTTACGACCTGGTCGCCGTGCCCGCGCTCTACGCAGCGCCGGAGTCGCTGCTCGCCCGCCTGCGCGACTATGCGCTGGGCGGCGGCACGCTGCTGTGCACGTTCAAGACGGCCTTTTCGGATGAGCACGTCAAGGTCTATCCCGACCGGCAGCCGCACCTGCTCGCGGACGCGCTCGGCGTGAGCTACAGCGAGTTCACGTATCCGTGCGGCGTCACGCTCTCCGGCGTCGGCCTGCCCGCGGATCAGCGCCGCGTGCGCAGCTTCATGGAGCTGGTCACGCCCGCTCCGGGCGCGCAGGTGCTGTGCCGCTACGAGCACCCGCACTGGGGCCGCTACGCCGCCTTCACGCGCAACGCCTGCGGCAATGGCCATGCCTATTACCTGGCCTGCCTGACGTCGGACGAGGCGCTGGACGCCCTCCTGCCCGGCGTGCTGGCCGACGCGGGCATCTCCCTGGACGGCCTGCCGCGCTTCCCGCTGTGCGTGCGCACGCTCGAGGGCGAGGGCCGGCGCGCGCGCTTCTACCTGAACTACTCGGACGATGCGCGGGACATCCGTGCGCTCGAGGGCGGCGTGGACGCGCTCACGGACGAGCCGGTCGCACAGGATGCACCCACCGCGCTCGACCCCTGGGGCGTGCGCATCGTGCTCAGCCGGGCGTGACCGGCAAAAATCAAGCGGCCTGTACGCAGGATGTGCGCGCAGGCCGCTTTTCATGTGCCGTTGTGTCTTTAGGGTCAGCCGCGGGCCTTTTCGCAGGCCTCAAACAGCCCGTTGAGGTAGGCCGCGCCCAGCGCGCGGTCGTACAGTCCGTAACCGGGCTTGCCCGTCTCGCCCCAGATCATGCGCCCATGGTCCGGGCGCACGTAGCCGTCAAAGCCCGTCTCGACCAGCGCGCGGACGATCTCGTACATGTCCAGGCTGCCGCAGGCGGACAGGTGCGCGCGCTCCTCGAAGCTGCCGTCGGGCAGGTTGAGCACGTTGCGGATGTGCATGAAGTGGATGCGCCCCATGGCGCTGTACTTGCGCACCATCGCCGGCACGTCGTTGCTGGCGGCGCAGCCGAGGCTGCCGGTGCACAGCGTCAGGCCGTTGGCCGGGCTGTCGACGAGCCCCAGCAGTCGGTCCAGGTTGCGCTCGCACGTCACGATGCGCGGCAGGCCGAAGATCGGGTAAGGCGGATCGTCCGGATGGATCGCCATCTTCACGCCGCAGGCCTCGGCCACAGGCACGACGGCCTGCAGGAAATACGCGAGGTTGCGCCAGAGTCCCTCCTCACCCACCTGCGCATAGGCCTCGAACAGCGCGCGCAGCTCGCTCTTTTCATAGCTGGCGTCCCAGCCGGGCAGGGAGAGGCCATCCTTGAGGGGATCCAGCCCGCGCAGCTGATCCATGTACATGACCAGGCTCGTCGAGCCATCCGCGCCCGCCCGGTCCAGCTGCGTGCGCGTCCAGTCGAAGACCGGCATGAAGTTGTAGCACACGCACTGGACGCCGTACTTTGCCACACGCCGGATGTTCTCCTGATAGGCCGCGATGTATCCGTCACGCGTGGGCCGGCCCAGCTTGATATCCTCGTGCACGGGGATGCTCTCCACCACGTCGAACACCAGGCCTGCCTGCGCGCACTGGTCCTGCAAGCGCTTGAGGCTCTCCTCGGGCCAGACCTCGCCCGGGCGCACGTCATACACGGCGCTGACGACGCTGCGCATGCCCGGGATCTGGCGGATCTGCCAGAGCTTGACCGGGTCGTCCGGGCCATACCAGCGGAATGACATCTTCATCTGTCGTCGCTCCTTTCGCGCAACTTGGGCATGCGGTGCGCCATCAGCGGCGCAGGTTGCGGATCTGGCGGGACACGTAGAAGATATCCCACAGGTTGATGACGCCGTCCACGCACAGCACCGCGCCGATGAAGGCCGTCGCCAGGTTCAGCGAGAACATCGGGTTGGCGATCAGCATGATGCCCAGCAGCACGCTCAACGCCGAAAACGCCAGCTCCAGCCCCCACGCGCCATACCCCACGCGGCGCAGCTCCAGCGCGGTGCGCACACGCGCCGTGCCGTCGATCACGACCAGCAGTCCCAACAGGATCGGCAGCAGCCCGAGCAGCAGTTCGGGACGGATGAGCAGCACCAGGCCCACGAGCAGCAGCACCACGCCGGCCGACATGTTGACGAAGAGCGCCTCGACGCCCTGCGCCGTAAAGTAGCGAAACAGCTTGTACACGCCCAGCACGACCGCCGCCGCGCCCAGCACGCCGCAGATGACGTTCATCGCGCCCTGCGGCCAGAGCATCAGCACCAGGCCCAGCGCGATGTAGCCCGCAGACAGACCGGTAAAGATTCCACGGATGCGCTTTTCTTCACTCCACATGTTTTACACGTCCCCCTTCTGTTGCGTCCATTCCCGCAGCACGCGGTCGTAGATCCTGCGTTGTCGCTTGCTCATCTGCAGCCCCTGCACGAGCTCCGGCCGCCGCGCGAGCGTGATGCGCAGCGACTGCTCAAAGCGCCAGTCCTCGATCAGCGCATGGTTGCCCTCCAGTAGCACGGCCGGCACCTCCAGCCCTTCGAACACGCGGGGGCGGGTGTATTGCGGATACTCCAGCAGGCCGCTGGAGAAGGATTCGGTCTGCGCGCTCTCCTCGCAGCCGAGCACGCCGGGGATCAGCCGGGCCACCGCGTCAGCCACGACCATGGCCGCCAGCTCTCCGCCGGTGAGCACGTAGTCGCCGACGGACAGCTCCTCGTCGACGCACAGATCGATCGCCCGCTGGTCAAGCCCTTCGTAGTGGCCGCACAGCAGGATCAACTCCTCCTCGCGCGCCAGCTCCTCGGCCTTGCGCTGCGTCAGCGTCTGCCCGCGCGGCGACAGGTAGATGCGCCTTCCCGAAAAGCCCTCGCCCATCGCATGGCGCATCGCATCCACGACCGGCTGCGCCATCATGACCATGCCGGCCCCGCCGCCGAACGGATCGTCGTCCGTATTCTTGTGCTTGCGCTGGGAGAAGGGGCGGATGTCGATCACCTCAAAGGCGATCAGCCCCTTGTCCTGGGCGCGCCCGAGAATGCTTGCGTTCAACACGGGCGCAAACATCTCAGGAAAGATGGTCAGGATCTTGATCTTCATTCTTCCTCCGGAGGCAGGAGCTGTGGACGCTGCGCGTCCAGACGCTCCAGCAGCTCGTACATGCGCTCCTCCTCCGTGTCGATGGAGAGCACCTCGATGTCGCGCAGGGGCACGGTCTCCTCCTCGGCGGGCCGGCCGAAGAAGTCCATCAAATGCAGCGTCACGCGCAGGTCGTTCAGGTCCTTGACGCGGCCAGTGAGCATCTCGTCGCCGATGAGCACGCTGATCACATATCGCTTTTCCTGGCAGTGCTGCAGCGCGCGGCGCAGGATGTCGTCCTCCTCCTCCAGCGGGGATTCAAAGAACGTCACATGCTGCTGGCGGTAGTGCGACAGCAGCATCGCCAGGCGCTGCTCGTACTCCTCACCCGAGAGCACCTGCAGCACGTCCGACGTGCGGCGCAGGCGCCAGCCGTCCAGCTTGCCCCAGGGTGTGACCTCCGCCATGAGCAGGTGGCGGTTGCTGACGCACTCCACAAACCCCGCGCAGAAGCCCTCCGGGTCGCGCGGGTCCGTATAGACCGACGCCAGCGCGCCCTGCGCGGCGATCAGCCGAAGGACGTATAGCGTATAACCGTTGTTCATGAGGCCCTCCTATCGGCCCGGCTGGGCGAAGCAGTGGTAGGCGCGCCGGCCGAAGACGTCGACCGTCTCCAGGCACGGCGTGCCCGAGAGCACGGGGATCTCCAGTGCGTCGGGCAGGCGCGGCCTTTGCTTGCTGCGCGCCGCATTGGCGTAGGGGTGGAACGCGTCGCCGCGCAGGAATCCCGCGGACCACTGATCCACGGCGTCCAGTCCCTCGAAGCGGCCGCGCTCTGGCTCGATCTCGTAGCCGTCCAGATGCACGGTATAAAAGCCGATGCCCACCGCCATCGATGCAAACACGCGCGCCGCAACATCGGACGGCGGCGCCTCCAGCTCCATCTTGCAGCCGAGCAGGCGCTTGCGCGAGACGGTCTGCGCGGCCAGGCTCCGGTCCACGCCCAGGAAGCGGCGGCCACTGCGGGCGGCGGCGTCCAGCGTCGTACCCGAGCCGCAGAACAGGTCGCACACCAGGTCGCCGGGACGGGAGGCGCACAGCACAATTCGCTCCAGCAGCTTGAAGGGCTTTTGTGTGTCATAGCCGGTGCGCTGCGGATCCTTTTGCTGAAGATGGCTCACGTCGTCCCACACGTCGCCGGGATAGGCGGGCTCGTCGTCATAGTAGATGTACTCGCGCCCGCCGGAGCGGATGGTGCGGTAGGTGCGCCCGTCCGCATCCACGCAGCGGCGCATGTGGTTGGACCGGTTTTCCGCGCGCGGCACGGGCACCGCGCGGATGTTGAAGAAGTATTTCCGGCTCTTGGCGTAAAACAGGATGATGTCGTGCTTGCGCGAGAAGTGCCGCAGCGCCCGTCCGCCGGTCTGATACGCCCAGATGATCTCGTTGAGGAAATGCTCCGCGCCGAAGATCTCGTCCATCATCAGGCGCAGATGCGCGTGCATGCGCGCGTCGATGTGCAGGAAGATCGTGCCGTCCTCACGCAGCAGGCCATGGGCCAACGTCAGCGCGCCGCGCATCATCTCCAGATACGCCGCCTCGCTGGGCCACCGGTCGTCATAGGCGGGCAGCGTCAGGCGCGCGCGCGAGCTGCGCCATTCCGCCTCGCCCACGCGCATCTTCATCGCAAAGCGCTCCCCCGTGTTGAAGGGCGGGTCGAGGTAGATCGTCTGCACCTGGCCGCCAAACCTGCTCAGCAGCTCGTCCGCGCACTCCGGCAGGCTGCGCTGCAGCAACAGCCCGCCTGCTCCGCTGCCCAAGTGCACTTCGCGGGCGCAATCGCATCGCCATACCTGCATGCGCTTCCCTCCCCCACATTTCGTTTCATTATAGCATGCGCCGCGCCGGGGGCGCAAGAGGCGCGTGTGCCTGCGCACGCAAAAGCGCCGCCGCCCGGCAGGGCGACGGCGCCGGGTGACATTGCGCTTACGCTTCCGTCTTCCACAGGCCGTGCAGGTTACAGTATGCGTAGGCCGCCACGACCTCGTCGCCCTCGCACAGGCTAAAGCATGCCTCCGGCTTGTCGCCAGGCTGCAGCTCCTTGCGCTGGTTTCCCTGGCGGGTGTGCAGCGCAATCCAAGCGATGTGGTGCTCGGCCGCCATGGGATGCGCCGTCGAGCCGACGCAGACGCGAACCTCGCGCCCGTCCGCATGGATCACGGGCAGGTGCTTTTCCGTCGCCGCCTCAGTGGTGTTGGGCACGATCTCCTGCATCTTTTCGCCGCAGCACATGACCGGCACGCCGGTATTGCGCACGAAGGCGATGATGTTGCCGCAGTGGGCGCAGACATAGAACTTCATGGACGTTCTCTCCTTATTCAGTGGGCGTGGTTGCGCCCGAATGTCAGTTTCATGGTTCTTCTCGTTCAGGATGCGGCGTCACGCGGCGCTTCATGCTCCACAGGGCCGTCGCGCAGCAGCTCGAACACCGCGCGCTCGTCCGCACACGCGTCGTAGTCACCGGTGAGCAGGCCAGGGTGGTGATAACGCACGCCGCGCCGCTCGTTGCGCGCAAGGCATTCCGTCAGCGTATCCACCCCATGCGCCCTCGCGAAGCGGACGAACGCGGCAATACGCATCTGCGCAAACAGGCCCTGACCGCAGGGGAAATCCGCGCACTGCCAGCAGCCCTGTAGGCCGCGCGACAGGCAGCACGCCCGGATACCGCAATCGGCCTCGCTGGGACAGCCCTGCAACAGGCAGCCTTTGCAGCCGGGGTGCTCGTCACACAAAAAGCAGCACAGGCCGCAGGGTGCGATGCCCCTGGACGTATCGACGGCGCGCTTCGTCTCCTGCATGGGACCTTCCCCCTTTCGTCTTCGTCGGTGGGTTCATAAAGAAAGAACGGCGGTTTTCCCGCCGCTCTTTGGAAGATCAGGCCTTGCCGTTGCAGCCCATGACGTGCACGATCTTGTGGCGCACCATGTCGCGCAGCGCCAGACGCGCAGGCTTGAGGTACGCGCGCGGATCGAACTCGCTGGGATGCTCCGCGAACTCCTTGCGGATGACGCCGGTCATGGCCAGGCGCAGGTCGGAGTCCACGTTGATCTTGCACACCGCCATGGAGGCAGCCTTGCGCAGCATGTCTTCCGGCACGCCCTGCGCGCCCGGCATGCTGCCGCCGTACTTGTTGATCATCTCGACGTACTCGGGCATGACGGAGGAAGCGCCGTGCAGCACGATCGGGAAGCCCGGCAGGCGGCGGGAGACCTCCTCCAGGATGTCAAAGCGCAGGTGCGGCTCGCCCTTGAACTTGTAGGCGCCGTGGCTGGTGCCGATGGCGATGGCCAGGGAGTCGACGCCGGTGGAGTGGACGAACTCCTCGACCTCATTGGGATCGGTGTACAGCGCGTCGTCCGCCTGCACCTTCACGTCGTCCTCCACGCCGGCCAGGCGGCCCAGCTCGGCCTCGACGGTGACGTTGTACTTGTGGGCGTACTCCACGACGCGGCGGGTCTGCTCGATGTTCTCCGCCAGCGGCAGGTGCGAGCCGTCGATCATGACGGAGGTGAAGCCGCCGTCGATGCAGCTCTTGCAGGTCTCAAAGTCGGGGCCGTGGTCCAGGTGCAGCGCGATGGGCAGGTCGACGCCGGAGTCCTTAGCGTCCTGCAGGGCGGCCTCGACGAGCTTGACCAGGTAGACGTGCTTCGCATAGGCGCGCGCGCCCTTGGACACCTGCAGGATCACGGGCGCCTTCTCCATGATGGCCGCCTCGGTGATGCCCTGCACGATCTCCATGTTGTTCACGTTGAACGCGCCGATCGCGTAACCGCCGGCATACGCCTTTTTGAACATCTCGGCAGTATTGACCAGAGCCATTTCGATCACTCCCTATCTTCTTTCGAAAATGTTCCGCAACCTATTATATCAATTTTTCACGTGTTTGAACAGCCCCCCGCTTCCCTTTTGTGGAATTTTTGACGTCTTTTCGCCGCATTGCGCCCACTGTGCACAAAACATTTGACGCAGCCGCCGCTACGGGGTATACTGGAAATACTTGATCAGGATCGGATGGGGACTTATGGACCGTCGTTTGGAATGGATGGCGACCGCGGCCTTCGGGCTGGAGGGCGTGGTTGCAAACGAGCTGCGCCACATGGGCGTCGAGGCGCGCGCGGAGATGGGCGGCGCGCGGTTCACCGCGCCGCCGGAGCAGGCCTTTTCGGCCAACCTGTGGCTGCGCTGCGCGGACCGGGTGCTGCTGGTCATGGGCCGCTTTCCGGCGCGCACGTTCGACGAGCTGTTCGAGGGCGTGCGCGCCCTGCCCTGGGCGGACTTCATCCCGGCGGACGGGCGTTTTCCCGTCACCGGCCGCTGCGCGCGCTCGCAGCTGATGAGCGTGAGCGACTGCCAGGCCATCGCCAAGAAGGCGATTGTCGAGCGCCTGAAGGCCGCCTACGGCCGCTCGTGGTTCGACGAGACGGGCGCCGTCTACGCCGTGAACGTCGCCCTGCACGGCGACATCGCCCAGGTGACGCTCGACGCCAGCGGCGCGGCGCTCAACCGGCGCGGCTACCGCACCTGGAACGGCGAGGCCCCGCTGCGCGAGACGCTCGCGGCTGCGCTGGTGCAGCTCTCGCCCTGGCGGCCCGGCCAGGCGCTGTACGATCCCATGTGCGGCACGGGCACGCTGCTCGTGGAGGCGGCCATGCGCATGGCGGACCGCGCGCCCGGCCTGACGCGGCCCTTCGACTGCGAAAGCTGGGGCTTCATGCCCGCCGGGGAAATGCGCCGGCTGCGCGAGGAGGCGAAGGCGCGCTTTGATCCCGCGCGCGTGGAGGGCATCGCGGGCAGCGATATCGACCCGCAGGCGCTGGAGCTGGCGCGCCGGCATATCGCGCAGGCGGGCCTCGCGGGCCGCATACCGCTGCGGGAGGCGGACGTGCGCGACGTGCGGCTCGAGGCCGGCCGCGGCACGTTCCTGACCAATCCGCCCTATGGCGAGCGCCTGTCGGACCGCAGGGCCTGCGAGGCGCTCTACCGCGAGCTGGGCCTGCTCCTGCGCCGCCATCCCGGCTTCCACCTGGCCTGCATCACCTCGCACCCGGGCTTCGAGCGCAGCTTCGGCCGCCGCGCGGACAAGCGCCGCCGCCTCTACAACGGCCGCCTCGAGTGCGAATTCATGACGTTCTTTTCCAAGGAAAAGCCGGACGGACGCGCGTCCGACCGGCCAAAAAAGGAGGGTTGAGCCATGAAGACGCTCTGCGCCCGCGCCCTGCGCTCGCGCCGCCGCGCGCTGGGCATCACGCAAAAGGAGCTCGCCTTCTACCTGGGGCTGCACAAGGATGACATCGAGCGCATGGAGTCCGCGGACGCGGGCGTGTCCGACGACCTGCTGGCCCGCCTGGGCGGCGCGCTCTCCTGCGGCGCGGAGCGGCTGCTCGTCCCGCCGGAGGACGCGCTCACCCGCGAGGACATGGAAGCCCTGCTCACCTTTGCGCGCCTGACGCCCGAAAAGCGCCGCGCCGTCGCGGAGATCATTCGCCAGCTTGCGCGTCCTCTGTAAAGCGCACCGTGCCCATCCGCTCGATCACAAAGGAAATCCCGCCTGCACCGAAGGTCGCGTGCAGGCTTTTTTTACGCCCGTCCGCCTCCACAAGCGCCGCCTGCGCGCCGGCCCAGTCCGCCGGCAGCGAGAGCGTCACGCTCAGCCGGTCCGCCAGATCCAGCGCCTCTCCCTGCGCGTCCAGCAGCGCAAGGCGCGCGTTCAGCGCGTTCGGTCCGTCCGGCTCGACCGACAGCGCCAGCGACGCGCCCCGCTCAAAGCGTCCGCCCATCGCATAGCGCGCCCGCGCCTCCAGCCCCGTCTGTCCGCAGCGCGCCGTCAGCTCCTCCGCCTCGATGGGCCCGCCGACGATCAGCAGCCCGTCCGGCGCAGAGCGCGTGCCGTCCACGCACAGCGAGAACGCATACGTCCCGGCCTGCGCCTCTGGCGTGACGCGCAGCGTCAGCGTCTTGTCCGTCGGCGCGCCCGTCACATCTGCCAGCTCGATGCCCTCGGGCGCCGCCTCGCCGGGCGTCGCCGCAAACGCCACGCCGATGTCCAGCCCGTAGTCCGCAAAGCCGCGCAGCGCCACGTCGTATTCGACGAGCGTCTCCCCGCCCACGGGCGCCTCGTTCTTCTGTGAGCCGATCTCGATTTCCCGCGTCCCGTCCGCCGCGCCGCACAGCGCCAGGCATGCGACCAGCAGCAAGGCGCAGATGATCCCGTTTTTCATCGCGTTCATCTCCCGACAAACAGACGATCATGGTTTGGGTTTTCCTGCGCATACTAGGTACATCTCTCCCGGAAAGCGAGGAAAACCCATGCATTCCCAATCCAGAAAGGTCGTGCTCGTCGGCGCCGGCATGGTCGGCATGAGCTACGCCTATGCGCTGCTCAATCAGAGCGCCTGCGACGAGCTGCTGCTCATCGACATCGACGCCGCGCGCGCCGAGGGCGAGGCGATGGACCTGAGCCACGGCCTCGCCTTCTCGCCCGGACACATGCGCATCGCGACCGGCCAATATGCGGACTGCGCGGACGCGGACATCGTCGTGCTGTGCGCCGGCGTCGCGCAAAAGCCCGGAGAGGAGCGGCCCGCGCTGCTCGCGCGCAACGCGGAGGTCTTCCGCTCCATCGTCGAGCCGGTCGTGCGCTCCGGCTTCTCCGGCATCTTCCTGGTGGCGACCAACCCCGTGGACGTCATGACGCGCCTGACGCAGGCGCTGTCGGGCTTCGCGCCAGGGCGCGTCGTCGGCACGGGCACCGCGCTGGATACCGCCCGGCTGCGCTACCTGCTGGGCGAATACTTCTGCGTGGACCCGCGCAACGTGCACGCCTACGTCATGGGCGAGCACGGCGAGAGCGAGTTCGTCCCCTGGTCGCAGGCAATGCTGGCGACCAAGCCGGTCTTCACCGTCTGCGAGGAGTCCGGCGGCCGCTTCCGCGCCGGGGACATGGAGGGCCTTGCCGATCGCGTGCGCTGCGCCGCGCAGCAGATCATCGCGGCCAAGCGCGCCACCTACTACGGCATCGGCATGGCGATGGCGCGCATCACCCGCGCGCTGCTGGGCGACGAGAACAGCGTATTGACCGTCTCGACGCTGCTGCGCGGGGCGCACGGCGTGCGCGGCGTGTTCGCGGGCATCCCCTGCGTCGTGGGCGGCGCGGGCGTGCGCGAGACGCTGACGCTCCCGCTGCTGCCCGAGGAGGAGGAGCGCTTCCGCCTCTCGTGCGAGGTGCTGGACGCGTGCTGGAAGGAGCTGTCGTTCTGAGCGCAGACCCAAACGGGCGCCGCCGGTCTTCCGGCGACGCCCGTCTTCATGCGCTCACAGCTCGCGCAGCGCGTCGATCAGCTCCGTCTTGGAGGCCGTGCGCTCGTCCTTGCGCTTGATGACCCGCGCCGGCACGCCCGCGACCACGACGCCCGGCTCCACGTCGCCGATGACGACCGCGCCCGCCGCGACGACCGCGCCCGCGCCCACGCGCACGCCCTCGATGACCACGGCGTTGGCGCCGATGACCACGTCGTCCTCAATGACGACCGGCTGCGCGCTCGGGGGCTCGACCACGCCCGCGAGCACCGTGCCCGCGCCGATGTGGCAGCGCTTGCCCACGATCGCGCGGCCGCCGAGCACCGCGCCCATGTCGATCATCGTGCCCTCGCCGATGACCGCGCCAATGTTGATGATCGCGCCCATCATGATGACCGCGCCGTCGCCGATCTCGACCTGGTCGCGGATGATCGCGCCCGGCTCGATGCGCGCGTTGAAGCGCTTGAGGTCCAGCAGCGGGATCGCGCTGTTACGCCGGTCGTTCTCCACGACCAGCTCCTCGATGTCCGCGGCGTTCTGCTCCAGCGCGGGCTGCACGTCCTTCCAGTCGCCGAAGACGATCTGGTCGCCCGCGCCGAACACCTTGCAGCCCTCGAACGAGAGCGGGCGCTTGGCCTTCACGTACGCCTTCACGGGCGTCTGCTTCTGGGATTCCCGGATGATGCGGATGATCTCGTATGCGTCCATTAGCGTCCTCCAAACAATACGTCGTCCATGTCGTAGAGCCCGGCGGGCATGTCCCGCACAAAGCGCGCGGCCTTGACCGCGCCCACGGCGAAGATGCGCCGGCTGTCCGCCCTGTGGCGCAGCTCCAGCTCCTCCTGCTCGCCGAAGAAGCGCACGCTGTGCTCGCCCGCGACCGTGCCGCCGCGCAGGCTGTGCATGCCGATCTCGCGCCCGCGCGCGCCGACGAGGCCCTCGCGGCCGTATTGCACGGCGTACACGCCCTGCGGGTCGACGGCCGAGCGCAGCATCTTCGCGGTGCCGCTGGGCGCGTCGACCTTCTGGCGGTGGTGCGTCTCGACGATCTCGATGTCAAAGCCCTCGCCCAGCGCGCGCGCCATCTCCGCAGCGATGCGGCGCATGACCGTCACGCCCACGGAGAAGTTCTGCGCGCGCACGATCGCCACGCTGCGCGCGGCCTCGCGGATGGATTCCTCCTGCGCGGCGGACAGGCCCGTCGTGCCCAGCACGAGCGGCACCTTCAGCTCCAGCGCGTCCGCCAGCAGCGGCAGCAGGTTGCCCGGATAGGAGAAGTCGATCGCCACGTCCGGCGAGGGGACGGCGCGCAGCGAGGGCAGGCGGCCCTGGTCCACGACGCCGGCGATGCGCAGGTCCTCCTGCGCGCGGCACACGTCCTCGACCATCTGCCCCATTTTACCGTAACCGATCAGCGCCAGGTTCATGCGATCACCCGCAGCGCTTCTGCCAGCACCTCGCGGTGCGCTTTCTCCATCCCGCAAAGCGGCAGGCGGTAGCCGCCCACGTCCATGCCCAGGAGGTTCATGGCCTCCTTGACCGGAATGGGGTTGACCTCCATGAACAGCTTTTCGATCAGGTCGGTGTACTTCAATTGCAACGCCCGCGCGTGCGCCACGTCGCCCGCGGCAAAGGCGGCCACCATCTCGTGCGTCCGGGCCGGGCAGACGTTGGCCAGCACGGAGATCACGCCCGTGCCGCCCAGCGACATCACCGGCACGATCACCGCGTCCTCACCCGAGAGGATGCAAAAGTCCTCCGAGGCGTAGCGCGCAATCTTGGCGACGTAGGCCAGGTTGCCACTGGCCTCCTTGATGCCGGCGATGTTCGGATGGCGCGACAGGCGCTCGACCGCCTGGACGGACAGGCTGCACGCCGTGCGGCCCGGCACGTTGTACATCACCACCGGCACGCCCGCCGCGTCGGCGATCGTCTCAAAGTGGCGGACCATGCCCTCCTCGTTGGCCTTGTTGTAGTAGGGCGTGATCGCCAGCACGCCGTCCGCGCCCATCTGCGCGTAGTGGCGGGCCTTCTGAACGGAGACGGCCGTGGCGTTGGAGCCCGCGCCGACGATGACCGGCACGCGCCCGGCGACGGTGTCGATCACGCACTGCGCGACCGCGTCCTGCTCCTGCTGCGTGAGCGTGCTGGCCTCGCCCGTGGTGCCCAGCGGCACGAGGCCGTCGGTGCCCTCCTGGATGTGCCACTCGCACAGCTCCCTGAGTTTTTCGAGGTTGACGCTTCCATCCGCATGAAACGGCGTGACCAGCGCGACATAGCTTCCCTTCAGATTCATCGCGTTCCCTCCCTGTCTAGCGTTCGAGCGATTCCACAAAGCGCTCCAGGCGGTCCATGCCCTCGCGCAGTTCCTCGTCGCTGTAGCAATAGGTGATGCGCACAAAGCCCTCCACGCCAAAGCAGCTGCTCGGCACGACGGCGACCTTCGCCTCGCGCATGAGCCGCAGCGCAAACGCCTCCGACGTCATGCCGAAGCGGGCGATGCTCGGAAAGACGTAGAACGCCCCGTCCGGCCGCGCCGTCTCCAGTCCCATCTTCTCCAGCCGGCCCAGCACGTAGTCGCGCCGCTGCAGGTAGCGCAGCCGCATCGGCTCGATGTCCACGTCAAAGATCCCCTCGCAGCCCCGCTGCGAGAAGGCCGACACGCCCACCACCAGCGCGGCGTGCACCTTGAGCATCTGGCGCGCCACCGGCGCGTCGGCGATGCCGTAGCCCACGCGCCAGCCGGTCATCGCATAGGGCTTGGAAAAGCTCTGCACCACGATCAACCGATCGCGCAGCGTCCTGTCATCCATCAGATGCGGCACATCCGGCCGATAGACCAGCCGGTCATACACCGCGTCCAGCAGCACGAAAAGGTCATGCTCCCGGGCCGCGCGCGCCACCCGCTCCAGCGACGCCGCCTCCAGCACGCAGCCGGTGGGGTTGTTGGGCGAGGTGATCAGGATGGCCTTCGTGCGCGGCGTCAGGCATGCGTCCAGGCGCTCCTGCGCGATCTGAAACCCGTCCGCCTCGGTGTGCAGCGGCACGTACACGCCGCCGGCCAGGGCGATCAGCTGCTCGTACAGGCCGAACGCCGGCACCGGCACGATCACCTCGTCGCCGGGGTTGAGGATGGCCAGCAGCGCGCTGGCGATGGCCTCGGTCGAGCCCGCGGTCACGATGACCTCGTCCGCCGTGTAGTCTGTGCCGTGGCGGGCGTTTTCATGGGCCGCAATCTGCGCGCGCAGCGGCTCGTAGCCCGCGTTGGGCGGGTAATGCGTGTAGCCCTCGCCCAGCGCGCGCCGGGTGCGCTCGCAGACTGGCGCGGGCGTGTCAAAGTCCGGCTCGCCCAGCGTGAGCGAGATGCATCCCTCGATGCGCCTGGCCTCGGCGGTGATGCGCCGGATGCCGCTGGGCTGCATCGCGACGACCGCACGGTTCATCTCCATCGCAGCGTCCCTCCCATACGTTTCGGATTATAGCATGGAAAATCCGCCCGGTCAACGATCGGGCGGATGGTTGGGGCAACATCTCACTTCTTGGGCTGGCGGCGCAGGTACGCGGGCACGTCCGACAAATACGAACGGCTCGAGGTCTCCTGCTGCGCCTCTTCCGGCGGCTGCTCGCGCACGGGGTTCTGCTGCGGCGGCATGCCCTGGAAGGGCGACACGCGCTGCGGCGCAGGCCCGCGGTTCATGCCGCTGTTGACGAACGAGGGGATCTCCGGCTCGCCGTCCTGCGGCCCGTAGCCGCCCTCGGCGCGCTGCGCGTACATGCCCTCCGCGGGAGTATAGCTCGAATCGTAGCGCGAATACGCGCGCGGCTCTTCGGGCGCGCCGTAGCTCGTCTGCGTCACGGGCACGTACGGCGCCTGCGAGGGCGCGTAGGCCTGGCGCTGGCGCTTGACGGGCTCGCGCGGCGGGAACGGCGTCTTTTCAAAGCCGGTGGCGATGACGGTGATGCGCACCTCGTCCTCGAGCGACTCGTCGATCCCGGCGCCGAAGATGATGTTCGCCTCGCTGTCGGCCGCCTGCATGACCAGCTGCGCCGCCTCGTTGATGTCGATGATGCTCATGTCCGGGCCGCCGGTGATGTTCATCAGCACGGCGCGCGCGCCGTCGATGGAGGTCTCCAGCATCGGGGACTGGATGGCGTTCTTGGCGGCCTCGACCATGCGGTTTTCGCCCTGGCCCACGCCGATGCCCATGTGCGCCATGCCGCCCGACTCCATGACCGTCTTGACGTCCGCAAAGTCCAGGTTGATGAGCGCGGGCACGGCGATCAGGTCGGAGATGCCCTGGATGCCCTGGCGCAGCACGTCGTCGGCGATGCGGAAGGCCTCGAGCATGGTCGTGCCCTTGCTCACGACCTGCAGCAGCCGGTCGTTGGGGATGACCACCAGCGTATCCACGCGCTGCTTGAGCTCATTGATGCCGGCCTCGGCGTTCTTCATGCGCTGCTTGCCCTCGAACAGGAAGGGCTTGGTCACCACCGCGATGGTCAGGCAGCCCAGCTCGCGCGCGACCTCGGCCACGATGGGCGCGGCGCCCGTGCCGGTTCCGCCGCCCATGCCGGCCGTGACGAACACCAGGTCGGAGCCCTTGAGCGCCTGCGCGATCTCCTCGCGGCTCTCCTCGGCCGCGCGGCGGCCGATGTCGGGCACGGCGCCGGCGCCCAGGCCCTTGGTCAGCTTTTCGCCGATCTGGATCTTATGCTGCGCCTGCGACAGGTTCAGCGCCTGCTTGTCCGTATTGATGGAAACAAACTCGACGCCGCGCAGCCCCGAGTCCACCATGCGGTTGACCGCGTTGTTGCCGCCGCCGCCGCAGCCGACGACCTTGATGGACGCGTAGGAATTCTGTTCGACTTCAAACTCGAGCACAAGTCATCCCCCTTTTGTTGTCAAAAAAGCTTTATTTGCCCAGCAGTTTTTGGAAGAAAGAAGAGGCCTTGCCGAGCAGGGAATTCTCTTCTTCGCTGGATTCAAGCGTCTCAAAGACCAGGTCCACCAGGCCCAGGGCGCTGGAATAGATGGGGCTGTTGAGCTTGGCGGTCTTGGCCGCGGGCTGGCGCACGGCCCGTCCCAGCTGATTGGACAGGTAAACGCGCCCGCCGTTCATCGGGGCGATGCCGCCGCCCGTGAGGTAGATGTTGGACCAGCTGCCCAGGCGCACGCCGCTGTGGTCGATGCAGTCCTGGATCATCTCGGCGATCTCGTCCACGCGCGGCTCGAGCACGCGCGCCACCTGCTCATGAGTGAACGCCTCGCCTCCCTCGGCCGCCTCCTGCTTGTCCTCGCCGCTGGTGTTGAACACATATCCGCGCTTGATCTGCTCGCACTGGGCCATGGGGGCCTCCAGGCCCGTGACCAGGTCCAGCGTGATGTGCGCGCCGCCGACCGGCAGCACCTTGTGGAAGATGAGCGCGTCGCCCTCGACGGTCATCACCTCGGTGGACAGGTAACCCACGTCCACCAGCACGGCGGTGCGGTCGCGATCCTCCGGCGTCAGGAACAGCAGCGCCTCGCCCATGGGCGTGGAGTAGAAGCCCTTGACCGTCAGGCCCAGCTGCGCCATGCGGTTGGAGACGTCGTTGAGGAAGAACTGGTCGGCGACGATGAAGGAGACCATCGCCCGCAGCGTGCTGCCCTTCATGTCGACCGGTTCCATCGTCTTTTTGCCCTCGTCGACCATGAACCAGGCGGGCGAGCGGTGGATGATGGCGCCGCGCAGGGGCTGCACCTCCTCCGTCGCCTGGATGAACACGCGCTCCACGTCGGCGGGCGTCACGCGCGGGTCTGCGCCCTGCAGCTGCACCTGCGTCTCGATGACGTACACCCTGGAGAACTCGCCCGGCACGCCGACGTACACTTCCCGGATGCGCCGGTGGGACTGTGCTTCGGCCTCCGCGATGGAATCCTGGATCGCCTGGCTGACCAGCGTAGGCGCGTTCCACTCGCCGTCCATGAAGCCGTCGTAAGGAACCGTCCCCGCGCCGATGATGTCGCAGCGGTGATAACTGCCGCTTTCCGCCACCAGGGTCACGATTTTCGACGTTCCGAAGTCGACCACAGCCGCTGTCTTTTTCATCTTCGTTTCTACTCCCCGCTGCGCGCTGCGCGCGCGCCAAATGGTAACCTCTGACGTACATAAAGCCGGATACTATATTTTAACCTTTTTACGCGCCATATGCAAGAACCATTGCGAAAAACAGTCTGTTTTCGTTTATTTTTCTCGAGCAGACCGCGGTTTTGCGGGAGAAAATCTGATATTTGTACGAACCGACGGTCTGTTTTTTGCATTTTTCTCACTGCGCCGGCACAAAATCGGCCACCTGCGCCGAAGAGACGTCGAGTTTGGCGCCCATCAGATCGAATTGGAGCCCATCCTCCTGTTCGGCCAGGCGCGCCTCCTCGTCGGCCTCCTCCTGGGTCATGGTGCCGTTTGCGACGGCGCGGGCGCGCTGCTGGGCGGCCTCCTGCTTGGCCTGGGCCTCGCGCTGCTCCACCTCGGCCAGGAACGCGGGGCTGTCGATCTGGCGCAGCACCTCCTGAGCGATGGAGATCTTCGTCTCCATGTTCTCCACGTCGCCCAGCTCGATCTTGAGTCCGTCGGTGGTCATCAGGTAGAGGTTGTCCGAATTCTCCGCATTCAATTCAACGGCGCGCCCGGTCAACTCGCTGCGCGCGAGCACGGCGAGCACCTTCTGCACGGCCTGGGTCTGCCACTGCATCTCGGTCTGAAGCTCCTCGCCGATGGCCAGGCGCTTGATCTTCAGCCCCGTGACGACGGGCACATCCAGCGTTTCGCTGTCCGCGCTATATTGATCGAGCACGCGTCCCTCGTCGTCGAGCACGAACATGACGCCCAGATACGTCACCGTTGCGCTGGGCTGGCGCTCGCTCACGCGCAGGATCAGGCCGTCCGGATAGACGATCTGCATGCCCTCAAAGCGCAGGTAGCGGTTGCTCTCCACGGCCTGGCGCAGCTGCCCCTCGTTGATGGAAAAGATGGACTGGTACATGCTCACCCCCGCGATATCCGCAATCTGCTGGGGCGTATAGCGCGTGACGTCGCCTTCCACCTGCACGCTGCGCAGCACGAAGACCGTGCTGCGCGCCAGCAGGAAGCCGATCAGCGCAAGCGTGAGCAGCACCGCGAGCGCCGTCAGGCCCGGGTGTCCGGGCGCGCGGCGCGGGGGAGCGTATCGTTCATCCATCCATTCCACCTGCTTTCATTCGTCCGTCTGCCGTTCTCGCCGGATCCGGGCGCCCAGGCCGCCGAGCATCCACTCCAGCCGTTCATATCCGCGGTCGATGAGCTCCGCGCCCTCCACGACCGTCTCGCCGTGCGCCGCCAGCCCCGCGATCAGCAGCGCCGCGCCGCCGCGCAGGTCGCGTGCGCACACCCGCGCGCCGTGCAGCGACCGCACGCCGCGCACGATCGCCGTGCGGTCCTTGACCACGATGTTCGCGCCCATGCGCCGCAGGTCGCCCACGTGCGTGAAGCGGTTTTCGAAGACCGTCTCCATGATGATCGACGTGCCGCGCGCGCAGCATGTGAGCGCCAGCATCTGCGCCTGCATGTCGGTGGGAAACCCCGGATACGGCAGCGTGATCAGCTGTCCCGGGCTGTCCAGCCGCGGCGGAGCGGCCAGCGCCACGCGCCCTGCGCCCGCCTCGACGCGGCAGCCCATCTCGCGCAGCTTGGCCATGACCGCCCCCAGCTCCTCCACCGGCGCGTCGGTCAGTTCCACCTCGCCGCCCGTGGCGGCGGCCGCCGCCAGCAGCGTGCCCGCCTCGATCCGGTCAGGCATCGGACGGTATGTAGCGCCGCGCATGCGCCGTACGCCCTCGATCTCGATCGTGGCGCTGCCCGCGCCCGCGATGCGCGCGCCGCAGGCATTCAGGAACCGCTGCAGGTCCGCGATCTCCGGCTCGCGCGCGGCGTTGTGGATCACCGTGCGGCCCGGAATGCGCGCCGCGGCCATCATCACATTTTCCGTCGCGCCCACGCTCGGATAGTCCAGGTGCACCTCGCCCCCGCGCATCCGGCCGCCGTCGCACACGACCAGGCCGCCCTCCTCGCGGATGTCCACGCCCAGCGCCGTAAGGCCCGACAGGTGCAGGTCGATCGGGCGTTGGCCGATCTCGCATCCGCCCGGATACGGGACGACCGCCCGGCGCAGGCGGCCCAGCAGCGCGCCCATCATGAACACGGACGAGCGCAGCCGCTTGGACAGATCCTCCGGCATCGTGTCGCTGTGGATGGATGACGGATCCACCCGCAGCGCCGCGCCCTGCGCGGACACCTCGCATCCCAGCGTCTGCAGGATGCGCACCATGTTGCTGACATCCGCAATGTCGGGGCAGTCCAGCACCGTCGTCGGGTCGTCCGCCAGGATCGCCCCCGCGAGGATCGGCAGCACCGCGTTCTTGGCGCAGTGCACGCGCACCGCGCCCGACAGCCTGTGCCCGCCCTCTACCCGAAACCTTTCCATCCGCACACCTCCAACGCCTTGTCGCTATTACTCTATGGCGAAGGCGGGAAGGGTGTGAAGGGCGTCAGCGCAGCTGTTCGCAGGTGCGCGAGATCGACAGCAGCACGCCGACCGCCGCCATCATGAGGCTCACGGACGTGCCGCCCGCGCTGAAGAACGGCAGCGGCAGGCCGGTCGTGGGCAGGATGCCGATGACCACGCCGATGTTCAGAAACGCCTGCACGCCGATCATCGTCGTGATGCCGGCGGCCAGCAGCGAGCCGAACCGGTCCGGGCAGGTCAGCGCCACGCGGATGCCGGAGAAGACGAACGCCGCGAACAGCGCGATGACCGCGGCGCAGCCCACGAGGCCGAAGTCCTCGCCGACGATGGCGAAGATGAAGTCCGACTCCGGATAGGGCAGGTAGGCGAACTTCTGCCGGCCCATGCCCAGCCCGCGGCCAAACAGGCCGCCGGAGCCGAACGCGATGAGCGACTGCGAGAGCTGGTAGCCCTCGTCGCTCATCTTGGCGAACGGGTCGCGGAAGGAGAGCAGGCGCTCGCGCCGGTAGGGCGCGCTCCAGGCATAGGCCGCGCCCAGGCACAGCCCGCCCGCGCCCAGCAGCGCCAGGTGGCGCCATCTGGCGCCCGCGACGAGCAGCATCAGCACCGCGACGATGAGGATGCTGCCGCCGGTGGAGAGGTTGGGCTGCTCCAGAATCAGCAGAAACATCACGCCCGGCACGCACAGCAGTGGCGCAATGCCGGTGAAGAGCCGGTCGATCCGCTCGCCGCGCCGCGTCAGCGCGCCGGCCATGAATGCGACCATCGCGAACTTGGCAAACTCCGAGGGCTGAAAGCTCAGCCCCGCCAGGTTCAGCCAGCGGCGCGAGCCGTTGACATATACGCCCACGCCCGGCACCAGCACGAGCACGAGCAGCACCGCGCTGGCCGCCAGCATCGCCAGCACGACCGGCGGGCGCATGAAGATCCGGTAGTCGGCACGCGAGAGCACGAAGCACGCCGCCGCGCCCAGGCCGATGCCGACCAGCTGTTTTTTGACCGTCGCCAGCGCGTCGCCGCTGTCCTGCGCGGTGTAGTACGTCGCGCTGAAGAGCACGACCAGCCCGAAGAGCAGCAGCAGCACCATGCACACCACGACGCTCAAATCCACGCCCCGCTGCGGGCGGGCCATGCGCTTGACCACACAGAGCAATGCCATCCCCCACTTCTTTTGCAGCGGGGCGAGGTCATTTCATCTCCATGACCAGGGCTTTGAAGGCGTCCCCCCGCTGTTCGCAGTTTTCAAACATGTCAAAACTTGCGCACGCAGGAGAGAGCAGCACGTTGTATCCGGGTCTGGCCATGCTGCGGCAGCGGGCGACCGCTCTTTCCAGCGAGTAGCCTTCGTGCACGTAGCTTTTGTAGCCGGCCGCATCCAGCGCGGCGGCGATCTTGTCCGCGGTCTGGCCGACGAGCACGGCCGCCTCGATGTGTCCGCTGCGCCTTATGGCCTCGGCCAGCGGCGCAAAGTCGACGTTCTTTTCGCTGCCGCCCAGGATGAGCAGCGTCGGCGCGGTCATCGCCTCGACGGCGCGGCAGGTGGCGTCAACGTTCGTGCCCTTCGAGTCGTCGATGTAGCGCACGCCTTCCCACTCGCGCACGAACTCGATGCGGTGCTCGACGCCGCGGAACGTGCGCAGCGTGCGCGCGATGGCCCCGTCCGGCGCGCCCATGAGCGACGCGAGCAGCGCGGCCGCCAGCGCGTTTTCCAGGTTGTGCGGGCCGGGGATGAAGATGTCGTCCGCGCCGCACAGACGCCGCGCGTCGCCGTCCAGGCGCAGATACACGCTCCCGTCCTGCGCATAGGCGCCAAAGGGCACGGCCTCCCGGCGCGAGAAGTACGCCACGCGCCCGCAAAGGCCCTGGGCCATCTCGCGGCAGGTCGCGTCGTCCCAGTTGAAGACGGCGACGTCCGCCTTCGTCTGGTTCCGGAAGATGCGCCGCTTCATCTGCACGTAGGTGCGCATGTCGCCGTGGCGGTTGAGGTGATCCTCCGTGATGTTGAGCACCGCGCCGACCTGCGGGTGATAGCGCGACATGCTCTCACACTGAAACGACGAGATCTCGCACACGACGCGGTCCTCCGGCCCGGCCTGATCGGCGATCGCGCTGAACGGATAGCCGATGTTGCCCACGACGAACGTGCGAAAGCCGGCGGCCTTCAGGATCTCGCCGGTCAGCGTCGTGGTCGTCGTCTTGCCGTTGGTGCCCGTGATCGCCACCAGCGGCGCACGGCTGACGCGCGCCGCCAGCTCGACCTCGCCCACGACCTCGATGCCCATCGCCAGCGCCTTCTGGATGAAGGGCGCCGCGTACGGAATGCCGGGGCTGATGACGAGCAGGTCATGCCCCTCCAGCAGCGGCTCCGCCGGCTGTCCGAGCCGCAGGTCCGCCGGCAGCGCCTGCAGCTCCTGCGCATCCGCCAGCTTCTCCAGCGGCTTGGAGTCGTTGGCCGTCACATGCGCGCCGAGCCGGCACAGCAGCCCGGCCGCGGCCACGCCGCTGCGCGCCAGCCCCACGACCAGCGCGCGCCTGTCCTTCCACTGCAAAGACAACACCTCCAAAAAAACGCGGGCGACGCCCGCGGGTCGGTCGAAAGCTCAGGCCACGCTCAGGATGGCCAGCAGGCACAGCGCCACCGTGACGAGCGTGTACATCGTCACGATCTTCGGCTCCGGGATGCCGCACAGCTCGAAGTGGTGGTGAATCGGCGCCATCTTGAACACGCGCTTGCCGTGCGTGAGCTTGAAGTAGGTGATCTGAATGATGTCCGACAGGCTGGAGATCAGCATGCAGAATGCGATCAGCACCAGCAGCAGCGGCAGGCGCAGCAGCAGCGCCGCGCCCACGACCGCGCCGCCGATGAACATCGAGCCCGTGTCGCCCATGAACAGCCGCGCGGGGTAGATGTTGAAGCGCAGGAAGCCCATGCACGCGCCGGCCAGCGCACAGCACAGCACCGCCAGGTTGCCCAGGTTGGTCGCATCCATGCCCGAGACCGCCGCCGCCGCAAACAGCGCGAGCAGGCCGAGCGTGGCCATGTCCACCAGCGCGACGGAGCCGAGCAGGCCGTCCAGGCCGTCCAGCAGGTTCGCGCTGTTGGTCGTGCCGACGATCACGAACATCGCCGCCGGGATGTAAAACACGCCCAGGTCCCACTCGGCGCCCAGGAACGGCACGATGATGTGGTCGCCCACCAGCGGGTGAAAGTAGCAGTACGCCGAGAAGGCCGCCGCCAGCAGCGCCTGACAGATCATCTTCTGCGAAGGCGTCAAACCGCCGTTTTTGCCGCGGCGGATCTTGGTCATGTCGTCGGCAAAGCCGATACACAGGTTGCCCAGCGCAAGCAACAGCACCGCGAGCATCATGTCCGTCTTGACATCAAAGCCGCCCGTGTGCAGCGCGAGCGCTACGACGAGCGTCACCAGCGCGATCATCAGGCCGCCCATGGTGGGCACGCCCTGCTTTTTCTGGTGGCTCTTGGGCGCCAACTCGTAGATGTTCTGTCCGAACTTCAGGCGCTTGAGCGCCGGGAGCATCACGGGCCCCACCGCCAGCGACAGCAGGAACGCCGCGAGCACCGCCCAGATCATCCTTTGCATGCCGCTTCCTCCTCACTCCTGCTCTGCGAGCAGTTCGCGCACCACGCACTTTTCGTCGAACGGATACTTCACGCCGCCGATGTCCTGATAGGTCTCATGGCCCTTGCCGCACAGCACGATCACGTCGCCCTCCTGCGCGACCTGCATCGCGTAGCGGATGGCCTCGCGCCGGTTCTCAATGATGACGTACTTGCCGTCCGTCTCGCGGATGCCGTCCTCGATGGCCGTCAGGATCTGCATGGGGTCTTCTCTGCGCGGGTTGTCGCTGGTGAGAATGGACAGGTCGGCCAGCTGGCCGCTGATGCGGCCCATGACCGGCCGCTTCTGGCGGTCGCGGTCGCCGCCGCAGCCGAACAGCGCGATCAGCCGCCCGCGTGTGAACGTGCGCACCGTGCGCAGGATGTTGTCCAGCGCGTCAGGCGAGTGCGAGTAGTCCAGGATCATGCGGTAGGGCGTGTCCAGCTCCAGCATCTCAATGCGGCCGGGCACGCTGCGCACCGCCTCCAGGCCGCGCTTGATCGTATCCAGGTCAATGCCCAGGATCATCGCCAGGGCGGTGGCCGCCAGGGCGTTGTAGACGTTGAACATGCCCGTCATGCGCAGGTGGATATCCGCGCTGTGCAGGCCGCGCAGGTTGAGCGTGAAGAATACGCCGTTCTCGGAGATCTCGATGTCGCGCGCGTACAGATCGGCGTTCTGGCTGATGCCGAACGTCATGCACGGCAGATTCAGGTCCGCGCAGACCTCCGGCGTCGTCTCCTCGTCGGCGTTGAACGCCGCGTTCTGGCACAGCCCGTCCGCAAACAGCCTGCGCTTGGCATCGCGGTAGTGTTCCATCGTGCCGAAGAAGTCCAGGTGATCCAGCGACAGGTTCGTGTAGGCGGCCGCCTCGAAGGACATGCCCACGAGCTTGCGCAGCGCCAGCGCGTGCGCCGAGACCTCCATGCACACCACCTGCACGCCCTCGTCGGCCATCGTGCGCAGCGTATCGTACAGCTCGATGGGGTCCGGGGTCGTCAGTTTGCTGTCGAGCATGCGCGCGCCGATCATGTTGCCCGTCGTGCCGATCAGGCCGCACTTCATGCCCGCCTGCTCGCAGATGGACTTGAGCAGATAGGTCGTCGTCGTCTTGCCCTTGGTGCCGGTGACGCCCACCATGCGCATGCGCCGCTGCGGGTGCCCGTAGAAGGCGCTGGCGATGCGCGCCATGGCCGCGCGCGCATCGGAGACGAGCACCTGTGCCGCCCGCACGTCGGGCAGCCAGCGCTCGACGACCAGCGCGACGCTGCCGTTCTCCGCCGCCTGGGCGGCGAAGTCGTGCGCGTCGAAGTTCGCCCCGCGGAAGCAGAAGAAGAGCCCGGCCTGCGTCTGCTTGCGCGAATCGGCGCTCAGGCTCTCGATCTGCGTCTGCCCGTCGCCGCGCAGCTCCAGCACCTCGGGTACGTCTATGAGCAAATCCTTCAAGTACATCGTCATTCCTCCGGCCTGCCGCCGCAGCGGCGTTTTTTCAATTCCCTACGGTATGTCAAAGGAGACGGTCACCTGCGTGCCGGGCTCCACATACGTGCCGGCGGCGGGCGTCTGACGCGTGGCCAGTCCGCTTCCCTCGATGAGCAGTTCCAGCTTGCGCGCGCGCAGCAGGCGGCTGGCCTCCACGATGGGCTGGCCGAGCACGTCCGGCACGAGCACCAGATCCTGCGCGGTGATCGGCTCGCCCTCCGTGACGTAGAGCATCACAATCGAGCCTTCCTGCATCGTCGCGCCGGGCAGCGGCATCTGCGACAGCACGACGTCCTGTGCGCCGTCCACCATCGCCTCCAGCCCCGCCTCCTGCAGCAGCGCCTTCGCCTGCGCGACCGTGAGCCCGCGCGTCTCCGGCACCTCCACCTGCGCGCGCGTCTGCGTCTCGTAGGGCGCGACGCCCAGGTATTGCAGCGTCTCCTGCAGGATCTGCGCCGCAAACGGCGCGGCGGTCGTCCCGCCATAGTCGACATAGACGGACGCCTCGTTCACGATCACGAGCACGGCGATTTTGGGATCATCCGCCGGCGCAAAGCCAATGAACGAACCGATGTGCACGTCCCGCGCGATCTTGCCATCCTTGTATACCTGCGCCGTGCCGGTCTTGCCGCCCACGCGGTAGCCCTCGACCTGCGCATTCTTGCCGCCGCCCTCGGCGACGACCGCCTCCAGCAATGTGCGCATGGTTGCGGAGGTCTCCGCGGTGATGGGCGTGGCGACCACGTGCGGCTGCGTGCGCTCCACGACCGCGCCGTCCGCGTCCAGCACCTCCTGCACGATGTACGGGCGCATCAGCCGCCCGCCGTTGACCACTGCGCAGGCCGCTGTGATCATCTGCAGCGGCGTCACCGCCACGCTCTGGCCAAAGCCAATGCGCGCCAGATCGACGTCCTTGACGCTGTTCGCGCCGATCAGGATGCCCGCGGCCTCGCCCGGCAGGTCGATGCCCGTGGTCGCGCCCAGGCCGAACGCCCGCAGGTAGCGGTACATCCGGTCCGTCCCCAGGCGCAGCGCCAGCTCGACGAACACGGGGTTGCAGGAGTTTTGCAGCGCCTGCGCCATCGTCTGCGCGCCGTGCGGGTTGCCCCAGCAGCGGATGGTGTCGCCGCTGACCGTGATGCGTCCGGAGCAGTAAAACGCGTCCTGCGGGTTGGTGACGCCGCTGTCGATGGCCGCGGCGGCGGTGAGCATCTTGAACGTGGAGCCCGGCTCGTACGCGTCGCTGATCGCCGTGATGCGCATCAGGCTTTGCAGGGCCTGCGCGTCGTCTCGCGGCGGGTCGTTGGGGTCGTAGTCGGGCTTCATGGACATGGCGAGCACTGCGCCCGTATTCACGTCCATGACGATGGCCTGCACGCTGGCGGCCTCGTTGACCTCGATGCACTCGCGCAGCGCGCGCTCCACGAAGCTCTGGATCTCGCGGTCGATGGTCAGCCGCAGGGTGTTGCCCGGCGTTGCGGGGATATACTGCCGCTCGCCGTCCGCCAGCGTGCGGGCCTTTGCGTCCACCTCGGAGACGATTTTGCCCGGTTCGCCGGCCAGATAATCCTCGTAGTACTGTTCCAGCCCCGACTGGCCCACGCTGTCCACGTTGGTCAGGCCCAGCACCTGCGAAAGATGCGCCCCCATAGGATACCATCTTTTTGTATCCTCGTCAAAGGAAAGTCCCTTGAGCGCGCCGGTTTTTTGGATTTCCTCGCGTTCGCGCAGGTCGCGCAGCGCGTCGACGTCCTCGCGCGACACCTGCCGCTTGAGGATGACGGAAGATTTGGTCTTGTCCGAAACCCTGTCGATGACGGTTTCCTCATCCAAGCCCAGCACTTCGTTCAGCACGCGCGCCATGCCGGAAGGGTTTTCCACCTGCTGCGGGTTTGCGCTGACGATATAGGCCGTGGTGCTCTGCACGAGCAGCTTGCCGTTGCGGTCGGTGATGTCCCCCCGCTGCGCGGCGACGATGCCGCTGCGCGTCCACTGGCTGACGCCGCGCGCCGTCAGTTCCTCGGCCCGCAGCACCTGCAGCTGAAATAGGCGCGCGCACAGCGTAAGAAAAAGGAGGCAGAACCCGACCGTCAGCCAGATTAGACGCTTTCGTACAGTCATCCCCGGCGATAACAAGCCGCATTCCCCCTCCGACAGGGGCCGCTAGTTGAGCAGTCCCAAGATCACGCCGAGCCAATCGATGCTTTCCTGCGTCGTTTCATCCGGTGTGTCTTGCGCTTCATTCACTTGTATGGGCTGCGAAAGGGCGATGCTGAAGACCTGTTGGGTGGTAGGCTTGATCATGCCCAGCTTGTTGACGGCATAGTTGCGGATCATCTCGCCATCGGTCGCCTCGGTGAGCTCCTGATTGAGCAGCAGGTTGTTTTCCCGCTCCTGGCGGATGCTCGCCTGGAGGCTCTCGATCTCCTTTTGCAGCTGGGCCGCGTAGGCGATCTGGCTGAGCGACATGAAGCACGCCGCGCACAGCACGCCCGCCAGCGCCACGACCATCGCCGCGGTCAGGGACGGCAAACGGCGCGCCGGCCTTTCCTTTGCGCGCCGTCTGGGCGGGGGCGCGCCGCGGCCGCCTTCCTCGCCCCAGGCGGGCTGGGGCGTCAAGGCGCTGGAGCCCTCCACGACCGGCATGGCATAGCTGAACTGCCGCGCGCGCCTGACACGCTCTGCCATCAGTGTATTCCCCCTCCTGCCGGTCGAGAACCGCGGCGCGGCGCCCGACCGCTATTGCGCGGTAGCGTTCAATACCTTTCCTCCATGTGCGCCAGCAGGTCCGCGAAGTCCATCTCGGCCTCCTGCTCCTGTGCCTGGTAGCGCGACGCATCCCAGATTTCGATGTGATCGTTCATGCCCACGAATACGAGTTCGCGCGCAAGGCCCACCTTGCTGCGCAGCTTCTGCGGCAGCAGGATGCGCCCCTGCGCGTCCATGACGTTGCCCGTGTATGCGTTGCCCATGATGTAGCGGACGTACATCATGCCCTTGACGTCCGTACTGCGCACCTGCGACAGGCGTGCCTTGATCTCCTCCCACTTTTCCAGCGGGTAGAGCGCAAGCGCCGTGTTTTCGCTGTTCAGGGCGATGGTGAACTGTTCGCCCAGCTGGTCGCGCAGGGACACCGGGATGATCACGCGCCCTTTGCTGTCGAGGCTGTGCTCGAAGGAACCCGCAAAGTCCGCCGCCATCCCGAATCCCCCCTCCCGGCCCCTTGCCCTCTACTTTGTGGAACTAATCTCTTTTATACACCACTTCCCTCCACTTTTCAAGTGCTTTTCAAAAAAAAGAGTATGACGATACTGTGCGTCTCCGTAATACTTTCTTCATATTTCCAAAAAAAGAAATCCGCCGGGTCCTTTGCCCGGCGGGATACGATAAAGCGTTCCCCATCGTCCAAAAACGTTGAAATATCAGGGTTTTTGTCGATTTCTCAACATCTTCCCATCGTCCGGCCCTTGCCCCCTATATATTGTATTTGCGTCATTTTTATGAAGAACCGGCAGGTAGATATTTCGCAATTATGATTTATTTTATATAACCAAAATGTAAGCGTTTTCCTCTTTCGTACAGGGCGTTCCCGCCTCCTGCAAGGACAACGCGGCCCGCTTTCGCGGGCCGCGGATCAGGATTCGATTTCGCACAGCGCAAAGCGCAGCGCGTCGCAGGATACCAGTTGATAGCGCACGCCCTCGAACAGGCCGTTGAACGCGCGCGCGGTGCTCGCCCCGTGCAGATGGCCATAGACCGCCACGCGCACGCCGTACTCGCTCAGCAGGCGCGTAAATCCCGTCTGCTCCGGCGGCTCCGGAAAGGGCGGATAGTGCAGCATGGCGACGATGGGCGCGTCTGCGGACAGGCGGCGCGCCGCCTGCAGGGACAGCGCCAGGCGCTGCACCTCCCGCTCGTGGATCTTGCGGTCCTGCGGGTCGTCGCATGTGCACAGCCAGCCGCGCGTGCCGGCAAAGAGCGTGCCGGAGAGCAGCAGCGCGTCGTTTTGCAGTGCATAGAAACCCTCCGGCAGCGCGGCGCGCAGGCGCGACAGCGAGCTCCACCAGTAGTCGTGGTTGCCCCGCAAGAGAATCTTGCGTCCCGGCAGATCCGCGATGCGCAAAAGGTCGGGCAGGGCGTCGCGCAGCTGCATCGCCCAGGAGGTATCCCCCGGCAGCAGTACGACGTCCTCCTCGCCCACACGCGCGCGCCAGTCCTCGCTGATGCGCTCGAAGTGGCGCTCCCAGTGCGGGCCGAACACGTCCATGGGCTTGACGTCGCCGCCGGGCAGGTGAAGATCCGCAATCGCAAAGATTCTCATGCCCGCGCGCGGCCTCCCGTCCGCCCCTCACATCTGCTCTTCATCGTCTTCCTCGCGACGCGCGTTCTCCTCTTCCTCCTCGGCCGTCTCCTCCAGGGAAAGCTCACGGTCGATCTCGCCCAGCTCTCGTTCCGGGATGTCGGCAGAAAGATCCGGCGTGATCTCGTCCATCATGCTCACGCCCTCCAGCCCCAGCTCCGCGCCGGCAGAGGCGTCCTCGCCGTCTTCCACATCGGGCGTGCGGTCGGGATTCTTGCCCATCTCCTTGAGGCAGAACAGGCACATGTCCTTCCCCGGAAGCGCGGGGTTCTCATTGCACACCGAGCACAGTTCGAACGGATCGTCCTTCATTTCGCCCTTCATTTCCCGCTTGCAGACCGAGCAATACTGCTCGCCCTCCTGGATGTAGTTCAGTTCGCAACGCGGGCATTTGATGAATCCCATTGACAAGCCTCCCCGTGGTCTTGCGGCGCGCATCTTTCCCGGCAGAGATTGCCTTGGAAACGCGCTCCCTCTTAAATTGATTTTTCGTTTCGAATCTGTTACGATTCTATTACAGCGTCTTGATGCGCCCAAGCAGAAGGAGGTACCCAGATGAACGCAAGAAAACTCGCAACCTGTGCGCTGTTGGCCGTCCTGTGGTGTGCGCCGGCCGGCGCGCCCGCAGAAGGGCGTCTTTCCGGCGCCTCATTGGCAACACCTTCCGCAACTGTCGGTCATTATACTATAGGATCGCCTTCAGCGCAAGAGCAAGAAGCATATAATTATCTGACGGAGGATCGAAACAAGAGCGGGCTGCCCGCGTTGACGCTGGATCCGGCGCTCTGCGCGCTGGCGCGGCTCAAGTCGCAGGACATGATCGACGGCGGATACTTTGCGCACACCTCGCCCACGCTCGGCAGCGCCTCGCAGATGCTGCGCACGTACGGCTATTCCTTTGTATCGGTCGGCGAGAACATCGCGCGACACGCGACCGTGCTCAAGGCGCACGCCGCGTTTCTGAGCAGCGAAGGCCACCGGCGCAACATGATGAGCGCCTCATGGAAGAAGGTGGGCATCGGCGTCGCGCTGGATGCCGACGGCAACGCCTACGTCACACAACTGTTCGTGCGTTGAGCGCAGCGCGCCCAAAGACGCCCGGGGCAATCCCCGGGCGTCTTTGATCCTGCCGCCACGCCCAGATTGGGCATCCGCTCCACTTTTATGCTCATTTCAGGGCATTATGACGCCAATTTGCGTTTTTCTTGTCCCCTCTTCGCCCTTTTATGGATCTCTTTCCTCCACAAACACATAAAGCGCGATCTGAGCGGCCCGCGCTTCGCCGATGCCCGGCACATTGTCCAGCTCCTCCACGCTGCAAAAGCCGCCGTGTTCCTCACGATAGGCGACGATGCGCTCGGCGGTCGTCTCGCCGACGCCCGGAATCGCCGTGAGCATCCAGGCGTCGGCATGGTTGAGATCCAGCCGCGCACGGACGGATGGGCCTGGCGTCGGGGTAGGCCTGCGGGTGGGCAGCTCGACCGCTCCCGTCGAGGGCGAGGGCGTCGGATTGAGCGCAGGCAGGCGCGCAATGAGGCACAGCGCGCACAGAAAGCAGGCATATGCGCACAGTACGGTCAGGCGGCGCGCTCCCGGCCCTGACAGAGCCGGGATGTTCAGGCGTCTCACGTCTGCGGGCCGGAGAGGTTCACCACATCCTCGCCGGCCGCCTCGACGACCGCATCCTGCGCGGTTTGAATCGCCTTTTGCACGGAGGTATTCTGCCCGGCAATATAGCTCTCATCCGCGCATGCGAGGATGCGGTAGGCGTATTCCCCATCCTCCTGAACGCGTTGGATGTACGTAGGGATATACCCAACCTCGTCAAACCGCGTCGTGCGCTCCCGGGGATCATAGGTGAAGCGCACCTGCAAAATCATGCCCGCAGTGTTCTGCGCCTCGCGCGAGTCGGTCAGAAAGCTGCCCAGCGAGTAGGCCACGTATGCGTCGTGCTGCGCGCCGTCCGAACGCGTGACGGTCAGCTTCTCCACGGGCTGCACGACGTTGGGATGCGCGCCGAGGATCAGATCCGCGCCCGCCTCGGCCAGGGCGCGCGCAAGGCTGCGCGTATGGGAGGCGACCTCTTCCTTGTTCTTGGTGCCCCAGTGCGGCATCACGATGACGACATCCGCCCCCGCCTTGCGCGCATTGCCGATGTCGCGGACCATGTCGCTCTGGCGAATCACCGCCACGCCCTCGCGCTGAGATGCGCGCGTGCGTTCCATGGTGTTGTCGCTGAAGCCGTAGGTGTAGGCGAGCACGGCGATCTGCACGCCGTTGATCTTGATCATCTGCGCGCTACCGACCTGTTCCGGGTCCGCATATGCGCCCGCGGCGATCATCCCGCGGTTTTCCAGCTGCATGATCGTCTGCCGCAGGCCGTCCTCGCCCTTTTCCAGGGCGTATTCGCTGGCGAGGGAGAGCAGGTCAAAGCCGCTGTCGCGGATGGCGTCCAGCAGCGCGTCGGGCGCGTTGTAGTTGCTGTATCCCGCCTCTTCCCCCGCGAAATACGTCTCGATCGTGCCCAGGGTCAGGTCGGCCTGCGAGATATAGGGCTTGACGCGTCCGAACAGGGCGGAAAAGTCATACGTGCCGCTTTCCTCGTCATATCCGCTCTGGCGGATGTTCTTGGGCGCGTAGATTGAGCCCACGGCGCTGAGCGTGACGGTGCGCTGCGGCTGCGCCGTCGGCTCGGCGGTGGGCGCAGGCGTCGCCGTCGGCCCGGCGGTCGCCTGCGAGGCGCTGGCATCCGGCGCGGCGCCCACCGGCTCCGGGCGTCCGCCCGCATACTGGCGGAACGTCTCCGTCATCCGCTCAAAGAGCTGGCCGGTCTGCAGCCGCAGGTCGTCCCCGGCGATATAGGCGATCGTCGCGCCCGCAAGGCAGAGCGCCCCGATGGTCAGCACGAGCATCAGCACCGTGCCAAAGGAAATACGCCGCCTGCGCCGTCTGGCCATGAACACGCCTCCTTTCCGCGCGCCGGGCGCGGAATCCGTTTCAGAAGAAGTTGGGTCGCTCGTTTCCGTGCGCGTTTTCGCGCAACAGGATCTCCATGCGGGTGAAGTAGCTGGGCTGTTGCGGCTCCCACCCGTGCATCAGGTGGCGCGCGAGCAGCTTGAGCGAATAATAGCCCTGCGAGAAGGGATCCTGCAAGATGCTCGCGTCGATGACGCCCTCGCGGATATACTGGGCGATCTCGTCGTCCGTGTCAAATCCCACGAGGCGCACGCGGCCCTGCAGACCGCGCTCGCAGAGGAAGCTGGCGGCCGCCAGGAGCGCCACCGACGTCGTGCCATAGATGCCCGCAAGGTCGGGATGCGCGTTGAAGACCTCGCCCAGCAGGTTGCGCATGGTGAACTCCTCGTCCTGATACTCGTACGGCCCGACGAGCAGCATGTCGGGATACCGCTCGTGCGTGACGCGGATGAACCCGTTGAGGCGCTCTTCATGGCCCCACACCTCGCGAAAGCCGGTGAAGAGCGCGACCTTTCCCCGCCCGTGCAAAAACTCGCCCATGATGTTGGCGGCCACGCGTCCGGAGCTGAACTGGTCCTGCCCGACGAACAGCAGCCGTTTGCTGCCCACCGCGTCCGAATTGATCGTGATGACGGTCTTGCCCGCATCGACAAACGCGTTGATCGTCTCATTGAGCGCGGTCGGATGCGCGGCCGCGAGAATCAGCGCGTCCCAGCGATCCATGCGCTCGGCCAGCTGCGAGAGGATCTGTCTTTGGCTCATCAGGCTGTGGCGGACGGTGTGCATGCGCTCCAGCGTTACGCCGTAACCGGCCAGTTCGCGCAGCGCGGCGCTCATGCCGGTGGAGATCTCGTTGAAGAACGCCTCGTTTTTGGCTGGATAGAGCGCGACGACGTGCGCCTTTTGGCTGCGCGAGAGCGTGCTGGCCAGTACATTGGGACGATATCCGAGCTTGTCCGCCATCTCCAGCACCTGGCGGCGCGTATTTTCATTGATGCGCCCGCGGTTTTTCAGGGCGCGATCCACCGTGCCGATGGAGATGCCCAGCTTCTCGGCGATGGTCTTCATCGTGGGTTTTTCCTGACTGCTCACGGCTTGCCTCCGTCTCCGCGTAAAAAATCGGTACGTGTATCATACCATTGGACAGGCGGGCTGTCAAATGTCAATCGCGCCTGGCCGGCAGGCCCGCGCGCACAAAAAAATGGGCGCGCCGCAGGGGCGCGCCCATTTTATGCAGGATTACTCCGCGCTCGGAGCGGAAACCGGACACACGCCGGCGCACGCGCCGCACTCAATGCAGGTGTCCGCATCGATCACGTACTTGCCGTCGCCCTCGCTGATCGCGCTGACCGGGCACTCCGCCGCGCACGCGCCGCAGCTGATGCAGTCGTCAGAAATCTTGTATGCCATCGTATTTCACCTCCCGATCCTTCTCAGTAGAGGGGTACCGGTTGTATTCTAGCACGCGCTGGCTGCAAATGCAACCTTTTTTCCATTTCCGCGTCAATCTTGCGTCTGCGCATCCTTCGCGGGCTCGGATCCCTCCGCTTCGGCCTGAACGGGGCGCTGCTCGCGCGAAGCGTCAGGCTGCCCGGTACGCTCTTCCGCGCGCGGTCTGCCCCGTTTGCGCTCCTCCTCGGGCTTGCCAGGCTCCCGGTCGCGCCGCTCGCCGGCGCCGCGGCGTCCCTTGCCCTGCGTCCTGTCCGCGCCGGCGGGACGCTCGGCCTTCTCGCGCGGCGGGCGCGCCCTGCGCTCCTCCGCGCCGCCCTCCTCCTTTTCACGCGGAGGACGCGGCTGCTGCTCGGCCTGCGGCGGGCGCGAGCAGTCGTCAAACGCATACTCGCGCACCTCAAAGGCGTCTCCCTGCGCAATGCGCACGCGCACACGCTCGGCGAGCACGTTGATCTCCTGCACCACACCCACGCCGTCGGGCGTAATGACGTCCTTGCCCACGCGCGGCAGGCGCTTGCGGCTGCGCTCATACGTCTCCTGCTCGTATTTAAGGCAGCACATCAGCCGGCCGCACAGGCCCGAGATCTTCGTCGGGTTGAGCGACAGGCTCTGCTCCTTGGCCATCTTGATGGACACGGGCTGAAAGTCGCTCAAAAACGCCTGGCAGCAGATCTGCCGTCCGCAAGGACCCAACCCGCCGAGCATCTTCGCCTCGTCGCGCACGCCGATCTGGCGCAACTCGATGCGCGTCTTGAACACGGACGCCAGATCCTTGACCAGCGCACGGAAGTCCACCCGTCCGTTGGCGGTAAAATAGAAGATGATCTTCGCGTTGTCGAACGTGTATTCCACGTCCACGAGCTTCATCTCCAGCCCGTGCGCGGCGATCTTTTCCTGGCAGATGGAGAAGGCGCTCTTCTCACTCTCCGCATTGCGCCGCGCGTTGCGCACATCCTGCTCGGTGGCCACGCGCACGACAGGGCGCAGCGGCTGCACGATCTGCTCGTCGGGCACCTCGCGCGCCGGCGTGACGACCTCGCCAAACTCCAGCCCGCGCGCCGTCTCGACCACGACATTGCCGCCCGCGACGACCGGCAACGCGCCAGGGTCGAAAAAGTATACCTTGCCCGCCCGCTTGAAGCGGACGCCGATTACCGTTGACATGTTTGATGTATCTCCTTTGATGCGCTCAGCAAGAGATGCTCCAGCACCGTGGCAAACGGCACGTTGCTCCCGCGCATCTTGCGCGCGAGCGCCACCTGCTCCAGCAGCCGCAGCGATGCGGAAAGCTCCGTGCGGGCCGCAAAGGCGGCGTATCCCACCGACGCCTCGGCCACGCGGCCCAGCCCGGCCTGCGCGCGCATCGCGTCGCGCAGCAGCCTTTCCAGTATGTCCAAAATGCGCTCGGCATTTTCCTTGTCGTCCTTCAATCCAGCGCCTGCGCTCAGCACATCCTGGGGCCCGCGCAGGTCGAAAAACGCGCGCATGACCCGCTCGCGCAGGGGCAGGTAGCCTTCGTCGCGCGCGATGGCGAGCGCCTCGCCCACGCTTCCCTCCGAAAGCTGCCCAAGCAGCGCCGCACGCTCGGGCGGGAAGCCCAGCGCAGTCAGCCGCGCGCATTCCTGCTCCTGCGTCAAGGGATGAAAGTTCACCTGGCGGCAGCGCGAGACGATCGTGGGCAGCAGCGCGCCGGGCGCATCCGTCATGAGGAAGAACAGCGTGCCCTCAGGCGGCTCCTCCAGCGTCTTGAGCAGGCAATTCTGCGCCTGGGGCGTCATGCGGTCGGCCCGCTCAATGAACGCGACCTTGAGCCTGCCCTCGAATGCGCGCAGCTGCAGCGCGGTGATGAGCTCCCGCACATCGTCCACACCCAGCGACTTTTCCGGGCGCAGCGTGTGCACGTCGGGATGGTTGTCCGTCAAAAAACGCACGCACGGCCCGCAGGCGCCGCAGGGTTTGTTCACGCCTGTGCACAGGGCGATGCGCGCGAGCAACCGCGCCACGGAGCGCTTGCCCACACCCCGCGGCCCGGCGAAAAGATAGGCATGAACAAACTGCCCCGACCGAAAGTCCGCCTCAAGGCGCTCGATCAGGGCAGATTGCCCGTAAAAGTCGCATAATGTTGCTTCATTCATGTCCGAGCCCGCGGTTTCCTTACAGCTTGATGAACTGCTCGACTTCCAGCACGAACACCGTCGCGCCGCCGACCATCACCTCGATGGGATAGGGGACGTACACGCTGGCCGTGCCCGCCACGGGAGAGGGAGAGGTCGCGATCTGCTTGCGGCTCTTGCAGACCTTTTCGATGATGGACATCGCTCCCTGGAAGCGGTCGTCGTCCACGCCGATGAGCAGCGTGGTGTTGCCCGCGCGCAGGAAACCGCCGGTCGTCGCAAGCTTGGTCACGCCATATCCATCATTCATGAGCGAGCTGACGAGCCTGGAGGCGTCCTCATCCTGGACGATCGCGATGATCAATTTCATAGATCAACCCTCCTATTCAGACTTTTGGAGTTGCATGCTCCTTATCTACATTATACAGGAAAAGCGCACAAAGATCAACTTTTTTCTGACAGACGTTGTTGACAGCCAGCTCCGTGCGTCAGATGGCGCGGGTGTAACGGCGCAGCCAAGCATCCTCTTCCGGGCTCATGAAGGGCGCAAGCGTCGTGTAGACCCAAGCGTGATACGCGTTCAGGCGCCGCACGTCCTCGGGCTGCAGGTACGCCTTGTCCACCGCATCCAGGTCGATGGGCGCGACGGTGATGACCTCAAAGTGCATGAACTGCCCGTACCCGTTCTTTGCACCCTTGCGGCAGACGAGCTCGTTCTCCGTCCGGATGCCGTAGCGGCCCTCCAGGTAGACGCCGGGCTCGTCGGTCGTGACCATGCCCTCCTCCAGCACGCCGCTGTCGTAGCGCTCGGGCACGCGCTTCCAGCGGAAGCCGTTAGGGGCCTCGTGCACGCCGGACAGATAGCCCACGCCGTGACCGGTGCCGCACTGGTAGTCGATGTCCATGTCCCAGATGACGCCGCGCGCGAGGATGTCCAGGTTCTGCCCGGTGCAGCCGTAGAGGAAGCGAGCGTCCTGCAGGCGCAGCACGGCGCGCAGCACGGCGCAGAAGTGGCGCTTCTCGTCCTCGCTGAGCGGTCCCAGGGCCATCGTGCGCGTGATGTCGGTGGTGCCCTCAAAGTACTGTCCGCCGGAGTCGACCAGCAGCATGCCCTCGGGCTGCAGCGCGGCGTCGCTCTCCTCGGTGGCGCTGTAGTGCATCATCGCGGCGTGCGCCCCATAGGCGCTGATCGTCGCAAAGCTCGGCTCGATGAAGCCCTTTTGTTCGCGGCGGCGCTCCTCCAGATAGGCGGCGGCGCTGCGCTCGGTGATGGGCATCCTGCCCACGTTCGTCTTGAGCCAGTACATGAACTTGGTGAAGGCCACGCCGTCCTTGATGTGCGAGGCGCGCAGGTTGGCCAGCTCCGTCTCGTTCTTGACGGCCTTCTTGAGCAGCGTGGGGTTCATTGCGTCGATGATGCGCGCATTCGCGCCCAGGCGGCTGGTGATCGCATAGTTGACGTTGGCCTTGCACAGCAGCACGTTCGCGCCCTCGTCATAGCGGCGGACAAACTCGTAGATGTCTTCATAGGGCAAAATCGTAACGCCAATCTCCTCCAACGCGGAGCGTACGGCGCCCTCGACCTTGGCCGCATCGACAAACAGGTAGGCGGCCCGCTCCTCGACGATCGCGTAGCAGAGCACAAAGGGATTGAACGGGATGTCGTTGCCGCGCAGGTTCAGCAGCCAGGCGATGTCCGCCAGCGTCGTGAGCACGTGCACGTTCGCGCCCAGGCGGCGCATCTCGCCGCGCAGCCAGGCCAGCTTGTCCTCGGCCGGGACGCCCGCGTAGAACGTCTCCAGCAGGAACGCCTTCTCGCCGGACAGCGGCGGCCGGTCGGGCCAGACGGCCAGGTCGCCCGCGTCGCGCACCTGGGCGCGGCCTGCCAGGCGGCGGGCCAGGTCCTCGCCCATGGCCGCGCTGACCACGCGCCCGTCAAAGCCCAGCACGGAATCCTGCGGCATCTCGCCGACCAGATATGCCTCCATCGTCGGCACGCCCTCTTGGCCCGAGCGCATCAGCCGGATGCCGGAGCCCTCCAGCTGCGCGGCCGCCTGGATGAAATACCGACCGTCCGTCCACAGGCAGGCCTCCCGCTGCGTCACCACCAGCGTGCCCGCCGAGCCCGTGAAGCCGGACAGGTATGCGCGCACCTTGAAGTGCTCGCCCACATATTCGCTCTCATGGTAGTCGGCCGTCGGCACGACATAAGCAAAGAGTCCCGCCTCACGCATGCGCGCGCGCAGGGCCTCGATCCGCTCCTGAATCACGGTCATTCCTCCTCGCATTTCTTTGCGCCGCTTTGGTATCCGATTTAAGAAAATTATAACACATTGCGCGCGCCAAAACAACCTCCTTTTCGTCCGCACGGCGACGGGCTGCGCGTTTTTTCCAGGACATGGGCAGAAAAAGGCCGCCGGGGCTCGCAATTGGGCCGCGGCTTTGCTATAATGAATGCGGACCCAACCACATGGAGGGAGGCCGTTGCGTTGAACGAACCGATTCTCGTCATCATGGCCGCCGGCATGGGTAGCCGGTATGGCGGTCTCAAGCAGATGGACCCCGTCGGCCCGGGCGGCGAGCTGATTCTCGACTACTCGCTCTTCGACGCCCGCCGCGCGGGCTTCAAGCGCGTGGTATTTCTCATCAAGCATGAAATCGAGGCCGATTTTCGCCACATCGTCGGCGACCGCATCGAGCGGCACATGGACGTTGCGTATGCCTTTCAGCAGCTGGACGCGCTGCCGGCGGGCTTTGACGTACCCGAGGGCCGGCAAAAGCCCTGGGGCACGGCGCATGCGCTGCTATGCTGCAAGGAGTTCATCGACGCGCCATTTGCGGCGATCAACGCGGACGACTATTACGGCGTGTCGGCGTTCCGTGCGATCTACGACTATCTCAAGGATGCGAAGGACGACGCGCTGTACCGCTATGCCATGGTCGGCTATCCGGTCGAAAACACGCTGACGGAAAACGGCTATGTCTCCCGCGGCGTATGCACGACGGACGAAGCGGGCAACCTGAGCACGATCACGGAGCGCACGCACATCATCTCCACGATCGAGGGCGCGCTGTACACCGAGGATGGGGAGACGTACCGCCGCATCCCGGCGGGCAGTCCCGTGTCGATGAACCTGTGGGGCTTCACGCCCGGCTTCATCGCCGAGCTCGAGGCGGGCTTTCCGGCCTTCCTGCGCGAGACGATGCAGCGCAATCCGCTCAAGGGCGAATACTTCCTGCCCTCCGCGGTAGACGCGCTGCTGCGAGCCGGCAAGGCGACGGTGCGCGTGCTGCGCTCCGACGACCGCTGGTATGGCGTCACCTACAAGGAGGATAAGCCCGTCGTCATGGGCGCGCTGCGCAGCCTGGCGGAGGCGGGCGTATACCCGACGCCGCTGTGGCGCTAAGGCGGAGACGTCCCAAAAATAGGGCTTGACAGCGCGCCGCGGCGGGTGTATCATAATATCCGTTCGAAAGAACAAAGATTTCCGGTGGCAATGGCGAAGGGGATCCACCTGTTCCCATACCGAACACAGAAGTTAAGCCCTTGTGCGCCGATGGTACTTGGCTGGAGACGGCCCGGGAGAGTAGGTCGCTGCCGGATCCTATATTCCTCAGTAGCTCAATGGCAGAGCATTCGGCTGTTAACCGAAGGGTTGTAGGTTCGAGTCCTACCTGGGGAGCCAGCTTGCCGCAGGCGATATTGTCGCCTGCGGCTCTTTGTTTTTGTCCGCGCAACGCCCTCAAAGGAGGCCACGACATGGACATCCGCCTTCAAGGCAAGGACGGTTCCTTCACCCTGCGCGCCGCCTGCGCTGGGTCCCGATGGCGGAGCTGAAGCGGCTGCGCCTGTTTCCCGCCTTGCTGGCCCAGGCACTCCCCTGCCTGCCCCGCGAGGCGACCCACATCGTGGCCTGCGACTGAGGCGGGCCAAAAACAGAACACGCCAACCCGGCCATGCGGGATTGGCGTGCCTTTTGGTGTACCTGACAGGAGTCGAACCTGCGGCCTTCAGAGTCGGAGTCTGACGCTCTATCCAGCTGAGCTACAGGTACGTATCGGGGATACCGACATAGTATAGCACATTTGTCCGGGTTTGACTAGCCCTCCGCAAAAATATTGGGCGTTGTCGGTTTGCGGATGGCGTGTTATACTGATGAAAACGGCCGCTGTGCGGCCTTTGCGAGGTGGAACATGGTCAAACGGCTTGCACGCATCGGCATCGCGGCGGTGCTCAGCCTCTATTTCGGGCTCTTCTTTCTGACGTCGAACAGCCCGCTGTTTCAGACCTATGGCGGCGACAGCGCCATCTTCGTGACCCTGGGCCGCTCGCTGCTCAGCGGCAAGGTCCCCTACGTCGACATCTTCGACCACAAGGGGCCGATGATCTTCTTCATCAACGCGTTCCCCCAGCTCTTCTCGCGCACAGTCACAGCCGTATGGGTGCAGGAGGTCGTCCTCTTCTTTCTCTCGCTGCTGCTCATCGCACGCATGGCCGACCGCATGGGCCTGCGCTTCGCGCTGCCCGCGCAGATGGTCTATCTGGCCTTTGTGGGCCTGTGCATCGACGGGGGCAACTATACGGAGGAGTACTGCAACTTCTTCACGCTGCTGGGGCTGGCCACCTGCGTGGACTACACGTTTGACGGCGCGCCGAGCGCACACTGGCGGCACGGGCTGCTGCTGGGCCTCTCCTTCTCGCTGAACCTGATGACGCGCCTGAACAACGCTTTAGGCGTGTGCGCGCTGACGCTCGTGTTCACGTGCGCGCTGGGCTGGCGCGGCGACGGCAAGGGGCTTGTGCGCAACGTGCTGTCGTTCCTGGCGGGGTGCGCGCTCGTGTGCGGGCCGATCCTGATCTATCTCGGCCTCAACGGCGCGCTGGATGCGTTTTATTACGCGGCCTTTGAGCACAACCTGCTCTACGCCGGCGTGAAGGATCAGAGCCGGCTGCACCTGCTGCTGGAGACCGCCTACGGCGAGCGCGCGGCGCTGGCGGCGGGGCTGGGCGTGCTGGGCGCGCTGGCCGCCGCGCTGACCGACCGCCGCAACGCGCGGCTGCGTGTACTGGCCATCGCGCTGACCGCCTTTGCGGCGGCCAACGCGGGCGGCGCGTTCGTCTCGCACAAGGGATACCTGCACTACCTGCTGCCGGGCGCGCTCTCGGCCATGGCAGGCGCGCTGTGCCTCTGCCGGGCGTTCGAGCGCTCGTCGCGCCAGGCGGGCGCGCTGGCCGCCGCGACGCTGTGCGCCTACTCGCTGTCCGTCGCCCGGCCTGCGCTGCGCGAGGCGGACGCCGCCGCGCGCGAGACGCTGTGGGCCAACCAGGGCTTTGCGCAGCAGAGCGTGGAGCTCGTCTCGCACGTGCCCGAGGACGAGCGGGACGACATCCTCGGTTACCGCGTGGAGCACATGTGGTATGTCGTCACCGACGTGGTGCCCGCCCGGCGCATCTTCTTCATGCAGGAGGTGCTGGGACAGGCGAACCCTGCGATCATGGACGAGGTCGTGGACATGATGCGCAATGATCCGCCCAAGTGGATCGTCCAGTTCTACGGCCGCGCCTTCTCACCCCCCTATGACGCGCGGGTGCAGGAAATCTTCGACACCCGGTACGAGGTGGTCGCCACCAACGACTTCAACCAGCTGCTGCGCCTGAAGGACGAATGAGCCGCCTGGCTCGCTCCCCCACCGACAGAGGAACAAAAGAGGTGATCTTTTTGCCACGCAAGAGGCTGTTCAAATGGATCCGGCGCATATTTCTGCTCGCGCTTCTGGCGGCGCTGTGCGCGCTTGGCGTGCTCGTCTACGAGGGCTACGCGCTCTACCGCGACGCGCTGGCGGAGCAGAGCCTGGGGGACCGGGTCGCAGACATCCGTTCAAACCCGAGCTATACCGTCCTCTCCGACTTGCCGCAGACGTATCTGGACGCCGTCGTCGCGGTGGAAGACCATCGCTTTTACCAGCACTTCGGCGTCGACGTCTTCTCCATCGGGCGCGCCGTATGGCAAAACCTCACCACGCAGAGCCTGGCCGAGGGCGGCAGCACGATCACCCAGCAGCTGGCGAAAAACCTGTACTTCACGCAGGACAAGGAGTTCGTCCGCAAGATCGCCGAGGTTTTTATGGCGCTGCACATCGAGCGCAGCTACGGCAAGGACGTCATCCTAGAGCTGTACGTCAACTCCATCTATTTCGGCGACGGGTACTACTGCGTGCGCGACGCCAGTCTGGGCTACTTCGGCAAGGAACCCATCGAGATGACGAACTACGAGTGCACACTGCTGGCAGGCATCCCCAACGCGCCGTCCGTCTACGCGCCCACGGTCAACCCCGACCTGGCCGCCCAGCGCCAGCGGCACGTCGTCGCGCAGATGGTGGAAAACGGCTACCTGACGCAGGAGGAGGCCGACGCCATCGTGCCGGACGCCGGATGAGCGACATGAGAAAAACCGCCCGACGCAAGGTCGGGCGGCCTTTTTTTGACGCTTACATGCCGTAGCGCTTCTTGAAACGGTCCACGCGTCCGCCGGTGTCCACCAGCTTCTGCTTGCCGGTGAAGAACGGATGGCACTTGGAGCAGATTTCAACCTTCAGTTCCTTCTTGGTCGAGCCGGTCTCGAACGTCTCGCCGCAGGCGCAACGGACGACGGCCTTCTGATACTTCGGATGGATGCCTTCCTTCATGTATTTCACCTCTCCCGCCCGCATTACTATCACATGAAAAGCGCAGCGCGCGCCTTCTCATATGCCTGAACGGACACTTCCTAGATTATACCCTTCTTTCTCCCAAATTGCAAGCCATTCTTTCAGCCGTTTGAAAAATTCCTGGTTGGATCGCGTCTTTTCGAGCATGCCGAGCAGCTGCTCGGTGGCGTCGCGCCCGCGCGCGGCCGTCAGCACGCGCCGCACGGCCGCCACGCCCTCCAGCTCCTCGGGGCTGAGCAGCAGCTCCTCGCGCCGCGTGCCGGAGCGCAGCAGGTCGATCGCCGGGAAGATGCGCCGCTCGGACAGCCGGCGGTCCAGGTGGATCTCGGCGTTGCCCGTGCCCTTGAACTCCTCGTAGATGATGTCGTCCATGCGGCTGCCGGTCTCGACCAGCGCGGTGGCGATGATCGTCAGGCTGCCGCCGCCCTCGACGTTGCGTGCCGCGCCGAAAAAGCGCTTGGGCCGCTGCAGCACGCCGGGCGCGAGCCCGCCGGACATCGCCCGCCCGCCGGGCGCAAGCGCGTTGTAGGCGCGCGAGAGGCGCGTGAGGCTGTCCATGAGCACGACGACGTCCCGCCCCTGCTCCACCAGGCGCTGGGCGCGCTCGTAGACCATCTCGCTGACCCGCACGTGGTGCTCCTGCGGCGCGTCGAACGTCGAGTAGACGACCTCGCCCGCGACGGAGCGGCGGATGTCGGTGACCTCCTCGGGCCGCTCGTCGATGAGCAGCATCATGAGGTGGATGTCCGGATGGCCGGCCTCCACCGCGCCGGCGATCTTCTTGAGCAGCACGGTCTTGCCCGCCTTGGGCGGCGCAACGATCAGCGCGCGCTGGCCAAGGCCGATGGGCGCGATGAAGTCGAGCGTGCGGATGGCCAGGTCTCCCCCGCCCTGCGGCGGTTCGAGCGTCAGGCGGCGGTCCGGATGCACGGGCGTCAGCCGGTCGAAGGGCACGCGCTGCGCCGCCCGCTCCGGCGGCTCGCCGTTGATCGACTCGACGTACATCAGCGCGCTGTAGCGGTCGCCCTCGCGCCGCGGACGCGTCTTGCCGCGCACCAGGTCGCCGTTTTTCATGCCAAAGCGCCGGATCTGCGCGATGGAGACGTAGACGTCCTCCCGTCCGGGCGAGCAGTTCTGCGCGCGCAGGAAGCCGTAGCCGTCCGGCTGTAGCTCCATCACGCCCTGTCCGTCCGCGCACAGGCCCGCCTCCAGCATCTGCGACACCGCGGGGTTGGAGGTGCCATAGCGCTCGTCGTAATAGCCCGTGTGCGGCTCCCGGCGCGTGCGCGGCGCGCGCGGGCCCGTGCGCGGCTCCGGCCGCTCGAGCGCGGGCGTCAGCGGCGCGGCGGCCTCCGTCCGGCCGTTCAGCGCGTCGCTCTGGCGCAGGCGCTCGACGATGCCCTGTTTGTTGATCCCTGAGGGCAGGCGCACGCCGCGCTCGCGCGCAATCTCCCGCAGCTGCACGACGGTCCGCTCCTCATAAGGGGTGTTGGGGTTGGTCAAAGTGAATTCAGCTCCTCTCGGGGGCGCAAAGATGTGACGTGGATGGAACATGTCACCCTCATTGTATGCCGAAAGGAGCTGTATTATGCATTCAGATGCGCCTGGCCACGACCACGTCGCGGTTGACCGCCTGCTCGACCCAGTGCTCCAGGCCGTCGTACGCCTCGCCGCGTAGCACGTCAAAGCCTGCGGCCTCCAGCGCGCGGATCACCTGCGCACGCCGCGTCACGTAGGTGTTGAACGACGCCGCCAGCGCGCCGCCGGACGCGAGCGCCGCATGCCACGCGGGCGCGGCCCTCTCCAGCAGCGGCAGGATGCCGCCCCGGTGATCCGCCGGCCCGTGCTGCACGCCGTATGGCAGGTCGACGGCCATGATCTGCACGCTGCCGGGGCGCAGCAGCACGTCCAGATCGCGCGTGTCGCCCTGGATGAGGCGCAGCGTGCGCGTGTCGCCGTCGCGGTAGTGTTCGGGCGTGTCGGCGAAGACGTACTTCGTCTCGCGCCCGCCGGCCTGGCCGCGCACGGTCAGCGAGCCCTCGCCGCGCTTGTGCTTGAGGTGATGGAAGGCCAGGTAGCGGCCCGTGAAGTCGTCGGCCTCCTTGATCGCGTGCCGGTCCGCATCCACGCCCGCGGCGTTCCAGCCGCGGCGCAGCGCGAGGTAGAGGGCCGTGCCCTTGCCGCACATGGGATCGCAGAAGGCGAGCTTGGCGTCGCCCTTGAGCGCGAACGCGCTGGAGGCGAGCGCCATGCTGAGCAGCGTGTCGGTGAACATCTCGTTCGTCTTGCCCTTGTACTTGAGCAGCGCGGCCATGTCCTCGCCCACATAGGCCGCGCCGGCGCGCTCCATGGGCACGAACGCGTCGCCCTCCATGCGGCACAGCAGGTAGACGCCGCCCTGACGGCTCAGCAGCGCCCACTCGCGCTCCCGGAACTCCTCCGTCTCCAGGCACAGAAACGGCGCGCCGGCGATCTCCCGCGCCTCGACGGCGCACGCGCGGCCCATGGCCGCGAGCATCATGGACAGCTCCGCTCGGGCGAGCGTCAGCAGCGAGGCGCGGTAGCGGGCGTTGGCGTGGGGGTAGAGCAAAAAGGCATAGCGCATGGATCGGACCTCCTGCGGCATTTCTTCTTTGGACAGCAAAAGACCCCATCGAAGCCGATGGAGTCTTGGATGTAGCAATCAGTACTTGCGCTTGCGGGCCGCTTCAGCCTTCTTCTTGCGCTTGACGCTGGGCTTCTCGTAGTGCTCGCGCTTACGAACCTCTGCGATGACGCCGGAGCGCGCGCAGGAACGCTTGAATCTTCTCAGAGCGCTTTCCAGGGACTCATTTTCCCGAACACGGATCTCAGACATGGTAGTTATCCCTCCCCTCCGCTCATCTCGACGAACACATCCGATACGACAGGAACGGATGGTAACCGTGCACTTTATTATACCGCACCCGCGGGTATTCGTCAACCACAAATCCGAATTCTTTTGCGCACGGGTTTGCGACGGGTCAGTCCGGCCCGCGCTCCGCCTCAAATTCCGCACGGTGGCGCGCGAAAAAATCGTAGTAGGCGCGCACGCCCTCCAGCTGCGTCCAGGGGCGGACCGTCGCCGGGCGCGCGTCCAGATCGTAGACCTTGGCCCCGCGCATCGACAGCAGGAACGGCGAGTGCGTCGAGACGATCAGCTGGCAGCCCGCATAGCGCGCGCCCTCCTCCAGGTACTGCGCAAGCTCCACCTGCCGCGCGGGCGAGAGGCTGTTCTCCGGCTCGTCGAGCAGGTAGAGCGCGTCGGCGTCGATGCGCTGGCGGAAGAAGAACGCGGCGCTCTCGCCGTTGGACTGTTCGCGCACGTTTTCCATCAGCTGCTCGCGCACGAACGCGGACTGCGTATGCCTGCGCGCGCTGTTCTGCTTCTTGAGCGCGTCGTAGTCGTCCAGCGAGCGCACGCGCACCTGCGAGTGGCGCGCATGGGTGTGCTCGATGAAGAGCTCCTCGCGCCGCCGGTCGATGCCGTCGTTGAGGCAGCGCACGCCGAGCATGTAGTCGAACACGTCGTCGCTGGTGACGATGCGGCTGCCCGCCGGCACCGTCTCCTCAACCGACACGCGGCAGCGGCGCACGTAGTCGTCGAAGAAGCTGGAGCGGTTGAACGGCGTCTCGCGCGAGAGGCCCAGCTTTTCGGCGATCACATTGAGCGCGGTCGTCTTGCCCGATCCGTTGCCGCCGTACAGGATGGTGATCGGCTCAAAGTCCAGCCGTTGCAGTCCCGCCGCCGTGAGCACGCCGAAGGGATACATCGTGTTGTAGCACGTGCGCTTGACGTTCAGGCGGAACATCCATTCCTCGTCCGCATCGGGGAACGTGATGGAATCCAGATAGATCACCGCGACGCCTCCTTTGAGGGCTGCCGGTCAGTCCATCCGGTCGCCCAGCTGCTTGCCGCCCAGGATGTGCACGTGCAGGTGCGGCACACTCTGGCGCGCATCCGCGCCGCAGTTGCTCACCAGGCGGAAGCCGCTCTCGGCCAGGCCCAGCTCGCCGGCGACCTTCGCCGCGGTGCGCAGTAGCCCCGCCAGGAACGCGTCGCTCTCCCCGCGCGCCGCGTACACGTCGCTCACGTGCTTCTTGGGAATGACCAGCACGTGCACGGGCGCCTGCGGCGCGATGTCGTAAAAGGCGAGCACCTCGTCGTTCTCATAGGCCTTCTTCGAGGGGATCTCGCCCGCGGCGATCTTGCAAAACAGACAGTCTTCCATCGTCAACGCTCCTCTTCTGCGGCGTCCTGCGCCGTGTCGTTCATTCGATGCGGCCGGTCAACCCGTCGCCGCACACGCCCTCGATCAGCACGTCGCGCACCTCGCCCGGCTCGCCCGCGCCCGCGGCGCGCACGTGCACGTACGTGGGCGTATAGCCGGTCAGCCGGCCCTGTTCGTCCCGCTCCTCCAGCAACACGCGCTGGCGCGTGCCCACGAGCCGCTCCAGGTATGCGCCGGCCAGCTCCTTGCCCAGCGCAATCAACCGGCGGGCGCGCTCCTCCCGCACCGCGCGCGGCACGCTGCCATCCATCTGCGCGGCGGGCGTGCCCTCGCGCTCGGAATACGGGAATACGTGGATGCGTGAGAATCCGGCCTCGCGCACGGTCCGCATCGTCTCCTCAAAATTTTGCTCCGTCTCGCCCGGGAAGCCCGTCATCACGTCCGTCGTCAGCGCGCAGCCCGGGAACGCCGCACGCAGCAGGCGGCAGGCCTCCAGGAACTGCGCCGTCGTGTAGCGCCTGCGCATGCGCGCAAGCACCGCGTCGCTGCCGCTCTGCAGCGCCAGATGAAACTGCGGGCAGACCTTGGGCAGGCCCTGCAGCGCCCGCACGAACGGCTCGGTCACGATCACGGGCTCGAGCGAGCCCAGGCGGATGCGCGCCGCGTCCCCGGCGTCGTGCGCCGCGCGGATGGCGTCGACGAGCGTCGTGCCGTCGCGCAGGTCGCGCCCGTAGCTGGTCAGGTGGATGCCGGTCAGCACCAGCTCGCGAAAGCCGGCTGCACACAGATTCGCCGCCTCTTCGCGGATCTCCTGCAACGGCCGCGAGCGGATCGGCCCGCGCACATACGGAATGATGCAGTAGGCGCAGTAGCGGTCGCAGCCCTCCTGAATCTTCATCGTCGCGCGCGTGTGCCCCGCGTGCGCGCGCACGAGGAGGCGCTCAAAGGGCGCGTGCGACAGGCCCTCCACGGCCACGAGCGTCTCGCCGGAGGCCTCCGCCTCATGCAGCAGCTCGACGACCTCGCCACGCCGCTGCGTGCCCAGGATGAGCCGCACGCCCGGCAGACGCAGACTCTGCGCCGCGCGCTGTGCCAGGCAGCCGGTCACGACGATGTGCGCCTGCGGATGCTCCCGCGCGCACCGGCGGATCGTCTGCATGGACTTCTTGTCCCCAGTGCCGGTGACGGTGCAGGTGTTGATCACATACACGTCCGCCGGCTCAGAAAAGGGGACGATCTCATACCCAGCCCGCTGAAAGCACTCCAGCATGGCCTGGGTGTCGTATTGGTTGACCTTGCAGCCCAGGGTATGAAAAGCAGCCTTCTTCATGCGTTCACTCCATCTGCCCGGCGAGGCACAGCGCCATCGTCAGCGCCGCCATGCCCGCCGTCTCGGTGCGCAGGATACGCGGGCCGAGCGTGACGGCCTGCGCGCCCAGGCCGGTCAGGCGCTCGACCTCTCCGGCCGCCATGCCGCCCTCAGGCCCCACGACGATCGCGATGCGCCGCGCGTCCCGGCCGGGCACGAGCGTGCGCAATCCCTGCGCATGCGCCTCCTCCCACGGGACGAGCACGAGGTCGTAATCCGCCGCAAGCGCGCCGCACAGCGCAGCCAGCGGCCTGGGCGGCGCCACCTGCGGCACGTGCGCGCGGCCGCACTGCTTGACCGCCTCGCGCGCGATGCGCTGCCAGCGCTCCGCCTTGCGCGCGCCGTCCTTGCCCTCCGCCCGGGCGACGCAGCGCTCCATCAGCACGGGCTGAATGGCGTGCACGCCCAGCTCCGTGCACTTCTGCACGATCCACTCCATCTTCTCCGCCTTGGGCAGGCCCTGATAGAGCGTCACGCGCACGTCCGGCTCGTTGTCGGGCAGCGCTTCCAGCACGTCGGCCTCCGCGCCGTCCGGTGCGACCGCCGTCAGGCGCGCGCGATAGCGGCGCAGCCCGTCCAGCAACTCGACCTCCTCGCCCGAGGCCAGGCGCAGCACGCGCGCGGCGTGACGTGCCTCCTCGGGATCCAGGCGTGCGCGCATTCCCTGCACGCCCGCATCGTTTACAAAAAAGCGGTGCATGTCCTTCTCCTCACAGCGGCTTGGCCGACAGGCAGACCCACTCGCCGCGCGCGATGCGGCAGTCCACCGCGTAGCCCGCCTGGCGCAGCGCGCGCAGGACGTCCTCCTCACGCTCGCGGATGATGCCCGAGCAGATGAACGCGCCGCCCGGACGGATGTGCGATTTGGCCGGGCCGCACAGCGCGCAGATGACGTCGGCGATGATGTTGGCCACGATCACATCCGCCTTGCCGACCGAGTCCTTGAGCAGATCGCCCGCCTGCGCATGCACGACCTGCTCCATGCCGTTCTTCCGGATGTTCTCCTTCGCGACGGCGACGGCCTGCTCGTCCAGGTCGATGGCCAGCACGTCCCGCGCGCCCAGCTTGGCCGCGGCGATGGCCAGGATGCCCGTGCCGGTTCCCACGTCGATGCAGGCGCTGCCCGGGCGCACGTAGCGCTCGAGCATCTGCAGGCACATATAGGTCGTCTCGTGCGTGCCGGTGCCGAAGGCCATACCCGGATCCATCTTGATGACCAGATCCTCCGGGAAGGGCTCGTACGGCTCCCATGAGGGCTTGACGACGATGCGCTCGCCCGCGCGGAAGGGCTTGTAGTAGCGCTTCCAGTTCTCGGCCCAGTCCTGCTCGTGCACGGTCTCGCGCGTGAATTCGAGCGAGCCCAGGTCAAAGCCAAGGTCCATGTGCGAAAGCTCCGACAGGCGCGCGCGCACGAAGGCCAGCGTCTCCGGCGTGGAGGCGCCCTCCTCAAAGTAGGCCTTGACGAGCACGTCCTCGGGCATGGCGTCCAGGATGTGCTCGTCGAGCATATCCCACATGCCCTCGGGCTTTTGCGCGTTGAGCACGTCTGTGCGGTCTTCGATGCTCGTGCCCGTGGCGCCTGCGTTCATGAGCAGCTCGGACACGATGTCCGCCCCTGCCGTCGTCGTATGGACGGCCGCCTCAATCCAATTCATGCGATCCCTCCGAACATGACGAAACGCCGAAGGGCTTCCCCTCCAGCGATCGCCGGTCTACTTGTTAAAGCTGTCGCGCACGCGGTCGAAGAACGACTTGCGCCCCTCATACTCGCGCCCGGTGAGCGAATCCTCGAACTGGCGCAGCAGGTCCTTCTGCTTTTCGCTCAGGCGCTTGGGCACCTCGACGCGCACCTTGATGTACAGGTCGCCCTTGCCGCTGCCGCGCAGCTGCTGAATGCCCTGGCCGCGGATGCGCAGCACCGTATCGTTCTGCGTGCCCTCGGGGATGGTATACTTGACCGTGCCCTCGAGCGTGGGCACGTCGATCTCGCCGCCCAGCGCCGCCTGTGTAAACGAGATGGGGATCTCGCAGTGCAGGTCGTAGTGATCGCGCTTGAACAGCTTGTGGGGCTTGACGGAGATGTAGACGTACAGGTCGCCCGCCGGGCCGCCGCGCAGCCCCGGCTCGCCCTGCCCGTTCATGGGCAGCACCTGTCCGTTGTCGATGCCCGCCGGGATCTTGATCGTCGCCGTGCGCATCACGCGCACGCGGCCCTGACCCGCACACTTGGGGCACTTGTCCGTGATGATCTTGCCCGTGCCGCCGCAGGCGGTGCAGGGGCGCATGTTGACCACCTGGCCGAACAGCGACTGCGTGGTCACCCGCATCTGGCCCGTGCCGCCGCAGGTGGGGCAGGTCTTGGGCTGCGTGCCCGCGCGCGCGCCCGTGCCGCCGCAGGCCTCGCAGTTCTCATTGCGCTGGAATTTGAATTCCTTCTTGCAGCCGAAGGCCGCCTCTTCGAACGTCAGCGTCAGGTCGTAGCGCAGGTCCTGCCCACGCTCGGGCCCGTTGCGCCGGCGCTGGGACGCGCCCTCCGCGCCGTTGAAGAAGAAGTCGAATATGCTGTCGAAGCCCTGGCCGCCAAACCCGCCGAAGTCGCCATACCCGGCGCCGCCGCCCATGTTCGGGCCGTCGTGGCCGAACTGGTCGTAGCGCGCGCGCTTATCGCTGTTGGAGAGGACCTCGTAGGCCTCGTTGATCTCCTTGAAGCGCGCCTCCGCGCCCTTGTCGTCCGGGTGCAGGTCGGGGTGGTTCTCCTTGGCCAGCTTGCGGTACGCCTTCTTGATCTCGTCGTCCGTCGCCGTCTTGGAGACGCCCAGCACCTCGTAATAGTCTCGCTTTGTTGCCACAGTTCTCACCGTCCGATCCTAAAGGATGCGCGTGTTACACGCCATTTGCCGCCGCCATTCGCATGGCGGCGGCCGATGGCATTTTTTCAGCTATGCGCGCTCAGTGCACGTCGTAGTCGGTGTCGACGTGGCCGTCCTGCGCGTCCTGTCCGCCCTGGGCGCCGGCGTCCGGGCCGGGCTGCGCGCCGCCCTGCTGGGCCTGCTGCTGCTGATAGATCTTGCCGAAGATCTCGTAGACCTTCTGCGTGAAGCCGTCCTGCGCGGACTTGATCGCCTCGGGGTCGCCGCCCTCGCGGACCTTCTTGAACGCATCCAGCTCGCTCTGCACGGTCGCCTTGTCCGCATCGCTGAGCTTGTCGCCCAGGTCCTTGAGCTGCTTCTCCACCTCGAAGATCATGCTGTCGGCGCGGTTGAGCGTCTCGACCTCTTCCTTCTTCTTCTTGTCCTCGGCTGCGTACTGCTCGGCTTCCTTGACGCGCTGCTGGATCTCCTCCTCGGACAGGTTGGTCGAGGCGGTGATCGTCACCTTCTGCTCGTTGCCCGTGCCCAGGTCCTTCGCGCTGACGTTGACGATGCCGTTGCGGTCGATGTTGAACGTGACCTCAATCTGCGGCACGCCGCGCGGCGCGGGCGCGATGCCGGTCAGCTGGAAGCGGCCGAGCGTCTTGTTGCCCGCGGCCATCTCGCGCTCGCCCTGCAGCACGTGCACCTCGACGCTGGTCTGGCCGTCGGCGGCGGTGGAGAAGATCTGGCTCTTGGTCGTGGGGATGGTGGTGTTGCGGTCGATCAGGCGCGTGAACACGCCGCCCATGGTCTCGATGCCCAGGGACAGCGGCGTCACGTCCAGCAGCAGCACGTCCTTGACCTCGCCGCCGAGCACGCCGCCCTGAATGGCCGCGCCCAGCGCAACGCACTCATCCGGGTTGATGTTCTTGTAGGGGTCCTTGCCGGTGATCTTCTTGACGGCGTCCTGCACGGCCGGGATGCGCGTGGATCCGCCGACCAGGATGACGCGGTCGATCTGCGAGGCGGACAGGCCCGCGTCGCTGAGCGCGCGCTGCACGGGCTGCATCGTCGCGTCGACCAGGTCGCGCGTGAGCTCGTCGAACTTGGCGCGGGTGAGCGTCATGTCCAGGTGCTTGGGGCCGGTGGCGTCGGCGGTGATGAAGGGCAGGTTGATGTTGGTGCTCATCACGCCCGACAGCTCGATCTTCGCCTTCTCGGCAGCCTCCTTCAGGCGCTGCAGCGCCATGCGGTCGGCCTTGAGGTCGATGCCGTTGTCGCGCTTGAACTCCGCGGCGAGGTAGTCGATGATGCGCTGGTCGAAGTCGTCGCCGCCCAGGCGGGTATTGCCGTTGGTGGCGAGCACTTCGAACACGCCGTCGCCGATCTCCAGGATGGACACGTCGAACGTGCCGCCGCCCAGGTCATAGACGAGGATCTTGTGGTTGTCCTCCTTGTCCAGGCCGTAGGCCAGCGAGGCGGCCGTCGGCTCGTTGATGATGCGCAGCACCTCCAGGCCCGCGATGCGGCCCGCGTC
>MHCFR05601__coassemble_616_pt1 | contig 106569 bp, 82 predicted proteins | sample MHCFR05601__metabat2_low_PE_030 | metagenome-assembled genome bin MHCFR05601
TCACCGCCGCGTACCGGTAGCCCCGCAGCTCCAGCGCCTCCACCGTGGTGCGGGAACGCTTGGCGGTGTTGAGCATCAGGGGGTAGAAGGACTGCATGATGAGCTTCACCTGATAAACCAGATATTTCACCTTGCCGCCGAAGGTATCGTGGGCGGGGGGATTGCCCCGCAGACGGTAGGAGAGCAGCACATTCTGGAACTCCTCCATCAGCATGGGCAGCATCCGGTAGGCGTAGGAGATGGAGAAGCTCAGCCTCTCCGGGCAGCCGTACCACATCAGGCCGTTGGACAGCTTATCCGGGTCCAGCCCGGAAAATACCGTCACCGAAGCCATGGAGATGGTGGCCACCTTCAGGGTGAGCACCAGCAGGGGCGCCACGGCGGAGGCGTCGCCTCCGAAGAGCAGCGTCACGATAAAGAGATACCCCGTCTGGGAGAACACCCCCAGGGCAAAGAGGAACAGCACCAGCCCCGCCACTCTCGCCAGGAGGGTGGTGGCCATCACCAACAGGAAGCACCCCAGCAGAAAGGGGATATCATGGACAAACCAGGGTACCAGGCCGAAGAACAGGTACCAGGCCAGCAGAATGCGGGGATCCAGGGCAGCGATCACGGTGTCGTCGTTGCCATAGGCGTTCTTCAGCACCTGGTTGCGGAGGAAGTCCATGGAGAACTTATCCAGAATGTTCTCGGACAATTTTTTCGTCAGTTTTTCCATCTTTTTCCCTCCTGAAAACCGTCCAGAAACTCCTGGACGGTGTAGCACAGAGCCTGTTCATCCAAAGCCTGCGCCATGGTGAAGATTTCCGGCTGGCGGATGCCCACCTGCTTTACCACATCGTCCCGGGCAAAGATCTCGTCCCGAGGCCCGTCCGCCACCACACGCCCGCCGCACAGTACAATGATCCGCTCCGCCCACTGGCACACCAGCTGCATGTCGTGGGTGGCGATGACGGCGGTCTGGATGATCTCCTTCATATCCGATAGTACCGTCATGATCTCCCGCCGGGTGGCGATGTCCAGATTGGCGGTGGGCTCATCCAGCAGCAGGATGCCCGGGTTCAGGGCGATACCGATGGCGAGGCTGGCCCGGCGCATCTGCCCGCCGGACATGAGGCGGCCGTCCCGGTCTTGAAGCTCGGTCAGCCGGAACCGCTCCAACAGCTCTGCGGTGCGCCTTTCCCACTCCGGGAGCTTCCGCACCTCCATGGCGTAGGCGATATCGGCGCGGATGGAGTCCTTGATGAACATTTCCTCCGGGTTCTGGTAGACCAGGGAGATCTGCCGGGACAGGTTCTCCGCCTTTTTCTCTCCGATGGCTTCCCCAAAGAGGGAAACGGCGCCGGCATTGGGCTTCAGCAGGCCCACCATCAGCTTCATCAGGGTGGATTTGCCCGCCCCATTGGAGCCGATGAGGGCCACTTTCTCCCCTTTTCGGATATTGAGATTCAAGCCTTCGAACACGGTGTGAGGTTCCCCCTTCACCGAGCGGTAGGAGAGGGACACATTCTGAAAGGACACCGCCGCCTCGGCCGAAACCTCCGGTACCCGGCGCGGCGTACCCGGAATATACCGCAGATGGGAGAAGGCCGTCTTCCCCTCTTCCACTGTGGTGGGCAGAACACGGCCATCCGGGAATTTTCCCTGCTGCCGCAGCCGGTAGGCCGCCTGGGTCACCTGGGGCGGGAAGATGTTGCAGGCTTCCAGCTCCTCTACCCGCTGGAGGGCGTCCTCTGTGGGCAGCAGCCACCGGATCTGGCCGTCCCTCATCAGCATCACATGCTTGCAGTAGTCGGCAATGTACTCGGTGTGGTGCTCGATGACGATGATGGTCTTTCCGTGATGTTCGTTCAGCTCCCGGAGCACCTCATAGATCCGGTCGGCGTGCATGGGGTCCAGCTGGGCGATGGGCTCGTCCAGGATCAGGATATCCGGCTGGAGGGACACCGCCCCCGCCAGGGCCAGCAGATGGGTCTGGCCGCCGGAGAGCTGCCAGACATATTCCTCCTCCCGGCCTTCCAGGCCGCACTGGGCCAGAGCGGCCCGCCCCCGGTCCAGGTAGTCGGGGAAAGCGTAGTTCAGGCAGGCATAGGAGGCGTCGTCCAGCACGGTGGGCCGGACAATCTGGTTTTCAAAATCCTGATAGACATATCCCACCTTTTGCGCCAGGACGCCCACATCGCTCTCCAGCGTATTCAGGCCGCACACCCGGACGCTCCCCTCCATGGCCCCCGTGATAAAGTGGGGGATCAGTCCGTTGAGGACCTTGCACAAAGTGGACTTCCCGCAGCCGTTGTTGCCGACGACTGCCAGGAAGTCCCCTTGCTCGATTTGAAGGGAGATCTCTTTCAGGGTGGGCTGAGCGGCGCCCGGATAGGTGTAGGTCAGGCCGTCGATCTCAACCGCATACATCTCAGTTCACCGCAGCCTTTTTTTCAGCGTTCTTTTTGATGACCAGCAGGGCGATGATAGCCACCGCAGCAGCTACAATCATACCCACTGCCAGAGCGGTGCCGCTCTCGGCCCACTCGGCCTCCCAGTCAATGAGGGACATACCGGCGGTGGCAGCCAGCTCGGCCACGATAGCGCACACAAAACCGACGGCGCACACGATCAGGGCCTTGGGACTGATGCCGCTGACAGCGCTCTCCGGGGTGCGGGGCGCCATGCCCAGCAGGGGTTCGATCTTGCCGTACAGCTTCGGCACCAGGTACAGGGTGGGCAGCAGGCAGAACAGGATACCGGAGAACAGCAGGTCGTTGAGGAAGGCGAAGCCCTCGGTGGCGAATACGCTCTCAGGCAGGCCGGCCACGGCCTCGAAGTCCTCCACCGCCAGTTGGACCTTCAGGATATCCACCACGGTCCCCATCAGAAGCTGGGCGGCAGTTCCGGCGATGGCGGCGACGCCCACCACGGCCCGGTTCTTGGGATCCTTCACCAGCCGGCCTGCGATGTACACACCGATGGTAACGGTGAGGAACTTCTCCAGTTCGCCCAGGCCGCCGAACTGGCCCAGCATGATCTCGCTGAACACCAGCTCGCCGGTGGCGGCGCCCAGGGCGGCGGACAGGGGGTCGAACAGCATGGCCAGGGTCAGGGGGATGAACAGGAAGTACTCCACGGAGAACTCCACGACCCCCACCTGGAACTTGGGGATCAGCTCGGTGAACAGGGTGGCCAGCCCGTACAGGGACATGGACAGGACAAAGATCATCAGTTTCTGAGACTGTGTGGCAGTCTGCTTCTGCGCGATACTCATAACGCATTTTCCTCCCTAATGGCTTATTTCTCGCTCGTACAAGCACAGTATACCGCCGGGATGTAAACTTCTCCCCTCAAGTCCGTAAAATGCAAATAAATTTTCTTTCACGCCAAGCTCTGTAAGTTCTGCTTTCATTTACATCCGCGCCGCCGCGTCCAGGGCCAGGGCGGACCGCTGGCACTCGTCGGGGAGCATGGTCAGCTGGACGCACAGGGGGCTGCCCTTCATGCGGGCGCTGGCGTAGGTCAACCCGTTGGTACAGTTGTAGGTATAGTTCCGCTGATGTTCATAAAAATACCGAAATTAAAGCAAGCAGAAAAATAAAGCAGCAGGGAGTAGGCAGATGTGCCTTCTCCTCGCTGCTTTTCTGTGCCGATCAGTCCCGCAGATCAGCGTTCCAATCGAAGATGATTCCCGTTTGAGGATCGATCTCAAACTCAAACTTCATGCCGTCAAAGAACAGCTCCCCCTCGTACCGGCCACGGCCGTCCTCGGATTCCTCCCAGATGGTTACATCTGCGGCACTGGAACCGGGAACCTTGCCCGCCACAATTGCGGCGGCCTCCTCCAGACTCACCGGGTTGCCGCCCAGAGCGTCCAGCCACTCCTCGTCCACCTCATAGTCCGCCCCCACAATGCGACCGCCGTCGATGGCGATCTCAAAATCGTAGTCGCCATACTCCGTCTCAAACTCAATGTCGTAGATGGGGATGCCGTTATCCCCATCCGTCTCGTTCTTGATGTTGAAGGCGTCTCCCTCCGGGACGCCCGCGTTATCCAAGGCGATAGCCAGGGCCTCCTCCCGGCTGATCTCCCCAGAAGAGCTCCCTTCGTTTGGGGCAGAGGATGGGGAGGGTGCCTGCCCTTGTCCCGATGGGGCTTCCTGGGCGGTGCTGGCCGGGGCCGCCTGACCACCGGGGACAGTGCCCTGCTGGACGCTGCATCCAATCAGGCAGGCCAGCAAGACTCCTGCCGCCAAGCCAGAAGAAAAAATCCGTTTCATATTGCCGCACTCCTTTTCTTCGCGCCATGATACCCTTATCCTACCACAGAATCTTTAAAATCACAATTGGGCTGGACCCCGAAGGAAATGATGGAGGGGAATGATGCGGACAGAGTATCTACCGCCTTCCAGGTCCAAGCGGCTCAAATAGGCCAGAAGCCGCAGACAACTTCATTCTGTAGTAGCTTGCGTCTCCCGTCTGGGGCAGGGCCACCGCCAGCGTGATCCGCAGGGTGTACGCCCGGCTTGTGCCGTCCTGCGCGGTGACGGTGAAGGTCCACGTCGCGCCGCCGTCCGCGGTGACGGGCATGGATACCGACGCCTGCGCGTCGGCGGGGGTGACGGCGATCTGCTGCGCATCCGTGGGCAGGCTGGAGCCGGCGGGCAGCACCACGCTGATCTCCGTGCCGTCGATGACGCCTGCCGTGCCGTCCACGGAAACCGACTTCAAGCCCACGCCGGCGGACAGCCACTTGGCCCAGTATTCCCTGTTGCCCACGTCGGCGGTCGTGATGACGGTAACGGGACTGCCGGTGAGGGCGGCATTGTCGTACCAGCCGTCAAAGGTGTAGCCGTCGCGGGTCACGTCGGCTGCGGTAGGCAGCGCCGCGCCCACGCCATAGGTGTAGCCGGTCACATCCTTACCCGCCGCGATCGTGCCGCCACTCGGGTGCAGGGTCACGGCGTAGTTGCCGGCGGTCCAGCCCAAGGCCACGGGCGAGAGGCCGGTCACGGTAAAGGAGACGCCCTTTTCCGTGGCAGTGGCCGTCGGGTGCTCAATGCGGCCGGCGTTTGCGCCGGAGGAGAACATGTGCGCCACGGTAAAGACATACCCCTGCTCGCCCGTGCCCGCGGGATAGGGCAAGGTGACGGTGATGCCGGAGGCCGGGAAGTCGCTCTCTGTGACCTCGCTCCAGCTCTGGCCGCCGTCCCGGCTGACCATCAGGGTCACGTCATAGATGGCGACGTCTGCGCCGGGCACGCCCAGCGCGGTCACATCTGCCCGCAGCGCGGCCTCCAGCTGCGCGGGGCTGGCATAGGTTCCCGCAAGGGAGGCGGGCACGGAGGACAGCCCGGCCTCCATGACAAGCTTCAGGCGGTCGCTGCCCGTAGAGGGCACATCCTCCTCGGTGGAGGCGTAGACAAAGGCGGTGATCACAGGGCCGTCGTCGGGCAGGGCGTAGTTGGGATTGTTCAGGGCATACGCGCCGCTCTGCGGCACGACCTTCACCTGGTATTCGCCGGGCTGGGCGACGCCCGCCAGGCCCGAGGTGACCAGCCCGGTATCGGGGATGAGGGTGACGGCATCGCCATCCAGCCGGCCGGTGAGGCGCAGCGTGCCATGCACCTCCGCCTCGCCGGCCTGCGCCTGCGAACGCGAGGCGGACAGCTCGGACGCATCCCAGCCGAGCGTCCGCGCGGCCACCATGATGTCGATCTGCGTCTGCCTGTCGGCAAAGGCGCTGTTGCTCTCATAGACGGCATAGACGGTGTGGGTGCCCGCGGTGAGCTCTGCGCGGTCCAGCGTGACGGACAGCTCGCCGGTCACATTCTGCGGTTCGCCCAGCTGATGGGTCGCATCCACGCTGTCCAGATAGAACCGCACATCGCCGGTGAGCGCGTCGGGGTCGCTGGAGTCGGCCTTCGAGACGTCGGCGGTCAGGGTGACGGCATCGCCGTAGGTGACAGCGCTCGCGGATGGGGTAAGCGTGAGCGCGACTGCGCCCTTTTCGGCGACGGCGAGGTTGACGGTCTTCGATGCCTCAAGGTACGTGCCTGTGGACAGGTCCGTTTTGGGAGTGACGGTGAAGCGGGTAGACCCGCCGACGTTCAGGGAGGCGGACATGCCGTCCGTGCTCAGCGTGAAGGCGTCCGCATTCGCCCCGGCGAGGGCGACGGAGAGGGAGGCGATGGCTTCCGCATTGTGGCCGTCTTCGTTTGTGAGGGTGAAGGTCTGTGCATTGGCTGTTCCGTGGCGCTGCACGGTCCACGCATGGGAGGCCGGGGACGCGGTGAGCAGGGAAGCGCCGACGATTTTGTCGGCGTAGGCGCTCCAGCCGGGAACGTTGGGATACTCATCTACGTCTGCATTGACAGAGACGATTCGCAGGTCGCTGCTACAATTTGCAAAGGAGTCTGTGGAGATCTCCGGCGGGGTCTCCGACAGGATATAGACGGTATTCAGGCTGGTGCAGTCCTTGAAAGCCTGCGCTTCTATTTCCGTTATGGTCGACGGCAAAATGACGGTTTCAAGGGAGGTGCAGCCCCGGAATATTTCATTTCGGACATTTGTCAGCTTACATGCGGACAGATCGGCGCGGATCAGGTTGGTGCAGTTTTGAAACGCATAAGGTTGAATACTCGTTACTGAAGGGGTTGCTGTAATGGAGGTGAGCGTATCGTTACCCGCGAAAACTCTCGTAGAAACGATGAAAGAAGTACAACCATCAATTTCGGTCGGGAGGACCAGATCGCCCAGTGGGCCGCTGTCTGCATGGACGCCTTCGATAAAGATTGTGTACGTTTGATAATAATATTCTGCCGTCAAAACGGCCGAGCCATTTGTGATGGTGCCCCCATAGGTGATTGATGAGGTGCTGCTCGTCCAGTTCGCACTCCACTCATCATCCGCCAACGAGCCCGCAGGCAGCGCCAGCAGCAGCACCGCCAGCGCCAGCAGGCATACGAAATCCCGGAATCCCTTTTTCATCGCAAGTTTCTCCCCTTCTTCATCGTTTTCGCGCACGACAAAAGGACGCGCCCTGCCTTTTCCTGGCAAAGCGCGCCCCTTGAGTCCCTATGTCCGGGGGCTTTCCTCCAAACGGGCAGACCTGTCTTCTGCTTGCAAAAGCCCAGTCTGTGCCGCCATGCCCCCAGCATTCCATGTATACCATTTGATTTTACCACGGATTGGGGAGCAGGTCAATCCATTTCAGGCCGGAGGATTACAGTTCTGTCATCCACAGGCCGTGGGGAGTGCAATGGGCATAGACGGCCATGGCTTGTCATCGCCCAGGTCAAAGCAGGCCCCGGGCTCATCGCCGGGCCTGAGCCCCCGGCGATGGATGCCGTCTTCCGTCACCACACATGTAAGGACTGCAGCTTTGATAGCATCTGCTTTCGCAGCGCTTTGCGCCATGGAAGTACAGCGTATACGCTTTCACGTTGCCGATATGAGGCGTCACTGTCGGGCTTCCCCAAGTCCGCGTATCTGCTGGCGTCCATAGCCGCCTCATCGCCATGGCGGACGACCGGACCTTTCTGCATCAGGCGGCGCCCCTGCCAAAAGCGGCATGGGCGCCGTCCGTGTCATTTTGGGGGATCCGTCACCAGACGGTGACGCTGTCCGCCGCCTGCGCAAAGGGACCAGGGATCGTGGACACGCCGCGGTGGTTGCCCAGGTAGTCCACATCGAGGATGAGGTCCGATCCGTCGGGGTGCTCGAATCGCTGCTCCGGTTCAAACGCCTTGCCCAGCACCTCGCTGGTGACGATGCCGTCGCCAAAGCCATCCAGCAGCGAGAAGACGTTGGTCCTGAGCGTCAGGCGTCCGCCCTCCTCGGCCAGCTCCACCTGCACCCGGTCCCCGCCGTTGACGAGATGGTGCCGCTCGTGCCTGCAGACGGTGGCGCCGTTGAAGTACGCGTTGCCCTCCACCCATACGGGCAGGTGGCCGAAGTGATACTGCGCCAGCGCGCCCATGTCCGGCTCCCGGTCCAGCTCAAAGTGCGCGATCCACTCCTCGTAGGTCGGGAAGATGTCAAACGGCGCGGTGCCGACCACCTCGTAGTTGTTGGCGGACGGCTCGCGGGTTGGATCGGTGATCTCATGGTGCTGGATGAAGATGTTGTTGTAGATGCGGTCGTCGCCGTGCAGGATGGTCATGAAGCCGGCCACCTCCGTGCGGTGGCGGATGTGATAGGGCGTGTAGCGCGGCTCCCGCTGGCCGTTGACGACGGAGTCCACGCCGGCGTTGATCAGCGTGAAGGCACCCAGCATCAGGTTGTGCACGCAGGCGATGCCCTCGCTGGGCATGCACACGGACTGGCGGGAGAGCAGCAGGTTGTTGTCAATCAGCGTGGGGCCGTGGCCGACCTCGATGAAGATATCCTGGCTGAACATGGCGCCCTGGGCGGGCTTTGCGCCCCGGGGCGGATGGTTGTCATGCATGAGGTTGCCCGTGATGCGCGCGCCCTGCGCCTGCCAGTCGAACCAGATGCCCATGATGCAGTGGTGGATGTGGTTGCGCCGGGCGATGACGTCGATGGCCGCGTGCAGCTTGATGCCGGCGGTCTCAGCGCCGCCCAGCTGCTGGGAGTTGCAGATGTGGTGGATGTGGCAGTCCTCGATGACGGAGAACACCGCACCCATGCGTCCGACAATGCCCGTCTGCTCGCAGTGGTGCACCTCGCAGCGGCGCACGATGTGACTGCCGACCTTCTCCTTGAGCCAGCCGTGGTACTGGCCGCGGCACACGGCGTCCCGCTCCATCTGGGTCGGGCTCTTGACGTGCCTTTTATAGAAGTACATGTCGTTCTCGGGGTCCAGATACTTGCCCAGCGAGATGCCGCAGCACTTGCTGTTGTAGATCTCGCAGTCCTCGATGATCCAGCCCTTGCTCCAGTGCGGGCCGATCAGGCCGTCCTGATAGGCCGCGGGCGGCGCCCAGGTGGTGGCGGCCTTGCTCATCACAAAGCCGCTGACCGTGATGTAGTCCACGCCGTTGCGGTCCGGCATGAAGACGTTGCGCCGCACATTGATCTCCATGCGCTCCCGGCGCGGGTCCAGGCCGTGCAGGTTGACGTAGAGCACCGTCTCGTCCCCGTCCTGCTCGGCATACCACTTGTATGCGCTCGCCTTGGGCTCCCAGGAGCAGGGATCCTCCTCGCCCCGCAGGCATTCCTCCAGCGTGACCGTCTCATAGAGCATCCGGTCGTTCAGGTAGACCGCGCCGGTGTGGCGCACGGTCGGCGCGAAGTACCAGTCCCCGCACACATAGGTCGTATAGGGGTTATAGCCGCCGAAGACGCCGTTGGACACCCGGGCCGTCCACACGTCGTCCCGGTAATGCGTCCATGCGGTCACCTCCTCCGCGCCGGTGATGTGCGCGCCCCGCGGCACGGCCGAGCGGTAGACGATGGGCTGCTCCTGCGTGCCGGCGTGCCGTGGATTCACATACTCCCTGTACAGGCCCGGCGCGACGAGCACCTCGTCCCCGGGCCGCGCTGCCTGCGCCGCGTCGTTGATGCGCTTGAACGGCCGCTCCCGGCTGCCGTCCCCGTCTCTGAATGCCTTTGCGTCCACATAATAGATCATGTTCTGCTCCTCTGCACGGCCCTTTGCGGCGGCCATGCGCGCCTTTCGCTCGTCGTGGGGTCCAGGGGTTGCTTTGTCCTTCATTATAGCACACGGGCGGCCGCTTGCCTATGCCGAAGTGACGGCAGGGCGCCCCCCGGCCCCGCGCAGAGAGAACCGCAATTTTGAGACAGTCCGGCGCAATCGGCAGTCTGGCCCGGGCGCCGGACGTATGGTATAATCAGGGCGTACGGATCGGGGGGATTGGATGAGATCGCTGGAGCCGCGCGTGGCCGCATCCTCGGAATACTACAACTTCTCGCCCGGCGCGCTGGCGCGGGAATACCTGCTGTACGTGCTGTGCGTGGGCGAGTTCCGCTATGAGGCGGGCTACGACCTGCGCCGCGCGTCCTTTGACAGCTTCCTGCTCGAGGTCATCCTCGACGGCACGGTCAATATCGAGACAGAGGGCGAGACGCTGTCCGCGCATGCGGGGCAGGTCGTGCTCATCGACTGCAACAAGCCGCACCGCTACCACTCCGACGTCGGCTGGCGCGCGCTGTGGGCGCACTTTGACGGCGCGGCGGCGCGCGGGTACTTCCAGCTCATCCTGCGCCAGAATGGGCGCGTCTTCTCCACCCACCGGCAGCGCGAGGTCTTCGACGCGCTCGGCGGCATCTACGACATGTTCCGCCGGCAGCAGCCCCTGAGCGAGCCGCAGATCGCGCTGCGCCTGACGCAGGCGCTCACCGCTATGGCCGAACCCGCCGCGCCCGGCCCGCTGCGCGACCGCTACGGCCTGATCGACCAGGCGGTGGCCGTCATCAACCGCAGCGTCGGCCACGAGCCGTCCGTCGCGCAGCTCGCCGGACAGGTGGGCCTGAGCGCGTATCACTTCATCCGCGTGTTCCGGGACGCGATGGGCATGACGCCGCGCCAGTACGTCATCGCCGCGCGCATGAACCACGCGCGCTATCTGCTCAAGGCCACAGCCCTGTCCGTCGCCGAGGTCGGCGCGCAGGCAGGCTATGCGTCGGAGAGCATGTTCTCCGCGGCATTCAAGCGAACCCAGGGCATGACGCCCAGCGACTACCGCGCGCAGCAGCACGCATGACGACAATCGGGAGGCATTTGAAGATGGCAGGCACCGCAAGCATCCGCGTCGAGACGGTCATGATCCCCACCTACGGCATCGGCGCGGCGGACAAGAACCCCATGTTCCTCGAAAAGCGCGTGTACCAGGGCTCCAGCGGCAAGGTCTATCCGCTGCCCGTGGTCGACAAGATCCTGGATGAAAAGCGCGACCAGCCCTACACCGCCGTGTTCCTGGAGAACGACTACCTCCTCGTCATGGTGCTGCCCGAGCTGGGCGGGCGCATCCAGCGCGCCTATGACAAGACCAACGGCTACGACTTCGTCTACTACAACGAGGTCATCAAGCCCGCGCTCGTCGGCCTGACCGGGCCCTGGATCTCCGGCGGCATCGAGTTCAACTGGCCGCAGCACCACCGGCCGACCACCTATGCGCCCGTGGACTGGCGCGTGGTGGACCATGCGGATGGCAGCAAGTCCGTCGAGCTCAGCGAGGTCGACCAGATGTACGGCACCAAGGGCAAGATGACCTTCACCCTCTACCCCGACCGGGCGTACATCGAGATCCGCGGCCAGCTCTACAACCGCACGCCCCTGCCGCAGACCTTCCTGTGGTGGGCCAATCCCGCCGTGGCGGTCAACGACGACACCCAGTCCGTCTTCCCGCCGGACGTGTGCGCCGTATACGATCACGGCAAGCGCGACGTGAGCGCGTTCCCCATCGCCACGGGCGTGTACTACAAGCACGACTACGGCGCGGGCGTGGACATCAGCCGCTACAAGAACATCCCCGTGCCCACCAGCTACATGTGCGCGCACAGCGACTACGACTTCGTCGGCGGCTACGACTACGGCATGCAGGCCGGCATCCTGCACATCGCAGATCACCACGTATCGCCCGGCAAGAAGCAGTGGACCTGGGGCTGCGGCGACTTCGGCCAGGCCTGGGACCGCAACCTGACCGACGCCAACGGCCCCTACATCGAGCTGATGACCGGCATGTACTGCGACAACCAGCCGGACTTCACCTGGCTCAAGCCCTTTGAGGAGAAGACGTTTACCCAATACTTCATGCCCTACAAGCGCTGCGGGTACGTCAAGAACGCCAACCGCGACTGCGCGCTCAACCTGGAGGTGCGGGACGGGCAGGCCAGCCTGTGCGTGTACGCCTCGCGCCCGATCCCCGGCGCCCGCGTGACGCTGCGCGCAAAGGACGAGACCGTCTACGCGCGCACGGTGGACCTGAGCCCGGTGGACGTGCTGCAGGATACGGTCGCCGTCCAGGCCGCGCAGACGGATCTCACCCTCGCCGTCTGCGACGAAGCGGGCCGCACGCTCCTGTCCTACACCCCCGCGGCCCGCAGGATCGAGCGCATCCCCGACCCGATGCCGCCCGTCCAGCCCCCGCAGGAGATCCGGACCGTCGAGGAGCTCTACCTGACGGGCCTGCACCTGGAGCAGTACCGCCACGCCACCTGCCTGCCCGACCCCTACTACCTGGAGGCGCTCCAGCGCGATCCCGGCGACATCCGCAGCAACAACGCATACGGCGCGCTGCTGCTGCGACGCGGCCTGTTCGCCCAGAGCGAGGCGTACTTCCGCGCGGCCGTCGAGCGCATGACGCAGCGCAACCCCAACCCCTATGACAGCGAGCCCTACCTGAACCTGGGCCTCTCGCTGCTGTATCAGGGCCGGGACGAAGAGGCCTACGACGCGTTCTTCAAGTCCGTCTGGACGGCGGCGCAGCAGGAGGCCGGCTATTACTACCTGGCCTGCATCGACTGCCGCCGCGGCGCATACGAGGCGGCGCTGGAGCACGTCGAGCGCAGCCTGGTCCGCAACGGCCACAGCCTGAAGGCCCGCGCGCTGCGAGGGATGATCCTGGGCCGCCTGGGCCGTACGGACGAGGCCGCCGCGTGGTTTGCCGAAAACCTGAAGCTGGATGCGTTCGACTACGTATCCCGCATCGAGTCCGGCGACGTGCAGGGCGCGCTGTCGATGATGGGCGCGCGCGCGAGCAGCTATGTGGAGTGCGCGATCGACTACGCGGAGGCCGGCTTTGCGGACAAGGCGCTGCGCGTGCTCGGGCTCTGCCCGGTCGAGCATCCCATGGTGTTCTATCACCGGGCGCTGCTGGGCGACGAGGCCGCGCTGCAAAGGGCCGCCGCGTGCTCCAGCCTGTACTGCTTCCCCAACCGGCTGGAGGACATCCGCGCGCTGGCGTTCGCCATCGAGCACAGCCCCTCCGACGCCAAAGCGCCCTACTATCTGGGCTGCCTGTGGTACGACCGGCGCCAGTACGACGCGGCCATCGACTGCTGGGAGCGCAGCGCGCGCCTGGACGGCAGCTTTCCCACCGTCTGGCGCAATCTGGCGCTGGCATACTTCAACAAGCGCGGCGAGCGCGAGCGCGCCCTTTCGTGCATGGAGCGCGCCTATGCGCTGGACGAGACCGACGCGCGCGTGCTGCTGGATCTGGATCAGCTGCGCCGCAAGCTGAACGTGCCCGTCGCGCAGCGCCTCTCCCTCCTGGACGCGCACCGCGACGTGGCCTTCCTGCGCGACGACCTGTACACGGAGTACTGCACGCTGCTCAACGACCTGGGCCGCCACGAGGAGGCGCTCTCGCTGCTCATGGCGCGCCGCTTCCACCCCTGGGAGGGCGGCGAAGGCAAGGTGACGAAGCAGTACGCCGTGGCGCTGACGCAGCTGGGCCGTGAGGCGCTCGCGCAGGGCGACGCGGCCCGCGCCAGGGCGCTGCTGGAGCGCGCGCTCGTCTTCCCGGAAAATCTGGGCGAGGGCAAGCTGGAGGGCGCGAAGGACAACGACATCCACTACTACCTGGGCCTGGCCGAACGCGCGCTGGGCGACGAGGACGCGGCCCTGCGCCACCTGCAGCTGGCCGCCGAGGGCGAGGGCGAGCCCGCCGGCATGATGTACTACAACGACCAGCCCGCGGACATGATCCTCTATCAGGGGCTGGCCAACCGCGCGCTGGGTCGCGAGGAGCGGGCCCGCAGCCGCTTCCACAAGCTGATCTCCTACGGGGAGAAACACTACTATGACGTGGTGCAGATCGACTACTTCGCCGTCTCCCTGCCCGACCTGCAGCTCTTTGACGAGGACCTGACGGTACGTAACCGCGCCCACTGCGAGTACCTGATCGCGCTGGGCAGCCATGGGCTGGGCGATCCGGCGCGCGCCGCCGCCTGTTACGACGCGGCGCTGGCCATCGACTGCGCGCATCAGGGCGCGATCCTGCACCGGCGTCTGAAGGAGGATGCACATGGAGTTCATTGATCTTTCCGGCCTCTGGCAGTGCGACGTTCCGGGCCAGCGCGCGACCGTCCGCCTGCCCGGCACGCTGGATGAAAACGGCGTCGGCCACCCCGACGCCGGGACCAACCAATGGCACCCGGACGAGTCCGGCAACGCCGTGCTGCAATCCGCCGGCGTGATCGCCACGCGCCTGACGCGGCGCTTCACCTACGAGGGCCCGGCCGCCTTCTCCCGCGCGCTGCGCTGGACGCCGCCGCAGGGCAAGCGCGTCTTTCTGGAGTGCGAGCGCTCGCGCTGCCTGTCGCTGCGCGTCAACGGCGCGCCGGTCCCGCCCTTTGTGGAGCCGTCGCTGTCCACGCCGCACGTGTTCGAGGTGACGGGCCTGCTCACCGGGGACGACCTTCTGACGCTCGTTTGCGACAACAGCTATCCCGGCTGGCCGCGCGAGGACATCGTCTATTCGTCCGCCGCCACGGACGAGACGCAGACCAACTGGAACGGCTTGCTCGGCTATCTCCGCCTGCGCGTGGAGGAGCCGGTCTTTCTCCACGCGCTGCGGGCCTATCCGCGCGGCGGCGCGCTGGACGTGTGCGCGGACGTCTCCGCCCAAACGGCATGCGAAGCCGAGCTGCGCATCGACTGCGAGGCGCTGGAAGCGCCGGTCCGACGCCAGGCACGCCTGGCCCCCGGCCTGCAGGAGGTGCGGCTGGCAGGGCTGCCGCTCCAGCCGTCCGTGCAGCGCTGGGATGAGGCGGACGGCCGGCTGTACGAGCTGACCGCAGCGCTGGGCGCATCCTCGCGCACTGTGCGCCTGGGCATTCGGGACTTTGGCGCGCAGGGCGGCCATCTGCAGCTGAACGGGCGCAACATCTTCCTGCGCGGCGAGGCCAACTGCGCCGTCTTCCCGGAGACGGGGCATCCGCCGATGGATGCGGCGTCCTGGCGGCAGATCCTGTCCGTCTACCGCAGCTACGGCGTCAACTGCGTGCGCTTTCACAGCCACTGCCCGCCGCAGGCCGCCTTCGAGGCCGCGGATGAGATGGGCATGATGATGCAGCCCGAGCTGTCGCACTGGAACCCGCGCGACGCGTTCACCGCGCCGCAGAGCCGCGCCTACTACCGCGCCGAGCTGGAGCAGACGCTGCGCATGCTGGCCAACCATCCGTCGTTTGTGATGCTCTCCCTGGGCAACGAGCTGCAGGCCGACGAGGCGGGCCACGCCTTCATGGCGCAGCTGATGGACCTGGCGCGCAGCCTCGACCCGACCCGCCTGTACGCAACCGGGTCCAACAACCACTACGGCCAGCGGGGCTGCGACGACGCCAGCGACTTTTACACCTCCAGCAACGTGGGCGAGCTGGACCTGCGCGCGACCAACTGCAACATGCAGGGCTGGCTCAACCGGCGCTATCCGGACCTCTGCACGGATTACACGCCGGCCGTGGACGTGCTGCGCAAGGGGCACGACCAGCCGGTGTTCTCCTTTGAGGTGGGGCAGTTCGAGGTGCTGCCGGACTTTGACGGGTTGGACGGCTATCGCGGCGTGACCGACCCGGCCAACCTGCGGCTCGTGCGGGACAAGGTGGAGCAGGGCGGCCTCATGCCCATCTGGAAGCGCTGCGTCGAAGCCTCGGGCGAGCTGGCGTTGCTGTGCTACCGCGCCGAGGTCGAGGCCGCGCTGCGCACGCCCGGCATGAGCGGCATCTCGCTGCTGGGCCTGCAGGACTTCCCCGGCCAGGGCACGGCGCTGGTGGGCATGCTCGACCCGCACCTGGCGCCCAAGCCCTACGCGTTCGCCCGGCCGGAGCGTTTTGCCTGCTTCTTCACGGGCGAGCTGCCGCTGGCCCTGCTGCCCAAGTGTACCTACCAAAGCGCCGAAACGCTGCGCGTGCGGCTTCGCATGGCCAACTACGGCCGCGTGGACCTGCACGGCGCGCCCGTCTGGTCGCTGGAGGGCGCCGGCCTGCAAGGCGAACTGCCCGCTGTATCCGCGCCTGCGGGCGGCCTGACAGACCTGGGTGAGCTGGCGCTGCCGCTGGCGGGCGTGACGCGCGCCAGCCGCCTGACGCTGCGCATCAGTCTGTGCGGTCGCTCCAACGAATATCCGATCTGGGTCTATCCGGACGAGCGGCCCGTCTGCCCGGCAAACGTGCACGAATGCCGCGCGCTGGACGACGCGGCGCTGGATGTACTTGCACATGGCGGCACGGTGTACCTTGCGCCCGACTCCACCCCGGAGGCGCTGCCGCACTCCATCCAGGGCCAGTTCAGCACGGACTTCTGGTCCGTGGGCACGTTCGCGGGGCAGGAGGGCGGCATGGGCCAGCTGATCGACGCCGCACACCCGCTCTTTGAGGGCTTCCCCACCGAATGCCACACGGATTGGCAGTGGTGGCCTATGGCCGGCCGGCGCGCGGCGATCCTCCCCCGCCCCATGCAGGCGATCGTCGCCGAGCTGGACAGCTACGCCTACCTGCGGCCCATGGCGCAGCTGCTCGAGTGCCGTTGCGGCGGCGGCAGGGTGTTGCTGTCCACGCTGGGACTGCATGCGCTTGAGCAATACCCCGAGGCGCGCGCGCTGCAGGGCTGCATCTACCGCTATCTGGGCGGGCGTCCCGCGCTGCCCCAGCAGGAGATGACCGTGCAGGAGCTGCGCGCGATCGTCCGGCCCGTCCGGTGAATGCCTCGCGGGAGCGCAGGAAACTCCCTGCGCTCCCGCTTTTTTCATCCGTCCGCCTCTCGTTTTGGGCGTCGCTGTGGTATACTAGAGCTGCGGCCATTCGCCGCCAAAGGAGGTAACGCCATGTGCACCAGTCTTGCATTTTTCAGTCCTGCGCTGTTTGGGCGCAACCTTGACCTGGAGTATTCCTTCTCTGAACAGATCGCCATCACGCCGCGCAATCACGCGTTTTCCTTCCGCCACAGGCCGCCGCTTGCGCATCACTTCGCCCTGATCGGCATGGCCGCCGTCGCCGGCGACGTCCCGCTCTATGCGGAGGCCGCCAATGAAAAGGGCCTGTACATGGCGGGGCTGTACTTTCCGGGCAACGCCCACTACTTTCCCGATCCCGATCCACAGTGCGATAACCTTGCGCCCTATGAGCTGATTCCGGCGGTACTGGGCGCCTGCGAAACGCTCGCCGAAGCCCGGCGCATGCTGGAGCGCGTGCGTCTGATTGCCGATCCCTTCGCGCCCGGTTATCCGCTCGCGCCGCTGCACTGGCACATTGCCGACGCCACCGGCTCCCTCGTCGCCGAACCCATGGCCGACGGCCTGCGCCTGTATGACGACCCGGCCGGCGTGCTGACCAACAACCCGCCCTTTCCCTTTCACCTCACGCGCCTGAGCGACTACCAGACGCTCTCGCCCCGGCCGCCGGAAAACCGGTTCGCTCCGGCGCTCGGCCTGCAGCCCTACGGGCAGGGCATGGGCGCGATGGGCCTGCCCGGCGATGCGTCGCCCGTCTCCCGCTTCGTGCGCGCGGCGTTTCTCAAGGCGCATGCGGCCTTTGACGGAGATGAGGCTGCGCAGGTGGTGCAATTCTTTCACATCTTGGGTGCCGTCTCCATGGTGCGCGGCAGCGTCGTTACGCCGGAAGGTCGCCTGGACGAGACGACCTACTCCTGCTGCTTCGACGCGCGCAGCGGCGTGTACTACTACCGCACCTACGACGCCAGCCGCATCAGCGCCGTCAGCCTGCTGGACGAGCCGCTCGACGGCGAGGCGCTGCGCGTCTTCCCGCTGGAGCGCAGCCCGCAATTCCATTATGTCAACCGCCATATCTGACTCCCTGCGGAGGTTCTTGCCTCCGCTTTTTTTGCGCCGCGCGCCGGAAAAAGCCGCTCCCCTTTCTTTCATCTCAGGTCCGCATATGATATAATAGAAATCGGTTGCAATGGCGCGCCATGCCGCGCACCCTCATCCACGAGGAGGCATCGATCTCTTGAAGCATCGAAGCACGCTTTCCATCAACAGCTCTTTGGGTCTGCTGTTGTTGCTCGCCTTCGTCCTGACGTTCAGCCTGGGCATCTCGCTGGTCCGCGCCAAGCTGCTGCAAAACGCGCACAGCATGGGCATGTCCCTGGCCCAGAGCTACGCCACCGAAGAGGAGACCCGCATCGCATCCTTTCGCAACTTCATGGACCTGGGCATCCAATATGTAGAGGAGATCTCCCTGCAGGGCGGAAGTCCCGACGAGATGCAGGAGTGGCTCCACAGCTACTTTTCCAAGCTCACCGTCATCCTGGGCGGCAACACCGTCGATCCGTATGCGGTCGTCGATGGCATGATCATCGCCGCCAACCCATGGGACGGCGAAGAGGGCTACGACTACCGCAGCACAGAATGGTATCAGCGCGCGCTTGAGGCCGACGGCGAGCTGATCTTCACCGACGTGTACACCGACGCCATTACGGGCGATCCTGTGGTCACGGCGGCCCGCAAGTTCGGCCGGAGCGACGATGTGCTGGCCATGGACATCTATCTGCGCAACTTTCTGCTCGGCAGCGACGAGCTCTCCGTCGCAGAAGACTGCTCCTTTTACCTGTGCGACTCGACCGGCACCCTCATCTACGCCTCCACCGGCTGGTCCGTCACAAACGAGACGCTGCAGTGGTATACCGACAAACTCCTAGAGGGCATTTACGACGGGTCGCTTTCCTCTTATGACGCCTCTTTCGTCGATCCGGATGGGGTTGTTCGCGGCGTCTACTATCACCAGATGAGCAATGGCTGGACGGTGATCCTCACCGTACCGATTCAGTCCGTGCTGATGGGAGACCGCAACCTCACGATCTACTTTCTCGTCGGGGTGGGCGTGCTCGTATTTGCCATCCTGGCGGCCATGGTCATCCGCGATCTGTTGCAAAGCAAGCGCATCCGCTTGGCGGGCAACACCATTGAGATCCTCAGCGACTCCTTCTATGCCATCTATCGCGTCAACTACAGGGAAGGCACGTATGCCGCCATCAAGAGCTCTCCGGACATGGTCGACCGCCTGCCCCCCAGCGGCGACTATGCCGCGCTGCTTCAGGCGGTGCACGAATTGGTCGAGCCGAATACCTATCACGAATTTGAACTGTGCTTTTCGCTGGAGAGCATCCGCCAGCGCGTGGCGGAGCACGTGGCCGACTACGGCGGCGACTATCAGCGCCGGTTCGGCGACACCTACAAGTGGGTCAACATCCGCACGCTCTACGACTCCAGGCTCGCCCCGGACGAGGTCATCCTGTGCTTCCGCGAGGTGGATGTAGAAAAGCGTCAGGAACTTCAACACACCATCATTCTGCAGGAGGCGCTGGATACCGCGCGCAAGAGCACCAAGGCCAAGTCCGCCTTCTTCAGCAGCATGTCTCACGACATGCGCACGCCGCTCAACGCCATCATCGGCCTGTCCGAGTTGGCGCAGAAGAACGCCGATGACCGAGAAAAGGTCGACGACTACATTCGAAAGATCGAGTTCTCCGGAAAGCATCTGCTAGCGCTGATCAACGACATTCTCGAGCTATCCCGCCTCGAATCGGGGCGCAACACGCTGGCCCACGAGCAATTCGACATCCGGCTCTGCATCGAGGAGATCGCGGATATCTTCCGCGTGCAAGCCGCTCAAGAGAGCAAGCGCTTTACCGTTCAGTTCGACCTGCGCGTCAGCGCCGTCATGGGCGACGCCTTCAAGCTGGGCCAGATCCTCAACAACCTGCTCTCCAACGCCTTCAAGTACAGCGAGGCTGGCGCGCAGATCTCCCTGTCCGTTCGTCAGTTCGACTTTCAGCAGCACAGCAAGTATCAAATCATCGTCGAGGACACGGGCATCGGCATGTCTGAGCACTTCCTGACCCATCTGTTTGAGCCTTACGCTCGAGAAACTCACTTCGCCACCCGCCCCACCATCGGCACGGGGCTGGGCATGCCCATCGTCAAGAGCCTCGTCCAGCAGATGAGCGGCGAGATCTCTGTGGAGAGCGAGCTGGGCAAGGGCAGCAAGTTCACCGTCACGCTGCCGCTGGTCGCGGCTACGGCAGCCAACTCATCCGCCGCCACCACCGAGCCCGCCTCCGAGGCGTTGTCCGACCTGTCCGGCCGTCGCATCCTGCTGGCCGAGGATAACGAACTCAACATGGAAATCGCCACCGAAATCCTCGCCATGAACGGCGCCGAGGTCATCCAGGCCCGCAATGGCGCCGAGGCCGTCCACCTGTTTGAGGCCTCTGCGCCCCATTCATTCGACGCCATCCTCATGGACATGCAGATGCCCGAGATGGACGGCTGCGAAGCCGCACGAACCATTCGGCGTCTGGACAGGCCCGACGTTGCGCATGTGCCCATCATCGCGGTCACGGCCAATGCGTTTGCCGAGGACATCGCCAAGACGACGGAGGCGGGCATGAACGGCCACATCTCCAAGCCCATCGACTTCAAAGTTCTTCTTCAGACGCTGAGCACGCTATTTATGCACAGGCGGGGAGACGATGATCCCGCCTGATCCGGTTGCATTTGAAAGACGCCACCCGGCACGGCCGGATGGCGTTCCTTTTTTTCTTCGGTTTTTTCGTCCCGTAGGGCGTTCATGCCCGCCGCGCATCCCGGCGGATGAAGCGCTCAACCAGCTCGCTGCACACGAACATGACCGCCGTCAGGCACAGCAGCGCAACCGGGATGAGCAGCAGCGTCGTCGCGCCGGCAATCGCGCCCAGCAGCGGCGGCAGGAACGTCGAGCCGACATAGGCCACGGCCATCTGCAGGCCCATGGCCGCCTGCGAGGCGTCACGGCCGAAGCGTCGGGGCGTCTCATGGATCATGCATGGATAGATCGGCCCGCCGCCCACGCCCAGCAGCAGCAGCCCGGGCAGCGCAAACTGCACCGGCAGCAGCAACAGCACCGCACCTGCCAGCATGACCAGCCCGCCCAGGCGAATCTGCCTGCAGCTAGACAGGCGCGTGGCGAGCAGGCCGGACAGCACGCGCCCGACGGTGATGCCGGCAAAGAAGCACGAACCCCATGCGGCGGCCGTAGCCTTCTCCAGGCCGCGGTACTCTGCCAGATAGCTGGCCATCCACAGGCCCGCCGTCGTCTCTGCGCCGCAGTAGAGCAGGAATGTCAGCAGCGCGAAGGCGATCCCGCGCAGTCGCAGCGCCTCCCTATTGGAGACGAACACCGCCTCCTCCCCACCGGCCTGCGCGCCACGCCCCTCTGCGCGCCTCCACAGGCGCATCGTGCACACCAGCGCAGCAAAGAGCGCGAACTGCAGGCCCGATACGACGCGGTAGCCGCCGCGCCAGCCGACGCCCGCAATGCACGCCGCCATGATGATCGGGCTGACCGTCACCCCGATGCCCCAGAAGCAGTGCAAAAAGCTCATCTGCCGAGCGCTGTAGTGCAGCGCCACGAAGTTGTTGAGCGCCGCGTCGATCGATCCCGCGCCCAGCCCCAGCGGCACCGCGAGCAGGCACAGCACCCACAGCGACGGCGCAAACGAGAAGCCCAGCAGCGCCGCCGCCGTCATGAACACGCTCACGACCGTGATGCGCCCCGTGCCGAAGCGGCGCACGAGGCGGTTGCTCATGAGGCTGGAGACGATCGTGCCAAAGCTGACGATCATCGACAGGATGCCAGCTGCCGCCAGCGGCGCGGACAGGTCGGCGCGCATGACGGGCCAGGCCGCACCGAGCAGCGAATCCGGCAGACCCAGGCTGATGAAGGCCACATAGATGATGACGAGCAGCGCGGTCATAGGCCATTCCTCCGCAGGTTCAAACTGCCTTCATTATAGCACAAACGCGCGGCCGCATCCATCCCGCGCGCGAAGTTTTGCCGGTTCAGGCGGACTCCGGCCGTGGCGCAGCCTCCGCCTCGCCGCGGCGCATCATCACGCCCGCCATCAGCGCCGTGAAGGGCGCCACGGTCACCAGCCCGAAAGAGCCCACGAGCGTGGTCAGCACCTCGCAGGCGACGAACTTGTAGTTCAGGATGTCGACAACCGGCGTTCCCTGGCCCATGAAGTACATGAGCATCGACAGGTAGCTGCCCGAGTAGGCCAGCATGAGCGTCGTGGTCATCGTGCCGATGACGCTGCGCCCGACCGCAAAGCCCGAGCGGATCAGCGCGCGTCGCGAGATGCCCGGGTGGTGCGCGATCACCTCCTGGCAGGAGGCCGACACGTCCATCGCCAGGTCCATCAGCGAGCCGGAGTTGGCGATGAACACCATCGCCAGAAAGATCTGGCTCACATCCAGCTGCATGGCGCTCTGGGAGAGCAGCGGCACCACGTAGGGCAGGTTCGTGCCGTCCAGGCGCAGCAGCGCGCCGAACGCCGCCGCCAGCAGGCAGGTGACGAACGTGCCCAGCAGCGAGCCGGTCAGCGCGCACAGCGCCTTGCGCGTGAATCCCGCCACCAGGAACATGATCAGCGCGGTGAGCAGCAGCACGACGCCCAGCGCGACCGGTACTGGCGAGCGCCCATCGAGCAGCGCGGGGATGAGCAGCTTCCACACGATCATGACGCTGGCCACCAGCGAGACCAGCGCGCCCGCGCCCGCCACGCCGCCAAAGAGGATCAGCAGCAGTCCGAACAGACCGAACAGCAGCCCCTCGCTGCCCAGCCGGTAGTGATCCACGAGCGTCGCCTGCGTGGGGCCGTCCTCGTCCGCGTGGATGATCGCCAGGCCCTCGTCGCCCACAGCAAAGAGCTTGTCCTTCTCCAGGTCGGCGTTGAGCGCGTTGGAGGCGTCGAGCTCATGCCCCGCCCATTCGCCCGAGAGGATCCGCACGCGCAGAGCCTGCACGCCTGAGTAGACGATGCCCAGCGGCGCGAGAAAGTCGTCGTTCACGCTCAGCACGCGCACCCGCTCGCGCGTCGAATTGGCCGGCATGCGCTCCGGATAGCCTGTGGGCAGCAGCCCCAACGCGATGCACAGCAGCCCCACCACGATACAGAAGATCCAGTTGCGTCGTCGATCCCGCCTGATCTGTACGTCCATTGCGTCCTTCCTTTCCCATGTGCGCCCGAAAGGGCCGGAGCGTCGCCCCGGCCCTTCCTGCGCGTCCGCGCGTCATTCCTGCGTCAGGCCCATCGCCTGCATGGTGTGCGTGAAGATGTCGCAGTTATCGTAGGCGCCCGCGAACAGCTCCGCATTCACACCCATGGCGTAGATCGGGATCTGCAGTCCGGTGTGCGAGTAGGAGGTGAAGGCCACGCCCGCCTTGTTGTTCAGGATGTGGCACACCGCCATGGACAGCGGCTCGTATCCGCCGTAGGCCAGGGCCTCCGCGTCGCCCAGCTCGCGATCCTCGGGCGCGGTCATGCTCAGCGCGTAGGCGGCCTCGATGCGCTCCAGTTCGTCCGCGGTCAGCGTCAGCTCCTGCCCCTCGGCAGTGGTCAGCCCGTAGTTCGCCTCGATGGCCGCCAGCGCATCCTCAAGGCTCGCGCCCGCCTCGCGCATCGCCGCAATCTGGGCGTCGAACGCCTCGTAGGAGACCTTCTGGTTGGCCAGGTACTGGAAGTGCGTGTCGTAGGCGGTGGCGGCAAAGCCGATCGTCAGGCCGCCGGTCTCATGGTCGCCGGTGACGATGATGAGCGTCTCTTCCGGATGCTCGGCCGCAAAGTCGATGGCCACCTGCACCGCGTCGGCAAAGGCGATCGTCTCATAGATGGAGGTCATGGCGTCGTTGGCGTGGCAGGACCAGTCGACCTTGCCGCCCTCGGTCATCATGAAGAAGCCGTTCTCATTGTCCAGCACGCGGATGCCGGCTTCGACCATCTCCGCCAGGGAGAGCGAATCCCCGCCCGCGGCCTCGGTGTTCAGACGGTCGATCTCCCACTGCATGGCCGCGTCGCCCGCCAGATCCGGCGCGATGGCCAGGGTCTTTCCGCTGTCCGCGTTCAGCGCGCGGATCGCTTCGTTGGTGTTGGCGATGTTCCAGCCGTTCTCCTCGGCGATCGCCAGGACATCCTGCTGGTCGCCCTCCGCGCCCGTCGGCTGCGCGTACCCGCCGCCGGCCAGGTAGTTGAGCGTCGTGCCCGTCAGGCCCTGCACGGCAATGCCATACATGTCCTTGCGGCTGGTCACCTTGGCGTAATAGGCGGCCGGGGTCGCATGGTCCAGCGACACGCTGGTCACCACGCCGATCTTCCTGCCCGCCTCCTTGGCGTACTCGGTGATGAGCTTGAACGGCTCGGTCAGCTCCGTGTCATAGTTGATGACGCCCGACAGCGTCTTATGTCCGCTGGCCATGGACGTGGCGGTCGAGGCGGAGTCCGGGCAGAACGACGTCGCGTCGTACGTCGTCATGATGCCCGTGTAGGGAAACTGCGTGAAGGACAGCGCCTGCGGCGTGGGCATCGCCGCGTCGGGGTTGGCCAGCGTACCCAGGTAGTACTGCGTGGCGTTGATCTGCGGCAGCCCCTGGCCGTCGCCGATGAACATGAACACGTACTTGGGCACGTCGGGCGCCTCGACGGCGTCCTGGGCCTGCGCGATACAGCCCGCCAGCAGCAGGGCCACGCAGAGCATCGCAGAGAGCATTTTGCGAATCATTGGTCTCTTCCTCCTTCTTTTCAGTACGGGGAAGATGATAACAGCCGCGCATGAACGCCCGTTGTGCGCGCGGTAAAACCTCGGTAAATCCTCCCGGCGCAATGTAAAACCGGCGTCCGCCATCAGGCGAACGCCGGTTTGGATGTTTGGGGGATTCAGGCTCAGTACATGCCGCCCATGCCGCCCTGCGGGGCCGCGGCGGGAGCCGGGTTCTTCTCGGGCAGGTCGGCCACCAGGGACTCGGTGGTCAGGACCATGGCCGCCACGGACGCCGCGTTCTGCAGCGCGCTGCGGGTGACCTTCGTCGGGTCGAGGATGCCGCGCTCGACCATGTCGCAGTACTCGCCCTTCAGGGCGTCGAAGCCGTAGCCGACCTTGTCGGACTTCTTGAGGGTCTCGACGATGACGGAGCCCTCGATGCCGGCATTCGCGGCGATCTGACGGACCGGCTCCTCGAGCGCGCGCAGCACGATCGCCACGCCCGTCTTCGCATCGCCCGTGTGCTTGGGCAGCTCCGCGGCGACGCGGCCCAGGACGCTCAGCAGCGCGGTGCCGCCGCCCGGCACGATGCCCTCTTCCACAGCGGCGCGGGTCGCGGCCAGCGCGTCCTCGATGCGCAGCTTGCGCTCCTTCATCTCGACCTCGGTCGCAGCGCCGACCTGGATGACGGCCACGCCGCCGGCCAGCTTGGCCAGGCGCTCCTGGAGCTTCTCGCGGTCATAGTCGCTGGTCGTCTCGCCAATCTGCGCGCGGATGGACGCAACGCGGGCCTGAATGGCGGCCTTGTCGCCGGCGCCCTCGACGATGGTGGTGTTGTCCTTGTCGACCTTGACCTGGCGGGCACGGCCCAGCATGTCCAGCGTCGCGTCCTTGAGCTCCAGGCCGACCTCCTCGGTCACGACGGTGCCGCCGGTCAGCACGGCGATGTCCTCCAGCATGGCCTTGCGGCGGTCGCCGAAGCCCGGCGCCTTGACCGCCACGCACGTGAACGTGCCGCGCAGCTTGTTGAGCACCAGGGTCGTCATGGCCTCGCCCTCGACGTCCTCGGCGATGATCAGCATCTTCTTGCCGGACTGCACGACCTGCTCCAGCAGCGGCAGCAGCTCCTGGATGTTGGAGATCTTCTTGTCGGTGATCAGGATGACCGGATCGTCCAGCACGGCCTCCATCTTCTCGGTGTCGGTGGCCATATACGCGGAGACATAGCCGCGGTCGAACTGCATGCCCTCGACGATGGACAGCTCGGTCTTCATGGTCTTGGACTCCTCGACCGTGATGACGCCGTCGTTGCCGACCTTCTCCATGGCGTCGGAGACCAGCTTGCCGACCTCCTCGCTGGCCGCGGAGATCGCAGCCACGTGCGCGATGGCGTCCTTGCCCTCGATGGGCTTGGACAGCTCCTTGAGGCCCTCGACCGCAGCCGCGGTCGCATCCTCGATGCCGGACTTGAGGACCATCGGGTTCGCGCCCGCGGCCAGGTTCTTCAGGCCCTCGCGGATCATCGCCTGCGCCAGGAGCGTGGCGGTGGTGGTGCCGTCGCCCGCCACGTCGTTCGTCTTGGTGGCGACTTCCTTGACCAGCTGCGCGCCCATGTTCTCAAAGGCGTCCTCCAGCTCGACCTCCTTGGCGATGGTCACGCCGTCGTTGGTGATCAGCGGAGAGCCGAACTTCTTGTCCAGCACGACGTTGCGGCCCTTCGGCCCCAGGGTGATCTTGACGGTATCAGCCAGCGCGTTGACGCCGCGCTCCAGCGCGTGACGGGCCTCTTCCCCGAAAATGATCTGCTTCGCCATAACGATAACTTCCTTTCTTTAATTCCAAACTGTCGGGCTTATTCCACGATGGCCAGGATGTCGCTCTGACGGACGATGATCAGCTCTTCGCCGTCGATCTTGACCTCGGTGCCGGCATACTTGGAGTAGATGACCTTCTGGCCGACCTGCACCTGCATGGTGACCTCCTTGCCGTCCACCACGCCGCCGGGGCCCACGGCCAGCACCTGCGCGGTCTGGGGCTTTTCCTTGGCGCTGCCGGCCAGGATGATGCCACCCTTGCTCGTCTCTTCGGACTCCAGGTTCTTGATGACCACGCGGTCAAACAGCGGCTTTACGTTCATAAAACAATGCCTCCTTGATGGAATGTTGTCTCATCTGGAATATCTCTTTGCGCCTTTATTGTTAGCACTCTCACGAAGCGAGTGCTAATTCACGGTGATTAGTTTAAGCCATTCTCCCCGCCGTGACAAGTGGCAAATCTGCACAAAAATTCGCATTTTTTCTTTTTGCCCTCTGTCTCTTCATGCGGGCGGGACGATTTCCCGTTGGCGCGCGCATCCGCTCTGTGTTACAATGGCAGCACGGAGGTTTGACATGGATACAACGCAATTTGCCCGCGCGCTGCTTGACTGGTACGACGCCGGGCACCGCGCGCTGCCCTGGCGGCAGACGCGCGATCCCTATCGCGTGTGGATCTCGGAGATCATGCTCCAGCAGACGCGCGCGGAGACGGCGATTCCCTATTATGAGCGGTTTGTGCTGCGCTTCCCGGACGTGCGCGCGCTGGCGGAGGCGCCCGAGGAGGACGTGCTCAAGGCCTGGGAGGGCCTGGGATATTATTCCCGCGCGCGCAATCTGCAATCCGCCGCGCGGCGCATCATCTGCGAATATGGGGGCGAGCTGCCCGCCACGTCCGCGCAGCTGCGCGGACTGCCCGGCATCGGGCCGTACACGGCAGGCGCGATCGCATCGATCTGCTTTGGCGAGCGCGTGGCTGCGGTGGATGGCAACGTCGAACGCGTCGTGTCGCGGCTCTGGGGCGTGCGGGAAGACGTCACGCGCCCGCCGGTGCGGCGCGCCATCGCCGCGCACGCGCAGTCGCTCGTGCCGCCCGAGCGCACGGGCGACTTCACCAACGCGATGATGGAGCTGGGCGCGACGGTCTGCGTGCCCGGCGCGCCGCGCTGCCTGCTGTGCCCGGCGCAGGCGCAGTGCGACGCATGTGCGCGCGGCGACGCGCAGGATCTGCCCATCAAGAAGAAGGCCCGGCCCCAGCGTGTGCAGCGCATGGGCGTGGCGATCGTGCGCTGCGGCGGGCGCGTGCTGCTGCGCCAACGCGCCGAGCGCCTGTTGGGCGGACTTTGGGTCTTCCCGCTCTTTGAGGATGCGACGCAGCCCGAGTCGCTCGCACGCGCGTTGGCCGATACCGGCATACAGGCGGCGTACGACGCGCCGCTGGGCGATGCGCGGCACGTGTTCACCCACATCATCTGGGAGATGGCGCTGCATGCCCTCTCCAGTCCGGACGCGCCCGATCTGCCCGGCTGCCGCTGGGTGGACGCGCAGGCGCTGCGCGCGCTGCCGTTGCCCACGGCGATGAAGGCCGCCCGGATCGCCGCGCTGCAGCTGCTGGACGAGTGGGAGGAGGAAACGACATGACCGCGCGCCTGTTCGAGGTGCTGTACGCGCTGCTGGAGCGCAGGCAGGTCCGGGCGGGCGAGCTGGCCGAGCGGCTGGGCGTGAGCGTGCGCACGGTCTATCGCGACGTGGAGGCGCTGAGCGCGGCGGGCATTCCCGTCTACGCCTGCCGCGGGCGCGGCGGCGGCATCGCACTGATGGAGGGGTTCACGCTCTCGCGCGCCGCGCTGTCCGAGGGCGAAAAGGACGCGCTGCTCATGGCCGTCAAGGGCCTGGCCGCGTCGGAGCAGGACGCGCGCTCGGCCCTGCGCAAGCTCTCGGGCCTGTTTACGCGCGAGGCGCAGGACTGGCTGGAGGTCGACCTGTCCTCCTGGGGCGCGGCCGGGGTGAAGGACGAGCGGTTCGCGCTGCTGCGCTCGGCGCTGCGCGAGCGGCGCGTGGTGACGTTTTCCTACCGCGGGGCGGACGGCTCGCGCCGGATGCGGCGCGTCTGGCCGGCACGATTGTGCTTCAAGGCGTCGGCGTGGTACCTGCAGGCCTGGTGCTGCGAGCGGGAGGCCTACCGCACGTTCCGCCTCTCGCGCATGTCGGACGTGCGCGCCACGCAGGAGCGCTTTCCGGACGGCCTGCCGGACGCGCCGGACATCGACGTGGCCTGGTGGGGCGACGCGCCGCCCGAGGAGGTCGTCGTGCGCATCGCGCCGGAGGCAGCCTTTCGTGCGATGGACGACTTCGCGCCCGCCCAGCTCTCGGAAGGCCCGGACGGTTCCGTCACGGCGCGGCTGTTTCTGCCGGCCGGCAGCGCATTGCTCTCCTTCCTGCTCTCCTATGGCGACGCCCTGGAGGTGCTCGCGCCCGAGACGGCGCGCACGCGGCTGCGGGAGATGGCGCTGCGCGTAGCCCAAAGATATGAATCCGGTCAAACCTGACGCGCTGCTGTCAGGTTTGGGGGCGTACAATGGGGGCACCACGCAATAAAGGAGGACTGCCCCATGACCGAAAGACCCTTCTGCCAGAGCTGCGGCATGCCCATGGACGTGCCCGGCAGCGAATACGGCACCGAGCGGGACGGCACGCGCAGCCGAGACTACTGCAGCTATTGCTATCGGGACGGCGCGTTCACCACGGACTGGACGATGGAGGAGATGATCGAGTTCTGCGTCGGGCCGGAGACGGCCGCCTGCCCCGGCCTGACGCCGGAGGCGGCGCGCGAGCGCATGCGGCGCGTGTTTCCGCAGCTCAAGCGCTGGCGCGACGGCTGACGTCTTCCCCCTCCGCCGGGCCGCTTTTGCGGTCCGGCTTTACGTTTTCGCAAAAAGATGGTATGCTATAGGCGGAGTGGGAAGATTGTCGTCTTTTTCTCAAATCTTTGTAACCTTCCCGCCCTTTTCTGCGTATAACATATAGAGGGATCTCCGGCTGTATTTCTCATCCGCTTTTTATCGTGCGTTCGCTTCCCGCGGCGCGCGGGATGCGGTATAATGAGTTTTGTATATCGACCCTCGGAAATGGAGCGAAGGCATGATGCGCTGCGTCGGCTGGACAAAAACGCTCCTGCGTCATATGCTCTGCGCGGCGGTGCTGCTTGCGCTGTGGCTCTTCCCCACGTCCGCGACGGGCGAGGGTTCGGTTCGTGCGCTCTTCGTCGCCTGTGAAAATTTTCTCAGCGCCGAGAGCATTGCGCCGTCGGCCGGCAACAACCTGCGCCTCTTGACGAGCGCCTTTGCCCAAAGCGTCGCGCCGTCGGACCTGCGCGTCGAGAATGGGACGATCGCCTCCTCCGCCGCGCTGGGCGAGGCGATCGCCCAGGCGTTTGCTGGCGCGCAGGAGGACGACGTGTCGCTTCTTTATCTGAGTACGCACGGCCTGTATGACGCTTCCAGGCCGGACGAGCCCGCGCGCCTGCTGCTCAGCAACGGCGTCGCCGAGGACTCGATCACCGCCGCACAGCTGGCCGAGTATCTGGACGGCGTGCCCGGCGCCAAGGTCATCATACTGGATGCGTGCAACTCCGGCGCGTTCATCGGCAAGGGCATGCCCGTGTCCGTCGTGCGCTCGATGAGCCTGCCGCTGAACCGGGCGGGATACAAGGTCATCGCCTCCAGCGGCGGCTATGAGGATGCGTTCTACTGGAATGCGGGCGGCTACGGCGCGCAGGGCTCGTCGTACTTTGCGCTAGCCCTTTACCATGCGCTGACGCCCCAGGGCGGGCAGTATGAGGCGGACCAGAACCGCGACGGCGCGATCACGCTCGAGGAGCTGTCCGACTATCTGCTGCGGGCCAACGGCACCTCCAGCGTCCAGTGCTATCCCGAGCAGGATGACTTCGTCCTCTTCTCCTATGACGTCCAGGCCGTGCCCGATACGTCGACCGCGGCGATCGCCTACTTCTCGCTGGGGAATTCCATCCTCACATACGACGATCCGACGCTCACGTTCTCCTTTACCGCGCTGCGCGACGCACGCATCAGCTACCAGATCGTCTACCACCAGCAGGGCCGCTGGATGTGGGAAAGCGCCCAGCGCATTCTGGATACGAGCGAGAGCGCCGACGGCATGGTCCGCGCCGGACGCAAGGAGCGCGCGCTGTCGCTGTCGGTCGATTCGCTCGCCTCGGACGTGGCAGGCTATGCGCTGCTTCAGGTGATCGCCGAGTCCGATGCGGGCACCGAGGTCGCCGAGAGCCGCCTCATCTCCGTGCAGCCCATCGTCGGCAATCCGCAGCTCTCGCTCGCCGCGCCGCTCTCGCTCACGCTCGGCGAGGAGCGCGAGCTGGTCATCGAAGCGTTCCACGACTTTCCCGTGTCCCTTACGCTGGATGTGTACACCGCGCTCGGCGTGCACGTGCGCAGCCTCGCGCGCTCCGTTCCCTCCAGGCCCAATGCGCTCACGCCCGAGGCGTCGCTCTTCTACTGGGACGGGCGCGACGACGAGGGCGAGTACGTCCTGCCCGGCCAATACGCGCTGCGCCTGTCCACCACCGTCGGCGGACGCCAGTACGGCGCCGTGTTCGAATACGTCTACGTCCGCGAGGGAACGGTCATGATGCCCGTTCAGCCCATCGGCTGATTCAGCGGCGCGGACGAAAGGGCAGTATGCGCCCGCCGCTCACGCCCCAGGCCGTCAGCAGTCCGTCCAGCGCCCGCGCCGCGCAGTCGTAGCCCGCCTGTTCGCATTCCGTCGCCCGCCGCGCCGACAGCGCGCCCACGCCGCGCGGCATCGCCGGCGTCAGCACGCGCGCGCCCTCGATCCGGGCGAAGCGCCGCGCATGGCACAGCGCGCAGCGCGTAAAGGCGTCCGGCCGCCCGTCCGGCTGGTAAACCGGCACGACGAAGAGCAGCTCCTGCGCTCCCAGCGCGCGCAGCGCCAGCGCGCACGCCTCGGGCTCCTGCGCCGCAATGAGCGGCACATCCATCCATGACGCAGGCGTGACCCAGGCCGGCGCGCTCATCGCCGCGCGCACCCCCAGCCACAGCGGGGCTTCGCGCGTGAAGACGAGCCCGGACCCCGCGGGCTCCGCCAGCGCGCGCAGGCCCGGCGCCGACGTGAACGCCAGGCCCTTGCCCGACAGCGCCGCCACGCACGGCAGCGCCAGCGGCGTCTTGCATGCGCGCATCGACACGCCCCCCGTGAGCGCAAGCAGCGCGCGGGAGAGCGCGCGTCCGCGCGCCGCCTCGCCTCCCAACGTGTGCCTCCCGGCCAGCGCCGCGCCCAGCGCGGCGCTTTGCATCGGCGCCCCGTCCAGCGCGGCCAGCGCCGCGGCCAGCGCGCCCCCGCCTGCGCCGCAGAGCGCGCCGGGCGCAACCGACCGCTCCGCCAGCGCGCGTAGCACGCCCACGTGCGCCGCCGCTGCGACGCCTTCGCCGCACAGTGCCAGCCCCAGGCGCAAGGCCATCCCTCCCCTCGCCCACAAGCGTATGCGCGCGGCGCGCGTTTTCTCCCGCGCGCAAAAGATTTTTTTGCGAGATTCTTTTCCGTTGAAACGACGCGGGGGCTTTTCTCGTCTTATTGTTGTGTGCTATAATGCGATATGGGCCGTGAGGCCCGACCGACCGCGGCGTTTCCCTTTGACTGTTCGCCGCCCCGGAAAGGTGGAATTTTCTGCATGCGTTCATCCCGTACCCAGACCGCGTCCGGCGCACGCAAGCGGCGCACGGGCCGCGAGACGAGCCCCAAGGGCACGGTGCTGGGCATCGTATTGCTGGCGGTCTTTGTCGCGGCGTTCGTGCTGCTCGCGCCCAAGACGCCCACGCAGACCGCAGCCGCCAACGTGACCGGCACGCAGACCGACGCAGGCGCCAGCACAGGCAGCCCCGACCTGCATATCACCGAGGCGATGTCCTCCAACCGCACGGCCTACCCTGACGAGACGGGCAGCTTCCCCGACTGGATCGAGCTGACCAACGAGGGAGAAACCGCCATCCAGCTCAAGGACTACGGCCTGTCCGACACCGAAACCAAGATCACGTTCGTCTTCCCCGAGATGACGCTCGGGCCGGGCGAGCGCGTCATCGTGTTCGCGTCCGACGAGAGCCGCTCCGAGTCCGGCAAGCCCCTGCACGCCAAGTTCAAGCTCTCGTCGCTGGGCGACAACGTGGTGCTCTTTGGACCCGATGGCGTGGTCATGGAGACCGTCCAGCTGCCGGCGATGGATGCGGACGTCTCCTACGCCAAGACGGAAGAGGGCTGGATCATCACCGACATGTATACGCCGGGCTATGAGAACACGCAGGAGGGCTATGCGCTGTTCCTCGCCTCGTCCTACCTGGAGACGGGCGTGCTGGTGATCAACGAGATCATGGCCTCCAATGTGACCACGCTCAAGGACGACGACGGCGACTACAGCGACTGGATCGAGATCTACAACACGTCCTCCCGGACGATCGACCTGTCCAACTACGCGCTCTCCGACGACCCGAGCAGCCCGATCAAGTTCCGCTTCCCGCAGGGGGCGACGATCGAGCCCGGCGGCTATTACGTGGTCTTCGCCTCCGGCAAGGACCGCGAGGGTACGGATGGCAGCTGGCCGCACGCGCGCTTCAAGCTGCGCGCCGAGGGCGAGACGGTGCTGCTGTCCGACATCCAGGGCCGGCTGCTGGACAAGGTGACGTACGACCTGCTCGAGGCCGACACCTCCTGGGGCCGCAGCCCGGACGGCACGGGCGGCTTCACCACCTATACCCAGCCGACGCCGGGCCTTTCCAACACGCAGGAGAGCGCGCTGATCATGGATCAGCGCCTCACCGCGTCCAACACGCTGGGCCTGTTCATCACGGAGGTCATGTCCTCCAACCGCGAGACCTCCCTGCCCGGCGTGCAGGGCACATACGATTACGTTGAAATCTACAACGCCAGCGGACAGGCCGTCAACCTGAAGGGTTACGGCCTGTCCGACAACGTGAAGAAGCCGCGCAAGTGGCTCTTCCCGGATGTGACCATCCCCGCGGGCGGCTACCTCCTCGTCTACTGTGAGGCGGCCAACGTCGGCATGGAGACCGATACGGTACACTACGCCAACTTCAACCTCAGCGTCGGCGGCGAGACGGTGCTGCTCTCCACGCCGGACGGCACGCTGATCGACAAGCTCATCGTGCCCGCGCTGTACAGCGACGTATCCTACGGCAGAACGGTCGGCCAGAGCGGCCTTTTTTATTACAGCACGCCCACACCCGGCGAACCGAACCTGGGCGGATTCTCCGGCTTTTCCGAGCCGCCCGTGTTCGTCACGCGCGGCGGCTTGAACGAGCGCCCCATCGAGGTCGAGATCCAGGTGCCGGAGGGCGCGACCGTCTACTACACCACGGACAGCACCGATCCCACGCAGCAGTCCGCCGTCTACACCGGCCCCATCTCCGTCTCGCAGACGACGGTCATCCGCGCGCGCGCCTACCAGCCCGGCCTGGAGGGCTCGCAGATCGAAACGCAGACCTACTTTATTTCCACCTACCACACGATGCCCGTCATCTCGCTGGTGACCGACCCGGACAACCTGTGGAACGAGGACACCGGCATGCTCGCCGACGGCCCGAACCTCGACCGGGACAACACGGAGCCGCCGTGGGAGGACGCCACCTACTGGAAGAAGCTGCACTATTCAGGCTTCATTGAATACTACGACGAGGACGGCGTGCAGCAGATCTCCCAGGGTATGAACTTCCACGTGATGGGCCAGTTCTCGCTGGACATGCCGCAAAAGTCGTTCGCCATCCGCGCGGACGCGCAGTTTGGCGAGGAGCTGTTCAACTACGCGTTCTTTGAGGACCGGCCCTACACCTCCTATTACGCCATCGTGCTGCGCAACGGCGGCCAGGACGGCAAGTACACCCGCGTGCTGGACGGCCTGCAGGCGCGCCTGGTCGATCAGGCGGGCTCGTCCGTCGTCACGCAGGCCTGGAAGCCCGTGATCGTCTACCTCAACGGGCAGTACTGGGGCCACTACAACCTGCGCGAGCGCGTCGGCGCGGAGATGATCGCCCAGCATGAGGGCTGGGACAATCCGGACGCCATCGACATTCTGGAATCCGACGGCACGCGCTCCAGCCAGGTCAACCAGGGCTCCAATGCGGACTACGTCGACCTGGTCGAATACGTGGAGAGCCACGACCTGACGCAGGACCCGGAGGCGCTGCAATACGTGCTGGACCGCGTGGACGTGGAGAACATGATCGACTACTTCTTCTTCGAGATGTTCTTTGGCAATACCGACCCGGGCAATATCCGCTTCTACAAGAGCGATGAAGAGGACGGCAAGTGGCGCTACATCCTCTACGACGTGGACTGGGGGCTGTTCAACTCCTCGGCCGGCGGCGTGGCCTACGTGCTCAACGAGAGCGGTATGGGCAACTACCGAATCAAGTCCAACGTGCTGCTGCGCCATCTGATCCAGGTGCCGGAGATTCAGGATCAGTTCCTGCGCCGCGGTGGCACGCTGTTCCAGACCGTGCTGACCACCGACAACATGATCTCGCTGCTGGATGAGATGATCGCCGAGATCACGCCCGAGATGGACATGCACTTTGACCGTTGGGCGGCCGAGATGCATCCCAAGATAAGCTTTGACCAGCCCAAGAACGGCCCGGGCGCCAAGTCCTACTGGCAGGAGCGCGTCGCCCGCGCCAAGAACGTCATGAAAAAGCGTCCGTCGATCTTCTGGGCGGAGGTGCAGGAGTACTTCGGCCTGTCCCAGGCGAAGATGGAGGAGTACTTCGGCCCGCAGCCCGAGATCCCCGCCGACGCGGTTTAATGAAACAAACGACGAGGAGGAACCCCCATGCAGAGCATCCAGAATGATCCCGGCGTACTGAGTTGGTTTTCCGCGCAGTTCGCGCAGCTGACCCCGATGGAGATGGTCATCGCCCTGGCCTCCGGCCTGTTCGTCGGCCTGATCATCGCCTTCGTCTACCGCAAGACCTACCGCGGCGTGCTGTTCAGCCCGAGCTTTGCCACCACGCTGATCATGCTCACGATGATCACCACGCCCGTGGTCATGTGCATCGGCTCCAACATCGCCCTGTCGATGGGCATGGTCGGCGCGCTGTCCATCGTGCGCTTCCGCACGGCTGTCAAGGATCCCATGGATACCGCCTACATGTTCTGGGCGCTGACGATGGGCATCCTGCTGGGCGCCGGGCTGTACCTGGTCGCGCTGGTCGTCGTGGCCGGCATCGGCCTGACGATGCTGGTGCTCTCCTTCGTGCGCATGAAGAGCCCCAACACCTACCTGCTGGTCGTCCACTATGACGAGGACGTCGAGCCCGACGTCAACAGCACCGTCGCGCGCATCCGCAACCGCCGCCTGCGCTCCAAGGTCGTCAGCCGCGGCGGCGTGGAGCTGACCGTCGAGGTGCAGCTGGGCGAGCGCAGCGACATCGTCAACCGCATGCTCGACATCGAGGGCGTGCATAACGCCACGCTGATCGCCTGCCAGTCCGAGGCGGGCAACTGACGGACGGAGGCGGAAGATGGCCATCACCAGCTATCCCGTGCGCCATGAGCTCAAGTACCTCGTCCACCCCGCGGAGCTGCACTACCTGCGCTCCGTGCTCGACGGCCTGCTCATGCACGACCCCAACGGTGACGAGAACAACGAATACCACATCCGCTCGCTGTACTTCGACTCCGTGCACGACGACGCGCTGCATGAAAAGATCGCCGGCGTAGGCAATCGCAAGAAGTACCGCATCCGCATCTACAACTTCTCCGACCGGCTGATCCGCCTGGAGTGCAAGCGCAAGATCGGCGACCTGATCTCCAAACAATCCGTGCGCATCCCGCGCGACCTGGCCGAACAGATCATCGCAGGCGACCCCTCCGGCCTGGAGTACATGCGCCACCCGCTGCTGCGCGAGATGTTCGTGCAGATGCGCACCAACCTGCTGCACCCCGTCGTCATCGTCGACTATGTGCGCGAGGCCTATATCACCGACGCGCAGGATGTGCGCATCACGTTTGACAGGCGCCTGCGCACGGGGCTGTACAGCAGCGACCTGTTCAATCCGCGCATTCCCACCTTTCCGGTCTTCGACGACTGCAAGGAGATCCTTGAGGTCAAGTTCGACCAGTTCCTGCCCGCCTACCTGCAGACCGTGCTCTCCGGCGTCACCGCCGAGCGCAGCGCGGTCTCCAAGTACGTGCACTGCCGCAGGTATGAAGAAAAAGAGTTCTAAAACAAGGCGGGGCCGGGGAGCTATGCTCCCCGGCCCCGTCCGTTGATCCTGTGGCTCCTCAGCCCGCCTGGGCGAGCCGCTCGCCGCTCTCGCGCGCGATGCACACGCCCATGAGCATCGTGAACGCCGTCATGCCCAGCGTCAGCACCAGCGGCAGCGCGCGGTTCAGCTCCGACAGCACGCCGGCGATCAGGCCGAACGGCGCCGTCACCAGCAGCATCATCGCGTAGAACAGTCCCAGCATCCGCGCGCGCTCCTCCGGATCGATCGTCAGCATCTGGATGGACGTCGTCAGCGGGTTGAGCGTGGACAGCGCCAACGCCTCCAGCAGCACCGAGAGCACGACCATCCAGTAGGCGCCCGCGGGCATGAGCAGCACGCACAGCTGCGACGCGGCCAGGATGCCCACGCCCGCAAACAGCGGCAGGCGGAACCGGCGCACCGACACGCGCGGCACGATCGTGAAGTAGCACACGAGCATCAGCAGCGACTTGACCGTCGAGAAGATCGACAGGTTTTCCGGGGCGATGCCCAGCCGGTCCGTCAGCAGCAGCGGCCAGAACGTCTCCAGCACGTTCTTGATCGCCGCGTAGGAGGCCACCATGCCGACCGTCAGCATGACGGCGCGGTTTTGGAGCATGGCGCGCAGCACGTGCCGGCTGTCCAGCAGGTGCGTCAGCAGCGGCACGTTCGCGCACTCGCGCATGCGCCGCTCGCCGATCTTCGTCTCGTGCGAGAGGAAGTAGAGCACGATGAACTTCGTCGTCATCAGCACGAACGTGAAGCCGTAGATCGCGCGCATCGTCGGCACCAGGCCGAACGCGCGCACCAGCAGGTAGGCCAGCGGCGCCACAAAGCCCGCCAGCAGCCCCGCCACGTGCGAGACCGCATACAGCCGCACCAGACGCGAGGGCTCCGAGTCCTCCATCAGCAGCAGATCCCACGAGTTCTCCGTCACGCGCCACATGCCGTTGAACAGCGCCGCCGCCACAAACCAGCGGTAGTCCTGCGCGAGCATCCACAGAAACGTCGGCACGCTCCAGGACAGCAGGTCGAAGATGACCGTGCAGCGCCGCCGGCCCAGCTTGTCCGTCAGCACGCCCGACAGCAGCGCCCAGAACATCTGGGAGATGAAGAAGATCGTCGACATCGCGCCGATCTGCACCGGCGTCATGCCCAGCGCGGCCATGTACACCGACACGAAGGGTACGTACAGGTTATACGGGATGCCCCAGAGGGGCTCCGTCCACAGGCATGCCCGCTCGTTGCCCTTCAGGTGCACGAGCAGGTCGATCAGCGGGTTGCGCGCGATTCGCTTGAGCATGGGTGTCCTCCTCACATCCGGTCTTTACAGCAGACCCTCGATCAGCTGCATCAGGGGAACGACGGCGATGGGCATGAAGACCGCGGGCAGCAGATTGCCCACGCGCACCTTGAACAGGCCGAACATGTTGATCGCGATGCCGACGATCAGCAGCCCGCCGACGGCGGACATCTCCGTGACGACGGCGTCGGTCAGGAACGGCGCGACATACTGCGCCAGCAGCGCGATCGCGCCCTGGTAGATGAGCACCGCAGCCGCGGAGAGCAGCACGCCCGGCCCCATCGCCGAGGCAAAGATCACCGCGCTCACGCCGTCCAGCGCGGACTTGGCGATCAGCGTGCTGTGGTCGCCGCGCAGGCCCGAGTCCAGCGCGCCGACGATCGCCATCGCGCCCACGCAGAACATGAGGCTCGCGGTCACAAAGCCCTCGGCAAAGCCCGAGTCGCCGCCCTTGGCCAGCAGGCGCTGCGCGCGCGCCCCCAGCCCCTCCAGGCGCTTCTCCACGTCGACAGCCTCGCCCAGCAGCGCGCCCAGCACCATGCTGACGATGACGGCCATCGTGTTTTGCGTGCCCAGCGCGCCGTCCAGGCCGATCAGCGCCACGCACAGCGCCAGGCCCTGCATGATCGTATCCCGAAGCCGCCTGCCGATGCCGCCCCGCAGCAGCAGCCCCAGCAGGCCGCCTGCGACGACCGCCGCGGCGTTGATGAGCGTTCCCACCATGTTGCATTCCTCCTGGACGTCTCCCGCCCCACGGGCAGATGAAAAGCGGGGTCGCTCGTGCTGGCGCATTGGCTTCCCGCACGATCAACCCCGCTTTTGTTGAAAGATGTGTTACTGGGCCTTGGGATAGACGCTGCACTGCGTCTTGTCGCGGCCAAGGCGCTCAAAGCGCACCACGCCGTCGATCTTGGCGAAGAGCGTGTCGTCGCCGCCGATGCCGACGTTCTGGCCGGGATGGATCTTCGTGCCGCGCTGACGGTACAGGATGTTGCCCGCCAGGACGAACTGGCCGTCCGCACGCTTGGCGCCCAGGCGCTTGGACTCGCTGTCGCGGCCGTTATGGGAAGAACCGGTGCCCTTTTTATGGGCGAACAGCTGCAGATTCATCGTAAGCATTGTCTTACCTCCATTCTTTGAGCAATACCCGCACATGTCGCGGGTAAGATGTCTGGATGTCCATCAGTCCCTGCCGCACCGTGCGCAACACGATGTCGGCAGTGCGTGCCCGCTGCGCGTCCAGTCCCTGCGGGAGGACGCACTCAAGCAGGCCCGCGTCTTCATCGACGGTCGGGTGGGTCTGCACGCCGGCGACCGTCTCCAGGGCGTTGACCGCGGTCTGCGTCAGCGCGGAGACGGCGGCACAGACGATGTCGCGCCCCGCCGTTCCCGCGCCGGCATGGCCCTGCGCGCGGAAGCCGCGCAGCAGGCCGTCGGGCCCGCGGTAGACCTCAACGGTGGTCATCAGGCGTTGATGGCGGTGATTTCCACCTTGGTGAACGGCTGACGGTGACCCTGCTTGCGACGGTAGTTCTTCTTGGACTTGTACTTGAAGACGACGATCTTCTCGCCGCGGCCCTGCTGGAGCACCTTGCCCTCGACCTTGGCGCCCTCGACCAGCGGCGCGCCGACCTTCAGGTCGCCGTCCTTTTCCACGAGCAGCACGTCGAAGCTGACAGCGTCGTTCTCAGCGGCGTCGAGCTTCTCCACATAGATGACGTCGCCCTGCGCGACGCGATACTGTTTGCCACCGGTAGCGATGATAGCGTACACGGATAGCACCTCCCAATTCTGGACTCGCCGGGATGCAGGCAGCCGGAAACCGGCATTTGGACAGACCTATCCCGAGCGGCTTACCGATACATGATAACAAAACGCCGCGCGCTTGTCAAGCGAAAACCCGTGCACGCGCGCGTTTTTTTCGGCTTTTTGCGGATTTGCGCGCGCGAATGTTCCATAGCGATTGACACTGCCTTCCGGGTTTGCTACACTGTCCTGGACAGCGCGTTGACAGTGGGGCCAACGCATGACCAATACAAAGGAGCGCAGGGATTTTTATGAAGGAACGGGAACGTTTCAGTTCGCGGCTCGGGTTTATCCTGATCTCCGCGGGGTGTGCAATCGGCTTGGGAAACGTCTGGCGCTTTCCCTACATCACCGGCAAGTACGGCGGGGCCGCCTTCGTGCTGGTGTATCTGTTCTTCCTGGTGGCGCTGGGCCTGCCGATCATGGTCATGGAGTTCGCGGTGGGCCGCGCCAGCCAGCGCAGCGCGGCGCGCTCGTTTGACGTGCTGGAGCCCAAGGGATCCAAGTGGCATATCTTCCGCTATTTTGCCATGGCGGGCAACTACCTGCTGATGATGTTCTACACGACCGTCGGCGGCTGGATGCTCAGCTACTTCTTCCGCATGGCGTCGGGCCAGTTCGTGGGCCTGGACCCGGCCGGCGTGTCCGGCGTCTTCAACGAGATGCTCGCCCAGCCGCTGCCGATGACGTTCTGGATGGTCGTGGTCGTCGCAGCGTGCTTCGCGGTCTGCTCGCGCGGCCTGCGTGGCGGGGTGGAGAAGGTCAACAAGTTCATGATGCTCTGCCTGCTGGTCATCATGGCGGCGCTGGTCGTGCGCTCACTGACGCTGGACGGCGCCTCCGAGGGCCTGCGCTTTTACCTGATGCCCGACTTTGGCAACATGCTCCAGGCCGGCGCGTTTGAGGTCATCTTCGCGGCGATGGGCCAGTCGTTCTTCACGCTCAGCCTGGGCATCGGCGCCATCGCGATCTTCGGCAGCTACATCGGCCGCGAACGCAGCCTGATGGGCGAGGCGATCAACGTCGTGTGCCTGGATACGTTCGTGGCCATCACCGCGGGCCTGATCATCTTCCCCGCGTGCTCCGCATTTGGCGTGAGCGCCGGCGAAGGGCCGGGCCTGGTGTTCGTCACGCTGCCCAACCTGTTCAACCAGATGGCGGGCGGCCGCTTCTTCGGCTCGCTGTTCTTCGTGTTCATGACGTTTGCAGCGCTGACGACGATCATCGCGGTCTTTGAAAACATCATCTCCTTTGCGATCGACCTGTTCGGCTGGAGCCGCAAGAAGGCCGTGCTGGTCAACCTCGTGGCCATTCTGGTGCTGTCGATGCCCTGCATCCTGGGCTTCAGCGTCTGGAGCGGGATCACGTTCCCCGGCGTGGGCAACATCCAGGACATGGAGGACTTCATCGTCTCCAACAACCTGCTGCCGCTCGGCTCCCTGATCTATCTGCTGTTCTGCACGTCGCGTTATGGCTGGGGCTTTGACAAGTTCCTCGCCGAGGCGAACACCGGCGAGGGCGTCAAGTTCCCCCGTGGGCTGCGCGTGTATGTCGCCTATGTCCTGCCCGCGATCGTGCTGTTCATCCTCATCGCCGGGTACATTCAGAAGTTTACGGCGGCCTGATTCGGCCTATTCGACAAGCGCGGACGTGTTCCGCGCTTTTTTGGTTCCATTCGCCAATATGCGTGCAATCTGGCAAGCCGTTCATTCGTCCTCTATGTAGAGATACAAAGGGGGGATCCGCTTGCGGTTCAAAGGATGGTGCGCGCTGTGCGCGCTGGTGATGTGCGTGTCCTGGATGCTTCTTGCCCCGGCCCGGGCCGAATCCGTCGCGTTCACCCATGGCGACGTGGCGATGCACAGCGCGCCCTCGCCGGACGCGCAGGTCATCGCGCGCATCGCCGGCGGGTCGCAGATGACGGTGCTCGACGCCAGCGGCGACTGGTGGCACGTATCGTTCGGGCCGCTCACCGGCTACATGGAGGCGGCCTCGCTCGACGTACCCGGCGGCGCCTCGCCTGTGCCGACGGCCGGACCGGCGGCCGCATCTACCGCCGACGCGGCGTCCACGCCGAGCAGCCCCTACCGCTTTGCGCCCGACGAGGCCGTGCTCGTGCACCAGGTGGGCTACTCGGAGTCGCTGGTCGACTATCAGGCACACCTGGCCACCTCCATCTTCTATCCGGTGACGGGCGTTCCCGCGATGGATGAGGCGATCGTCCGCTGGGCGAAGGATACGCATGCCGTGCATCTGGCCTCGCTGGAGGACCTCTCCAACGCCCATCCGGAGGCGGATGCGGAGAGCGAGCTGACGGTGCACTACAACGCCTACCTGACCGACCGCTATGTCGGCGTGCTGGAGGCCGGCTGGTACCGCAGCCCCTTCCTGGCGCGGGAGGAGGACGTGCTGCGCACGTTCAACGCGGACCTGTCGACCGGGCAGCTGCTCACCTATGGGGACATCTTCCGGCGCGACCGCCTGGACGACGTGTGCGCGCTGCTGGCCTCGCGCCTGGCGCAGATTTCTGCCCTGGAGGGCGACATGCCCGAGGTCGACGTGGGTTGGCTGCAAAATCTGGTGCTGACGGATACGGGCGTGGCCATCGCGTTGGCGCGCGGCGAGTATCTGCCGGCATATCTGGGCGCGCAGCTGGTCGTCCTGCCCTATGCGGAGATCGCGGATCTCATGCAGATCCCCGTGCCGCAGGCGCGGCCGCAGACGCCGCAGCCGGCAAAGACCGACGCGCCGCAGACCGGTCCGCGCACCATCGACCCGACCCGCCCCATGGTTGCCCTGACGTTCGACGATGGCCCGAGCGAGTATACGAGCGAAATTCTCGATCTGCTCACGCAGTACGGCGGTGCGGCGACCTTCTGCGTGGTGGGCAACCGCATCTCCAGCTATCCGGACCAGATCCGCGCCATTGCCGCGCAGGGCAGCGAGATCGCCACGCACACGTGGAGCCATCAGAAGCTGACGAGCCTAGGCGCCGAGTCCATGGAGCGCCAGATCGTGCGTCCGATCGAGGCCGTGCACGAGATCGTCGACGTGCCCGTGCGGTTCATCCGTCCTCCGTATGGCTCCGTCGATTCCAACGTGCGCGCAGTCGCGCGCAAGCTGGGCATGCCGATCGTCCTGTGGTCGATCGACACAGAGGACTGGCGCACCATGAACGCGGACAAGACGGCGCGCGCCATCCTCAAGAATGTGAAAAACGGCAGCATCGTGCTGATGCACGACGTACACCAGCCGACGCTGCAGGCGATGCGCACCGTGATCCCCGAGCTCGCAGCGCGCGGATATCAAATGGTCACGCTCTCGGAGCTCTACTCCGTGCGCGAGGGCGGCGCGCAGCCGGGCGTCGTCTACAGCCACCTGGACCCGAGCAAGATTGTCACCTCGCGCTGAGCTCCGATCGGGGGCACAAAAAACACGGATTTTTTGCCCGAAGCTGACGCGCGCTTCACCTGCGCGTGGCATACTGAAGAAGAATGCTACAGAAATGGGGCGATCGCTTGATCTGCTATGAAGACATCCGCCGCAACGACGAAATCAACGCCTACATCGACGCGGGCAACGCCATGCTGGGCGTGCTGGGCTACACCGAGCACTCGCGCGCGCATGCCGCCAAGGTAGCCGAGGAGGCGGGCGCGATTCTCAGGGCGCTGGGTTATCCCGAGCGCGACATCGAGCTTTGCCGCATTGCGGGCTATATGCACGACATCGGCAACGCGGTCAACCGGACCGACCACGCGCACAGCGGCGCGCTGATGGCCCGGGAGATCCTCAAGGAGCTGGGCATGCCCTATGCCGACATCGCAGACGTGATGGCGGCCATCGGCAATCACGACGAGAAGACCGGCACGGCCGTCACGCCCATCTCCGCGGCGCTGATCCTGGCCGACAAGACGGACGTGCGCCGTAGCCGCGTGCGCAACAAGGACATGTCCTCCTTCGACATCCACGACCGGGTGAACTATGCGGCCATCGCCTCGGAACTGTCGATCACGAAGGAGACGATCCACCTCAACGTCACGCTGGACGAGCGCATCTGCTCGATGCTCGACTACTTCGAGATCTTTCTGGACCGCATGCTCATGTGCAGGCGCGCCGCGGAGCTGCTGGGCGTGCGCTTCAAGTTCACGGTCAACGGCAGCAAGGTCATCTGACGCGGCGCAAAGCGGCGGCGGGAATCTCCTTCCCGCCGCCGGTCTTTTTTTTATTTTTTTGCTGCTTTTACTTTTGCACTTCGATGATGACCTTCATCGTCGTCTCGCGGTGTTCGTCGATGTAGCGGTAGGCGTCCAGGTACTCGCGGAAGGGGAAGCGCCGGCTGACCAGGGGCACGAGCTGCACCCGGCCCGCGCTCGCCAGCTCGATGGCCTTTTCGTAGTCCTCGCTGCGGTACATCATGGAGGTGTTCAGGTCCAGCTCATGGTCGTTGAGCACGGCCAGGTCCACCTTGGCCATGCCCGCGAACACCGCCACCAAGATGATCGTCGAGCCCTTGCGCGCGTAGCGGATCGCTTGGCCCATGGTCACGTCGTTGCCCGCGCAGTCATAGATCACGTCCGCCTTGTCCGGCCCAAAGGCCGCCAGGATCGCCTCGCCCAGGTCCTCGCGCTTCGTGTTGACGCAATGCGCGACGCCGCACTGCGCGGCCTTCTCCAGCCGCCAGTCGCTCACGTCGGTGATCATCACATCCGCCGCGCCCAGGCCCGCCGCGGTCTGCGCGACGAGGTTGCCGATCGGGCCCGCGCCGAGCACGACGATCTTCTGCCCGCGCACGTCGCCCGCCCGGCGCACGGCGTGCACCGCCACGGCCAGCGGCTCGATCATCGCGCCGTCGTCCAGGGACATCGTCTCCGGCAGCGGCGTCACCTTGCGCGCGTCCACCGCAAAGAAGTGCGACGCCACGCCCGTCGTCTGAAAGCCCATCACCTTGAGCTGCTCGCACAGGTTGTACTTGCCGTGCCTGCACGGGTAGCATTCGCCGCACACGACCTGCGGCTGGATCGTCACCTTCTGGCCGACGCGCAGCCCCTCCACGCCCTCGCCCAGCGCCTCGACGACGCCGGAGACCTCGTGCCCCTGCGTGACCGGATAGCTCGTAAACGGGTGCTCGCCGTGGTAGACGTGGATGTCCGAGCCGCAGATGCCGATCTTCTCGATGCGCACAAGCGCCTCGCCCGCCGCGGGCTGCGGCGTCTCGACCTCGCGGAACTCGATGACGCCCGGGGACGTCATGACCTGTTGCAGCATGCGTATCACTCCTTTATCGGGATTCTCTGCCCTTACATTACGACGCGCGGGGCGGTTTTTCCTACATGTTTCCGCCCCCGCGCCCGCTTTTTTGTCCTCAGCCCCGCCATGCCTCGGGCAGGTAGTTCAGGGTATTGCGGACCATGTCGTCAAACAGCTGCCGGCCCTCCGCCAGGCCGACCGCACCCATCAGCGGGTCGTTCATGAACACGTCGAACGCGAGCGTGCGGTCGCACGTCAGCGCTGCCTGCACCGTCGCCTCCTGGTTGAGCGCCTGGCGCGCGACCAGCGCGTCGACGCCCGGCGGCAGCGCGCCGGCCTGCACAGGCGCGATCTCGCCGCGGCGGAACAGCGCGTTCGTCTCCACCACCGCGCCCAGCGGCAGGTTTGAAACCTGCCCGCGGTTGGGCACGTTGACGTTGGAGACCAGGTCGCCCAGGCCGAGCAGCGCCTTGATGAGCAGATGCCCCTCCTCGCCCGAGCCCTGCATGTCCAGCTGCTCCTCGCCCGCGAGCAGCCGCTGCTGGCGCGCCAGACGGCGGGCCAGATCCTCCTTGCGCCAGGAGACGGGCGTGAGCCCGAACCCCCATGCGCGCGCCGTCTGCGGGTCCTTCAGATACCACGGCGGCACAAACTCGGCCAAGTGGCGATCGCCCGCCGCCGCGATCAGCCCATAGCGCAGGAACAGGTCGAACTTGACGCGGTGGTTGCACGCAAACGTGTTGTTCATCCAGTTGTCGTCCAGTCCCTTGTCAAAGCCGGTCGCGCGGTACTTCTCCGCGAACGTGCGGTAGAGCGGAAACAGGTCCATCCCCTCATAGGATGCGTTCGTGAGCCACGTGAAGTGGTTGATACCCGTGACGGTCGTGCGGATCTGCTGGCGCGCGACGCCCTCGATGCCGCACAGGTCCTCCAGCATGGCGCACAGGAGCTTCTGCGTGCCGAACACCTCATGGCAGCAGCCGAACGCGCGGATGCCCGGATAGGCGGCGTACAGCGCGCGCATGCAGGTGCTCATGGGATTGGTGTAGTTGACGACCCAGGCCTGCGGCGCGAAGTCGCGCACCGCGCGGCCGATCTCGGCCATCATGGGCAGCGCGCGCAGGGCGCGGATCAGGCCGCCGGGGCCGACCGTGTCGCCCACGGATTGATACACGCCCACGCGCTCGGGCAGGTGCACGTCGGATTCCATCTCGTCAAACGTGCCGGGCAGGATGGAGATGACCACAAAGTCCGCGCCGGCAAGCGCCTCGTGCAGCGAGCAGGCCACCTCATACGTCCAGGCGCTCTTCGCCTCCGGGCGCGCCGGGAGCGTGCGGCCGATGCGCGCGTTGCGCTCGGCGGCCTCCCGGTCGATGTCGTACAGGCTGACCGTGCCGCTCAGCTGCGCGTCGCACGCCAGATCGGTCATGAATCCCCAGGCCCAGCCGCGCGAGCCGCCGCCGATATAGGCGATCCGCAGATCGCGCGCGCGTCCGTTTTCCACTCGCATGTCAACACCCCCTGTGCATTTCGCCGCTATCTTCGGGCCGGCGCCGCGTGAATCGCGCGCCCCTCGACCGCCTCGAGCGCCTCGGTCACCGCCTCTTCAAACGTCGGATGCGCGCGCACCGCGCGCAGCAGCTGCGCGCGCGTCAATCCGGCGGCGATGGCGGCATTCAGCTCGCCCACGAGATCCGTCGCCCGTCCGCACATCAGCTGCGCGCCCAGCAGCGCGTCGCTCTTGGCGTCGACGACGACCTTGACAAAGCCGCGCGCGCCGCCCGCGATCTGCGTGCGGCCGTTCGCACCCATGAGCGCCTTGCCGGTCCTGACTGCCAAGCCCTGCGCCTTCGCCTCGTCCGCCGTCAGGCCGACGCTGGCGATCTCGGGATCGGTGTATACACACGAGGGAATCAGATCGAGCCGCAACCCGCTGGACACGCCCGCGATGCCCTCGACGCAGGCGATGCCCTGCGCGCTGGCCGCATGCGCCAGCTGCACGCCGCCCGTGACGTCGCCCGCGGCGTAGATGCCCGGCACGCTCGTCTCAAAGCGTCCGTCGACGCGGATGCGCCCGCGCTCCATCTCCACCTGCACATGCGTGCCAAAGAGGCCGTCGGTATTCGCACGGCGTCCCACGGCGCACAGCACGGCATCCGCCGTACAGGAGGCGTGGCCGCCGCGCGTCTCAAACTCCACGCACAGCCCGTCCTGCGCGCGCGACACGCGCGACACGCGCGCGCCGGTGAAGACCTGCGCGCCGTCCCGCTTGAGGTTCATCGCCACGCTCTGGCCGAACTCGCGGTCCAGCGCGGGCAGCAGGCGGTCCAGCGCCTCGATCACCGCGACGCCGCGCCCCAGGCCCGTCAACAGCGTGGCGAACTCCACGCCGATGACGCCGCCGCCGATGATCGCCAGGCGCTGCGGCAGGTTGCCGCCGTCCAGCAGATCATCGCTGGTGATGCACAGGTCGATCCCCTCGACCGGCGGCAGCGTGGGCACGGAGCCCGTCGCCACGAGGATGCGCTCGGCCTCGACGGTCGAGCCGCCTACGGCGACGCGGCCCGCCGCCTCGATGCGCCCCTCGCCCTCGTACAGGTCGATCCGGTTGGCGCGCACGAGCTGCGCAATGCCCGCCCTCAGGCCGCGCACGACCTCATCCTTGCGCGCAAACATCGCGCGCTCGTCAAGCGTGACCTCCCGCGCGCACACGCCCAGCGCCGCGCCTTCCTTCGCCGCGCGGTAGACCTCGGCCGTGTGCAGCAGCGCCTTGGTCGGGATGCAGCCCCGGTTGAGGCAGGTGCCGCCCAGCGCGTCCTTCTCGATCAGCGCGACGCGCAATCCCAGCTGTGCGGCGCGGATTGCGGCCTCATATCCGCCCGGGCCCGCGCCGATCACGGCCAGCTGATACATGTCATTCCCCCCTTAACATTCCAGCGCGCCCACCAGCGCGCGCAGGTCCTGCGCCTGCCCGGCGTCCTCCGCCTCGAGGGCGCAGAGCGCTTCGCAGAGCGCGGCGCGTTCAAACCGGCAGCCGCGCAGCGCGCGCTCCACGCGCCCCGGCAGCCCGGCGTCCATCGCATCCGAATAGCAGGCGCAGTCGGCCACGCGGCCCGCGTCGACGCGCAGGCACAGCTCCACCCCGCCCCACGCGAACCGGCGCGATACGCGCTGCGAAAACGCGATGGGCCGGCCGTATGTCCAGTCCCAGGAGGCAAAGCGCGCCTCCAGCTCGCGCAGGCGCGGCCCGTCCAGCGCGTGCATGTCGAGCGGTTGAGGCTCCGACCCATACTCCGCGCCGAGCGCCTCCGTCAGCGCGCGGGCCATCGCCTGCGGCGTGATCGAGGGCTCAAGCGCGCGCAGGTTGACCACCCGTGCGCGCACGGAGGCCACGCCCTTGCCCGCCAGCTTTTCGGGATCGACGTTCAGGTAGCGGCCCATCCGCTCCATGTCCACGTCCAGGAGCAGCGTGCCGTGGTGGCAAGCGCGCCCGCCGTGCCTGTAAAAGGCGTTGCCGGAGAACTTGCGTCCGTCCGCCTCCAGGTCGTTTCGGCCGCTGACGCGCGCGTCGACGCCCAGCGAGCGCACGGCGCGCAGGATCGTGCGCTGCTGGCGCGCGACGTCGTAATCGCCGTCGTGGAGCAGAAACGTAAAGTTCAGGTTGCCCAGGTCGTGATAGACCGCGCCGCCTCCGGACGGACGGCGCACGAGGCGGCCGCCGTCCGCGCGCAGCAGATCCACGCGGCACTCCCGCCAGGCGTTCTGGTTGCGCCCGACGACGACGGTGTGCGCGTTCTGCCACAGGTAGAGCGCGCACGTCTCCCGGGGCAGGCGCTCCATCAGCAGCGCCTCGAGCGCCAGGTTTTTCGCGGGGTCCGTCCCCGCCGCGCGCGCCACGCGCAGCGCGCGGATCATGCGAAGTCGAAGCGCAGCTTCGGATTGCGCGCCGCGCCCACCTCGTCCGGCCTGCGCACGGGCGTCGTCAGCGGCCGCGCGTGCAGCGACTCGGGCTGCTCGCGCGCCTCGCGCGCCAGGCCCTTGAGCGCCTGCACGGCCTCGTCGAGCGTCTCGCGGCTCTCCGTCTCCGTCGGCTCGACCATGAGCGCCTCGTGCACGATCAGCGGGAAGTACATCGTCGGCGGATGGATGCCCGCGTCCAGCAGGCCCTTGGCCACATCCAGCGCGCTCACGCCCGTCTCATGCTTGAGCCTCTCCAGCGTCATGACGAACTCATGCATGCAGGTGTGGTCATAGGCCATGTCGTAGGTGTCCTTCAGCGCGTGCATCATGTAGTTGGCGTTGAGCACCGCGTTTTCGGACGCCTCGCGCAGGCCCTGCCCGCCCAGGGACAGGATGTAGCACAGCGCGCGCAGCGTAACGGCGAAGTTGCCGTAGAATGCGCGCACCTGGCCGACGCTCTGCGCGCCGGGATGACCGCCCAGGCGGCTGTCCGGCAGGAAGCCGCGCAGGAACGCCTTGCAGCCGACGGGGCCGCTGCCCGGGCCGCCGCCGCCGTGCGGCGTGGAGAACGTCTTGTGCAGGTTCAGGTGCACCACGTCAAAGCCCATGTCGCCGGGGCGCGCGATGCCCATGACGGCATTGAGGTTCGCGCCGTCGTAGTAGCACAGGCCGCCCGCCTCGTGCACGATGCGCGTGATCTCCAGGATGTTGCCGTCGAACAGGCCGACGGTGTTGGGGTTGGTCAGCATCAGGCCGGCCGTATCCGGCCCGACCGCCGCGCGCAGCGCCTGCAGGTCGACGCAGCCGTCCGGGCCGGAGGGCACGTTCACGACCGCATAGCCGGCCATCGCCGCGCTGGCGGGGTTCGTGCCGTGCGCGGAGTCCGGCACCAGGATCTTCGTGCGCGCCGCGTCGCCGCGGGCGCGGTGGTACGCCTGGATCAGCAGCAGGCCCGTGAACTCGCCGTGCGCGCCCGCCGCGGGCTGGAACGTCATCGCGTCCATGCCCGTGACCTCGCACAGCGCCGCCTCGGCCTCCCGGAGCGCCTCCACGCACCCCTGCGCCGTGCGCGCGGGCTGCAGCGGATGCACGCCCGCAAAGCCCGGCAGCTGCGCCAGCTCCTCGTCGATGCGCGGGTTGTACTTCATCGTGCACGAGCCCAGCGGATAAAACCCGCTGCACACGCCGTGCGCGCGCCGGGCGAGCGCGGCATAGTGCCGGTCCAGGTCGCACTCGGCGACCTCAGGCAGGCGCAGCGGCGTCTGGCGGCGCAGCGCGTCGGGCAGGGGCGCGGCGGGCACGTCGCTGGGCGGCAGAATCGCGCTCCCGCGCCCCGTGCGGCTCTTTTCAAAGATCAGCTGCATGCGAGCACCTCCCTGACGACCTCGGCGGCGCGGTCCATCTGCGCGCGGCCGACGGTCTCCGTCGCGCACCAGAGGATGCCGCCGGGAATGGGCAGCCCGCCGAGGATGCCTTCATCCTCCAGCGCGCGCATCAGCCGTTCGGCGTCCGCCGGGCATTCGGTCACAAACTCATGGAAGAAGGGGGCGCTGCCCACGCGCTCAAGGCCCGCCCGCTCCAGTGCGGACTGCAGGTAGTGCGCGTTGTCCACGCAGCGCTGGGCGATCTCGCGCAGGCCCCTCGGCCCGACGGCGCACAGATACGCCCCGGCCGTCAGCGCGCACAGCGCCTCGTTGGAGCAGATGTTGCTGCCGGCCTTCTCGCGGCGGATGTGCTGCTCGCGCGCCTGCAGCGTCAGCACATAGGCGCGCTTGCCGTCCGCGTCAGTCGTCTCGCCGACGATGCGCCCCGGCAGGCGGCGCATCAGCGATTGCCGGGCCGCCATGACGCCCAGATACGGCCCGCCATAGGAGAGCGGCAGGCCCAGCGGCTGTCCCTCCGCGACGGCGATGTCCGCGCCCAGCTCGCCGGGCGTTTGCAGCAGCGCCATCGCCATGGGATTGCACGAGAGCACGGCCTTGGCGCCCGCCTCGTGCGCGGCCGCAACCGCCGCGCCCGCGTCCTCGATGGCGCCGTAGAAGTTGGGCGACTGCAGCACGACGCAGGCGACGTCCGGCGCAAGCATCGCGCGCAGCGCGTCCAGGTCGGTGACGCCGTCGCGCTCGGGCACGACGCGCGCCTCCACGCCCGCGGCGCGGCAGTATGTCTGCACCGTCGCGATCGTGTCCGGGTGCACGGTCGCGCTGATCAGCGTGGCGGTCCGCCGGCGCTCGCGGCACATGGCGGCGGCCTCCGCTGCGGCGCTCGCGCCGTCGTAGACGGAGGCGTTGCTCACATCCATACCCGTCAGCTCGCAGACCATCGTCTGGTATTCAAAGATCGACTGCAGCACGCCCTGGCTGATCTCGGCCTGATAGGGCGTGTAGGCGGTCACAAACTCCTCGCGCGAGGCGACGGACTTGACGATCGCCGGGATATAGTGGCTGTAGGCGCCCGCGCCGCGCAGCACGATGGGGAACACGCGGTTCTTCGCCGCGAGCGCCTCCATGCGCGCGCGCAGGGCCATCTCGCTCAAGCCCTCGGGCAGGCGCAGCGACGCAGCGCGCCGGACCTGCTCCGGCACATCCCGGAACAGGTCGTCCATGCGCTCCAGGCCGATCGCGCGCAGCATCTCCTCGCGCTCGCGCGCGGTGGAGGGAACGTAGCTGCCCATGTTATGCCTCCTCTTCCAGCGCCTTGGCGTACTCCTGCGCGTCCAGCAGGCCCTCCGGCTCGGCGGACAGCTCGATGCGCGCCATCCACGCCTCATAGGGCGCCTCGTTGATGCGCTGCGGCGCGTCGAGCAGCTCCTCGTTGACCTCCACGACGCGGCCGCTGACCGGGCTGTACACGTCGCTGACCGCCTTGACGGACTCGACGTCCGCAAGCGTGTCGCCCGCGGCGACCGGATCATCCACCTGCGGCAGGTTCACAAAGACCAGGTCGCCCAGCGCATCCTGCGCATGGTCGGTCAGCCCGATCTCGACGACGTTGCCCTCCAGCTGGCGCACCCATTCGTGGGACCTGGTGTAGCGAAGTTCGGCGGGAATGTTCATGACAGCATCCTCCTTATTCTAAAATCCATGATTGGAATTCCGGTCACTTTCTGGAACGCCTGTAAAACGGCAGCGGCACCACCTCGGCGGCAATGCGCCGGCCGCGCACGTCGACCTCCAGCGGCGTGCCCTCCTCGCGGCAGCAGTTGTCCACCAGGGCCATGGCGACCGCGTGCCCCAGATACGGGCAGTGCGTGCCCGACGTCGTGCGGCCGACCCGCACGCCGTCGCAGTATACGTCGCAGCCCTCGCGCGCAATGCCGCGGCCGGTCATGCGCAGGCCCACGCGGCCCACGCGCGGCGCGCCGCGCGCCACCAGCGCGTCCCGGCCGATGAAGGGGATCTCCTTGTCCGGCTTGACAAACGCGCCCAGCCCCGCCTCCAGCGGCGTGATCTGCTCGTCCATCTCGTGGCCGTACAGCGGCATGGCCGCCTCCAGGCGCAGCGTGTCGCGCGCGCCCAGCCCGCACGGGATCAGACCGTCCGGCGCGCCGGCCTGCAGCAGCGCATCCCACAGCGCGGGCGCGTCCGCGGGCGCACAGTAGAGCTCGAATCCGTCCTCTCCCGTGTAGCCCGTGCGCGAGATCAGGCAGTCGACGCCCGCGACCTCGCAGTGCGCGGTGAAACTGTAGTACTTGCCCGGGATGTTCTGCGCGGGCGTCAGGCGCAGCAGGATATCCTGCGCGCGCGGGCCCTGCAGCGCCAGCTGCGCCACCTCGTCCGACAGGTCGCGCAGCGTCGCGTCGCCCGTCACATGCGCCTGCATCCAGGCCACGTCCTTGTCGTGATTGGCCGCATTGACGACGACCAGGTAGCGGTCCTGCGAAAGGCGATACACGAGCACATCGTCGATCACGCCGCCCGTCTCGCACAGCATCGGGCTGTAGCGCACGCGCCCGTCCTGCATGCCGTCCATGTCGTTGCACAGCAGGCGCTGCAGGTTCTGCAGCGCGTCGGGGCCCTCGAGCAGCACCTCGCCCATGTGCGATACGTCGAACAGCCCGCAGGCCGTGCGCACGGCCATGTGCTCGGCGATCACGCCCGTGCCGTACTGCACGGGCAGCAGATAGCCGGCAAACGGCACGATCCTGCCCCCCGCCTGCTCGTGGCACGCGTACAGAGGCGTCTTTTTTTTCATGTAATCCCCTCCATTTCGTTTGTTTTTAACGAATTGTCCGTCCAAACGCACAAAAGAGGCGCACGACAAATACGTCGTGCGCCTCTGTCTGGTAACCTGAAAGATTCCCCGGCGAGCGCCAGGTTGCTTCTTCGGTGCATCGCTGCTTTCCAGAGTTCCGTCCAGGGCGGGTCTTTTTGCCTGAGAGTTTTTAGCGCTTCCCCTTCGGCGCCGCATGCGCGGTCTCTCCCCGCCCCTTCGTCCGATATGCGGTTTTCTATCTTGGTTATACCATCCCGGCCGGCGTCTGTCAATCCCCTTTTGCCGCGCTCACTGAAACTGCGCGCGGTACAGCTCGGCATAGAAGCCGCCCCGGCGCATGAGCTCCTCGTGCGAGCCCTGCTCGACGATGTTGCCGTCCCGCACGACGAGGATCACATCCGCGCTGGTGATCGTGGACAGCCGGTGCGCGATGACGAAGCACGTCTTGTCCTGCATGAGGCTGCGCATGGCCGCCTGGATGCGCTTTTCCGTGCGCGTGTCGACGTTGGAGGTGGCCTCGTCCAGGATGAGCATGTGCGCGCTTTGCAGCATGGCGCGCGCGATGGTGAGCAGCTGCTTCTGCCCCTTGGAGATATTGCCGCCGTCCTCGCGCAGCACGGTGTCGTAGCCCTGGGGCAGCTGCATGATCGCGCCGTGGATGTGCGCGGCCTTGGCGGCGGCGACGACCTGCTCGCGCGTGGCGCTGCCCGCGCCGTAGGCGATGTTCTCGTAGATCGTGCCGCCGAAGAGCCACGTCTCCTGCAGCACCATGGCAAACGCGTCGCGCAGGCTCCTGCGCGTGACGTCGCGGGTGTTCTGCCCGTCGATCTCGATGACGCCCTGCTGCGGGTCGTAAAAGCGCATGAGCAGGTTGATGAGCGTCGTCTTGCCGGCTCCCGTGGGGCCGACGATGGCCACCAGGCTGCCGGGCTTGGCGACCAGGTTGACGTTTTTGAGGATCAGCCGGTCGCGGTCATAGCCGAAGGACAGGTCCTTCACGCGCACCTCGCCCCGTTCGCAGCGCAGCGGCTGTGCGCCCGGCACGTCCGCGGGCTCCTGCGGCTCGTCGATCAGGCGGAACACGCGCTCGGCTGCGGCGCAGGCGCTCTGCAGCTCGCTGAGGATGTTCGCCGCCTCGTTGATCGGGCCGGAGAACTTGCGCGAGTAGAGCACGAACGAGGAGACGTTGCCCAGCGTGATGCCGCCCGCCAGGTACAGCAGCGCGCCCATGACGCTGATGAGCGAGAGGGAGATGTTGTTGATCAGGTTGACGCACGGGCCGACCATGCTGCCGTAGTACTCCGCACGGTAATAGGACTGCACGGCGTCCTCGTTCTTCTCGGCGAAGCGCGCCTGCACGTTCTGCTCCCTTCGGTAGGCGCGCAGCGTGCGCTGGCCGGAGACCATCTCCTCGACGAAGGCGTTGAGCTCGCCCAGGCTCGCGCTGCGCCGGCGAAACAGCGGGCGCACCTTGCCCGTCATGTAGCGCGTGAGCAAGATGGAGGCCGGCACCGTGACGCAGAAGACGAGCACCAGCTTGGGCGAGAGGCGGATCATCATCAGCAGCGCGCCCACGACGGTGATGAGGCTGGTGAGGATCTGCACCAGGTCGCTGGACAGCGATGCGTTCACCGTGTCGATGTCGTAGGAGATGCGGCTGAGGATGTCGCCGGTCTGCGTCCGGTCGAAGTAGGAGACCGGCAGCTCCATGAGCCGGTCGAACACGTCCTTGCGCATCTGGCGCGTGATGCGCTGGCTGATGCGGATCATCAGCAGCGACAGCGCGAAGGAGAGCACGGACGACGCGGCATAGAACGCGACCATCCATCCCGCATATAGAAACACGCGGGCGAAGTCGACGTGGCCGGGTCCGCCCTCCACCGCATCGATCGCCAGGCCGCACAGCGTCGGTCCAACCAGCTGCAGCAGGTTGCTGGAGACCGTCAGCGCCACCGCCAGAAACAGCATACCCTTGTAGCGCATCATGTAGCGCAGCAGGCGCAGGATGACGCCGCGGCGGTCCTGCGGACGCTCGATCTTACCCCTGGGCGGCATCGTCCTCACCTCCCATCTGCAAAAGCGCGGTCTCGCGGTAGGGCTCGCACGTGCGCATGAGCTCCTCGTGCGTGCCCAGGCCGACGGCCTCGCCCTCCTCGAGCACGAGGATGAGATCCGCCCGGCGCACGGTGGACACGCGCTGGGCGATGAGCACCGTCGTCGTGTCGGGATACATCGCGCGCAGCGCGCTGCGCAGCGCGGCGTCGGTGCGATAGTCCAGCGCGCTGCTGGAGTCGTCCAGGATGAGGATCTGCGGGTTGCCCGCCAGGGCGCGCGCGATGAGCAGGCGCTGGCGCTGCCCGCCGGAGAGATTGGTCGCCTTGGCGGTGAGCATGTGCGCATAGCCGTCCGGCAGCGCCTCGATGAACGGGGCCGCCTGCGCGCAGCGCGCGGCGCGCTCGATCTGCTCGCGCGGCAGACCGCGGCCCAGGTCGATGTTTTCCAGGATGGTGTCGGCGAAGAACGCGTCGCTCTGGAACGCCACGCCGAACATGCGGTGCAGTTCGTCCGCCGGGATGGCGCGCACATCGCGCCCGTCGATGCGGATGACGCCCGAATCGACCGGATAGAAGCGCTGCAGCAGCTGCATGAGCGTCGTCTTGCCGCTGCCGGTCGCGCCCATGACGCCCAGCGTCCTGCCGTGCCCGATGGAGAAGCTGATGTGCGAGAGCGCCGCGCCCTGTCCGCTGTAGGAGAAACTCACGTCCTCAAAGCGGATGTGATCGCCCGTGTCCGCCGGGGGCAGCGCGCCCTGCGAGGGCGTCTCCTCCTCCTCGGGCGCGAGCAGCACCTCCTCGATGCGCGCCGCCGACGCGCTGGCCTGGGAGTAGAGCACGAACATGCGGTTGACCGACAGCAGCGCGTTGAGGATGATCGTAAAGTAGGTCAAAAACGCGATGATCTTGCCCGGCTCGGTCCGATTGGCCTGCACGAGAAACGCGCCCGCCACGATGACGCCCGTCAGGCCCAAGTTGAGCAGCAGGTTCATCAGCGGGTTGGTCGCGGCCATGAACGAGGACGCCTGCGTCTCCTTGGCCGACAGTTCCTCGTTGATGCCCGCAAAGCGCTGCTTTTCGTAGCCCGTGCGCGAGAGCGCCTTGATCACGCGGATGCCCGTCACGTTGTCGCGCACGACGCGCACCATGCGGTCGCCCGCCTCGCGCACCAGGCCGTACAGCGGCACGCCCTTGCGCGAGATGAACACGATGCCCGCCGCCAGCAGCGGCAGCGTCGACAGGAGGACGAGGCTGAGGTTGACGTCCAGCAGCAGCGTGACCGTCACGCCGCCCAGCAGCAGGATCGGCGCGCGCACGCCCAGGCGCTGGATGCGCCCGAGGAAGGCGTTCATGTTGTACGTGTCGCTCGTCAGGCGCGAGATCAGGCTGGGCGTGGTAAATGCGTCCATCTGGCGGCTGGACAGGCGCGTGATCTTGGCGAACAGGTCGCGGCGGATCAGGCGCGTCGCATCGCGCGACACGCGGGAGGCCATGCGGTTGGCTACGACGTTGCCCACGACCGCCACGCCCGAGCAGGCGAGCATGGCCACGCCCCACAGGTAGATTGCCGCAACGCTGCCCGTGGGCACGACGTCGTCGATCACATGCGCCAGAATCCAGGGCAGCAGCAGATCCATGATCGTGCCGACGAATTTGATCAGCAGTCCCAGTGCCATCGCCATGGCATAGGGCCGCAGATACGAGAGGATCCTCCGCATCGCTTTCTCCCTCGCAAGTTTCCAAAGTTGTTTTCAGTATAACGCCCGCATTTTTCAAAAGTCAACAGTAAATGCAGACAAAAAGTCCGCATTTCGCCCATACGGTGCCGGCATCATCGCGCGCCTGCCGCAGGAATTTCAAAATTGTTCGCACTCCGTTCACCGGTTTTTTTAGGTTCATCTTAGCTTGAGGACGTACAATGCGCTCATCGCAAGTGCGAAAAAAGCCGATTCATGGGAGTGATTTCACATGGCACACACGCATCTCCGTCTTCTGATCCCGCTGCTCGCGCTCGCGCTGGCAGCGCTCCCCTGCGCCGCGCTGGCCGAGGAGGCGGCCGCCCCGGCAGCGGAGCGCTATGTCGAGCTGAGCACGGAGTACCCCGCGCTGACCGCCAAGGCCGGCGACAGCCTGACCTTCGCGCTGGAACTGGACAACTACAGCGGCAGCTCGCAGGACTTCACGCTGGCCGTCGACGAGATCCCCGAGGGCTGGACGGGCTCCTTCAGCGCCGACAACCGGCAGGTCAGCGTCGTGCACGTGCGCGACGAGGCGACGCACACGGGCGTCAGTTTCGCGGTCGACGTGCCGCTGGAGGCGGCCGACGGTGAATACGAGATCCTGCTCAGCGCCGAGGGAGACGCCGGCGCGTCCGACGAGATGGCAATCTCCATCAGCGTCAATGCCGAAGAAGTTGGCCAGAGCAGCTTCTCCGTCGAGTACGATTCACAGGAGGGCGACGCCGACACGGCCTTTTCCTTCAGCGCCACGCTGATCAATAACACGCTGTCCGAGCAGTCCTACGCGCTGGCAGCCAGCGCGCCCTCGGGCTGGGATGTGAGCTTTACGCCGTCGGGCTCGACCACGAAGGTCGCCGCGCTGACCGTGCCCGCGCGCACCTCGCAGGGCGTGACGGTCTCCGTGACGCCGCCCGAAAACATCGAGATGGGCGCCTATGAGATCCCCTGCACGGCGACGTCGGCCGATGAATCGCTGAACCTGCCGCTGTCCGTGACGATCAACGGCTCCTACGGCTTGACGCTCTCCACGCCCAGCGGCCGGCTGAGCACCGACGCCTACGCCAACCAGGAGGGCGCCGTGCAGTTGAGCCTGACCAACACCGGCAACACGGAGCTGACGAACGTCAACCTGACCTCCAGCGCGCCCACCGGCTGGAACGTGCGCTTTGCCAGCGAGACGATCGACCTGATCGAGGCGGGCGCGACCGTGGAAACCACCGCGTACATCACCCCGGGCGAGGACGCGATGTCCGGCGACTACGTGACCACCATCACCGCGCGCTCCAGCGACGCCTCCGACTCGGTGGAGTTTCGCATCACCGTCAAGACGGAGACGAAGTGGGGCGTCGTGGGCATCGGCGTGATCGTCCTGCTCGTGCTCGGGCTGGCGGGCGTAATGCGCAGGTTCGGGAGGCGTTGAGCATGGGCGACAACGTCATCGAAATGGAGGGCCTGACCAAGCGTTACGGCGCGATCACTGCGGTGGACAACCTGACGCTCTCGGTCCGGCGCGGCGAGGTCTTCGGCCTGCTGGGGCCCAATGGCGCAGGCAAGACGACCACGACGCTGATGCTGCTGGGCCTGACCGAACCCACATCGGGCAGCGCGCGCATCGCGGGCGTCGACTGCACGCGAAATCCCCTGCGGGTCAAGCGCTTCGTCGGATACCTAGCCGACAACATGGGCTTCTATCCCGAGATGACCGGGCGCGAGAACCTGCGCATGACGGGCCGGATGAACGGCCTGCATGGCGAGGCGCTGGAGCGGCGCATCGACGGGCTGATCGAGCGCGTGGGCATCGCCGAGGCGGTCGACCGGCGCACGGGCACGTATTCGAAGGGCATGAAGCAGCGCCTGGGCATCGCGGACATCCTGATGAAGGACCCGGACGTGCTGATCATGGACGAGCCGACCAACGGCATCGACCCCGAAGGCATGCGCGAGCTGATGGCGCTCATCCGCCAGCTCGCGGAGGAAGACGGCAAGACGGTCCTGATCTCCTCGCACCAGCTGCACCAGATCCAGCAAATCTGCGACCGCGTGGGCATCTTCGTGTCGGGCCGCCTCATCGCCTGCGGCGGGATCGGCGATCTGGCGCGCCAGCTGGAGCAGGAGAACGGCCTGCGCTATGAGATCGGCGCAACCCCGGGCGGCGAGGCGCTGTTGCAGGCGCTGCGCGGCATCAAGGGCGTCGAGGAGGCCGCGCTGCAGGAGGACGGTCTGGTCAGCCTGCGCACGCGCGCCGATCTGAGCGATGCGATCGTGCGCACGCTGCTGGACCGGGGGTTCACCCTGACCCACCTGCACCAGAGCAGCACGGACCTGGACGAAATCTACGCCAAGTACTTTGAAAAGGCAGGTGAGAGCGATGCGCAGGACAAACGCGGCGCAAGCCGTCCCCGTCGCGCCCGCTGAGCGCCGCAGCTGCGGCTTTGCGACGCTGTACCGCAAGGAGCTGGCCGATCACTTCCACAGCGCGCGCTTCAAGCTGGTGCTTTTGCTCCTCACGCTCGCCGGGCTGGCCAGCCTGTTCGGCGCGCTGGAGGCCGTCTCCGACGCAAACGCCTCCAGCAGCGAATACGTCATCCTTGCGCTGTACACGCTCAGCGGCAACTCCATCCCGTCGTTTGCGTCGTTCCTGGCCTACCTCGCCCCCCTAGCCGGCCTGGCGCTGGGCTTTGACGCCATCAACCGCGAGCGCGCGCAGGGCACGCTCAACCGGCTGGTCTCCCAGCCGATCTACCGCGACGCGATCATCAACGCCAAGTTTCTGGCCGGCGTGACCGTGATCTTCCTGATGATCTTCTTCGTGGGCATCCTGGCGGGGGCGCTGGGCCTGCTCGTCGTGGGCATCCCGCCCGAGGCCGAAGAGCTGCTGCGCATCGGCGCCTACCTGCTGCTCACCGTCGTGTATACGTCGATGTGGCTGGGCCTGTCGATGCTCTGCTCGGTGCTGTGCCGGCACGCGGCCACGTCCGCGCTAATCGTCATTGCGTTGTGGATCTACCTGACGCTCTTTGCCAGCATGGTCGTGAGCGTCATCGCCAACCTGGCCTATCCGCTGGATGGCATCATGGGCTTTTATAACGCCATGGACAACTACCAGCTGCAGCTCACGCTTGAGCGCGCTTCGCCCTATTACCTGTACTGCGAGGCCGCCAGCACGCTGCTCAACCCGAACATCCGTACCGTCGGCATCACGACGCAGGCGTCCATGTCCGGCGCGCTGGCCAGCTATCTGACGTTTGATCAGAGCCTGCTGCTCATCTGGCCGCACCTGACGTGCATGGTCGCCCTGGTGCTCTTCGCGTTCACGTGCTCCTACGTGCTGTTCATGCGCCAGGAGATCCGCGCCTGACGGCGCGCAGGCGGGCGGCGTCCGATCGGACGCCGCCCGCTTGCTGCGTTCCCGCTCAGCCCGGCAGCACGGCGCTGACGACCAGCGCATGCGCCCCGCGCAGCGAGGCCGTGATCCGTCCCCGGTGCGCCTGCACGATCGAGCGCGCGATGGACAGCCCCAGGCCGTATCCCTCCGCGCCGCTGCGGGACGCGTCCGCCCGATAAAAGCGCTCGAACATGTTGTGCAGCGTCTCCTGCGAGACCGTCCCGACCGCGTTCTCCACGCTCAGGCGCATGCCGCGGCCCTGACGCTCCAGCGTGAGTACGACGTCGCCGCCGGCCGCATACTTGACCGCATTGTCCAGCAGGATGCCCGTCAGCTGGCGCAGGGCGCGCTCGCTTGCCCGCAGGCGGAGCGCCGGCTCCACGCGCAGCACCAGCTCCAGCCCGCGCGCACGCGCCGGCGCCCGAAACGACTCCGCTGCCTCACACACGACGTCGGACGCCGACAGCTCGACCATCTGCAGCTGCGTCTGTTCGTCCATGCGCGAAAGGTCCGTCAGCGCGCCGGTGAGTGCGCTCAGCCGCCGGGTCTGGCTGCGGATGTCGTCGAGCCATTCGCTGCGCCCCGCCTCCATCTCGATCACCTCCGCATCCGCGTCGATGATCGCCAGCGGCGTCCTGAGCTCGTGCCCCGCGTCGGTGATGAACCGGCGCTGCTTCTCATATCCCTCCGACAGCGGCTTGACGATGCGCCCGGACAGCAGCGTCAGCAGCCCCAGGACCGCAAGCAGGCCCAGCGCCGCGATCGCCGCGCCCGTGAGCAGCAGGGTGCGGTGCCAGGAGAGGATGCGCCCGCAGTCCAGGAAGATGACGCGCTCGCCGTCCTGCGCCGTGTAGCGCAGGAAGCGGTATGTGTCCACAAAGCCGGACGGGCGCTCCAGGCGCAGCGCCTCGCGCACGCAGGCGTCCGCCTCTTCCTCGCCGACGGCGTAGATGCGCTCCAGGTCGAAGGAGGCGGCGCTGCCCTCCTCGTCCAGCAGCACGGAAAAGAACCGGATCTCATAGGGCAGTTCCGGCGACTGATACCGCATGCCCGCCTCGTCCCAGGCGAAGGTCTCCGGCGGCTCCGGCAGCCGTCCGTCCGTCCGGCGCAGCAGTTGCAGGATGCCGTCCACATCCGAGACGATGCCGCGGTAGTTCAGCGTCGCAATGATGCCCAGGATGACCGCGAGCACCAGCGCGAGCGAGAGCATCGCGGCGGCGACGAACCGCAGTCGCAGCTTTCGAATCATGTGATCGCCTCCAGCGTATAGCCCACGCCGCGCACCACGCGGATCTGCACGTTTGCCTGCAGCGTCTGAAGCTTGCGGCGCAGGTAGGAGATGTACACCCACACGACGTGCGCCTGCGCGTCCGCATCGTACCCCCAGATCTTCTCCATGAAGCGCTCCGCAGGGATCATCCGCCCCGGCGCCTGCAGCAGCATCTCCATCATCTGGTATTCCTTGCTGGCCAGGCGGTAGCTGCCCGCCGCCGAGGAGAGCTCATGCGTCGCGCGGTCCAGGGTGATGTTGCCAAGATGCAGCCGGGGCTCCGGGCCGATGGCGCGTCCGCGCGTCATCGCGCGCAGGCGCGCAAGCAGTTCCGGCATGGCAAACGGCTTGGTCAGGTAGTCGTTGGCCCCGCTGTCCAGGCCGAGCACCTTGTCCTCCACCTCGGATTTGGCCGTCAGGAGCAGCACGGGCGTCGTGTCTCCCTCCGCTCGCAGCCGCCGCAGCACGCTCAGGCCGTCCATGCCGGGCATCATGATGTCCAGGAGCGCGGCGTCATAGCCGCCATTTTTCAGGTATGCGAGCGCCTCCGTCCCGTCGTAGACGGCATCCACCTCATAGTGGTTCCGCTTCAAAATCGTCGCGATCGCACGCGACAGCGACCGCTCGTCCTCTGCCAGCAGCAGGCGCACGCCCATCCCCTCCCCCGTGTTGCTTCTCCTTCATCATATCGACCGGCTGCGCATCCGCCAAACCCCGTCCGACGCAAAGGGGGCGGAACCCGACCGGGTTCCGCCCCTTCTTCTTGTCGATAAGCGCCTTTTACAGCGTCTTTTCCTGCTTGCGCGCCAACGCCTCGTCCATGGCCGTCGTCGCGTTGAAGAGCACCTGCGCCATGTCAAAGCCCAGGTGGTCGATCTTCAGCTCCATGGAATTCACGCGCTTTTGCAGCATGGTCTGCCCGTCGCGCAGCAGCTCCTGCCCGCGCTTGAGCTCGTGGACGTCCGCCGCCATCGTCTCCTGATGGGCGCGCAGTTCGTCCTGTCCCTTTTCCAGTGCGTCCAGACGGCCTTCGACCGACCCAAGACGGCCTTCAACCGACACGAGACGGCCTTCAACCGACCCAAGACGGCCTTCGACCGACACGAGACGGTCTTCCACTGACGTGAGGCGGTCTTCGATACCGCCCAGCTTGTCCAGGATGAGATGCAATACGGCCTGTGTTTCCATGGTGCGTTCCTCGCTTTTCTTCTGCGCTTTGAACGGGGATCGGCCTGCGTACAGCGGTGACAGGGCATGCCGCCCCGGCGGCCAGTGCGCAAACCGGAGCGGCATCATTATACCATATCTTTGGGCGAAATGCTACCGACGAAAAGATGGGATCGACGGCGTTCAACGGTTCTGCAGCATCTCGCGCAGGGAATCCTCGGCGTCATCCAGCAGGCCCAGGTCCCACAAGAGGCTGCTGGTGAGGTACTTGTCGCGCAGGTCGCGGCTGCCCACCAGCGCGTCCAGCGTATCCTGCAGCGAGACGCCCAGGTCCGCAGGCGTCATCGGCATGCCGCACGCGCGCATCAGGCGGTCGATCTCCTCCCGTGCGGGCAGCTCCTCGCGCATGGCCGCACGGATCTCATCCCAATGCCGGACGATGCGCGAAAGGCGCTCGCGGTGGCGCTGCGGGTCGTTCTTGTGCACGCGCGCCTCCAGCGCAATCAGCTCCGGCGCCGCCGGTCCAAACACGCGCTCCACGCGCTCGCGCCATGCCTGCTCCGAGAAGTCCGCCACCGACGCCAGCGCGTGCGCCGCGTCGACGCGCTGAATGGGCATGAGCACCTTGTCGTAGAGCCAGAGGGTCAGGCGCACGCCCACGCCCACCTGAATGCCGTGCAGGTCGCACGTGCCGCCGCGCTGCAGCGCAAACATCTCCCAGACGTGGCTGAAGTAGTGCTCCAGACCACTGGCGGGGCGGCTGTTGCCCGCAAAGGCCATCGCCACGCCGCTGAGGATCAGTCCCTCCGCCACGGCGGCGATCGCCGCCTCGTCGCGCCGGAGCAGGCCGGGCGCGTTGGTCGCCACCTTGCGCACCGACGCGCGCACCAGCTGCGCGATCTGCGGGCAGTAGGCGTCCCCATACACCAGGTGGCTGATGCGCCACTCGCACAGGGAGACGTACTTGGCCAGCATGTCGCCCAGGCCCGCGCGCAGCATGACGTCCGGCGCGGTGGCCATCAGGTCCGTGTCGGCGAGGATCGCCTGCGCGCAGGCGTTGTTCGGGCTCACCTTCACGCGGTTTTGCAGCATCGCGGAGCTGTTGGAGGCGTAGCCATCCATGGACGGGGCGGTGCACACGACGGCGCTGGGCACGTGGGAGGCGTGGGCCACGACCTTACAGCAGTCGTTGATCACGCCGCTGCCCACCGCCAGGATCACGTCGCATGCAGGGTCATACGCCATCGTGATTGCGCCCACGGCCGCCTCGTCCGGCTCGATGCGCTCGCTCTGGCGGAACACAAACGTCTGAAAATCGATCCCGGCCTCGCGCAGCACGCGCTCCACCGTCTCGCCCGCCGCGCGGCGGGTGTTGGGGTCCATCACCAGGAACGGACGGCGCGCGCCGATGGCGTGGAGCGCCTGCGGCAGCAGCGAGACGACGCCCTTGCCCACGCGCAGGTACTTCAACCCGCAGTCGTGGTGCATGCCACAGGCGCAGTCGTGCCCCTGCGGACGGAGCAGCTCGTCAAAGGTCATCTGATCAAACGGCTTAGTCATCGTCTTCGTCCAGCTCCTTATGGCGCGCCTGTCCGTAATAGGCGTTCGGGCCGTGCTTGCGCAAAAAGTGCTTGTCCTGCACGTACTGGGGAGCGCTGGGCGCGCCGGCGTTCACCAGGCGGGTGTACATCGCCATGCGCGCGACCTCCTCCAGCACGACCGCGTGGTAGACGGCCTGCGCGGCGTCCTTGCCCCACGTGAACGGGCCGTGGTTGCGGCACACGATGCCGGGCACGTGCAGCGGGTTGATGCCCCGCTCCTTGAGCGTCTGCACGATGACCAGGCCGGTGTTCAGCTCGTAGTCCTCGTCGACCTCCTCATGCGTGAGGCTGCGCGCGCACGGCACCGGGCCGTAGAAGTAGTCCGCGTGCGTGGTGCCGTAGCAGGGAATGTCCTCCCCGGCCTGCGCCCACGCGACCGCATGCGGGCTGTGCGTGTGCACGATGCCGCCCAGCTGCGGGAACGCGCGGTAGAGCGCCAGATGCGTCTTGGTGTCGGAGGAGGGGTTCAGGTCGCCCTCGACGACGTGGCCTTCCAGATCGAGCACGACCAGCTGGTCCGGCGAGAGGTCCTCATATTCCACGCCGGAGGGCTTGATCACGACGAGCCCCTTGTCGCGGTCAATACCGGAGACGTTGCCCCACGTGTAGGTCACCAGCCCGCGCCGGGGCAGCTCCATGTTCGCCTCATAGACCGCGTGCTTGAGTTTTTTCAGCATGCTTCTCGCCCCTTACTTCAGCTTCCAGGCAATGTCGGAAAGGAAGAGGTCGTGCTCCAGGCCCTCGACGGTGGTGTCCTTGCCGATGTGCACGAACTCGATGTCCATCATGCGCGCCCAGTCGCGCATCTGCTCGGCCGTCACGTCGTAGCTGAGCACGGTGTGGTGCGCGCCGCCGGCGGTGATCCAGCACTCCAGGCCGGTGGTGAGGTCGGGCATCGCGCGCCACATGACGCGCGCCACGGGCAGGTTGGGCATGTCCATGATTGGCTTGACGCACTCGATGTCCTGGCAGATCAGGCGCAGGCGGCCGCCCATGTCGATCAGGCTGACGACGATGGCCTTGCCCGCGTGGCCCTCGAACACCAGGCGCGCCGGATCCTCGCGGTCGCCGATGCCCAGCGGGTGCACCTCGATGCGCGGGCGCTGCGCCGCCACGGACGGGCAGACCTCGAGCATGTGCGCGCCCAGGCTGTACTCCTGTCCGGGCGCCAGATGATACGTGTAGTCCTCCATGAAGGCGGTGCCGCCGGTCTGGCCCTCGCTCATCGCCTTGAGGATGGCCGTCATGGCCGCCACCTTCCAGTCGCCCTCGCCGCCGTAGCCGTAGCCCTGCGCCATCAGGTGCTGGCTGGCCAGGCCAGGCAGCTGCTTCATGCCGTACAGGTCCTGGAACGTGTTGGAGAACGCCATGCAGCCCTCGGCGTCGAGCATCTTCTTCATGGCGATCTCCTCGCGCGCCTGGTAGCGCACGGTCTCAAGATCGTCCGTCGCAAAGTCGTAGGCCTTGCGGTACGCATCCATCAGCGCGTCGATCTCCGCCTCGGTGACGGCGTCCATCGTCTCCACCAGCTTGCCCACGGGCCAGGTGTTCACCTGCCAGCCGAGCTTGGCCTGCACCTCGACCTTGTCGCCCTCCGTGACGGCCACCTCGCGCATGTTGTCGCCAAAGCGCATGACCTTCAGGCCCTTGGAGAAGGCCACGCCCACCGCGGCGCGCATCCAGTCGCCCAGGCGGCGCAGCACGCCCTCGTCCTGCCAGTAGCCCGCGATGACCTTGCGCGGCATGCGCAGGCGCGCGGCGATGAACCCGTGCTCGCGGTCGCCGTGCGCGGCCTGGTTCAGGTTCATGAAGTCCATGTCGATCTCCTCGTTGGGGATCTCGCGGTTGTACTGCGTGGCCAGGTGGCAGTAGGGCTTTTGCAGGTCCACAAAGCCGTTGATCCACATCTTGCTGGGGCTGAACGTGTGGCACCAGGTGATGACGCCCGCGCAGGCCGGCTCGTAGTTGGCCGCGCGCACGACGTCGGCGATCTCGCGCTGGGTCTTGGCCGTCACCTTGTAGACGACCTTGCAGGGCAGCTTGCCCGACGCGTTCATCCAGTCGGCCATCTCCTGGGCGCGCTGGGCCACGGTCTGCAGCACCTCGGGCCCGTACAGGAACTGACTGCCGACGACAAACCAGAACTCATACCGCTTCATGCTCATATCCGTCTTCCTCTCTTGATGTTGGAAATGCAAAGATCACGCCTCGAGCGACGCCACGGCGGCGCGCTCGGCAGGAAGGATGGCCTCAAAGCGCCGCAGATAGGCCGCGAAGCCCTGCGCGTCCTGCGCGTCGGGCTGCTCCGTCACGCACCTGACGCCGCCGAACACGCGCTCGGACAGGTACGCCTCCAGCGTCTCGCCCTGCGCGCGGCGCACGCGGTAGGCCGCCAGCAGCGCCATGCCCCACGCGCCGCCCTCGCCCGCGTTTTCCATGACGGACACGGGCGCGTTCAGCGCCGCGGCGAGCAGCTTCTGCGCCGTGCCAGGCGTCTTGAAGAAGCCGCCGTGGCCCAGCAGCACGTCGATGCGCACCTGCTCCTGTGCGAGAATGCGCATGCCGCTGGCCAGGGTCGTCACCGCGCCCAGCACGAGCGAGCGGGCAAAGTTTTCAAAGCTCAGCTCCGCATCCGGCGTGCGCACGAGCATCGGCCGGCCCTCGGCGACGTCCGTGATCGTCTCGCCCGACACGTAGCAGCAGTTGACCACGCCGCCGCAGTCCTTCGCGCCGCGCATCGCCGCCTGGAACAGCGCCGGATAGATCTCCCCCGCGCCGGCCGGGCGGCCCATCGCCGCCAGGAATCCGCCCAGCATGCCTGCCCAGGCGTTGATGTCGCTGGTGCAGTTGTTGCAGTGCACCATCGCCACGGGCTTGCCGGTGGGCGTAGTCACCATGTCGATCTCGGGATACACGCGGCTGAGCGGGCGCTCCAGCACGACCATCGCGAATACCGACGTGCCGGCCGACACATTGCCCGTGCGCGCCGCCACGCTGTTTGTGGCCGTCATGCCCGTGCCCGCGTCGCCCTCCGGCGGGCACAGCGGCGCGCCCGGCGCCGTCTCGCCCGTGGGATCGAGCAATAGCGCGCCCTCCGGCGTCAGGCAGCCCGCGTCCTCGCCGGCCCCCAGCACCGCGGGCAGCACGCCGCGCAGTCTCCAGTTCAGGCCGCGCGGGGCGATCAGCGCCTCGAACTTGTCGACCATCGCCTGGTCGTAGTCGTTTCGCTCCGGATCGATGGGCAGGATGCCCGCGCCCTCGCCCACGCCCACGACGCGCCGGCCCGTCAGCTTCCAGTGGACGTAGCCCGCCAGCGTCGTCACCTGGTCGATGCGCGCCACGTGCTCCTCGCCGTTCAGGATCGCCTGATACAGGTGCGCGATCGTCCAGCGCTGCGGAATGTTGAACGAGAACAGCCGCGTCAGCTCCTCCGCCGCCTGTCCCGTCATGCTGTTGCGCCACGTGCGGAACGGCGCCAGCTGCCGGCCCGCCGCGTCGAACGCCAGATAGCCGTGCATCATCGCCGAAACGCCCATCGCCGCCAGCTTCTTCAGCTTCACGCCGTAGCGCGCCTCCACATCCCCGCGCAGCGCCGCATACGCGCTCTGCAGGCCCGTCCACACGTCCGCCAGGTCGTACGTCCATACCCCGTCGCGCAGCTGGTTCTCCCAGTCGAACCCGCCGGCGGCGAGCACCGCGTGGTCCTCGCCAATCAGCACCGCCTTGATGCGCGTGGAGCCGAACTCGACGCCCAGCACGCCCTTGCCGCTTTCAATGAACGCTCCGATCGATTGATTCAAGCCGACAACCTCCTCGCTATGGTCTCCGCCCTGCCGGACGGGTCCAAGTTGTACGAACAACTTCTGGCTTTCATTATATCACACAGGCGGGAACAACACAAGCTCACTTGCCCACGTCTTTTGCGCACTCCGGGGGCATTTCCCAGGGCAGGACGGCCGGATGCTCCACGCGGCCCTGCAGGATGTTCAGCAGCTTCTGCGCGGCCAGCGCGCCCAGGCGCTCCTTGGGCCCTGCCAGGGACAGAAAGGGCGACATCTGCGCCAGCAGGCTGTGGTCGAAGCTGACGATCTCCAGCGCATGGCGCCGGTCGTCCGGCAGGCGCGCGAGCAGGCTCATGGCGGCCTCGTCGTTGTAGCAGACCGCCGCCGTGCAGCCGCGCAGGGCATCCGGCAGGCGCGCATCGAAGAGCGCCTCGCGGTTTTCCGTCGCATACCAGAGGATGGCGTCGTCGTCGACGGGCAGCTTGGCGTCGACAAGCGCCTCGGCGTATCCGGCATAGCGGCGGTGGCCCTGCATGTCGTCGCTCTTGAAGATGCCCGCAATGCGCCGGTGGCCACGGCGCAGCAGCAGCTCGCAGGCGAGCCGGCCGCCGCGCCGGTCGTCGGCGACGACGTAGACGGGATCGTCCACGTCCGGATAATAGCCGTTGATGAACACGACCGGGATGCCGCGCAGGGCGAAGCGGCGGTACAGGTCGACATTGGGATTGGGCAGCGCGGTCTTGGTGCCCTCGACGATCAGGCCGTCGATGGGCTTGTCCAGCAGCTCGCTGAGGATGCGCCGCTCGTCGCTCAGGCGGTTGCCCGTGGCCGAGAGCAACGGGGTATAGCCGTTTTGCGCGAGCACGCCCTGGATGCCCTGCAGGATGTTGGGAAAGATGTACTCGCCGATGTACGTCGTCACCACGGCGATATTGTGCGTCAGCTCCCGCTGGGCGGGGCCGCTGCGCACATAGGTGCCGCTGCCGCGCACGCGCACGGTCAGGCCCTCGCTCTCCAGCAGGGCCATCGCCTGGCGGACGGTCTGGCGGCTGTAGCCCGTGCGCGCGACCAGCTCGTTCTCACTGGGCAGGCGCTCGCCCGCGGGATAGACGCCCCCGCACACCGCGGCGCGCAGCGCGTCCGCCAGCTTCTGATACTTGGGTTCCTGCATCGCATCCTCCTCAGGGGGACGTCAGCGCGTCCAAAGAATCTCCCACGTGCCGGGCCCCAGGCGCACGCCGCCATCCTGCGGCTGCACGGGCGCGCCGTTGAGCGTCAGGCTCCCCTGCGCGGACTCGGGCACGAACTCCGCCTCGCAGTCAAACGGCACGGTCACCGCATAGCGCACGCCGTCCTGCGTGCGCTCCCAGCCGCACGCATAGCGGCCCGCAGCCGAGTCGTATGTGCAGCGCGCATGGTCGAGGCGTGCGTCGCTGTGGGGCGCGATGCGCGCGCGCTTGAAGCCGGGCGCTGCGGGATTCAGACCGCACATATCGCGGTACATCCACTCCACGACCGATCCGTAGGCATAGTGGTTCATGCTGTTCATGCCCGTGTCGCTGACCAGGCCGTTGGGCAGCACGGAGTTCCACCGCTCCCAGACGGTCGTCGCGCCCATGTTGACCTCGTACAGCCAGCTGGGATAGTCCTCCTGCAGCAGCAGCGCGTAGGCGCAGTCCGACAGCCCGCACTGCGTCAGCGCGCGCAGCAGGAAGTACGTGCCCACAAAGCCCGTGTCCAGGTGCATGCCGCGCGCCTCCAGCCTGGCGCGCAGGTCGCGCGCGATGCGCCCGCGCGCCGCCTCGGGGGCCAGGTCCAGCGCCAGCGCGAGCACCATGCCCGTCTGGGTCGGAACGGCGATGCGGCCGGTCGGCGTGAAGTACTCGCGGCGGATGGCGTCGCGCACCTCCAGCGCCAGGCGCTCATAGCGCAGCCGCTCCGCCTCGCGGCCCAGCACCGCCGCGGCCTTGGCGGTCAGGCTGGCGGACAGGTAGTAGTACGCCGAGGCGACAAAGTACGGGTCGGTGCCGCCAAAGCACGAGTCCTTGTCCGGGTTGTCCAGCGCCAGCCAGTCCGCAAAGTGGAAGCCGCACGTCCACAGCCGCGAGCCGCCGCAGCGCGCCTCGTCCTGCGCATGGATGTAGTCGGTCCACGCGGTCATGTTCTCAAACTGGCGCGCGAGCAGCTCCCTGTCGCCGAAGAACGTGTACAGCGTCCACGGGATGACCGTCGCCGCGTCGCCCCAGGCGCAGGAGCCGTGCTCTGTGCGCCAGCCGTCCACCTGGTTCTTGGAGCTGAGGCGCTGCAGCCGCCCCAGAATGTCCGGCACCACGAAGGGCACCGAGCCGCCCAGCGCGCGCTGCTCGAGCAGCATGTCGTGCAGATACTTGGCGTAGAACGCCGGCGTGTACTGGTTGAAGCTCGCCGTGGCCGAAAACACCTGCGCGTCGCCCGTCCAGCCCATGCGCTCATCCCGCTGCGGGCAGTCCGTCGGCACGTCCACGAAGTTGCCGATCTGGCCCCAGAACGCGTTTTCGATCAGCCGGTTGACCTTCTCGTTGGACGTCTCCACCCAGCCGGTGCGCTGCAGGTCGCTGTGCAGCACGCACGCCGTGAAGTCCTCCGGCCGCACGCGCTCCAGCCCCGTCACGCGCACGTAGCGGAAGCCGTAGAACGTGAAGTGCGGTCGCGCGTGCGCGGGCTTGCCCGCCGAGGTGAACGCGTACGCCTGCCGCGCGGTGCGCAGGTTTCCCTGGTAGAAGCAGTCGTTTTGCAGCAGCTCGCCGTATTCGAGCGTCACCTGCGCGCCTGCCGGCAGGTCCACGTCCAGCTCCACCCAGCCGGTCATCACCTGGCCGAAGTCGAGCACCTGCTCGCCCGCAGGCGTGTGCAACAGCCGCACCGGCGCGCGCCGGTCGCAGATGCGCAGCGGCGGACTCATGCGGTCGCACAGCGGGCCCTCCGGCGCCTGCGCCACAGCCGCGGGCACGCCCTCCCCCGCGCCCTCCAGCCGCGCGTCGTACGCCTCGCCGTCGTAGATGCCGCTGGCCGTCACGGGCGACGGACGGCACGTCCACGTCTCGTCCGTGCACAGCACGAATTCCCCGTCCGCCGCCTGCGCGTGCAGCTCCAGCAGCGCCTGCATCGCGCCGCCGTAGATGGCCCTGCTGTGTCCGTCAAAGCCGAAGCGGCCCTTGTACCAGCCGTTGCCCAGCAGGATCTGCACGCGGTTTTCCCCCGCGTGCAGCAGATCGGTCACATCGTAGGTCTGCACCTGGATCCAGCGCTCGTAGTCGTTGTAAAAGGGCGCCAGATACTCGTCGCCCGCCTTCTGTCCGTTGACGTAGAGCTCATACAGGCCCAGGCCCACCATGTAGACGCGCGCGCGCTCCGGCGCTTGCGCCAACTCGAACCGCCGCTCGAGCACGGGATGCACGTCCGCGTCAAACGGCGCGCGAATCCACCTGGCCTGCCAGGCCTCGTCGCGCTTGCCGGTCTCAAACCACGCCGGCTCGCTGACGGCGAAGTCGCCGTCGTCCGCGCGCACGCTCACGCGCCAGAAGTAGCGCGTGCGGGGCGCGAGCGTCAGCGGCGGCGTGAAGCCCAGAGAGCTGATGTCCGCGCGCTCGCCGCTGTCGTAGAGCAGCTCGCCAAAGTCAGGTGTGTGGGCGACCTCAATGCGCGCCGATGCCTGGCGCGCGCCGGTGGACGCCTCCGCGACATAGGAAAGGGTGGGCGCCTGCAACAGCGCGCCGAGCGGAAGCTCGAGATGGTCCGTCCGAAGCCGTGTAATCCGCATCGATTTCATCGCCTTTCTGCGGGCCTGCGCCCGCTGCTTGCCCCTATTATAGCAACCGCCGCCGCCGCGCGCAACCGCCTTTTCCTCTCCTGCTTCGCGGCGCAGGATGCGTCTGCCGGAGCGCCTGTATTCCGGTCTCAAACGCATATGCGGGCCAGGAGAGAATCCCTCGTATTTTTTGCAAAAGGGCTTTACAAACACGTCGGACGATGTTATAATATCTGTCGTTCTGAATACGCCGTGCGGGAATGGCGGAATTGGCAGACGCGCTAGATTCAGGTTCTAGTGAAGATTTCCTTCATGCAGGTTCAAGTCCTGTTTCCCGCACCATAACTGGACACCAGTTTTGATACAATGAGTATCGTGATTGGTGTCCGGTTTATTTTATACAAGGAGGTAATCGCATGATTGCAAACAAATTGAAGCCCGGCGATGAAATCAGAGTCATTGCACCATCAAGAAATCTAACGGAAGTATGGCATGTTGCGCATCATCATGCGGTCGACTTCTGGCACAAAGAAGGATTTAATCTCACTTTTTCTAAGAACAGCTGTGAGATAGGTAAATTTCATTCCTCCAGTATTGCATCCCGTGTGGAGGATATCCACGAAGCATTTTGCGACCCCAATGTAAAGATGATCATAACTTGTCTTGGAGGGTTTAATACCAATCAGCTTCTGCGTCACCTTGATTATGACCTGATTGCAAAGAATCCCAAAATTCTGTGTGGTTATTCCGATATTACTGCACTGCACAACGCAATTTATGCTAAGACAGGCCTTGTCACATACCACGGGCCGCATTTCAGCACTTTTGGATTTGACAGAGAAACTGAGTACACAAGACAAGCATTTGAGGATTGCGTTATCAAGGATGGACCTGTTACCGTTGTGCCCTCTGAAGCTGCTGTGAAGTATCATACCATTCAAGAGGGTGTTTGCGAGGGAACAATTATCGGCGGCAATCTCTGCACTCTGAACCTACTGCAAGGCACACCATATATGCCCGACATCAGTGATAAGGTATTATTTCTGGAAGACGACAACATTATGGGTGAGTACTTCTGTTACGAGTTTGACCGTAATCTGGAATCGCTCTTGCAGGTAGAGGGCGCAGATACGATCAAAGGTATTATCTTTGGACGCTTTGATGATAGCTGTGGTTTAACCGTAGAGACAATTACAGACATTATCCGGGACAAGGTTCCATCCCATATTCCTGTGGTATTTGGCGCAGATTTTGGCCATGTTTTTCCGATGATTACTTTTCCTATCGGAGGAAGCGTGCGTATTCGAGTAAATCAAGATGAAGTTGAAATAGTCATTGTTGCTCACTGAGCACAAGAGGACAGTATAGTGTGCACCATTTAACGATTCCTACACCTTTTAACGAAAAGTTGGAGAGGTGTGCATTTTGTATTAAAATAGCTCTCTATTTTCAATAAAAATCCCCCCCTTCTCTCCGTCATGGAAGAGAGCGTGGGGATTTTTAAGTGTCATTCTCCGGGCTTTCCGCATGACGTCGGTCGACAACCGGTCCTCGCCCCCGCCGCCCAGGATCCGTACCCATCGCCTGACAGCAGGCGTCACATTTGAATATGACTGGAGGACCTATCCATGCACACCATGCGTCGTGACAGTTCGACTGTCGGATGGAACGGTCTGGGGGATGACTGGATCGCATTCGCCCAGAAAAACGAGAGCCGGATCCACTTCATCCTGCCCAATATGCTGCAATATCTGGGCGATGTCAGGGGCAAGGCGCTCCTCGATCTGGGCTGCGGAGAGGGCGGATATGCCAGAGAGCTGGCCCGGCGCGGCGCGCAGGTCTGGGCGGTCGACTGCGCCGAGCGTGCCATCGCCTATGCCTCCGAGCGCGCGCAGCAGGAGCAGCTTGCGATCCGGCACCTGGTTCGAAACAGCAGCGACCTGTGGGGGCTGGAAAGCGGCTCCTTCGACGTCGTGCTCTGTTCCATGATGCTGATGGACTGCGAGGATCTGGAGGGGACGCTCCGGGAAATCGCGCGGGTGCTCCGGCCGGGCGGGCTGCTCTGTGCCAGCGTGCTGCATCCCTGCTTCAACGGGCACTACGAGTTGGGCATCGGCCGGCAGGGCGAGGGTGCCGAGCGTCAGGTCGTCGTCAGGAACTATTTCGAGCCCAGGGAATGGTCGGCGCCCGTCGGGGACAGCGCCACGCCCGTCGTCTGGCGCCACAGGACGTTGGAGGAGTATGTGAAATCCTTTGTCCGCTGCGGACTGACGATTGTCGACCTGTGGGAGCCGCGGGCCACTGCGGAGCAGGCCCGGCTGGCCAGGACGATGGCCCTGCTGGACAGGGTGCCCCTCTACCTGTACTGGAAGCTGCAAAAGTAGCGCGTCATGCGCGCAGGCGCAAGACCATGATGTGCTCCTCGCCGTTCTCCCGCCACACGTCGAAGCCGGCCCGCCGGCACAGCCGCACGGCGGCGTTGGCCTTCTGCATGGACAGCGACGCCCGCTCGTAGCCGCTGTCGCGCAAAAGCGTCAGCAGCGCCTCCAGCAGCGGATCCTCCGCCTCGGCCATCGGCCGTATCGTGTAGCGCATGTATTTTCCCTCTTCACTTCGTCTGGTCTCATTATAATCCCACCCGCGCTGCACGGGCAAGGGATGGCGGCCAAAAAGGGATTTACATGCGCCGGTCCGTGCGCTATAAAAGGCGCAGGGAATGAAGTTCTCCCTTGGGAAACCTAAACCGCTGAACAGGCTGATGACTTCTGTGATTTCTGGTCGCAGAAGGCATCGGCCTTTTGCGTCCAAAGGAGGCATCCTCATGTTGACTTCTCTTGCGCTGATCTTCCTGGCGGGCCTTTCCATGGCCGCCCTGTGCCGCCGGCTTCGCCTGCCGCGCATCATCGGCATGCTGGCCACCGGCATCATGTGCGCAACAGCACGAAGACCATCGTCATCCTGGGCGTGTCGTTTCTGCTCGTGGCGGCCGAGACCTGGCTCAAGGGGCGCGTGCCCGTCTCCGGGCTGCTGGCGGTCGTGAGCATGGCCTGCGCGCTGCGGGTCAAGACCGCCGCGTTCGTGTCCAGGCGCCTGGCCGAAAAGCTGGGCAAGCTGTGGATCTGCGCGGAGGTCACGCTGTTTGTGCTGGTCGGCGCGGCAGTCGACGTGCGCTTCGCCCTGAAGGCCGGCGCGGCGGCGGCGGCGATGATCTTCCTCGCGCTGGCGTTCCGGTCGCTGGGCGTGCTGCTGTGCCTGGCGGGCACGCCGCTGGGGCGCAAAGAGCGCCTGTTCTGCGTCGTCGCCTATCTGCCCAAGGCGACCGTGCAGGCCGCCATCGGCTCCGTGCCGCTGGCCCTGGGCCTGCCCTGCGGGCAGATGGTGCTGGCAGTGGCGGTGCTCGCCATCCTGATCACCGCGCCGCTGGGCGCGATCGGCATGGACGCGACGTACCGGCGCTGGCTCTCCTGCGCGCAGACCGCGTCGGACGCATGATCCATCCGCTGCCTATCATTTCAGGCTTTACAGGCGCGCGGCTTTCTGCTATGCTATGCGCGGGCATCCGGCCGCCTTGCGGTCCTGCGCGGCAGGCCGGCGGCGCAATGCCGATATTTTTTCACACAAAATCCCGCCAATTCCTCGCCGAGTGGATCGACATTTGATATAATAGGGTTAGCCTGTTGTGTGCCAGGTGTCTGTCGAAAGGAGCGAACAACTTGGGGACGCTGTTTAAGCTCGTCCGATTCTGTCTGAACGTGTGCAAAAGGCCGCTGACCCTCCGCTGCGCGCAAAGCCTGCCCGCCTGCGCGTGTTTTATCGTCCATCATCAGAACCTACGCGGGCCGGTGCAGGTGATGCGCTCGATGCCCGTCCCGCCCCGCCCGTGGGTGCTGCACGTGTTCTTCTCGCGCGCCGAGTGCTACCGCCAGTATGCGGGCTTCACCTTCTCCCAGCGCCTGGGCTGGCCCCGGGTGCTGGCCAACGCCGTCAGCGTGCCGCTGTCGCTGTTCGTCAGCGCGCTGATCCGCAGCTGCCGGTCGATCCCTGTGCATCGGGATATCGCGCATCTGCGCGACACATTCCGCGACTCGCTGGATGTGCTGATGCGCGGCGAGAGCGTGCTGATCGCGCCGGATATCGACTACGGCAACGACTCGCCGGTGATGGGCGAGATGTACGAGGGCTTCCTGCAGCTGGGGCCCATGTACCGCCGCCGGGCCGGCGCTGCGCTGCCGTTTGTCCCGCTGTACTGCAGCCCCGCGCGCGGCGAGCTGCTGGCAGGCGAGCCCGTCTACCTGCGCGATGACGTGCCCTTCAGCGAGGACCGCACGCGCGTGGCGCGCGAGCTGATCGACGCGATCAACGCCATGGCCCGCGCCTGCGGCGACATCCCCGAAGCGTCCGCTGTTCACACGGCGCACTGAACACAAAGCGCGTCCGCCGCGAAATCCCGGGAGATTTCGCGGCGGGCGCGTTTGTTTTCAACGCATTCCGTGCGCTGTATTCAGCCCTTCAAGGGGCCGGCTGATCAGCAAGCCCAGCGCATTCTCTGATTTTGAATTCGCAGCCCGGAGGTGCTCTATGCCCCTGTATCAGCTGGATAATTCCACCGCCGCGCAGCACGCGCGCGTCGACCTGTACGACGACTTCTTTTTCATCCCGCACCTGCACAAGGACTTCGAGCTCGCCTATGTGCTGGAGGGCGAGGTGGAGGTCTGCCTGCGCGAGCGCCGCGAGACGGCGCGCGCCGGCGAGCTCGCGCTCGTCTTTCCCAACGAGATCCACGCCTACGCCACGCCGCACCGCTCCCGCGTGCTGGTGTGCGTATTCTCCGGCGACTATGTCGGCGCGTTCGCACACGAGACGCAGGGCCGCCGCGGCGCGCGCTCCGTCTTTGACGGCACGCCCGGCCTGCGCGCCTACCTGGAGGAGTGCTTTCTCTCCGGACGCGGCGCGGATCGCTTCGCGCTGACGGGCGCGTTCTACGCCGTGTGCGCGCAGTTTCTGCGCGAGGTGCCGCTCGCGCCCTTTGACGCGCAGCACGACGACCTGTTATGCCGCCTGCTCGCCTATGTCGAGGCGCACTACCGCGAGGACATCTCCCTGCACAGCGCGGCGCGCGCCATCGGCTACAGCCCCAACTATCTCTCCCGCTTCTTCCACGCGGCGGTGGGCATGCACTTCCGGCGCTACCTGAACCAGTACCGCATCCAGTACGCCTGCCAGCTGCTGGAGGAGGGCGGTCTGAGCGTCTCGCAGATTGCGCTGGAGTGCGGCTTTCAGAGCATTCGCAGCTTCAACCGCGCGTTCGCCGAGCAGATGGGCCGCACGCCCACGCAGGCCCGGCGCTGAACCCCTTTTTGTCGCATCCTCCGCTTTTTTGGTTGCTTTCGGCCCGCATTCAGGCTATAATAATGTATTATTCAGTCGCCCGCCGCACGCGGGCGCGTTCTGAATGGAGGAGGTATTCCCTATGGCGGAGGAAGCGAAGGAACGCTCCAATTTCATCTGGGATTTCATTGAGGAAGACCTCGCCGCGGGCAAGAACGGCGGGCGGGTCAAGACGCGCTTTCCGCCCGAGCCGAACGGCTACCTGCACATCGGCCACGTGAAGGCGCTGTGCGTCGACTTCATGACGGCCGAGCACTTCGGCGGCACGTGCAACCTGCGCTTTGACGACACCAACCCCACCAAGGAGGACGTCGAGTACGTCGACGCCATCATGGACGACATCCACTGGCTGGGCTTCGACTGGGCCGAGCTGCACTATGCGTCGGAGCAGTACCAGCAGATCTACGAATACGCGCTCGACCTCATCCGCCGCGGCATGGCCTACGTGGACGACCTGTCGCAGGAGGAGATGCGCGCCTACCGCGGCACGCTGACCGAGCCGGGCAGGAACAGCCCCTACCGCGACCGCAGCGTCGAGGAAAACATGGACCTGTTCCTGCGCATGAAGAACGGCGAGTTCCCCGAGGGCTCCCGCGTGCTGCGCGCGAAGATCGACATGGCCTCGCCCAACATCAACATGCGCGATCCCACGCTCTACCGCATCCTGTACAAGAAGCACCACCGCACGGGCAACGAGTGGTGCATCTACCCGATGTACGACTTTGCGCACCCCATCGGCGACGCGCTGGAGGGCATCACCCACTCGCTGTGCTCGCTGGAGTATGAGATCCACCGCCCGCTGTACGACTGGGTGGTGCAGGCGTGCGGCTTCCAGAACCCGCCGCGCCAGATCGAGTTCGCCCGCCTAAACCTGACCGACACCGTCATGAGCAAGCGCTACCTGCGCAGGCTCGTCGAGGAGGGCTACGTCTCCGGCTGGGACGACCCGCGCATGCCCACGCTGCACGCCATGCGCCGGCGCGGCTACACGCGCAATGCGGTGCGCGACTTCATCGACCGCGTGGGCGTGAGCAAGGCCGACTCCACGGTCGACCTGGCGCTGCTGGAGCACTGCGTGCGCGAGGACCTGGGCGAGCATGCGCCGCGCGCGATGGCCGTACTGCGCCCGCTCAAGGTCGTGCTGGACAACTGGCCTGCGGACAAGGTCGACGTGCTCTCCATGGAAAACCACCCGCAGCGCCCCGAGATGGGGACGCACGAGGTGCGCTTTACCCGCGAGCTGTACATCGAGCAGGAGGACTTCATGGAGAACCCGCCCAAGAAGTTCTTCCGCCTGTGCCCCGGCGGCGAGGTGCGCCTCAAGGGCGCGTACATCGTCAAGTGCGTCTCCTTTGAAAAGGATGCGGACGGCGCCGTCTCCTGCGTGCACTGCACGGTCGACCTGGACAGCCGCTCCGGCTGCGAGGGCGCCAACCGCAAGGTCAAGGGCACGCTGCACTGGGTCAGCGCGGCGGACGGCGTGCCCTTCGAGGCGCGGCTGTACGACACGCTGCTCAAGAGCGACGAGGGCATCGGCGAGGATGCCGAGGGCGCGGAGGAGCCCGTCGTGGACAAGAGGGACTTCATCTCCCGCCTCAATCCCAATTCGCTGCAGACGCTGCGCGGCTACATGGAGCCGTCCCTGCAAAGCGCCGCCGTGGGCGACACGTTCCAGTTCCTGCGCGTGGGCTACTTCTGCAAGGACCCGGATTCCACTGACGCGCTGCCGGTCTTCAACCGCGTCGTCGGCCTGAAGGACAGCTTCAAGATCGCCAAGGCTTGACCGGGCGCTCACCCAAGGAGGAAACACCGCAATGGAAGTCAGAACCCGATTCGCCCCCAGCCCCACGGGCTATCTGCACCTGGGCGGGCTGCGCACGGCGCTGTACACCTACCTGTTCGCCAAGAAATACGGCGGCAAGTTCATCCTGCGCATCGAGGACACCGACCAGGAGCGCGAGGTGCCCGGCGCGGTCGACCTGATCTACCAGTCCCTGCGCGCGGCGGGCCTCGACTATGACGAGGGCCCGGACGTCGGCGGCGACTACGGCCCCTACATCCAGACCCAGCGGCGCGACATCTACCCCAAGTACGCCTGGGAGCTGGTCGAAAAGGGCGGCGCATACCCGTGCTTCTGCACCAAGGAGGAGATCGACGCCGCGCGCAAGGCCGCGGAGGCCAAGGGCGAGACGTACAAGTACGACAAGCGCTGCATGCACATCCCGCTGGAGGAGGCCAAGCGCCGCATCGCCGCGGGCGAGCCGTACGTCATCCGCCAGAACGTGCCCACGACGGGCAAGGCGTCGTTTGACGACATCCTCTACGGACACGTAGAGGTCGACTGCGACACGCTGGATGACAACGTGCTCATCAAGGCCGACGGCCTGCCCACGTACAACTTTGCCAACGTCGTGGACGACCACCTCATGCGCATCACGCACGTCATGCGCGGGACGGAGTACCTCTCCTCCGCGCCCAAGTACAACCTGCTGTACGAGGCCTTCGGCTGGACGCCGCCCATCTACGTGCACCTGCCGGTCGTGATGAAGGACGCCTCGCGCAAGCTGTCCAAGCGCTACGGCGACCCCTCGTTTGAGGATCTGCTGGCGATGGGCTACCTGAAGGATGCGATCATCAACTTCATCGCGCTGCTGGGCTGGAGCCCCAAGGACACGGACAACGAGTTCTTCACGCTCGACGAGCTGGTGAAGGCGTTCGACGAGCACGGCCTGAACAAGAGCCCGTCGATCTTCGACATGAACAAGCTCACGTGGTTCAACGCCGAGTACATGCGCAGGCTGCCCTTCGAGGCGTACTATGAGAAGGCGCTGCCCTGGCTGACGCGCGTGCTCCCGGCCGACCGGTTCGACCTGCGCCGGCTGGCCGAGCTGCTGCAGGGCCGCACCGAGGTGCTCAGCCGCCTGCCGGAGATGGTCGACTTCCTGGCGCAGATGCCGGACTACGACCTGGCGCTGTACACGCACAAAAAGATGAAGACCAACCCGGAGGTCGCCCTGAAGGCGCTGCTGCTGTGCCGCCCGGTGCTGCAGCAGCTGACGGACTGGACGGAGGCCGCGCTGCACGACGCGGTGATGGCCGTCATCCCGGACAGCGGCATGAAGAACGGCCAGGTGCTCTGGCCGCTGCGCATCGCGATCACGGGCCGGGAATCCACCCCCGGCGGCGCGTTCGAGATGGCCTACCTGCTGGGCCGCGAGGAGACGATGCGCCGCCTGGACGCCGCCATCCAGCGGCTGCAGACCGCCTGACGCATCCGCCGCGCATCCCGCAAGGGACGCGCGGCGCGTTTCTTTTTTTTGGCCCTTGCGCACCGGCGCGCCGTGCGGTACAATGGGCGCAGCGCATCACAGACATCCAAAGGAGGCATCCCGTATGCTGTTTGAAAAGGGAGACAAGGTGCTCTTCATCGGCGATTCGATTTCGGACTTTGACCGCGCGCGGCCCGTGGGCGAGGGCCTGTTCAACGCCTGGGGGACCAGCTACGTCGCCGACGTGGGCGCGACGCTGTGCTGCATGTACCCCGAGCTGGGGCTGCGCATCGTCAACATGGGCGTCAGCGGCAACCAGGTGCGCGATCTGGACGCCCGCTGGCAGAGCGACGTGCTCGACCTCGCGCCCGACTGGGTGAGCGTGCTCATCGGCATCAACGACGTGTGGCGGCAGTTCGACTCGCCCACGCAGCCCGAGCGGCACGTGCCGCCCGAGGAGTACGAGCGCACGTACGAGGGCCTGATCGAGCGCACGCTGCCGCACGTGAAGGGCATGATCCTCATGACGCCCTTCTTCATGGAGCCCAACCGGCGCGACCCCATGCGCGCGCGCATGGACGCCTATGGCGCGATCGTGGAGCGCCTGGCGCGCCGGCACGGCCTGGTCTTCGTGGACCTGCAGGCCGCCTGGGACCGGCTCTTTGAGCACATGCACCCCTGCGCCATCGCCTGGGACCGCATCCATCCCAACCAGATCGGCCACATGTACATCGCCAAGCAGTTCCTGCACGCCGTCGGCGCGGACCGATGAGCGGCGGGCCCGGCAAGGGGAGGTCTTATGCCATGAAGCTGACCCTCATCGACCGCGAAACCTGGCCTCGTCGGGCGTACTTTGAGCACTATTTCACCCATGTGCCCTGTACCTACAGCGCCGTGTTCAAGCTGGACATCACCCGGCTTCGGGCGAGCGGCAAAAAGCTGTACGTCACCCTGCTGCACGGGATCTCCACCCTGGTCAACCGCCATCAGGAGTTTCGCATGACCTGCACGGCGGACGGCGAGGTGGGCTTTTACGATCGGGTGCATCCCTGCTACACCGTCTTTCACAAGGACACCGAGACCTTCTCCAACCTGTGGACGGCCTACACGCCCGACTATGAGGCCTTCTGCGCGGCCTATCGGGAGGACATGGCCGTCTATGGCGATCGTCAGGGCATGACGGGCAAGCCCGACGTGCCGCCCAACACCTTTCCCGTCTCGATGATCCCGTGGGCGAGCTTTGAAGGGTTCAACCTGAATCTACAAAACGGGTACGACTACCTCCCGCCCATCTTCACCATGGGCAAGTTCTACGAGGAGGGCGGCCGGGTTCTGCTGCCGCTGGCGGTGCAGGTGCACCATGCGGTATGCGACGGCTTCCACCTGTGCAGGTTCGTCAACGAGCTGCAGGAACTGCTCGACGCGTGAGCGCGCCATGCAAAGCGCCCCCGCAGGTCCGTCAACCGGACACGTGCGGGGGCGCTTTTGTATCGAATTCATCTGCCGGGATGCCGGCCGCTCAGAACCAGAGCCAGTTTTTGAACCATGCGCAGGCCTCCAGCCATGCGCGCGGGACGACCAGACCCGAAATCGCCGGGTAGAAGAGCACGAACAGCGCAGCGGCGACGGCCAGGTGCGCGCTGAGCACCACGTAGCCGGCGCGCCTCCGCTCGCGGAACGCCGTGCGCCAGACCTGCGCCGTGCACAGGATGATGAACGGCACGCTCGGGAAGTAGTGGTAGATGAACGTCGAGCGCGGCACCAGGATCCAGGGCAGGTACTGCGACAGGAAGCCGATGGCCAGAAACGCGAGCGGGCGCTCCACCGGCACGTCCTCCCCGCGCCCGATCAGCGGCGACACGCCGCGCCGCCACGCCGCACGATAGAGCACGTACAGCAGCGCCGCCAGGCCGACCCACCAGACCGCGGGATTGCCCATCGCATAGATCACCGAGGCTGTGCCGGCCGCCTTGAAGGGCGCGTCGTAGTACCACATGGGCTTGAGGATCAGCGGCCACTGCCACCACGGAGAGCGGAAGAAGTGGTCGTCGTCGCCCAGGCCGCTGTGGTAACCAAACATCGTCTGCTGCAATTCCCAGATGCGCTGCAGCGTCACCGGCCCGTCGGGCGCAAGCTGCGGAATGTAGCACAGGCAGTACACCACGACCGGCAGCACGACGAAGAACACGCAGCACAGCAGAATCGTCAGCCCCGCGCGGCGCGGGAACGCATCGGCGATCTCGCGGTAGCGCGGATCCTCGCTCTCATGCGCGCGCGCCCACTGCGCCTGCCGCCACAGCCCGTACAGCCGCGCGAAGAAGATCGCCGCCAGGCCCACCGCCGCATACAGGCCCGTCCACTTGCTGGCGATGGCCAGCGACATGAACACGCCCGACAGCGCCAGCGGCACGAACGTGCGCGAGAGCTTCTGGTGGTGGAAGCTCATCTGCGTCCAGCGCAGCATGCACAGGTACATCGCCATGATGAACAGCACCACGAACGTGTCGATCGTCGCGATGCGCGTCTGCGTGAAGTGCATGCAGTCCAGCGCAAGGAGCGCCGTCGCATAGAAGGCCGGCGCGGTCTTCTTGAACAGCTGCTTGCCCAGCAGGTACATCACCGGCAGCATCAGGATGCCCGACACCGTGCCCGCGAACCGCCAGCCGAACGGCGTCATGCCGAAGATGCCGATGCACAGCGCCATGAGCAGCTTGCCCAGCGGCGGGTGCGTCCACTCGAACGTGTGCAGGCCGTGCAGGTGCTCATAGCCCGTGCGCGCGTGGTAGATCTCGTCAAAGTACGTGCCGTTGAGATAGGAGGGCACGTCCGGCACGGCGTCCTGCTCGTCGCACAGCAGCGCCGGATCCTGCGCATGGCCCTCCGCGCCGCCGCTGGACGACACGGACGCCACCGGCAGCGGCGTGCGCGTCGCGCTGTCGACAAAGCCGACCTCGCCGATCACCGCGCCCGGCGCCTGCATCGTCAGGCGCACGTAGCGGCCGGTGAAGTCCCGCATCTGGGACGACCAGCTGGTCGTCTCGCCCTCGGCGCCGACCAGCGGCGCGCAGTGCGCGATCCACAGGAAGCACTCGCCCTGGTTCATCAGCTCCTCCTGCGACCAGCTGACGCCGTCGGAGCTGACGCTGATCGTATACGACGGATCGGAGATGCCGACGTACACATACACGTTGAAGTCGGTCCGCTCCTCACCCAGGTCAAAGACCACCTGCTCGCCCGCGCTGCTCGACTGCCACAGCGTCTGCGGCGCCTTCGTCGAGCCCAGGTTGAAGAACGCCAGCACCGAATAGGCGGCCGTCACGCCCAGCATCAGCGCCCAATCCCGGCCGCGCATGTGCAGCCGCGCGTTGGGCGTGCGGTTCAGCTCCTCGCGCAGGCGCGCATCCGTCCCCAGAGCCGCCCCGGCGCTGCGGGCCGTCCGATCCGCCGGCGGCAGCGGCATCGCCCGGCCCCGCAGGCAGTGATCCACCGCCGTCCAGGCCTGCACCGCCAGGCCCGCCAGCACCGCCACGCCCAGCAGATACCCGACCCACTCGTTGGGCGCAATCAGGTGCTCAAACGCCAGCACCGTGCCCACGTTGACCGTGAGCGTGGCCGTATAGATGCCGAATACCCACAGCGTGCGCCGGTCGGGCCGCACGGCATAGGAGATCAGCAGCAGGACCAGCACCGGCAGCAGGTAGCGCTCGTGCATCTTCGGTCCCAGCGCGTACAGCGCCGCGAGCAGCAGCGCGCTCAGCTCGAACAGGCTCCCTCGACGCGCGTCCAGCACGTACAGCGCGATCACAAACGCGATGGACAGCGCCATCAGCGTCCAGCCCAGCGCGCTGTAGGACAGGCCCAGCGGCGAGGGAAGCGACGCGTCCACCCAGTTGCCGCCCAGCAGGTACATCAGATTGCCCGTGGAGAGCGTGCCATGATTATAGGAAGAGAGCGTCTCCGTATACTTGGCGATCAGCCAGTCCGCCGGCTGCCCGGGCGAGAACGGCAGCACGATCGTCAGCGCCGTCAGCGCCGCAAAGAGCAGGCCCAACCCCAGGTCGCGCAGCGCACGTCCGTCCCTGCCGCGCACGGCCAGCACCGTCTGCTTGACCAGCACCGCCGCGCCCAGCGGCGCGAGCATCAGCGCCTGCGGCTTGACCAGGCACGCGGCTACGTAGACCGGCAGCGCCATGCGCCAGCGCCCGCCAGACGCCAGCCAGAGCGCCAGCAGCACGAGCAGCGCCAGCACGGCGTCCGCCTGGCCCCAGCAGGCGCTCGTGACCACCGCTGCCGGATTGAACGCATACAGCCCGGCCAGCAGCAACGCCGTGCGGCCGCGCGCCCTGCCCTCGCCCAGCGCCGCGCACAGCGCGCTCTCCCGCACCAGGCGATAGACCAGCGCCGCGCCGGCAATGTCGCAGGCGATGGGCGCGAGCTTGACGATCAGCTCTGCGCCCGGGCCGCCCGTCACGCCCAGCAGGTTCATCAGCAGGCCGTCCACCAGCAGCACGTACAGGTATCCCGGTGGATAGTCGCAAAAGCTCACCGTCTGATAGAACTGCGCCGGGCCCACATTCGCCATGTGCAGCGACCAGGAGGTGAAGCAGGCGATGTCCACGCCATAGCCCGCGACCAGCGGCGCCAGCACGAGGCGCACGGCCGCCGCGGCCGAGAGCACGGCGATCAGCACGCGCAGCTCATTGCGCGCCGGACCCACGGCACGCAGACCGCGCGCGGCGAGCCACAGCGCGCCCACGTACGCCGCGGCCACCGCAAACAGCGTCGCGATCTCGGCCGCGCCCGGGCCGCCGTCGTCCACTTGTGCGGGCGTCTGCGGTTCGGGCGTGGCCAGGTCGACGTAGGCCGCGTCCGCGGGCACCTCGTCCACCTGCACGAGCGAGATGTCGTCAAACCATGCGCGCCCGGTATTCTCCGAGCCGTAGCCGCCCACGCGCGCCATCACCGTGACCTCGCGCTGGTCCCGCGCCGTGCGCGCATAGAGCGTCAGCTCCACCCACTCGCCGTTCGTGTCGTGCACGTCGGGCGACGTGCCGTATACGTCCGCAAAGGAGACGTTCGCGCCCTTGAGCCCCTCGCCGCAGTCCTCCGCCTTCACCCAGGCCGAGAGCTTGTAAAACGTCTGCGGCTCCACGCGCACAGTCTGCTCCAGGCGCGCGTCGTTGGGCTGCACGTTGTCCACCATCGCGGCGCGCTCGCCCGTGCGCGCATCCTCGGAGGACTCGATGTACGTCGTGCCCGCGGTCGTCACCCACATGCCCCGGTACCAGCCCGCAGGCATGTCGCCGCTCACCTCTTCAAAGCCGCCATTGGAGAGCAGGTTTTCCCCCTCCTCCGCCAGCGCGGGCGCGCACACGCCCAGCGCCAGCAGGCATACGAGCCAAAGCAGGCCCAGGCGGTTCATTGCGTTTCGCATGGTTCGCCTCCCAGATGTCCTTTCTCGGATTGCTCAGCCGGGCGTGAATTCAAACGCCGCCGGGATGTGGCGCACCTCGCCCTGCTGGATCTCCACCACGTCAAAGCGCACGGGCACGTCCAGACTGCCCTGCGCGCCAAGGTATGCCAGCGCCGCGCGGGAGATGCGCGCGCGCTTTTTCGCGTCGACGGCCTCGCGCCCCTGGCCCATGCGCCCGCCCGTGCGCTGCTTGACCTCGACGAACACGAGGTAGCGCCCGTCGCGCACGATCAGGTCGATCTCGCCGCCCCCGCAGCGCACGTTGCGCGCGACCGGCTCCATGCCCTTATCCTGCAGGTACTGCAGCGCGCGCGCCTCGCCCGCCGCGCCCTGCGCGCGCCGGTTCACAGCCCCGCCTCCGGGCCGACAAAGCGCCCGATGAAGCTGCGCCGGTGCTCCGGGCAGGGGCCCAGCGTGCGCAGCGCCTCGATGTGCGCGCGCGTGCCGTAGCCCTTGTGCGCGGCAAAGCCATACTGCGGGTAGCGCGCGTCCAGCTCGCGCATCATCCGGTCCCGCGTCACCTTCGCAATGATCGAAGCCGCCGCGATCGAATAGCACAGCGCGTCGCCGTGGATGATGCCGCGCACCTCCCCGGGCACGTCCAGGCGGTCGATCGCGTCGACTAGGAACAGCCCACAGGGCGCGCCCTGCGCCGCGCGGGCCATGGCCAACCGCGTCGCCTGCAGGATGTTGAGCTCGTCGATCTCCCGCGCCGTGGCGACGCCCACGCCCACAAAACGCGCGCACCCGCGCACGGCGTCAAACAGCGCCTCGCGCCGCTTTTCCGACAGCTTTTTGGAGTCGTCCACCCCGGGCAGCAGCGGCTGCGGCGGCATCACCACACAGGCCGCGACCACCGGTCCCGCCAGCGGCCCGCGCCCCGCCTCGTCGATGCCTGCAAACGCGCGGCCCGCCGCCCACAGCGGCAGGTCGACCTGCGTCAGCTCATTCAGGCGTTCCTGCGGGCTCTTGCGCATCGGCCGTCTCCTCCTTTGTACCGGGACGCACCGGGCGCTCCAGCGACATGCGCCCCAGCTTGCCCGCGCGGAATTCATCCAGCACCACCGCCGCGCCGCGCTCCGTGTCGGCCACGCCGCCCGGCAGCAGCCATCCGCGCCCGCGGCAGGCGTTCTCCAGCAGCGCCAGGCCGCCCTCAAGCGGCTCCTTCAGATGAAAGCGCTGCGCAGCCGCCTGCGGGGCCGTCTGCATGAGGTCCTCCAGCAGGTGGATGGCCAGCATCTGCGGGTCGACCGCCTGATCGCGGATGGTGCCGATGTAGCACAGCCGGCGCGCGGCCACCTGGTCGTCCAGGCGCGGCCAGAGCAGGCCGGGGGTATCCAGCAGCTCCAGATAGGGCGTCACGCGCACCCACTGATTGGCGCGCGTCACGCCGGGACGGTCGCCCGTGCGCGCGATGGCGCCGCCATACAGCCGGTTGATGAACGTGGACTTGCCCACGTTGGGCACGCCCACGATCATCACGCGCACGGTCTTGCGCACGCCGCGCGCCGCCTGGCGCTCCACCTGCTCGCGGGCCGCGCGCTCGATGCGGGCCAGGACGTCCTTGGCCTTGCCGGTCGTCGCGCAGAAGGCCATCGCCGTGAGGCCCTCCCTGCGAAACGCGCTCAGCCACGCGTCCGTCGCGCCCGCGTCGGCCAAATCTGCCTTGTTGAGCACCAGGATGCGCGGCTTGCCGCGCATCATCGCGTCCAGATCGGGGTTTCGGCTGGCGCGCGGCATGCGCGCGTCGCACAGCTCGATGGCCACGTCCACGCGCGACAGCTGCTCGCTCAGCAGCCGCTTGGCGCGCGCCATGTGGCCGGGATACCAGTTGATGGGCATGGGGCCCCTCCTCGCCTTTGCAGAGTCGTCGTGGCGCCGGAGGCGCCGATAGCACAAAGGGCCGCAAGCACACACATGCCTGCAGCCCCTTGAAAGCGGAGTCTTATCTTTCCTTGATCTTCGCTGCCTTGCCGGACAGACCGCGCAGGTAGTACAGCTTGGCACGGCGAACCTTGCCGCGGCGGATGACCTCGATGCGGTCGACGCGCGGCGAATGCAGCGGGAAGGTACGCTCCACGCCGATGCCGTAGGAAACACGGCGGACGGTGAAGGTCTCGCGGACGCTGCCGTTGCGCTTGGCCATGACCGTTCCTTCGAACGCCTGCAGGCGCTCGCGGCTGCCCTCCACGACCTTGACGAACACGCGGACGGTGTCGCCGACGCGGAAGTCGGGCCGATCGGTACGGAGCTGTTCACGCTCAATCGAACGGATGATTTCGCTCATTGTCGTTTCTCCTTTCCTCATAGACGTTCGTGTTCGCACAAAAAAGCAGGCGAACAGAGGACCGCCCGTATAGCACTTGGTTATTATACCACAGCGGGGCGCGGTTGACAAGCCCCCGGGCCAATTTTTCACATGCACGCGCAGGCAGGGAATCGCGCCCCGGATGTCGAAAACAAGCGAATCCGGCCGCAGGACGGCCGTAAAACGAGGAGGCCTGCCCGCATGCAATCGCTTCGCCTGCGCACCGTTCCCTACGACGGCGCGTCCACCCTGTATGCGCGCGTCGAGCGCGACTTTCCCACGCCCGCGGAGCGCCCGCCGCTCACGACCTTCCGCCGCTACGTGCGCACCGGCGCTTCGGAGGCGTTCGACGTGCTGGCGGACGGCCAAAGCGCCGCCTATGCGGTGTGCACCTGGGGAGATCGCTGCGTGCTGTGCTCGTTCCTGGCGGTGGAGCCGGAGCTGCGCGGACAGGGCGTCGGCAGCGCGGTGCTGGAGCGCCTGGCCGCGCTGTATGCGGGCAGCGATGCGCTGATCGTAGAAGTCGAGCGCCCGGAACTCGCCTCCTGCGAGTCCGACCGCCTGCACCGCGAGCGGCGCATCGCCTTCTACGAGCGCGCGGGCTTTGCGCTGGCCCGTGGGCTGGACTACGCCATCTGGGGCGTGCCCATGCACCTGATGGCGCGCCCGCTCTCCCCGGCGTTTAACCCTTCGTCCCTGCCCGGCGAGATGCGCGTGGTGTACAGCCGCCTGTTTCCGCCGCGCCTGATGCACAAGCTGCAGATGCGCACCTTGGACGGCGCGGATGCATAAAACGGGGCCCCGCTCTTGGAGCGGGGCCCGCTTCATTCGTCGCGCACGATCTCCAGCTCGTCGTAGCCGGTCTGCGGGTCGTATGCCGCGCCAAAGCGCAGGCCTGGCAGCTCGAGCAGCACGATCTCCGCGGTCGTGTTGACCGTGCAGCCCTCCAGCAGGTGCCCGCCGACGGTGGACAGGTCGCCCCTGGAAAAGGCGACGTGCAGGTGCGTGCGCGCGGCCGAAACCGTGCCCGTGAGCGAGACGATCTCCATCGGCTCGTCGATCTGCCGGACCGTCACGCCCGACGCGTCGCGCACCCGCGCCCGCAGCACGCAGCCCACGCCGCTGAGCGCGCAGCCCGCGGCGATGCCGTGCTCGCGCGCGTAGGTCTCGATGCCCGCGCGCAGGTCCTGCCCGCGCGTGAGCCGAAAGACGTGCGCCCGCATGTCCATCCCCCCGTCAGAATACCAGGTCGCCCGGCCGGTAGCCCTCCGGCAGCGGCTCCTCTCGCACGAATGGGAGCGAGTCATCCTGCAGCGCCGGCAGGAACGCCCAGCACGGGATGCGCGCAAACTCGCACCCGTAGGCGCTCGCGCCGAACCAGCCGCCCTCGCGGGCCCGCAGGTGCAGGTCGCGGGCGAACTTGGTCATGTTCGAGCAGTCGTGCACGGCCACACCCCAGTCCTCCCGCGCCGCCTCGGCCATGAACCGCAGCGTCAGGTCGCGGCTGAACACCGGGGAGATGTAGCCCAGGCGCGTGCAGTACAGCGTCTCGCCCTCATAGTTGCCGATGTTGTTCTCGTTGAGGTGCAGCTCCGCGCAGTTGATGAAATCGATGCCCGTATCCAGGATCGCGCGCTTCTTGCGGGCAAACGCCTCATAGAATTCGGGCGTCATCGGCGTCTCGATGCCCACGCGCGGGATGAAGCGCTTGGCCAGCGCCATGTGCTCAATCACCCGGTCCGCACAGCCGGACGCGCCCAGGTTGAACCGCAACTCGTCCAGTCCCGCCTCGCCCAGCGCCTGCAGGTTCTCCCGCGTGGCGAGCGTGCCGTTGGTATACATATGCTGGTACACCCCCGCCTGCCGGAAGCGGCGCACCACCCCGTAGTACACCTCGATCTCCATGAACGGCTCCAGGTAGACGTAGGCGATGCCCGTGGGCTTCTTTTGCACCGAGAGCAGCAGGTCCAGGTCGCGCTCGTAGAATTTCGTGCCGCCGATCTCCCAAAGGCCCTCGCCCACGGGTTCGATGGTATCCATCGCGCCGTAGTCGTAGCAGAACCGGCACTGCAGGTTGCACGTGTGCGTGCGCCGCACCGCGCCCAGGCCCGTGCCGCACAGGCAGGAGCGGCAGCCCTGCGGGAACTTGGCGTCGTCGCCCACGTAGAGCGTGCGCCCGGCCAGCGTCTTGAGCCCCGGGATCTGCGCAAGCGCCGCCTCGCGGCGATGCTCGACCGCCGTCTCCAGCTGCGCCAGCGTCGCATAGATCAGCTCCTGCTGACGCGGCGGGATCTCCTCGTCCTCCGGCAGCTGCGCGAAGAACTCAAACCACGCCAGCGCGTCCTTCTTCGAAATGTACATGTCTTCCTCCTCCCGCGGCCGCTTGCGAGCCGCCCTGCGGTCATTGTAGCACAGGTCGGGCGCGCGCGCCACCCGTCTTTTGCTACAGATCCCGCTGCTGCACGAACCGCACGGCGATCCGGTACGACGCGGCTGCGCACACGGCCAGCAGCAGCGCCATCCCCGCCAGCAGCAGCGGCCAGGGCGCCCGCTCCAGCGCGGCCAGCGGCACGCCGGTCACCTGCATCAGCGTGACGATCAGGAGCGTCGGCACGATCATCGCCAGCGTCATGAACACGCGCGCCCGCTCCACCGGCAGGCGGAACATCAGCGGCAGCGTCAGGCACAGCATGAAGCCCATCGCCAGCGTGCAGCCCGCCGCCGCGCCCAGCGCCTCCAAAGACGCAAGACCGCCCGCCAGCACACCGACGAGCAGCGTCAGCAGCGCCGAACCGCCCGCCCCCAGCGCCAGCAGGCCAAACCCCAGCGCATATTTGGCGCGCACGATCGTGCGACGCGCGACCGGCAGCGCCGCGGCGTAGGAGAGGAAGCGCGACGCCTCGTCATAGCTGAAGCTGGAGACGACCGTCATCATGCACATCAGACTCATCAGCCCCACCAGCACCGAGACGTTGCGCCAGAAGAGCACGGCATAGAACAACACGATCACCAACGCGGTGCGAATCTGCCTGCCCGCCACCATCAAATCCTTGACGATCAGACCCTTCATATCTCTTCCCCCTTTGCGATCATCAGCATGATCTCCTCCACGCTCGCGCCCTCCACGATCCAGTCCGGGTGCGCGCGCAGCACGGCCGCGCGGTCCCGCACGAGCGCCTCGCACCCGTGCCGTTCGCGCCGCACGCGCAGCGCCTCCCCGGGCCGCAGCTGCGCCAGCTGCGCCGCGCTCAGCCGCGCCATGCCGGCCGTATCCAGCAGCTCGCCGCGCGTGGCCGTCAGCGCACACCGTCCCGCGTGCAAAAACGTCACGCTGTCGGCGATCTTGTCCAGGTCGCCGGTGATGTGGGTCGAAAAGAGCACGGCGTTTCGCTCATCCTCCACAAACTGCTGCAAAAGGTCCAGCAGGTCGTCGCGCGCCACGGGATCCAGACCGCCGGTCGGTTCGTCCAGGATCAGCAGGCGCGGCTCCCGCGCGAGCGCGCAGGCGATGGACAGCTTCATGCGCATGCCCTTGGAGTAATCCTTGACGGGCTTGCGCGCCTCCAGGCCGAAGCGTTTCAGCAGCGCGTCAAAGCGTTCGTCCCGCCAGTCCGGGCACAGCCCGCGCATCATGCGCGCGACATCCCGGGCGCACAGCACGGTGGGAAAGCAGCAGTCGTCGGGCACGTAGGCCACGTGCGTACGCGCGCGCCAGTCATCCCAGCGCGCCGGACGGCCCAGCAGGGTCACGCTGCCCGCATCCGGGCGGATCAGCCCCAGCATCGCCTTGATCGTCGTGGTCTTGCCCGCGCCGTTCTCGCCTACGAGGCCCGCAATGGTCCCCGCCTCCACCGAAAAGCCGACGTTCTCCAGCTCAAAGGCGTCGTAGCGCTTGCACAGCCCCTCGACGCGCACCGCTTCCGTCATGAATCATTCCTCCTCCAACAAGATGTTCAGCAGTTCGCGCACCTCCGCGGCCTCGACGCCGCCCTGGCGCGCCGTCTCCACCGCGTGCGAGAGATGCTCCTCCACCAGGCGCAGGTGCTCCTCGCGGATGAGCGCCGCGTTCCGCCCGGAGACAAAACAGCCCTTGCCCGCGACGGTCTCGATGAAGCCGTCGCGCTCCAGCTCCTGGTAGGCGCGCTTGGTCGTGATCACGCTGATGCGCAGATCCCGCGCGAGCGTGCGCATGCTGGGCAGCAGCTCGCCCGGCGCGAGCGCGCCCGTGGCGATCAGCCGCTTCACCTGAGAGGTGATCTGTTCATAGATCGGCTTGTCGCTCGCGTGGGAAAGGATGATGTCCACGTGCGCATCCCTCCTTCCGGGTCTTCTGTATATATCGTATATGCACAGTATATATTATCAGACGCTCTCTGTCAAGAGGGGGAACGCATCTTTTGTTGTGCAAAACTCAAACCAAACCGGTGATTTTCCAGGGAAATCAAGGGTGAATTCCTCCCAGTTGGATGTACTTTTATATATTTCTGTCCAATCACCACAGCTTTTCGGTTGGTTGTCTGAAATAAAGTGCATAGATAATCTTGATTTTTTTGACCCATTGTGCTAAGATCAATATATCCAAAATACGTGCGCCTGATGGGCGCCGAGAAAAGGAGGGTTTGGAGCTCCACTCGCCGCACAGGCTCCGCGGCCCGCCGCCATGCAACGGACGCTCCCCAGGAAGCGACAGCGCCTCCCTCAAGGACGGAACGCCCGGGCGAAACGCACGGACTCTGTGCCGACCCCGTGCTCAACGGAGCGTAATCCAGCGAAAAAGAAGGAGGTAACCCTATGCGCAAGATCCTGTCCCTGGCCCTCGCGCTGATGATGGTGCTCACCCTGGGCTCCATCGCTCAGGCCGAAGAACTCGTTCCGGAAACCGGCACGCCGCGCCGTGAGACGCTCATCGTCGAGATGCAGTCTCCCACGGACACGCCCGGCCAGTTCAACCCCTACATGATGGGCACCCAGATGGGCTCCGGCATCCACCAGATGCTGATGAGCCACCTGTGGGAGATGGACACCGTCAAGGGCGAGCAGTTCGGCGAAGTGGCCGACGGCATGCCCGTCTCCAACGAGGACTTCACCGAGCACACCGTGAAGATCCGCCAGGGCATCAAGTGGTCCGACGGCGAAGATCTGAACGCGGACGACGTGGTCTTCACCTTCAACATGATCATGAACAACCCGGCCATCGGCGCGAGCACCTACTGCAACACGGTGTTCGAGTCCGTGGAGAAGGTGGACGACTACACCGTCAAGTTCGTGACGAAGGATTCCTTCCCCCGTCTGGCGCTGCGCTTTGGCGTCACGATCTGGGGCTGCGACTACCGCATCGTGCCCGAGCACATCTACTCCCAGGTGGAGGATGTGACCCAGTTTAAGGATGAGAACCCCGTCGTGGCCGGTCCTTACACGGTTCACTCCTATGACCCGCTGGGCAGCTGGATCCTCTTTGAGAAGCGCGAGGACTGGCAGAGCAGCACGCTGGGCGTCGTGGCCGGCGAGGAGCCCGTGGCGAAGTACGTGCTCTTCCGCGCCCTGGGCGACGACACCTCCCGCCAGATGATGTTCATCAACAACGAAGTGGACATCCTCTGCGAAGTGACGCCCGAGATCCTCGAGGTCATGACCAGCGCGAACGACAAGATCGCCTGCTGGTACGACGAGTTCCCGTACGCGACCTCCGACGACCCGTGCTCCAAGGGCCTGTCCTTCTCCATCGGCCAGGGCGCGCCGTATGACAGCGCGGACTTCCGCTGGGGCATCACGCTGGCTCTGAACTTCGACGAAATCTCCATGAACATCTTCGACGGCGTCGGCCGCGCGAGCTGCCTGCCGATCCTGACGGCCACCAGCGCCATGCAGGAGCTGTACTACATCCCGCTGCAGCCGTGGCTTGAGGAGTTCGAGCTCGACCTGGGCGACGGCACGACGATCAAGCCCTTTGACAGCGGCTACGCCGCCCGCATGGCCGAGCGCCTGGGCGTCGAGGGCACTGAAGAGGAACTGATCGACATGTTCGGCATCGGCTGCTGGAAGCATGATCCGGAAGCCGCCGAGAAGCTGCTGATCAAGGCCGGCCTGGAGAAGCGCGACGATGGCTGGTACTTCAACGGCGAGCCCTTCGTCATCGAGATGTCCTACATCGCCGACTCCGAGGCGCAGGCCGGCCGCGGCACCGAGGCCGCCTACAACCAGCTGGTTGCCTTCGGCCTGAACTGCACGCTGTCCAGCAAGAGCTCCGCGACCTGGAGCGCCGACGGCGAGACCGGTAACTACGACATCGCCGGCTACTGGCCGACGGGCGGCATCACCAAGGACATCTACTCTCAGATCAACGGTTGGGATGCCGACCTGATCGTCCCGCTGGGCGAGCGTGGCTCCGGCCAGGGCACCCGCTGGAACAACCAGGTTGCCACCGACGCGATCCAGGAGATGGCCACCCTGTCTCCGGACGACGAGCGCAGCTACGAGCTGGCCATGGTCTTCCTGAAGGAAGCGGTCAAGGATATGCCGTTCATCGGCTTCCACTCCGGCGTCAAGTTCGTGCCCACCAACAGCACCTACTGGGAGGGCTACCCCTGCGCGGATAACCCCTACAACGGTCCGTGGTGGTGGTGGAGCTGCTTCAAGTACATGCTGCCGCACATCACCCCCGTCGCGCAGTAATGGCTTGACGTTCAGTCCCTGACTGATTGAACCCCTGACGGCACGCGCCGCCCGACGCGGCGGCGCGTGCTTCTTTACTATTTCCCTTCCCCCGCACCCGTTCGGGGGCGCAACACTTCCTTCCCTTCGGAGTCCATGCGCTGCCCGCACGGCAGCCGTCGCGAGAACCGCTTGATTTCATGATATTGAAGGGGTGTCACCCGTGAAATTTTGGAAGTATTTGGGCCTTCGTTTGATGACGTGGGCGCTGACGATCTGGATCGGCGTCACGTTCATCTTCTTCATTCCGCGCATGTTCCCATCCGATCCGGTCGAAAACATGATCGGCCAGATGCAGTCCCGTTCCGGTCAGATGGACCCCGCGCAGAAAGAGGCGCTGCGCAAGCAGCTGCGCGTGCAGTTCGGCCTGGAGGGTTCGCTGCTGGAGCAGTATACGTCCTTCCTGTGGAACGGCCTGTTTCACTTTGACTTCGGTCCCTCGCTGATGAGCTATCCGACGCCAGCGGGTGAGATCATCGCGCGTTATCTGCCCTATACGGTCGGACTTTCACTGACGTCCACGGTGCTCGCGTGGACGATCGGCAACATCATCGGCCTGTTGGCAGGCTTCAGAAAGAACAAACGCTCTTCCAAGATCCTGGAGGGCATCGCGATCTGCATCTACCCCATCCCGTACTTCATCATTGCGCTGGTGTTGCAGATCATATTCGCCTTTGTGCTCCGATGGTTCCCGATCCAGGCCAACATCGCCGTGAACGCGGACTTCGGGCGCTACATCTCCTCGCTGATCCGCGCCTCGACGCTGCCGGCGATCTCCCTGCTGCTGGTGGGCACCGGCTGGTGGATCATCTCCATGAAGTCGCTGTCGAGCACCACCGCAGAGGAGGACTTCGTGCTCTACGCGCGCTACCGCGGCCTGTCTGAGGGCAAGATCGCCCGCAGCTACGTCTTCCGCAACTCGATCCTCACGCAGATCACGGCGCTGGCCATGAGCCTGGGCGGCGTGTTCAACGGCTCGATCATGACGGAGATCATCTTCGGCTATCCGGGCGTCGGCGAGCTGATCCAGAACGCGATCCTGCAGTCGGACTACAACATGATCCTGGGCTGTATCACCATCTCGATCCTGGCCATCTCCACGGCCACGCTGATCGCCGACCTGATCTATCCCTTCATCGACCCGCGCATTCGCTATAGCTGAGAAAGGAGGAACGGTGCATCATGAAAAAGTTCTGGAAAAATGCCAACGGCCGCCTGAAGACCGGCATCATCATGACCGCGTTCTTCTTCTTTGTCGGCTTTGTCATCTACTACATTCCGCATATCAATCCCTTTACGTTCAACACCTACGACAAGAACCTGCCGCCCAGTTGGGAGCACTGGTTGGGCACGACCGCCGTCGGCCAGGACGTGCTCTGGCTGCTGATTGAGGCCATCCACAACTCGCTGTCCATCGGCCTGATCGTCGCCTTCCTGGGCACGGTGGTCGGCGTGTTCGTCGGCCTGGTGTCCGGCTTCTCGGGCGGCGCGGTCGACCGCACGCTGATGGTCGTCACCGACACGTTTGTCGTCATCCCCTCGCTGCCGATTCTGATCCTGATGACCGCGCTGATGAAGGGCACCTCCACCGTCATCCTGATGGCGCTGGTGCTGGCCATGTTTGCATGGGCCTGGCCCAGCCGCCAGATCCGCTCCATGGCGCTGACGCTCAAGGAGCGCGACTTCATCCACACCGCGCGGTTCTCGGGCGAGGGCACGATCCAGATCGTCGTGACCGAGATCCTGCCCTACGCGCTGAGCTGGTCGCTGTCCAACTTCATGAACGCGACGCTGTCCGCCATCGCCTCCGAGTCCAGCCTGGCGGTTCTGGGTCTGTCGCCCGCGAACCTGATCTCCCTGGGCAACATGATCCAATGGGCGCGCGCACGCAACGCGATCATGGCGCAGCGCTGGTTCTGGATCGGCTCGCCGATCCTGGCGACCATGCTGCTGTTCATCGGCCTGTTCCTGCTGATCACCGGCTACAACGACTACATGTCCATGAAGAGAGGTAGATAAAGATGCTAAAAATTGATCATCTTTCCGCCTCCTATAAGACCATCGACGGCAACGTTCACGTCGTAAAGGACGTCAACTTCGAGATTTACGACAACGAAATCTTCGGCATCGCCGGCGAATCCGGATGCGGCAAGTCCACACTGCTCAAGACGCTGTATGACATCATCGAGTTCCCGCTGGAGATCGACTCGGGCAAGGTCGTCCTCAGCGGCGAGAAAAACGGCAAGCCCTTCTCCTATGAGTCGGGCTCGATCCGCAAGAGCTGGTGGAACCACATCTCCTACGTGCCCCAGGCTGCGCAGAGCGTTCTGAACCCGATCGTGCGCCTCAAGAGCCAGTTCCTCGACTCGATCCCCAAGGAGGACCGGCACAACGAGACCGAGCAGCAGACGCTGCAGCGCGTGGCGAAGTACCTGGAGGAGCTGGGCCTCTCGCCCGACATCCTGGAGGCCTTCCCCTTCCAGCTGTCCGGCGGCATGCGCCAGCGCGCCATCATCGCGCTTGCAACGTTCATGTCCCCCAACGTCGTGCTCGCCGACGAGCCGACGACCGCCCTAGACGTCGTCGTACAGCGCGGCATCCTGATGATGCTCATGCGCCTGCAGCGCCAATTCAAGAACACCCTGGTGCTCGTCAGCCACGACATGGGCGTGCACTACCAGATCACCAACCGCATGGGCATCATGTACTCGGGCAGCTTCGTCGAGCTGGGCAAAACCGAGGACATCTTCAACGACCCCATCCATCCCTACACGCAGATGCTCATCGGCGCGCTGCCGCGCGTGGGCGACAAGAGCCAGAAGGTCGGCATTCCGGGCCGTCCGCCGGCACTGACCAATCCCCCGCCGGGATGCCGCTTTGCGCCGCGCTGCCCCAAGGCGACGGACAAGTGCCGCTCGGTCGTGCCCGAATTCCGCGAAATCAAGCCCGGCCGCTTTGCGGCCTGCCATCTGCTCGAACCGGAGGTGAAGTAACATGGCCGAAAAGCTGCTCGAAATCAAGGGCGTCAGCAAGATCTTCCGCATCGGCGGCATGCTGATGGGCAAAAAGCTCGTCGCTGTCGACGACGTGTCGCTGGACATCGACGCGGGCAAGCCGGTCATCCTCTCCATCGTCGGCGAGTCCGGCTGCGGCAAGTCCACGCTCTGTAAGATGATCCTGCGCCTGCATCAGCCTGACATGGGCTCTATCGCGCTGCTGGGACACGACTACGCCGATAAAAAGAGCTATGATCCCAAGCAGTTCAAGCTCGACGTGCAGCCCATCTTCCAGAATCCCTTCGAAACCTTCTCCGCGCGCAAGACGGTCGATACGTACCTGTTCAACACCGCCCTGCGCCTGGGCATCTCCAAGAACCGCGAAGAGGCGGAAAAGCTGGTCGACGAGGTGCTGCGCAGCGTCGGCATGTCCCTGGCCGTCGTCAAGGGCAAGTACCCGACGCAGTTCTCCGGCGGCGAGTTGCAGCGCGTGTCCATCGCGCGCGCGCTCATCACCCGCCCCAAGCTCATCATCGCCGACGAGCCCGTCGCGGCCATCGACGCGTCGATGAAGATGAACATCGTCAACCTGTTCAAGGAGCTCAAGGACAAGTATAACGTCTCGTTCATCTACATCACGCACGACCTGTCGACCGCCTACTACGTGTCGGACTACATCGCCACGCTCTACCGCGGCGGCCTGATCGAGTACGGCCCCGCGCGCGAAATCATGGACGAACCTGCGCACCCGTACACGGAGCTGCTGATGAGCGCCGTGCCACGCGTAGGCGACAAGTGGGACCACGAGGTCGTCATGCCCGACATGGAGGACAAGGAATACGCGATCACCTACTGCAAATTCGCGCCCCGTTGTCCCTATGCGACGGATGAGTGCCGCCAGAAGCGGCCGAACATGGTGGCGCTCAATGCGCGCCGCAAGGTGCTGTGCTTCCACCCGCTGGTTAAGGGGAAGTCGGCGCAATAAAGCCTTCGCTCAAAGGGCCTCGCCGGCCTGCGAATGGGAACAGGCCGCCGCGCAGGCGCGCCCGTTCCCATTTTTGATGGATTTTTCCGCACCCCGGAGGAAAAACGCATACCGTGGGCGAACTCCTCTGATACCGGCTGTGCCCCGGCGCGTCGAGCCGGAGCGCGGCGCCTATCACCAATGTAAAGAAAGGATGATTGGATCATGCTTCCGCATTATGACATCTCTCAGATCCGCATCGGCACCTGCCTGCCCGGCCAATTTGCCGAGCAGTGGGGTCCGCACATGGCCGACATCGGCTTTGAAACGCTGTCCGTCAACTTCCACATGGAGTACTACGGCGTCAACATCGAGGAACAGGGCCCGCGCATGAAGGCGATGGCCGAGGAGAAGGGCGTGGAGATCACCACGCTGGGCTACTACTGCAACGCCATCCAGTATGAGGAGCACAAGAAGGCGCTCGAGCGCGCGATCGACGCCGCGCACCTCTACGGCGCGAAGATTGTCTCCACGTTCGCCGGCGCCTATGAGGGCAAGTCCGTCGACGAGTCCTTCAAGCGCTTTGGCGAGGTCTTCCGCGACTTGGCCAAGCGCGCCGAGGACCGCGGCGTGCGCCTGGCCATCGAGAACTGCCCGATGGGCGGCACTTGGGATCGCGCCACCTGCAACATCGGCTTCAATCCCCGCGCGTGGGAGCGCATGTTTGACGAGGTGCCCAGCGACGCCCTCGGCCTGGAGTGGGAACCTGCCCACCAGATGATTCAGTTGATCGATCCCATCGCCCAGCTGCACAAGTGGGTGAAGAAGGTCTATCACGTCCACGGCAAGGACGCCACGGTCGATCATCGCGCCGTCGCCGACTACGGCGTGCTGTGCAACACCGACTGGTATGCGCCCGAGCGCACCCCCGGCTTTGGCGACAGCAACTGGCGCGACATCATCTACATCCTGCACGCGGGCGGCTACACCGGCGACATCTGCGTGGAGGGCTATCACGACCCGATCTACAAGAAGGATTGGGAGATGACCGCCCAGAAGCATGCGCTCGCCTATCTGAAATGGTGCCGCGGCGGCGACTTCACCGCCAACCCCTGGGAGAAGAAGTAATCGCGCCGGCATCCTCTCCCCTTACGCTCAACAGGGTCGGGCCTTCACCCGGCCCCGTTTGTGCGCAACGGGCAAATCCCTTATTCTTCCAGTTCTGCCAGTGCATTGAATGCGTCCGGCCCGCCGGACGCCTGAGAAAGGAGCTCTTTCCCGATGAAGTACATGCACTCCGAGTGGCAGGCCCGCCTTCGCCACTGGATGGAGACGCTGCGCCAGGACATCTACCTGCCGCTGGGTCCCATCGAAGTCGAGGCCTTCCTGACAATGGACCACCTGACGCCCGATGAGGCGGCCAAGGGGACCTTCACGCCCATGCCCCACGGCACGAAGTGGGGCCGCACCTACGAATACTGTTGGATGCACAGCCGCATCACGCTGCCCGCCGAGGCGCAGGGAAAGCGCATCGTCATGAACCTGACGACTGGCGGCGAGACGACCGTCTTCGTGGACGGGCGCTCGTTCGGCACCTACCGTGCGGACTGGGTGGCCAATCCGATGCACTTCCTGGTCGACAATGTGCTGACAGCCTGCGGCGAGGCGGGCCGCACGTACGACCTGCTCCTGGAGGCCTATGCCGGCCACTTCTGGCCGCAGAGTCCGCTGGGCGGCTGCGCGACCGGCCCGGTGCTGCCCGGCAGCTATCAGGATCCCAAGGTCGAGGGCGAGCGCGCGACGCTGGGCGACCTGACCTACGGCATCTGGAACGAGGACGCGTATCATCTGTACATGGACGTGGACACCCTGCAGCAGCTCGTGGAGCAGCTGGACCCGGAGATCCTGCGCGCGGACAAGATCGCGCACGCGCTGGAGCAGTTCACGCTCCTCGCCGACTTTGAGCAGCCGCTCGAAGGCCGCATTGCCAGCTACAAGGCCGCACGCGAGGCCCTGCGCCCCGCGCTGGAGGCGCACAACGGCTCCACCGCGCCCGTCTTCTATGCCATCGGCAACGCGCACCTGGACCTGGCCTGGCTGTGGCCCATGGCCGAGACGCACCGCAAGACCTCGCGCACGTTCGCCGCGCAGCTGCGCCTGCTGGAGGAGTACCCGGAGTATAAGTTCCTGCAGAGCCAGCCCGCCAGCTACGTCATGTGCCGCGAGCACTATCCGGAGCTGTACGAGCGCGTCAAGCAGGCCATCCGCGAGGGCCGCTGGGTCGCCGAGGGTGCGATGTGGGTCGAGCCCGACACCAACATGACCAGCGGCGAGTCGCTCGTGCGCCAGGTGCTGCACGGCAAGCGCTTCTTCAAGGATGAGTTCGGCATCGACAGCGTCATCCTCTGGCTGCCCGATACGTTCGGCTACTCCGCAGCGCTGCCCCAGATCCTCAAGAGCTGCGGCGTCAAGTACCTGGTGACGCAGAAGATCTTCTGGTCCTACAACGAGGGCGACCAGTTCCCCTACCACTACTTCACCTGGCAGGGCGCAGACGGCTCAAAGATCGATACGTTCCTGCCCACGAGCTACACCTACCGCACCGATCCCAAGGAGCTGTGCGAGACGTGGGGCAAGCGCGTGCAGAAGCGCGGCCTGGACGCCTTCCTGCTGCCCTATGGCTATGGCGACGGCGGCGGCGGCCCCTGCCGCGACCACATCGAGTATGCGCTGCGCGAGAAGGACCTGGAGGGCATGCCCAGGGTGCGCATGGAGACGCCCACCAAGTTCTTCGAGGACATGGAGGCCGACGGCGGCCCGCAGCACACCTATGTCGGCGAGCTGTACTTCTCCGCGCACCGCGGCGTCTTCACCTCGCAGGCGGCGATCAAGCGCGGCAACCGCAAGGCCGAAATCGCGCTGCGCGAGGCCGAGATGTGGGGCTCGCTGGCCATGGTCGCCGGCGCGGCGTATCCGCTCGCGCGCATGGATGCGGCCTGGAAGCGCCTGCTGCTCAACCAGTTCCACGACATCCTGCCCGGCTCCTCCATCGCGCGCGTGTACGTCGAGGCGCGCAAGGATCACGTCTGGATTCAGGACGAGGCGGCCGCCGTGCTGGCGGATGCGTTCAAGGCGCTGGCCAGCGGCGAGGGCGTCACGGTGTTCAACTCCCTGTCGTTCGCGCGCAGCGGCCTGGTGCGCCTGCCCGACGCGTTTGCGGACGGCGCGCAGACCGCCGAGGGCGAGGATGTGCCCGTGCAGCGCACGGAGAGCGGCGTATTCGGCCTCGTGACCGTGCCGCCGTGCGGCAGCGTCTCGCTGCTCCCCGCGGGCGGACAGAAGGCCGTACAGGCCGTCACGGCGCGCCTGACGCAGGACGGCGCGGCGATCGAGAACGAGCTGGTGCGCGCCGAACTGAACGCGCGCGGCGAGGTCGTCTCCTTCGTGGACAAGCAGACCGGCCGCGAGTTCGCGGCGGGCGCGATGAACCGCCTGCTGATGTACAAGGACGTGCCGCGCCTGTTCGACGCGTGGGACATCGACTCCAACTACGTGCTCCAGCCCGTGGCGATCGACGAGCCGGTGACGCTGACGGTCAAGGAGGCGGGCGGCCTGCGCGCCGTGCTGCACCTGGAGCGCCGCGTGCTCAACTCGACGCTTGCGCAGGACATCGTGCTGACGGCCGGCAGCAGCCGTCTTGACTTCGTGACGGACGTCGAGTGGAACGAGCTGCACCGCCTGCTGAAGGTCGCCTTCCCGGTGAATGTGCAGGCGACGGAAGCGATCAACGAGATCCAGTTCGGCTACATGACGCATCCGACGCACCGTTCCCGCCTCTACGACAGCGACCGCTTCGAGGTCTGCAACCAGCGCTATAGCGCCCTGTGCGACCAGAGCCACGGCGCGGCGGTACTCAATGATTGCAAGTACGGCATCAGCCAGATCGGCAACGAACTGCAGCTGACGCTGCTGCGCGCAGCGGCCTGCCCGGAGATGCGCGCGGACAACGGCCACCACACGTTCACCTATGCCTTCACCGGCTGGGAGGGCGGCTTCCTGGAGTCGCCGGTCGTGCAGGAGGCCTACGACCTGAACGTGCCCCTGCAGACGGCTGCGGGCGCGCGCCCGGCTTCCAGCGCCTTCGTGCTGGATGAGCCGAACGTGTTCATCGACACCGTGAAGCCCGCCGAGGACGGCAGCGGCGACGTGATCGTGCGCCTGTATGAGGCCAAGCGCGCCGACACCTCCTGTGTGCTGGGCGTGAACCTGCCCGCCGCGAAGGTCTGCGCGTGCGACATGCTGGAGAATGTGACCGGCGAGCTGCCCCTGGAGGACGGCTGCGTGAAGCTGCACTTCCACACCTTTGAGGTCAAGACGCTGCGCATCTCGCGCTGAGTCCATACGGCAAGAGGCCATACCGCATGAGCGGTATGGCCTCTATTTTTAGGGATGCCGCGCGCCATCAGCCGACGCCGAAGAAGAAGCGCCGGATGTCGGATGCGGCCGGATAGTCGAGCCGCGCAATCTCGTCCAGCACGCGCGCGACGTCATAAGGAATGTCGATGCTTCGCACGTCCATGCGCCCATCCGGTGCGATGTCCAGCACGGCCGCGCGGGCGATATTCCGCTGCGCGCCGGGGCAGCCCAGCGCGCCGCAGTTGACAAACCACGTCTCCCCAGCCCGGCGGATTGAGCGCGCATGGTCGTGTCCGTACAGGACGGCGTCCTGCGCGTCCGGAAACAGGCGGCACAGGTCATCCTCGTCGGGTTGGGGTGTGAAGGGACCCAAGCGACGGTCGCAGTCCATGCCGTAGTGCATGACCGCAATGCGCCGGTCGTGCGCCTCCAGGTCCGCGCGGTCGGGCAGCGCGCGCAGGAAGGCGACGGAGGCCGCAGACAGGCGGCCGTGCTCCCAGCGGTGGTAGGCCATCTCCGCCTCGTCCATGCCCTCGTCGTTGGGGCACGTCGCAGGAGGCATGCCCTCCAGCAGGTAGCGCTCGTGATTGCCCCGCACGGCGATCAGGTTGGGGATCCGCATCAGCCGCTGCACGGTCTCCTCCGGCCACGGGCCGATGCCGATGATGTCGCCCGCGCAGGCCAGGATGTCACATTTCTCGCCCTCCAATGTCCGCAGCACCGCCTCCAGCGCGACGGCGTTGTTGTGCGCATCTGCAAAGATGCCGATCTTCATGTCATTCCCCCTATAAAGAGAGAGCGGAGAGCCTCCTGAGAGGTTCTCCGCTCCTTCGATGCCATCAGGTATGGATGCGCTTGCATGCGATCCGGCTGCGCGATCAGTCGCTGGCGAGCTTCTTGTACATCGCCAGACGCGCGGCGGCATCCCGCTCGTTCTGATCGAAGAGGCTCTGCGCCGTCTCGGGGAACTGCTTGAGCAGCGACGCATAGCGCACCTCGCCCTTCAGGAAGTCCTGATAGGACTCGGACGGATCCTTGCTGTCGACGATCATCGGGTTCTTGCCCTCGGCAGCCAGCGCCGGGTTGTAGCGGTACAGCGGCCAGTAGCCGGCCTTGACCGCCTTCTTGATCTCCTCCTGCGCATGGCCCATGTTGATGCCATGGTTGATGCAGGGCGCGTACGCGATGATCAGGGACGGGCCGTGGTAGGCCTCGGCCTCGTTCATGGCCTTGACCAGCTGCGCCGGATCCGCGCTCATGGCGACGGTCGCGACGTAGACATAGCCGTAGGACATGGCCATCAGGCCCAGGTCCTTCTTGCGGGTCTTCTTGCCGGACGCCGCGAACTTCGCGATGGAGCCCGTCGGCGTGGACTTGGAGGACTGTCCGCCGGTGTTGGAGTAGACCTCGGTGTCGAGCACGAGGATGTTGACGTCCTCGCCCTGCGCGAGCACGTGGTCGACTCCGCCGTAGCCGATGTCGTAGGCCCAGCCGTCGCCGCCGAAGATCCACTGGCTCTTCTTGGTCAGCATGTCGGCGCTGGCGATGACCTCGCGCGCGAGCTTGCACGCGTCGCAGTCGCAGATCTTGCCATTGGCCAGCCACTTGGCCTCATAGGGCGTGCCGGACAGGTCGATGCCGGCCTTGCAGGCCGCCAGCAGCTTGTCGCCGGCCTTGCGGGAGCCCTCGGCGTCCTCCATGTTCTCCAGCCACTCGGCGCCGGCCTCCTTGATGTCGGCGGCGCACCACTCCACGGCGATCAGCTTGCGGACGGTATCCGCCAGCTTCGCGCGGCGCTGGTTGGTGGCCAGGTTCATGCCAAAGCCGAACTCGGCGTTGTCCTCGAAGAGGCTGTTCGCCCAGGCCGGGCCCTGGCCCTTGTCGTTGACGGTGTAGGGGCAGGTCGGGGCGCTGCCGCCGTAGATGGAGGAGCAGCCCGTCGCGTTGGCGATCAGCATGCGGTCGCCGAACAGCTGGGTGACCAGCTTGACGTACGGCGTCTCGCCGCAGCCGGCGCACGCGCCGGAGAACTCGAACAGCGGCTTGAGGAACTGGCTGCCCTTGACGGTCTTCTTGTTGACCGTGGCGGGATCGACCTCAGGCAGCGTCTGGGCGAACTCCCAGTTCGCCTCCTCCGCGGTCTGGGTGTGCAGCGGCTCCATGGTCAGCGCCTTTTCCTTGGCGGGGCAGATGTCCACGCAGTTGCCGCAGCCGGTGCAGTCCATCGGCGAGACCTGGATGCGGAAGAGCTTGCCGGCGAACTCCTTGCCGATCGCCTTCTTGGCGGCGAAGGACTCGGGACGCTCGGCCGTCTCGTCCACCAGGTACGGACGGATGCAGGCGTGCGGGCAGACCAGCGAGCACTGGTTGCACTGGATGCACTTGTCGATGTTCCACTTGGGAACCTTCACGGCGATGCCGCGCTTCTCGTACTTGGTCGTACCGGTGGGCACGATGCCGGACGGGTTGAACGCGGAGACGGGCAGCTTATCGCCCTCCTGCGCAAGGATGGGCGCGATGACCTCGTCGAAGTGCTTCGTCGCCTTGACCTTGATCGCCTCGGCGCCGGTTGTGGCGTTGGCCCACTCGGCGGGCACCTTGACCTCCTTCAGGCCGGAGATGGCGATGTCGATGGCGTCCCAGTTCTTCTGGACGATCGCGTCGCCCTTCTTGCCGTAGGTCTTCTTGGCGTACTCCTTCATGTAGCGGTCGGCATCCTCATAGGGGATGACGTCGGCCAGCTTGAAGAACGCGGCCTGCATGATCGTGTTGATGCGGTTGCCCATGCCGACCTTGGCGGCCAGGTCGATCGCGTCGATCGTGTAGAGCTTGATGTGCTTCTTGGCCAGCGCCTGCTTCATGGAGGCGGGCAGCTCGGTCTCCAGCTCCTCAGCGGACCACGGACAGTTCAGCAGGAACGTGCCGCCATCCTTGAGGGTGGAGAGCATGTCGTACTTGGTGACGTAGGACGGGTTGTGGCAGGCGGTGAAGTCCGCGGCGTCGATCAGGTAGGGCGACTGGATCGGCTTCTTGCCAAAGCGCAGGTGCGAAACCGTCAGGCCGCCGGACTTCTTGGAGTCGTATGCGAAGTACGCCTGCGCATACATGTCGGTGTGGTCGCCGATGATCTTGATGGAGTTCTTGTTCGCGCCGACGGTGCCGTC